>Ga0247843_1000571_pt1 | contig 86727 bp, 85 predicted proteins | sample LaCruzMarch2017__FD_192420 | JGI IMG/M metagenome (GOLD analysis project Ga0247843, IMG submission 192420) | Freshwater microbial communities from meromictic Lake La Cruz, Castile-La Mancha, Spain - LaCruzMarch2017_8m | ecosystem: Environmental > Aquatic > Freshwater > Lake | place: Spain... | reverse complement strand
CAACAACCACAGACCCCACCGAAGCCTCGGACTTAAGAGTCCCAAAGCCTTCAGAGAAGGTCTCACGACCAACCCGGAGGCGGAAACTCTAACACTCTAGGCTGGTCAAGAAATGGGGACTAGCCATCGGCCTTGGCCTGATCCTTGTGATCATGGAAGGGCTCTACCTAAAGACCGGTAAACCGATCTATCACCAGATGACCAAGTTCTGGGTGAACGTCTTCGCCGTCATCTTCAGCCTAGGCGTCGCCACCGGGATCGTTCTCGAGTTCGAATTTGGCACCAACTGGGCCACCTATTCCCGTTACGTGGGCGACATCTTTGGCAGCGCCCTTGCCGCCGAAGGCATCTTTGCCTTCTTTCTTGAATCTGGCTTCCTTGCCGTGCTCGTGTTCGGCTGGGATCGAGTCAGCCCGAAAGTGCACTTCCTGAGCACCTGCATGGTCGCGCTCGGCAGCACCTTCAGCGCCGTTTGGATCATCGTCGCGAACTCGTGGATGCAAACTCCCGCGGGCTACAAGATCGTTGGTGAGGGCAGAACCACCCGGGCCGAAATCACTGATTTCTGGGCGATGGTTTTCAATCCCAGCGCGATGGACCGCCTTTCACACACCGTCAGCGCGGCATGGATCACCGGGGCATTCCTTGTCATCAGCGTCAGCGCCTACTACCTGCGTAAGAACCGGCACGTCGACTTCGCAAAAGCCAGCATGAAAATCGGTCTGGTCGTTGCGGTCATGGCCAGTTTGTTACAGCTTTTCACTGGGCATAGAAGCGCAGACGGAGTCTCGGTCAACCAGCCGGCAAAGCTCGCGGCTTTTGAGGGCCACTATGATTCAAGCAAGCCGATGGACGGCTATCTGGCAGGCTACGTCGACGAATCGACTCAGTCGGTAAAGGGCGTGCGAATCCCGGTGGATGGCTTCACAAGTTGGCTGCTTTATAAGGACGCGTCTCGCCCCGTCACCGGACTCGACAAGTTCCCGAAAGAAGACCGACCGCCGGTTCAAGTGGTGTTTCAGACCTATCACTTGATGGTCGGTATCGGATTCACGCTGATTGGTCTCTCGATCCTCGCCGCCTTCATGGCATGGCGAAACATCCTGTGGCAGAACAAGCTCGTCTTGACCGTGCTCAGTTGGTCCGTGCTTTTGCCGCAACTTGCTAACCAAGCCGGCTGGGTGTCGGCAGAAATGGGTCGCCAGCCGTGGGTTGTTTACAACATTCTGCGCACGAAGGACGGCCTTTCGAAGGTCGTGAAAGCCGAGCAGATTCTGGCCAGCATCATCATCTTCGGCGCCATCTACGCGCTCCTCTTCTTCCTCTTCATCTATCTTCTGAACAAGAAGATCAAGACTGGGCCAGCCGTAACGGCAGAGGTGCCAGCATGAATCCGTTCAACTACTTGCCGGAAATCTGGTTCTTCCTCGTTGGTGTCCTCTTGCTCGGATACGCGATTCTGGATGGCTTCGATCTGGGCGTCGGAGCATGGCTACTTCGAGCAAAGGGCGATACGGACCGCCGGATGCTTCTGAACGCCATCGGCCCCGTTTGGGACGGAAATGAAGTCTGGCTTGTCGTCGGCGGAGGTGCGCTGTTTGCCGCGTTCCCGAACGTTTATGCCACCGTATTCAGCGGCTTCTACTTGCCGTTCATTCTGCTGCTCGTCGGCCTCATTTTCCGCGCGGTTGCTATCGAGTTCCGCAGTAAAGAGGAAGGCACGCGCTGGCGATCCTTTTGGGATGCGAGCTTCTCAATTGCTTCCATCCTGATTGCCGTGCTGAGCGGAGTCGCGCTCGGGAACATAGCCCTCGGCGTCCCGATTGGTAGCGACGGCGAATACGCGGGCGGGTTCTTTAACCTGCTGAATCCCTACGCGCTGATCACGGGCGTCACCGCCCTGGCCCTATTCATGATGCACGGAAGCATCTATCTCGTCCTCAAAACGGATGGGGAGCTACAGGAAACCGCGCGCGGTTGGGTGAAGAACGGCATGATCTTCTTCATCGTGATGTACGGCATCTTGACGATGGCGACCCTCATCTTTGCGCCTCACATGGCTTCAAAGATTCAGAGCAATCCGTGGTTCATCTTCCTGCCGATCGTGACAATGCTATTCGTCGCCAACGTGCCGCGCGAGATCTCTCGTGGCAAGGAGATGAATGCGTTCCTTTCGAGCTGCGGCGTCATTGGCTCGCTGCTCGCACTGTTTGGACTCGGTCTGTTCCCGAACCTTGTGCTCTCGAGCCCAACCGCGGCGAACAGCCTCACCATTTACAACTCGTCGTCAAGCCAGGCCTCGCTGACCACGATGTTCTACATCACACTCCTCGGATTTCCCTTTGTAGTGGCTTACACATTTGCCATCTATTGGGTTTTCCGCGGGAAAGTCCAGTCGCATTCGTTGCACTACTAAGCCGTTTTGGATTGGCCGGTCCCGGGTGGATCGGCCAGTCCAAACGCTAAGCTAGAACGGTGACGCGCTACGATCGTTCGTCCATCAAACTCGCGGTCGGGCTTGCCGCGCTGGCGGACTACGTGGACGCGTCCGGATTCCTTGCCACGGGCGGACTGTTCGTTTCGTTTATGAGCGGCAACTCGAGCCGATTCGCGGTTCAGCTTTCCGAAGGCAAATTCGAGCTTGCGGGTCTGACGCTGGGCGTGCTCGGGCTGTTTGTGACGGGCGTCGTTCTGGGGTCGCTCATTTCTCGCGTGAGCGCGGCTCGCCGGAAGGCCGCCGTTCTGTTCTTCGTCGGAACCTGCCTCAGCATCGCCGCCGTGTTGTACGGACTCGGACAGCAGCGTGCAAGTACCGCCTTCCTAATCCTTGCCATGGGCGCAGAAAACACCGTGTTCCAGCGCGATGGCGAAGTCACCATCGGCCTCACCTACATGACCGGAACCCTTGTGAAGCTCGGCCAGCAGATCGCCGGCATGTTCTTCGGCGGCCCGCGCGATGGTTGGCTCCGATATGCCCTAAGCTGGGGCGGGCTGGTTACGGGGGCGGTGCTGGGCGCGCTTGGGCACGCCAAGTTTGAGCACTACAGCCTTTGGCCAGCGGCAGCCGCGGCGTTCGCTTTTGTGTTTGTTGCCAATAGACTACAGTCCGCTGAATCTGAGCCCGCACGACCTAACGATCAGGCTTGAAAGTCGGTATTACTAATCAGTGGTCAGCTCTGCGCTCGCACGGTTCAAGTTCATCGGAATGCTCGAAGGCGCGTCGTTCCTCATCCTTCTTCTCATCGGAATGCCGCTGAAATACATCGCAAAGATTCCGGAGGCGGTTTACATCACGGGAAGCCTGCACGGCTTCCTGTTCGTGGTGTACATCATCGCCCTGCTGCTCGCCTGGAACAAGGAAAAGTGGCCGTTCAAAACCGCCTTCTTCGCCGGAGTCGCTTCCGTGCTCCCGCTCGGCCCGTTCATCTTTGACCGCTGGTTAGAGAAGCAAAAGGCTTAGCTCTTCAAAATTTGCACTTCGATTTTCCGGAACTGGACCGGGTGGCTTTCCGATTGGAGGCTAATCGTCCCTTCCGGAATAAGCAACTGACCGTCTCGGATCAGCTTCTTGCCATCGGCATCTTTCGGATCAAGCTGCGGCTTCGAATATCGCATCACTTCTTCGCCGTTGATGCGGTGGATGATCTCGCCCGTGCCGTGAACTTCCACCTCGGCGGTCACCCACTGTTCGCCCGGGAAAGTCTTGGAAGTTGACTCCGTACAATGCTGCGTGTGCAGCTTGCCCTTGTATTCCACATTGGTGCCGGGCGTGCAGAGGTTAGCCGTAGATCGAGTCTGGCCGGCATCTGCACCCAGAAACTGGACTTCGATCGAAACCGGGAAGTCCTGATCGAGTCCGATCGTTTCCGGTCGCTGACCGTGGATCATGAACCCAGAATTCTTGTACGCCCAGCCCGGACCACCCTTGCACTGCTCGCCGATGAATCGATACTCGGCCCGAATCTTGTAGCTGCCGTACGGCACTTTGTAATACAAGTGCCCATACCGCTCGTTGAAGTTATCGTACTTTTCGTAGCCGACCGTGATCGCGCCGTCTTGGACCCGGAAGGTGTTGCCGAAGTTGTCACCCAGCTTGTAGCCTTTGATCTTGGGCGTCCAGCCACTCAGGTCTTTCCCGTTGAAAATGGAGAACCAGTGGCCATCCAAAGTGGAATTGGCCACGGTCGGAGCAAGAAACAGGGCAGCGAAAAGAGCGACCGGCGCACGCATCACACAACGCTACCCCGAACACTGATCAGTCTTCGTCGCGAACGTCCATCCCAAACCGGCGAACTGCGCCCGGATACGGCACGTTCCCCTTTACGCTCCGCCAGATCGCCTCGTTCAAAGCAATTTCCTGACTCAGGCTCAGTTGGTCCGGTTCGGAGAAGTCGATGGCTGCGAGCAACGGAGTTTCTTTCGCCGGAGGGTTCTTGGCCTCCAAGTCCGTCTTGGGGCGCTTTGCGATGTACGGGGTCAGATCTGGCTTGTTGTGGAAGCTGCGGTACATCGGGGTCGCGGCGGCATCGAACTGGCTCATCGGCTGCAGGCCCAGGATCAACTCGATGGTTCGGACGGTCGAAGTCGTCGTGTAGTGAGTTCGGTCCAGGCCCGAGTTCCGGGTGTACGGAGAAATCACGAGGCTGACCGTTCGGTGCGCGTCCACGTGGTCGGGTCCGTTTTGCGCATCGTCTTCCAGAACGAAGATCGCGAACTTCGACCAGTAACTGCTCTTTGAAATCGCCTCAACGAGCTTGCCAAGGCCATAATCGTTGCTACCTACCGCCGCCTGCGGGGTGAACGCACCAGCTCGGGTGCCGCTCGTGTGGTCCTCGCTCAACGCCATCACCATAAAGTCCGGCATCGTCTTCTTCGCCTCGAACTCTTTGAACTCGTTGATGAAGATGTCGACCGCTTTGTAGTCTCGCTCGTTCTTTGATCGCGCCGAGGCCCAGGCGTCGCTGCGCCGGTCGGTGGTGTGATAGTAGTAGGTGCGATACGTCTTCCCGGCGCGCCGGACGTGGTCCCAGATGAAGCCAGAAGGGGTCGAAGAGAGTTCCAAGCTCAGTCGGGGAGTGCCCTTTCCGCTGTACTGCTGCGGCCAGGTTCGCTGCATGAAGTCCGGAACGTAAGCGCCCTTACTCCAGTGGTGCCCGTCAACTGACACTTCCCCGCTCGCATAGAAATTGTCCTGGAGCACGTAATCCAAGGCAAGCTGGCGGTGGTTCGGCGCAACGTCTTCTCCGAACAGCGTCAGCTTTGGATCGCCGTTGCCGTATGGCTTCCCGTTCTTCTTCAGGTCGCCGAACATCTGGTCGTAGGTTCGGTTTTCCTTGATGATGTACAGAACGTGTTTGATTGGCGAAGGGTCGCCGAGGCGACTTGGGATTGGGCTCGTGCCTGCTTTCGGCGCGGTCAGTGGCTTTTCAATCACGCCTTCTCGGTACGGCGACAGATCGCGAACTTGCTTCGACATCTTGTCCAGCTCCGCTCCCTTCGGCACATCGACCTTTGTGAGCAAACCCTTCAGAAGAACAACGATGTACGGATATCCCTTTGGCGCGATCGGATCGATCTTGTCCGTGTCGCCGTTCGGTCCGGTTCCGTACCCTTTGCCGGCAGCAGCAAGGAGCGTCTTGCCATCGGCGAGCACGCCGAGCGCGGTCGGATACGCGCCGGTCGGAACAAACCCTTCCACTCGAGTCGCCATTCGGTCGGCGATGTTCAAGATTCCAACGCAGTTGTTGTCAGAATTCGCAACGTACAGTCGCTTTCCGTCGGCGGTCAAGGCCAGCGCATGCGGGGTGGAACCTGCCGGCGCATTGGGCCAAGGTCGAGTATTGATTCGCTCTTCCCGGGTGCCGGTGTAGAGGTCAAAGATATCAACCGTGTCATCGTTTCCGCAGGAGACAAACAGACGCTCGCCCTGCACGAGCAGGTCGTTCGGGTGCCGTCCGGTTGCGTAACTCTTCGTGATCGTGAATTCGGTCGCGTCGATTCGGATGGCTCGCTCTGCGCCTTGAAGTGAAACAAGCATGTCGTAGCCCACGCGTCGAACTTGGTACGGCGATGACCCAACCGGCAACGCCAGCTTAGCGACGGTCGCGCCGGTTTCGAGGTCAATCTTGCGGAGTTCATCTCCCGCCGCAAAGGCGATGACCAGATGCTTCTCATCCGCCGTTAACTGGAGACCAGCCAGCCAGCCGGTGTTGCCCTTGATCTCGGTAACCGGTAAGGTCTTTTCGAGTTTGAGTTCTCCATCCAGCGCAACCGAAACGATGTGAATGTTATTCCCGGTTCCGCCGCTCACCACGAGCTTGCTCGAATCCGCCATCCAAGCCATGCCGATCCATGCGCGGCCGAGGCTTAACTTCTTTGCGACTTTGCCCGTAGCAGCATCAACTACGAATAGCTGATGACTCCCTTGCCCCGCCGAAACGAAAGCAATCCATTTTCCGTTCGGGCTAGACACCCCACCCGCCGCGAGGTCACCGATGGTTTCGCTCGGACCTGCCGGGGAGATTCGCCAACCGGAAGGGAGATAGGTCGCTACTTTCGGCTGAAAAGCGGTGAACGCAACGGCCGAGGCAACCACGGCGATTCCGGCAAAAAGGGTTAGTTTCTTGTTCATTTCTGTAAGTCTCACTTACTCGCGGTAAATTTCGGCAGCGTGCTCACCAATTCGCGCAGCATCTTCTGTTCTTTCACCACAACCTGCAGCATCAGCTCGTCAACTTTCGCCTGCTTCGCTTCATCGGCAAGCGGTTTTCGGATCGCGACGTCAGAGATTTCTTCCTTGGTGAGCCCCGCTTCCTTGCCGACTTCGTAGATGACGTTCCCGAGCTGGACGCTCTGTTTTTCTCGGTAGTCCTTGCTCCAAGTTTTGAATGTGGCCTGTTCTTTCTCCCATACCTTTGCCGTTTCTGGAGAGGCCTTGGCAAAATGCTTGATCCCGTCGGTGTAGACCTGATTGACGAGGGAAAGCCCCGCAGCAACGCTGAGGGTCGTAATCGGTTCTAGTCGAATCACTCGGTATCCCGCGACTTGCAGGGCAGTGTAGTACTCGCCCGCTTCGGCGCTGTTATCCTTGGAGAGCTTTTCGCCGTGCGCCGACAACCCGCGCAAGACGCTTAGGCTGGATTCATTTTCATGGGCCGGAAGCTCGGGGATGTAGTGGATGACGTCCTTCTTTTCATTGCCCGCAAGCAAAGATTTCGTTGCCGCGGCGGTGTCGCCTTCCTTCGCCGCAATGGCCGCTCGGAGGTAATCGGTGTATCCATTTTCCGGCTTGGCCTCTTCTGCCTTTTTCAGCAGTTCCCGCGCTTTCGAAGGCTCAACGTTAGCCGTTTCCGACACTCCTCGAAACGCCTCGCCGACGGTCGTGTCGACGTATTGCTGGTCGAGGGCGGAGTTCATCCTGAGCATCTCCGAGCCTCGAGTGGCCCAAAGGTAGCCAGCAACGGCCAAGAGAACAAATGCGATCAGGGGTAAGGACTTCTTAAGCATACGGTTTCGCTCAGATTAGCGGTTTTGCCGAGAAAAGGGTCCATCCCTTTCGGAATGGACCCTGAGTTACGCGTTGACCTTATCGGTCGCAGCCGGCTTCTTTGGTTGGGAAGCCGCAGTAGTCTTTGGTTTCCGTTTCCCAGTAGGTGAAGATTCCGGCCTGCTGGTATTCCCAAACGAGCTGTCGGATGGACTTCGCGGTGCCGGTGCTGGTCTTATAATCCAGTTCCTTCTGGTACTTCGCGTGACCGTCAGCGAACGACCAGTTTCGGCCGCCCGTGTGTCGCTGTCCTCGCTCCCATCGACCGGTTCCGTTTCCAAGGTTGCCATAACCTGGGACGGTGTACCAACCGGAGAAGTTGAGGCCGCTGACTCGGGTCGAACCAACGTCGGTCGAGTAGAACATGTTGGCTGGCGTACCGATCTGGCTGAGGTTTCGGCCTCGATCGCCGGTCCATGGGCCTTCGCTGACTCGTCGGTAGCCTGGCATCAGAAGGTAGTTACCAGCGTACGACGCAGGAAGAACCTTAACGAATTCGAGTCCGTTGTTGACGTCGGCCATGCCAACGTAAGCGCCTGGGACGCCAGCCGCCAAGAACATCTTTTCGAAGCAGCCTTCACCTGGCTTTCCGAAAACGCCCTTGTCAGCGTCGGCTGGACAAGCGATCATCTGCCAGTTCTTGCTGTATGGGAAGATGCCGGTGAGGAAGCTCTGAACGCCCGAGAATTCGTCGTTGAGACCAGCGGTTCCGCCTGGAGCCGAGCAGGGTCCGATCCAGCCGGTTTCAGGAAGCATGTCATCGTAATCCGAGCTATAAAGAATAACCGCGGTACCGATCTGCTTCTGGTTGCTCAAAGAGGTGGTTTTCTTTGCCGCTGCCTTGGCCTGGGCGAAAACTGGGAATAGAATGGCGGCGAGAATCGCAATAATCGCGATAACGACGAGAAGTTCAATTAACGTAAAAGCATGCTTCTTGTGCACAATAGTCTCCTCCGGCTACCCGGACTGCCTAGCATAGGCATCGACCTTGTTAAGCAAGGGTTAAGTTTTCGTTAAATCGTTCATAACAAATGAACCTTAACAGCATGTTAACCGTCAAAGGCGGCTTACTTAGCTTATGCGACGACTCATTTGGGCGGTTCTTCTGCTATCGGCTTTTGCACTAGTTGGATGCGGAGAGTCCTCGGCACCGGTAAGCAGCGAGCAGACCCGAGAAATGACCAGCACCCCATGGGGGATGTTCAGCGGCACCGGAAGAAGCGAAGGCATGCAAGTTCAATTTGATGCTGGAAACGAGATGACCTTCACCGATTCGACCGGCGCAAAGTCCGGAACGTACACCATGGACGAGGCAGCAAAACAGATCACCGTCGACCTCAATGGACAGAAGCAAGTGTGGGGTTACAAGCGAGATGGCCTGAATCTAGAGATCACCTTCCAGGATGGTCGCACCGGCACGTTCACGATGCAGTGATAGAAGTCTTAACAAATGCTTAACTATGACGTCGCGATCATCGGGGGCGGTCCTTCCGGGAGTACGCTCGGCACCTTAATCAAGAAGTACGCACCAGATGCTTCCGTAGTCATATTGGAACGCGAGCAGTTCCCCCGTGAGCATGTTGGGGAAAGCCAGCTACCCCTTATCGGAAGCATCCTCGACGAGATGGGCGTTTGGGAGAAAGTTGAAGCGGCCAACTTCCCTATCAAAATTGGCGCCACGTACCGCTGGGGCAAAACGGACGACCTTTGGGATTTCGAGTTCTTGCCCGGCAAAGACTTTGTTGGCGGGGATCGTCCGTCGAAGTACGACGGTGAACGCCGCAAGACCGCGTTCCAGGTTGAACGGTCCATCTACGACAAAATCCTCCTCGACCACGCTCGAGAATGCGGCTGTGAAGTTCAAGAAAACACGTCCGTCACCCAGGTTCTCCACGAGGGCGGAGCGGTTACCGGACTCCAGACCTCAGGCGGTGAAGTCAAAGCCAAATACTATGTCGACGGAAGCGGCAACGCCGCGATCCTTCGCCGTGCCCTCGGCGTTACGGTTGATGAACCAAGCCGACTAAAGAACGTCGCCTTCTGGTCCTATTGGGACGATGCCGAATGGGCGGTGACCCTCGGCAAGGGTGGAACGCGGGTCAATGTCATGAGCCTCGGCTACGGCTGGCTCTGGTTCATCCCGATCTCCGCCACTCGCGTCAGCGTCGGCCTCGTTCTCCCGGCCGATGCGTACAAAGCCAAGAAGCTCCGACCAGAAGATCTGTACCTTGACGCGATCCAGAGCGAAGCGCTGATTTCGAAGCTCTTAAGAAACGCAACCCAGCAAGGACCGGTGCACGGAACAAAAGACTGGTCGTTTGTTGCCAACCAAATGGCGGGGCCGAATTGGTACTTGGTCGGTGAGGCCGCCGGATTCGCCGATCCCATCCTCGCCGCCGGTCTTACTCTCACGCACACCGGTGCACGCGAGCTCGCCTACATCCTCGTTGATCACCTGAAAGGAACAAATGATCGCGATTGGCTGGCTTCGCACTACCAAGTCACCCAACAAAAGCGGATTCGCCAGCACATCCGCTTTGCAGACTACTGGTACACCGCCAACGCTCACTTCTCAGAGCTCAAGGAGTTCGTCACCGAAATCGCAAAAGACGCGGGATTGGAGCTGACGCCGAACGAAGCCTTCCAGTGGCTCGGTACTGGCGGATTCATCAACGATGACTGGCGCGTGGCCCGGGTAGCAACGTTCGCCCTCGGCGCGACCAAGCAGCTCACCCAATTCTTTGGCGAAGGCGAGTCCGACTGGAAGCTTGCCCAGTCCACTCATTTCCAGGCTTCGCTGGAGAACAGCGAGCGCGCGTCGGTACCGGCTTTCCACAATGGGCAAATCCTCGTCCGCGAGGTTCTTCAGCGAGGGACGGAAATGCTTCCGCTCGTCGGGATGTACCAAAAGCTGGCTCACTTTCTTGAAATTGAACGGAACGTTGCTGAACTTGAGAGGTTCCTAAGCACGGCCTGTCCGACCGTAGCGACCTTCACCAACGCCCTGGAAGTGCTTGAAGCAATGCTGCAATCGGGCTGGGTTACCGGAAGACTCGAAGTTGGCGCCATGACATTCAACATGGCCACGCCAACCGAATCTGAAGTGCTCCATCGCAATACTGATGGGTATGACTCATTGAACGCCTTAACAACAACTTAACATCGAAACGGCATAATGCGCCTGTTAGGGCTGCGGAGACGCAGGAGCGCTTAATGAAGAAGGCATTTACACTTATCGAACTTTTGGTAGTGATCGCAATTATCGCGATCTTGGCCGCAATCTTGTTCCCTGTTTTTGCTCAGGCTAAGGCAGCCGCAAAGCAGACGCAGAACTTGTCGAACATGAAGCAGATCGGCACGGCTGCACAAATTTACATTGCAGATTACGATGACACCTACCCTGCAGACCCGCTCATCGATCACTGCCCTTCCGATCCTACTCTCAGCGTTGGCGACATCGACCGATGGGGCAACTATTACTGGATGTTCCTTTTCCAGCCCTACACAAAGATGAAGACCGGGATGGTCGGTGGAGTTAAGGAAAACTTCTTCTTCTCGCCTCTCGCGCCCGACAACAACCCTCAGTCGCTGAGCGGCAGTCGAGCAGCGTGCATCTGGCCACAGCCTGCGCAATCTTGGGGCCTTTCTTGCACCACCTTCGACGGTGGAGCTTGCGATGACATACGGTACTACGGTTCCTATGCTTGGAACGAGCACATCGGCGACTTCCCAGGTGCCAGCAACGCGACCGCATGGGAAGCACCAGCGGAATCGTTCTTGATTCTTGAGGCAACGGACTCGGAAATCGAAGGCGACGAGCTGGACGAACTGTACAGCCGAACTGCGAACTGCGCGGCAACCTATCCAGATCCGGATAATGCCGACGCAACGGGCGGCGGTCACAACGGTGGCACAACGATTACTTACCTAGACTCGCACGCTAAGTGGCGAAAGACGACTTGGGGACCTGAAGGTCAGTGTGGATTGCTTAGCGGCGACCCATATTTCACTTGGCCACCAACCACCGGCGGCGGCAACAACGTCCGCGTCAAGGGTTGGACGCCAATCTTCAACAATCCATAAGTCGATTATTTAAACTCGTGGCAATGGCATCTCGTGCCATTGCCACTTCTTTTTGACTATGATCCACGCAATCCTTCTCGCCAGCATCCCGTTCATTCCTCCGGCCGTTGCTACGCAGGCCGTGCCCGACGATGCGGACGATCCGGCGATTTGGGTCAACAAGTCCAATCCTTCGCAATCTCGCGTGATTGGGACGAACAAGGTAAAGCGACCCACCGGCGGACTTTACGTTTTCAACCTCGACGGCAAGATCGTGCAAAAGATCACCGGCCTCGACCGACCGAACAACGTCGACGTCTATCAAAACTGGAATGGGCTGGACATCGCCGTTTGCACCGAGCGACTGCAAGGCCGGTTGAGGATCTACAAGATTGATCCTCGCGGAACCCTATCCGACCTCACCGGTAAAACCGATGTCGCCATGAAAGGCACCGCCGACTACGGCGAGCCGATGGGCATCGCCCTTTGGAAATCGAAGGCCACCGGCAACCTGTACGCCCTCGTTAGCCCCAAGCTCGGCCTCACGGAGTCGTACTTGGAGCAGTACCAGCTTAAGGTGAACCCGGCGACCGCGAAAGTTGACGCGATCTTCGTCGGACGCACGGGCCAGTTCCGCGGCGGAAAAGAGATCGAATCGATCGCAACCTCGGTCGACGGCATCAGCGCCTTTTACAGCGACGAAACTTACGGCAATCGCCAACTCGTACTTCAAGACCGCCCTAACGGCTACATGGACGCCCGCCCCGCCTGGAACACCGACTTCAAAGGCGACCACGAAGGCATTGGCCTTTGGGAGAAAGGCGCAAAACGGTTCGCGGTCTTTACCGATCAGCTTCCGAACCGGAGCGTTTACACCGTCACGTCATTCACCGGAACGCGACTCGGCCAGTTCACCGCTGGAGCGGATGAGACGGATGGAATTGCTGTCACCTCCGCAAATCTGGGGCCGAAGTTCCCAGATGGCCTAATGGTGGTGATGGACAGCAAGAATCGGCGTTTTCTTTATTTGGGCTGGCGCGAGATCGCGCGAACGCTCAAACTAAAGAACTGATGCCAGAAACCGAGAAGCCAGAGCAGGAACGACCGGCGAGCCCGTGGGCGTTTCAGGTCGCGGTCGTGGCTGGCATTCCTGTCCGGCTTCACATCACGTTCCTTCTTTTCCTCGTCTGGATCGGCTGGACCGGTCAGAGCCAATCCGGTTGGCAGTGGCCGATCTACGTCCTCGCTGTGTTCTTCTGCGTTGTTCTCCACGAGTTCGGCCACGCCCTAACCGCCAAAAAGTACGGCATCAAGACCACCAACATCACGCTTTATCCGATCGGCGGAGTGGCGATGCTAGAAAGTCGCCCGACCGCAAAGCAGGAGCTTTGGGTGACCATCATGGGGCCAGCCGTGAACGTCGTCATCGCCGGGCTTTTGTTCCTCTACATGTGGATTTCGCCGCAGCAGTTTCAGCTGACCAGCGATATCCGCGTCGGCGGAATTCTGCCCGCGCTCTTTTTCACAAACATTTCCCTGGCCTTGTTTAATCTCATCCCGGCGTTCCCGATGGATGGTGGAAGGATTCTGCGCGCCGCTCTGTCCCTAAAGATGGGTGAGCTGCGGGCCACGCGTATCGCGGCTGGAGTCGGCCAAGTCGTCGCCATCGGGCTTGGCGTTGCGGGCATCATCACCAGCCAGGTGATCCTGATGCTCATCGCCTTCTTCGTATTCCTAGTGGCGGGGCAAGAGCTCACTTCGACCGTCACCCGATCTCTCCTGGCGGGCCGAAAAGTGCGCGATGCGATGATGCGAAACTTTGCCACTCTCCCGCACGGAACCACCCTTCAAGAAGCCAGCGAATTGCTGATCGCGGGCAGCCAAACCGACTTCCCCGTTACCTCGGGCAGCGACGTGCTAGGAATCCTTGAGCGAAGCGAACTCTCCATTGGCCTCACCGAAGACGGCCCCCACGCATACGTTGCCGGTCGAATGAACCGTAACGCCAACCGTTGCCGACCCGATGACGACCTGGAATGGGCCGCCGAACAGTTCGCCGCCGCCGGAAGACGCCCCGTGCTGGTCATGGAAGGCGACGACCTCGTCGGCATGCTCACTCAGGAGAACCTGAGCGAGTTCATCATGCTCCAAGACGCCGCTTCGCGCCGCAAAAAGCCTGGCTAATCCAGGGGCCAATACGAAGCTGTTGTGCAGAGACGAGCCTCATCTCTAGCCCTCGAAGCCTGATATTGAAACATGTGATGGCCCTTAGGGCACCGGATGGGGCCGAGGTGGACCACTTCAAATCCCCATGATCGCGCCGTTTCGACTTGAAAATTCCAGGTCGAAGTCGTGCGGTCAATTGCCTTCTCGTGAGTTTGGTGCACGTCAGGACTCGCACAGAAAGCAACACCATCCCAAGCCCGAGAAGGCCGGTTTCGATTGAGCTCGGTGAAGTTTCCGGCGCTCCCAGCGATGAATTGAACGTTTGGCAATAGTTGCCGATAGTCGGTCAAATTAGCCTCCAAAGCTGAATAGTCCGCCAAGACAATACCGACGACGTCCAGCTCCATTTCAGCAATAACTTGCAGGCGGTCGCCTGGATCGCCAAGCAACCACACCAACGGCCTCGGATCGTGCTTCAACAACGCAACTAACCCAGATCGGAACTGATCCGCGGAGTCGTCGGCGTAGCTCCACAGGGTCATAGCATGTCCGAAGGGATCGTCGATTTTCGTTCGAGTGTCGTTCGTGACGCGGGAATGGTCACTGTAAAAGCGCCGATCCATTGGATTCTCAGCGACCGTAAGGGTCACGGTTTGATGCACTGGCACTCCGGCAGGCAGAAGATATGGCCGCGGAAGTCGAGCCGGGCGACCGTATGTTTTGTAGGAGTAGTCGGACCAATTTCTCTGGTCCTCCATCTCGAACACCTCATGCTCAAACTCGAAGGACACGACATGTCCCACAACTTCGTGCTCGAGCCTTTGGATATCAAAGAACGGTTCGTGAGGGGAAATGAGGGTCGGGAACGCTCCGCGGGTCTGCGTTCCGTCTGGGTGAGTTACGACCACGCGTTCTGCGTGGACCTCGTCCGGGTTATGCAGGACGCAGAATCCGGTTCGGCAGGTCTGAAAATCGTACTGCGGTGTTGCGATCAGATCGTAACGCATCTCCGATTCTTGAACGGTGACGTGAACTTCGAGTTTGACGGCCACCTTGCCATCTTCTATTGCGTCGGCCGACCAGAAAATTTCCGCTCGTTCGCCGAGTTTTTCTTCGATCCGAACCTTAGCATCCTGAATTTCAAGCGTCCCCCAGTGCGCATTCCGGACCGCCGGATAGAGATCTTCGACGAACGGTGTCATCCCGATTTGCACGGAGGACACCGCGCCGCGCGCGGGATCAAACTTGACCACGAACCCTTCAAACTCTAATTGATATTCCGCCGGCTGACTCATGCTTTCACCAAATTCCGCTTCCAATCCGCTTGGCGATGGAAAGTGATCTTGGGATTCTTGTCGATCAGGTACCCCAAGTGCCACTCCGAGCCGATGAGCACGGCCGGCTCACCAGTTCGCGTAAGCACGGCCTTGGCGTTCGAGCCCCAATAAACCGCCGCAATCTCGGCTTCGTCGCCCTCGAGCCAGCACATAAGGTCGTAGGAAAGCGGCTCAAGCATCGTCTTAACGCCGTACTCGGCCTCTAGCCGATACTGGATAACCTCAAACTGCAACCGGCCAACCACCCCGAGAATCGGGTTCCGCTGCGATGACTTCGGATCGAAGAACACATCCGAAAGCCCTTCGTCGCAAAGCTGCTCAAACCCCTTTTCAAAGTGCTTGAATCGGTCGATGCTTCGGTTCACAAGCGTCGCAAACATTTCTGGCGCGAACGGAGTCACCTCGTGAAAGGTCCGCGTCCCCTTAGCCGAAAGCGAGTCGCCAAGAATAAACGCCCCGGGATTGGTGAGCCCAACGATATCGCCCGCATAGGCTTCTTCCACTGTCTCGCGGTCGTTGGCGAACAACCTCTGCGGCCGCGTCAGGCGGATTGGCTTACCCATCCGCGCGTGATTGACCTGCATGTCTTTCTCAAACCGCCCGCTGACCACCCGCATGAAGGCAATTCGATCACGATGGTTCGGATCCATGTTCGCCTGGATCTTGAAGATAAACCCGCTGAACACTTCATCCTCCGGCTGGACTTCTACCTCGTCGGCGGTCCGGCTCTCCGGCGGCGGGGCCATGCCGAGGAAGCGGTTAAGGAATAGCTCGACCCCGAAGTTCCAGATCGCCGAGCCAAAGAAGACCGGTGACAACTCACCCGCCAGCACCTTCTCCTGATCAAACTCTTCTCCCGCAATGCTGATGAGTTCGATCTCTTCTTTTAGGCGAGACAATTCTTGTGGAGTCAACGCCGCGCGTGCCTCGTCGGAATCGAGCGGGAACACATCAACCGTCGCCTTCTGCGATCCGCCACCAACGCGGTTGAACAAATGCACGGTTTCTGATTCACGGTCATAGATGCCGCGGAACTCGTCGCCCTGCCCGATCGGCCAGTTCATCGGCACGTTCTTGATCCCGAGCGTGTCCTCGACTTCCGTCAAAAGGTCCAGCGGACCAATGCCGGGGTGGTCCATTTTGTTGATGAACGTGAAAATTGGAATCCCTCGCTGGCGACAAACGGCAAAGAGCTTTTTCGTCTGCGTTTCCACGCCTTTGGCGTTGTCGATGAGCATCACCGCGCTATCGGCGGCGGTCAAGGTTCGGTAAGTATCGGCCGAAAAGTCGTCGTGACCAGGAGTGTCGAGCAGGTTCAAAACGTGATCGCGATACTCGAACTGCAACACGGTCGATGTGACCGAAATCCCTCGCTGCTTCTCAAGCTCCATCCAGTCCGAGGTCGCTTTGCGCTGGTTCTTCTTCGCCGTAACGGTGCCGGCAAGCTGAATCGCACCTCCGTAAAGCAGCAGCTTTTCGGTGAGAGTCGTCTTCCCCGCGTCGGGGTGGGAGATGATGGCAAAGGTTCGCCTTCGCGCAATTTCGGAAGCCAGTGCTGCCACGTCGGGAGATTGTACTTTGCGCTGGGTGGCCGCTCAATCTCGCGACGCAGTAAAGAAGCCACCGTAGTCCGCCTTGCGATCTCGCCAAACCGAATGGAAATGCACTTTGTCCGGGAAGTTCGCCCCCGGCTGGCAGATGAACTCGATCCACACGCTCGGCCCGTCGATTCGCACGTAGTCACCCGCCTTGCTCTGGGCGGTCGTCCCAGAAATCGCAACTCGCGTCTCGCCGAGTTCGGCGAAGTACCGCTTCTGGTAGGCGTCGGCAAACGGCGAATCGCCGGTGTAAGCGATGATCGCCTTCTTGACCCAAGCTTGCGATTCCGGCGAGAGTGCGGTCACCGGGACACCCTGTCGAGCAGGAAACTTTCCGTCTTGCCCAGGCCCCACTACGACGTCGCCAAATGAATCCTTCAGCGTCGCCTTTGTGACTTGGTCTGTCGTGAGCGACTTCGCTAGACCGGTGAACGCCGCTCGGACGTTCGCGATCGGTGTAATGGTCTTACCGTCGGATTCGAACGACTCTGGCTCTAGCCCGAGAAAGTACGGCGAACTCCAGCCGCTCTCACCCTTTATCGTAATGTTCGCGGCAATGTGATGCCCACCCAACTGAATCATCCAGGGCTCTGTCCGAGATGGCTTACCCAAAATGGCGACGATGTACTGATTCGAGCTGTACGAGCCCGGACGGATTTTCTCCAACACTCCATCCGCTGCCCGAATCAACTGAAACCGCTCGAAACCTTTCGACCCAAGGACGGTCCGCGCAAGCTTAAGCGCTGCAGCGAGTTGGGGTTCGTTCAAGTCGCTGAACTGTACACCGTTCCGAATCTGAACTCCACCGGGCAAGTTGCTCCACTTTGCCGCCGATTCCTTGGTCAGCGGCAGTTTGGCCTTACCCACCTGAGCTGGTGTGAGCGTGGCAAGGAAGTCTTGCGTTGCTGCATAGATTGGGTGTTCAGACCGCATCGTAGTTGGAGGCAGCACCATGGCTTGGAGAAGAAGCAATCCGAGAAGTTGGTGCGCCACGGGAAAAGTTTAGAGGATTCGCCGGAAGCGCGATAGAGCGACTTTCGTTCGCGGCCCTAGCGGAGTGCCAGTCTCAACGTATATTGTAAGTGTGGACGGTCCAATGAACGAGGTCGAACAGTACGGAACAATTGCCATGCGGGAAATGCAAGAAGCACTTTCCCGTAGCCGTTCGGTGCTGTATGCCTTGTTCGGTGAAGTCGCAGGTGAGCAGATTCGGACAAACCGCGACCTTCGACCCCTCGTTTCTCAAGTTGTCCAATCGAAGGGGCAAGACCAAATTGCCGTGAATGCCCTCAGAACCGCTGCTGAGCTTGCACTTCCTACCTTAGAGAAGACCGAACTGACATCGGCGTTGTGAACGTGATCTCTGTCCCCGCCGGTGAAGGCAGGAAACCGCCCGGAAAGATCTGTAAAAGATGAGGAATTGATACTTCTCGGGGCCAGAGCCTTGCATCCTGGCGGACACTTCAGGGATAATCTTAGGTCCGATAGGCGGAAGTACGCCTGACGGTCCCAGGAGAATCATGGCAAAGAAATCTGAAGCGCGCGAAATCATTCGCGTGGTGTGCACCGAAGACGGTAAGAACTACTACACCACCACGAAGAACAAGCGCAACACCACCGAGCGACTTGAGCTCAACAAGTACAACCCCCGACTCCGCAAGGTGACCTTGCACCGGGAGAAGAAGTAAGATGCCAAACCCAAAACGACGTTTTAGCCACCAGCGAACGGCACTGCGCCGAACTCACTACACCACCGACCTGCCGGAGATTCAGCTGAACAAGCAGGCCAGCAGTGAGCCATTCTTCCTTCGCTTCCATGCCAATTCCGACGGCGTCTACAAGGGCCGTCAGCTTCCCGGCTTCAAGCAGAAGGGCTAATCACCCGCCAAAACCTGGGGCAAAGACCCATCCAATCCGACCGGTTGGATGGGTCTTTCTGTTTGTCCGAGACGTCTAGATAAGTGCCGCATGATCGTAGAGCTAACCGTCGAGAATTTGGCCATCATCGAACGCGCCGAGCTCCAAATGGGACCGGGCTTCACCGCGCTGTCCGGTGAGACTGGCGCGGGCAAATCGCTGCTCATTGATGCCATCGAGCTCGCCATGGGCGAACGAGCCGACACGGAACTTGTTCGGACGGGTGCCCCAAAAGCGAGCGTGCAGGTCGTATTCGACCTCTCCAGCCAGCCCACCCTTCGCGAAAAGTGCGCAGAATTCGGCCTAGATTTGACCGAAAATCTACTCTTCGTGCAAAGAGAGGTCATGTCTGAAGGCCGGTCGGTTGCCCGACTCAACGGCAAGACTTGTCCGGTAGGAACCTTACGTGCCCTCGGGCCGCTCTTGGTCGATCTCCACGGCCAACACGAGCACCAGGCCCTTCTCGACCCCGTGCGGCACTTGGCGTACCTGGACGCCTGGATTGGCCCGGAACTCGCTCCGTTGCTTTCGGCGGTCGCTGATCGACTTGTCGCGTACCGCGCAGCGCATCAAGCTCTCCGTGCCTTTCGGTCGAATATAAGAGACCGCGAGCACAAGCTAGACCTGCTGCGATTCCAAGTCAAAGAAATCGAAACCGTGTCTCCCGTCGCGGGCGAATACGAAGAACTCGAATCCGCTCTTCAGCGCCTGAAGTACTCCGAAAAGCTCGCCGAAGGGGTCTTCGCCGCCCTCTCTGCCATCGCCGATGCGGAAGTCAACGCGCACGATCAGCTCGGCCATGGTGCCCGGAGCCTGCAATCCCTTCTCAAATTCGACGAAGCCCTCCAAGCCCCCCTCGACCGCCTGACGGCAGCAATGGCCGAGCTAGATGAAGCCATCGCGTATCTTAGGGACTACGCTGAGTCGCTCGATGCCGACCCCGGTCGGCTAGATGAAGTCACCGAGCGCATGGATGCCCTCAAGCGACTGCGGCGAAAGTACGGCGAAAACGAAGCCGCCATCCTCGAATTCCTCATCAAAGCCCAAAACGAGCTTGCCCTCTTAGAAGATGCCGAAGCCAGCGAGGACTCCCTCCTCGATGCCGAGAAAAAGGCCAGAGCCGAACTTAGAGCCGCTTGCGCGAAGGTCACCGCCTTACGACTTGCGAAAGGCATTGACTTCGCCGAAATCGTCGCCGACCAGCTTCGCGACCTGGGCATGGAGCGGGCCAAGTTTGATGTCCAGCGCACCGATAAAGACCCCGACGAAACCGGGGCCGACGAACTCATCTTTCTTTTCTCCGCCAATGCCGGCGAGGACCCGAAGCCGCTCAACAAAATCGCCAGCGGCGGAGAAATGAGCCGCGTCATGCTCGCCATCAAAACGGCCCTCGCAGGACGGGCGGGAGTGCCGACGCTGATCTTCGACGAAGTCGACGCCGGCCTTGGCGGACGCACCGCCGCCATCGTCGCCCGTAAACTCGCCGAGCTAGCGACTCACTACCAAGTGCTCGTGATCTCCCACTCCCCCCAAATCGCGAGCCGAGCGACGACTCACTTCCGAATCTCAAAAGCCGAGTCGAATGGTCGCGTGACAACCCGAATTGTCGGACTCCAGCCAAAGGAACGCGAGGAAGAAATCGCCCGCATGCTCGCAGGAGAACACGTCACCGAATCCGCCCTCGCAAACGCGAGAGAGCTACTCGGCCTTTAAAGCCGCAACCAGTCGTTCCCTCGCGCCCGATTCATCCCCGACGGCCAGATCTCCGTTAAGCACGAGTTCGGTTAGCCAAGCCTTCCACTTGCCGATTTCCGAACCGGCCGAGAACCCCGTGATTTCCATAATCTGCCCGCCCGTCAGCGGAGATTGCAACTGGTCCGGCGGTGTGGCCTGCGAAACCGCCGCCAATTGCGCTCGCACGGGACCGAGATCAAGTTGGCGCACATCTGCTTTCAGACCGTTCGCATCTGCCTCGACCAGCCGAAGCAAGTCCTCGACCGCTCCGCCGTACTCTCGCCACAGCCGCCGCGCTGCGCTGGCTGAGAAAGTTGGTGCACTGCCAATCCGCATATGCCCTCGGACAAGGTGACTAATCGCAACCGCGTCACGCTCCGAGAATTTCAGCCGCCGCAACATCTCCAGCGACATCTGCGCTCCAACCACCTCATGGTTGAAGAACCGGATCCGCCCGTCCTCCTCGACCGTACGCGTGACCGGCTTCGCGACATCGTGCAGAAGTGCACCCCATCGGACCGTCAGCGAATCGCCTGCAGCCGCCGAATTATCAAGCACTTTGAGCGTGTGCCCCCACACATCGGCATCGTGGTAATGCCCCTGCGTCACCCCGATCATCGTCCGGAACTCCGGCAACATCCGATCGAGCAAGCCGAGCGTCATCAAATCCTGAAAAGCGGAAGATGCTGATCGCAGCATCAGAATCTTGTTGAGCTCGTCGCGAATCCTTTCCGCACTGATGATCTCCAGCCGGTCGCTTTCCTCGGCAATCGCTTCGTATAGCCCCGGCGCCGGTGAGAAGCCGAGCTTCCACCGAAAACGAACTGCGCGCAGCATCCGCAGCGGGTCCTCGGCGAAGGTCGTTCGCGGATCCTTCGGCGTCCGCAGGAGCCGATCCTGCATATCCGGCAGTCCCGTCCCCAGGGTGTCAATCACTTCGCCCGTGAACAAGTCCGCCCGAAGCGAGTTCACCGTGAAATCCCGTCGCAACGCATCTTGCATGTAGTCCGCTGGCTCCACCGTCGGCTTTCGCGACTCGCCACGGTAGCTCTCGGCGCGCGCGGTGATGAACTCAACGGCTACGCCGTCGATGGAAAGCATCGCCGTGCCGAACTGCTCGTAGGTCACCGGATAATGGTCCGCCAATCCTGCCTCGTACAAAAACTGCACGAGGGCAGCTGCATCGCCCTGGGTCACGAGGTCGAAGTCGTCACTCACCGTGTTGCCCAGCAGGGCATCGCGCACCGCACCGCCCACCAGAAAAAGGTCGGTTTCCCAAGCAGTTCCGCGGAGCGCAGCCGCGACTTTTCCCAGCACGGGATGGATGAGGGGCAAGTTAAGTAGCGGCACGATTATCTCCGTTAGACCGTATTCGGTAAAACAGGCTCATTCTATGACGTTCATTCTCACCGTATCTCTCCTAGCATTTCAAGCTAAGTCGTCATTGCCCGCCCCAACCGTTCCGCCGCTGAACGAAAATCCTGTCCTCGCTCAGCTGGAATCGAAGGCCGGACTCCGTTTTGATGATATGTTTCCGCGCCGCGGAATCAACGGCAAAACCGCGCGTGGCCTCAAGTGGTCGCCAGACGATCGCTACCTCGCCTACCTCTGGAACCCGATCGACGATCGAGGAAGCGACCTCTGGCTCTATGACACCAAGTCGGGCGAAAGCAAGCGACTTACGAGCCCTCAGCTTATGTCCGCCTTCGACCGCGATGCCCTAAAGGCGGTCGAGCGCTACCGAAAGGAAGACGAAGAGTGGCAAAAGGTCGAACTCATGAACGACCTGGAGTATCGAGAGTGGCGGCTGAAGCGCAAAGAAGAGGACGCCAAACGACGAGAGCCACAGGCTAACTACAACGGCATCAGCGAGGTCAATTGGTCGCCGAAAAGCGACGAAATCTTGATGACCTTCAAAGGCGACGTCTACCGCTGGAAACTCGGAGAAGCCAAGCCAGAGCGACTCACCAAGACCAAAGACAACGAATCTCAGCCAAAGTACACGCCAGCTGCTGATGGCTTCACCTACTCGCGAGGCGGGAGCGTCTACCGCGTCAAGTTCAACAGCCCGATTGTCGAGCAACTGAACCCAGATTTGCCGAACAACCTGCCCGTTTTCGGCTACAACATCTCGCCCGACGGCAAGAAGCTGCTGATCAACGGCGGACGCGATACCGGTCAGGACCGACAAATTCAGTACATCTCGTATCGAGACCGATTCGCAAAGGCGGTAACCACCGGTCGCGGCGTTTCTGACGACGAGTTCAAGAACGAGCAGTACTTGTTCGTGTACGACATCTCCGCAAACGACGACCCAACCAAGCCAGAACAAAAGCCTTGGGAAGTTTGGAAGTGGGCCGGAGGAAAGGAATGGCAAGAACTCTCGCTCAACGAGCGAGCCTGGAGCGCTGACTCGAAGAAGGTCGTGTTTGCGACTTGGAAACGAATTCAGAAGGACTTCGCGGTTGTCGTCGCCGACCTCGAGAAGAAAGAACTCAAGACGATCTACAAGGCGAAGCCAGATGGTGAGCACGGAACGCCCGGCATGGCCGATCCGTTCTTCACCCCCGACGGTACGAAGGTCATCACGATGCTCGACGCCTCCGGGTACCGACACGCTTGGATGCTCGACCCGGCCACCGAAGGCGCGACCCAGATCACCAAGGGCGAATATGAGGCCTACCCACAGCGAGTCTCTCCCGACGGAAAGACCCTGTTTGTCACCGCGAACAAGGAGCACCAGGCACGCAATGACCTCTATGTGGTGAACCTGGCGGACTTTGAAATGAAGCGCCTGACCAAGCAAGACGGCTTCTACACCGAGCCCGCCATCAGCGATTCCACCAAGCAAATCGCCGCGCAGTTCCGAAACTGGAGCAACCTCACCGAAACCTTCGTGATGGACGGTGGTGAAAAGCGAATCACCACCTCGCACCGCTCCAGCATCTTCGAACGCAACAACAAAGTCAAGCCTTCGCTGTTCACCTTCAAGAACCGACACGGGCAGACGATCCACGGTTTCATGTTCAAACCAGCGGACATGAAGCCGAACGAAAAGCGACCGTTGATGATTTACGTTTACGGCGGTCCGCTCGGAACCGGAAAATCGGTCGAGGATGGCTCCCTCAACACCACGGCTTACTGGTTCAACCAGTACCTGACGCGAGTAATGGGCTACGTCACCGTAACCATCGACACGCGCGGCCAGAGCGGCTACGGCAACGTGTTTGGTAAGGCCAACTTCGAGCAGCCTGGTATTCCGCAAACCGAAGACCTCAGCGACTGCGCTAAGTTCTTGATCCAGAACCACGGCGTGGATCCGAAGAAGGTCGCGCTTAACGGTTGGAGCTTCGGCGGTTTCCAAACCCAGATGTGCATGTACTCCGCCCCCGACGTGTTCACCCTCGGCATCGCCGGTGCAGGACCAACGGAGTGGCAGAACTACAACACTTGGTACACCACCGGCGTCATCGGCGCGGTGCCCAACTCCAAGCCAGATGACCTGGACAAGTACTCGCTCACCTACCTTGCAAAGAACCTGCGCTCGCCGCTCCTCCTTCTGCATGGCATGGAAGATGACAACGTCCTGTTCCAGGACACCGTGAACGTTTATCGAAAGCTTCTGCAGTACGGTCGCGGACCGCTCGTAGAGCTCGCCCTCGACCCGACCGGAGCCCACGGAATGGGTGGAGACATGGACAGTCGCGACCGTCACGCCATCTACCTCGCCTTCATCCAGAAGTGGTGGGGCCCTTTCATCGCCGGCAAGTAACGTCGAAAGCCGCCCCTAGTACAATCTAGGGGCGGCCTCTGAGCCGGAGCCCGGGTGGTGAAATGGTAGACACAGGGGACTTAAAATCCCTTGCTTGCAAGAGCGTGCGAGTTCGAGTCTCGCCCCGGGCACCAAGCCGCCGTCTGGAACGTCAAAAGAATCATGGTCACGCTGGAACCAAGCGTAAAGGATGAGATCGTCTCCCGCCTAAAGGCGGTGCCGGGCGTGAGGAAGATTGTCTTGTTTGGTAGCCACGCACGAGGACAGGCTGGACCAGACAGCGATATTGACCTGTGGATTGAGATCGACTCGGAGCTCACCTTCTTCAAACGCCACGGCTTGCTCCGAGAACGCCTGTATGGGATTCTGAGTCCGTTCGACTTGTACCCAGTTACCCCAGCCGAGGCCGAGAGACAGGCAGCGGACTTACATTCGATTACGAGCGAAGTCAAGCGGTCGGGAGTCGTTTGGTATGAAGCCTAAAACGGCCGAGTGGCTTGACTTTGCCAACGCTGACTTGCTTGGAGCACGGATTCTCGCAGAAACCCAGAAACTCGAAAACCTAGTGGCATATCATTGCCATCAGTCCGCCGAGAAAGCGCTGAAAGCGGTTCTTGTTGAACTCAGTGTCGACTTTCCAAAGACGCACGACTTGGGTCTCTTAGCTGACCTCATCCGAAACAGCGGCGTAAGTGTTGCCGAAATTCTTCCTTTGCTGAAAGAGATCAATCCTTACTCGATCGCCCCTCGATATCCGGGCTTCGAAACCGAATCGTCTGAGTTACCGCTGTTGATGGACTTGGCTCAGAGCATCTTCGATTATTCAATTCGAGTCATTGAGCTGCGAAGTTCCAGCACCGACGAGAAGAACGCTTAGATTCTTCGCTCGCACAAACGAAACCTGATCAATCAACTCCCGGTTCTTTGCGGAATCAAGCCGGTCCCAGTGCTTGCCGTACCAGCCGTCGCTTCCCACTGGGATCGAGGAAAGCGACTTCACCGGATCGAATGCGAGTACTTTTCGATGCGGTAGCAAGTTCTCAAACAGCAGGTGCGCAAAGCGAGCTTCATCACGAATGACCTGCGACTCCGGGTCGACCCATCGCCGATAGCAAGCCTTAGCGAGTTCATTGGTCTCGGGCAGGCGCAGTTCCCTTGCTGTTCGGAGCATCAAGGCGGAGTTGTAACTCCACTTCGTTTTCTCGATTTTCCCGTTCAGGTCGATGCTATCCCAGTAGAGGCCATCCGACGGATCGCGCAAGTTCTTATGCGTCCAGTCGTAGATTGCCCGTGCCTTCGCACGAAGTTTCTTTCCGTCCCGATGTTTCCCCACCGCCAAGCAAGCTGCCGCGACCGGGGCGTTGGAGCAAGTGTTCTTCGATGCCTTATCCGACTCCCGCCAATAAATCCCGCCACCGAGTTTTGCGTCTTCCCCGCTCAGCGCATACATCAACGCCAGCTCGGCCCGATCCAGAAACCGCTTCTCTTTGGTCAGTTCAAAAATCTCGACGAGAGCCATCGCCATCCAGGCGTTATCGTCGTAGTAGCGGTCAACCGGCTTCGGACCTGGTAGCACGTCATATCCCGGGACCGGTGATTTCGGGTTCCAATACACCTCAACTGCGTCTGCGTATCGGATCAATCCGGACCGCAACGCAGGGTCCACCCGGGCCGCCGCGACCCAGGCACTCAGAACGACTCCAACCGTCCAATTGAACGCGACGCCGCTCGCCTTTCCATCGGGCGAAATCGCTTCGGCCAGAAGGGATGAATTCGGCACCGAATAAGCTCGGACCGCCCGCTCGAAACCGAGGTTAGTGTCTTTTAAACACGCAACGGGCGACAAAACAACCAAAAGCGCGACGATCATCTCAACATCTCCGGGTCTATCATAGCGTCAGAGTGATCAGAGCCAAAGGGCACGCAATGTCCTGGGACTTTGCGAAATTTCATCTCAAGATTGAACGAATCGCCACTGTGAAACACTTATTAAAGTACGTGCTCCCATGACGCCAATCCGAAGTGTGCTCCTCACCACCGCGTGCCTGACGTTACTCGTGCCCTCGCTTGGACGAGCCTGTATCAACGACACCGATACCGTCGAGTTCGAACTTAAGAACATGAACCTGCTTGCGGAGATTGAGAAATCAAAAGGCCACCGCGAAAAAGGGAGGCTCATTGGCGAACTCGTAATTCGAGCCGCTGCTGGCCGATTCGAGCGGTACCCAAAGAAGTACTACGAAATGCGGATACAGCGGCTGAACGCAGACCCTGATCTCGATCCGTACGATGCCGATGATTTAGCCGTCGCGTACGATCGAATCGGCGACAGCAAATCGGCGATCCGAGTCATCCGGGCCTCTCTTGCCCAACGTCAAGGCAAGAAAGAAGAGATGTACCGGTTCCACGCCAACTACGGAACCTTCCTTGCCCACGATTGGCTAAAGAGTGGAGCGAAGAAGTCCGACGTGAGCCAATTGGATGAGGCGGCTAAGCAGATTGAGCTTGGGCTAAAGATCCAGCCTGACGCTCACTTTGGCCGGGAACGTGTACAGCTCCAACTACTGCGTTACCTATCCGCCCGAACGCGCGGCAAAGAAGATCGCCCCCTGTTTGACTTTCTGGCCAACTCTCTAACGAGGGACGAGATTGCAATCGGGTTGTGCGGACTCGTAATGATGGGTGCAGCTTACGAATCTCCTGACGTTTTTGCAACGATTGCACAGTGCCGGCCATTCGTTTCCAATTCTGGAACAACGGTTGCCCGGTACAGAGCGGCAGAACTTCTGAAAACCCGTAAACCATTCTCAGAAATCGTTGACCCAGAAATCGACAGGCTGGTAGCAGACAAGGTGCTTCACGCGGAAAAAACCGAGGGCTCGAAGTTATATGTTCGAATCCGAAAAAACGGCGAGGCAGTTCACCAGCAGCGCATGAAGTACATGTTCAATCGCCTCGATAAGGGCGAGCATCCAGACTCCGATGAGTACTTCTGGACGGATTGGAAGGAACCGGCATACCCGGTTATTCATCAGACCAGCTACAACGAGCGCATGATGTTTCAACAAACCTTGGTGGCACTAGGAACAGCTGGCCTTATGCTCCTTGCCACCGGATTTTACGTCCGTGAGCGCATCGTGACACGTAGCAAAGCAAAGTTGCCGATCAAATGATTCCAAAATAGACCCCAGTGCAATCCACCGCCGTCGACCTGCTGATCACCGGATTCGGACCGTTCCTCAACATTGAGGACAACCCGTCGAGCTATCTCGCCGAAAACTCCGGGCTCCCGTTCCGAATCCTGCCGGTCACGTTCGCGGGGGTGGAATCATTCTTGGCCGAATGCCAAGGAACTCCTCCGCGACGGTTGCTCATGCTCGGCGTTGCGGCCGGAAGAGCCAAGTTCACACCGGAACTTTTCGGGTGGAATCTCATCGGCGACACCGCCGACGCCGCCGGCGTGACCCGGCCCGGACTCATTGAGCCCGATGGTCCGTTCTTCCGCGAGTCCACCCTCTGGAACAAAACTCAATTGATCCAACTCGTCCTCGGCGGAACCACCGGCCTCAGCGGAAGCCCCGGACATTACCTCTGCAACTATGCCCTGTACCGGGCGCTTGGCACGTTGCCTGGCACCAAAGTTGGCTTTCTCCACGTCCCCGGAGACCAACATATGACGCGAGAAGAGATGCAGCAGAGGTTTCAAACGGTGCTGAAAGAACTAAACTAGGGCGGTGCCCCGCGTTTCGGTTTTGCTCACTTGCTACAACCACTTCCGCTATTTGCCGGAGGCGCTGGAAGGCATCCGTAATCAGACCTACCGCGACTTCGAAATCATCGCGATTGATGACGGAAGCACGGACGGCACGCGTGAATGGCTCTCGCGCCAAACCGACCTGAAAACCATCTTTAACGAGGACAACCTCGGCACCTATGGATCGCTCAACGTTGCCCTCGCCGCCGCCGAAGGCGAGCTCGTCGCGATCCTCAATGACGACGACGTGTGGCTCCCAGAAAAGCTGGAGAAACAGGTCGCGCTGCTTGACGCTCACCCCGAAGTCGGGCTGGTCCATACCGGCGGCTACTTCATTGATGGCGACAGCAACCGGACCGAAGGTAACCCGCTTGGGTTCCGCTTCCCCCGCTTCGAAACCGGCGACATCCTCCTTGGCCTGGTCTTCGAAAACAAAATCATCGCCAGTGCCGCCCTCGCCCGGACCGAAATTCTTCGCGAACTCGGCGGATTCAATGAGCGCTACTTCGGCAGCGGCGACTGGGAGATGTGGTTCCGCGTTGCCGAGGTAGCCGACGTCGGCTTCGTCGACGCCCCACTCACCCTTTACCGCGTCCACGGAGCAAATGCGAGCCACAAGCTCGAACGAATATGGCGAGACGACGAAATGCTCCGAGAGTGGATCCACGAACGCCTCGACGCGAACCTGAAGGCGGGACGACTGCATCCCCGCGACGTCGGTGAGTTCGGCGCGATGTCGTTCAACTTTGCCGCCCTCGGCACGGTGCAAATGCTCAACGGAAAGCCCGAAGATGCCCGCCGAAGCTATAAAAAGTCCCTGCGACTGAACCCGCTCCGATGGCAAACCTACGCGCGGTACGTCCTAACCTTCGCTGGCCCGGCCAAGTTTCGAAAGTTTCTCTGAACTGCACAGATTCTTGAGAAAAACCCAGCAGTTCCTGCATGATCCTTAACAATCGCCAGGGTTATGATCACGGGGGAACCGTACGACGCGCCAACTCGTAACTGCAGGTTCGAACAAGCGGAGCATGTCCAAACGCATTTATCTCGATTACGCGGCGACTTCACCCCTACGGCCTGAAGTTAGGAAGGCCATGCTGCCTTGGCTTGAGTCGGGCAACCCAAGCAGCCTGCACGTGGATGGCCGCCGTGCGAAAGGCGCGATCGACCAAGCAAGAGAGCGAGTCAGCACCGCGCTTGGATGCGAGTTCGGCGAATGCCTTTTCACCTCCGGCGCGACCGAGTCCGCCAATGCCGCCATCATCGGCGCGGCGGTCGCTAACGAGGATCCAACCCGCCGGCGCGTGCTCATCTCCGCGGCCGAGCACCACTGCGTGCTCCACACGCAGTCGATGTTGGAACGGCTGGGCTACCAAGTCACGCTGCTCCCCGTTGGCCGAGACACTAGGCCAGACTTCGAACGCACAGCATCCGAACTGACATCGGATGTCCTCCTTATCGCTGTCATGCATGCGAACAACGAGACCGGCGCAATCACAGACGTTGCGGCCATTGCAGATAAGGCGCACGAAGCCGGAGTCTTTGTGTTCTCGGACGCCGTTCAAACCTTCACCAAGATTCCCAACCTAGTCAAGAAGCTGAGGGCCGACCTCATCGCCGTTTCCGCCCATAAAATCGGCGGACCTCAGGGTGTCGGCGCCCTGTACGTCAAAGCGGGAACCAAGCTGAAGCCGCTCGTCGGTGGCGGTGGCCAAGAACGGGAGCTCCGGGGCGGCACGGAGAATGTGACCGGGATCGTAGGCTTCGCCGGCGCCGTGACTTTGCCAATGTCCGACGCAATGACGAAGAGCGCCCGCGATGCTCTCTTGAAGCGCCTAATTTCTGGATGTGCGGTACCGACTCTTTCGCCGGAAATCCCGACTCTGAACACCCACTGTCACGTACGCTTCCCGGGCGTGGAGTCAGAGTCGATGCTCATTCGGCTCGATCGCGCCGGGGTAAGCGCCAGTGCCGGAGCAGCCTGCAGCAGCGGCAGCCTCGAAGCGTCGCACGTTCTGCTCGCCGCCGGATTTTCCGAGGCCGAAGCCAAAGAGGGGCTCCGCTTCACCTTGGGCCCCGGCATTGGGCCGAACGACGCCATCATCGCCGCTGATCGAATCATCCAAGCCGCTCAGGCTATTTTGGGCACCGAGAAATCCCGAGTCGCCAGATAGCCTCTGGTACCTTGAAATTGTGAGTCTGCCCATCGAAGATCTAACGCCGCGACAAATCGTGGCCGAACTGGACAAGTACGTCATCGGACAACAAGCCGCCAAGCGAGCGGTCGCCGTTGCTCTTCGAAACCGGTACCGCCGACAGCAACTCCCAGAGGAGCGCCGCGATGATGTGATGCCGAAAAACATCCTGATGATCGGCCCTACCGGCGTCGGAAAAACGGAACTGGCACGACGACTCGCTCAGCTTGCCCGCGCTCCGTTCGTGAAGGTCGAAGCCACCAAATTCACTGAAGTCGGTTATGTCGGCCGAGACGTCGATTCGATGGTTCGAGACCTGGTTTCCCACGCAGTCCGAATTGTAGAAAAAGAGAAGTTCGAGGCCGTTCGCGAAGAATCCGAACGCCGAGCCATGGACCGACTCGTGGATATGGTGTACGACGGCCCGACTCCGTGGCAAACCAACTTCAACTACTTCTCTGACGACGCTGCCGAAACCGAAGCCAAGCCGGCGATCAGCGAAGAGGACTACCAAGCCGCTCAAGCATCGCTTCGCGCACAAATCCTTGCCGGTGAGCTTGATAACCAGCTCGTCGAGATCGACGTTGAAGAAGCCAACAACCCGTTTGTCCAGGTCTTCTCCGCCCAAGGGATCGAAGAAATGGGCATCGACACCAGCGCACCCGGCGGACCGTTCGGTTCGCGACGCTCGACCCGGCGCGTGACGGTGCAAGAAGCCCACCCGATGCTGGTGGAAGAAGAGTCGAAGAAAATGGTTGATCGAAGCTCGATCAACCGCGAGGCGATCGTTCGAGCCGAGCAGACCGGAATCATCTTCATCGACGAAATCGACAAGGTCGCGATCAAGAGCTCAGGGGCCGGACCCGACGTTTCCCGAGAAGGCGTTCAGCGAGACTTGCTTCCGATTATCGAAGGCTCTACCGTGCAGTCGAAGTTCGGACCCATAAAGACGGACCATATCCTCTTCATCGCTGCCGGCGCCTTCCACATCGCCAAGCCAAGCGACCTGATCCCCGAGCTACAGGGTCGACTCCCGATCCGCGTCGAGCTCGAGAGCCTCACCCGGGGCGACCTTCGCCGAATTCTTCAGGAGCCAAAGAACGCGCTCGTCGGCCAGTACTTCGACTTGCTCAAGGTAGACGGCGTTGAAATCGAGTTCACCTCCGACGCGCTCGACGAAATCGCCGAGCTCGCCGAAGCGGTTAACGAGAAGATCGAGGACATCGGGGCGCGACGACTTCACACGATGATGGAGCGACTTCTGGAAGAAGCCTTGTACGAAGCTCCTGAAACCGAACAGAAGCACATTCGGTTCAACCGAGAGTCGGTTCGAGCAAAGCTCGATCCATTCGTCCGAAACCTCGAAACATCTCGAAACGTGCTGTAGCAGAAAAAAGTTGGGAAGCGCAGAAAACTTCTCCCTATAATCGAATTGAGTGCGCCGACGAACGTCCTGTCCTCGGCGCATAAGGTTTTGACTGAGATGAGAATTTACGGCACGCTTCCGGTTCTGGCCCTCATCTCGTCTTTTGCGTCCGCACAGACAAGCTTTTTGCCGGAAGAGCGAGACCGCATCACGCAGTTTTGGAAAGAACCGTCACGGCTGGCGACGGTCGTGCCGGAGTCCGCCAACAAGCAAGGACTTTTTGTTGTGCGTCAAAGTCCAGAAGGTTCTTTTTGGCTCTGGAACTTTAACAAACTGCGCGGACTCGGCAAGGTTCCCCCAACCCAAACGGCACCCATCGTTCCGGTCACATCGCCCGGTATCCAACCTGGTTCCGCAAAAGCTTGGGAATCGTGGCTTCAAGCAAAGCAGAAGTTCGATGAGTATCAAAGCGCTTTAGCCGCTAACGAGGAGAACCGCCTCGGCGGCTTTCCCACGGTGCCGCAAGTCGAGAGTCCAGACCCCGGTCCTGCGCCCGCAGATCTTGTCGCGTTCGCGGGTGAACCACCCCGATTCTTCGAGCCCGCACGACCGAACGAGTTTCGGATCGTGTTCCATGACGCGGAGTACCGCTACGTGGATAACGTGACCGTGCCGAAGCAGTACGCCTACTACCGATTCCGACAAGGCGTCCGCGCCGCTGGAAAACCCGTTAAGGCGATGCCAGACGACGAACTGAACTCACTGTTTGAAAAGGCCGGAATCAGCCCCAAAATGTGCAAAACCATGCGGGCGGTTTCCCTACTCGAAGGGGGATTTGAGAGCGTAAACACCTATGACACTGGCTACTTGAGTGTCGGCGTCATCCAGTTTGCCGCTCTTTCCGAAGGCGGCGGCAGCCTCGGCGCGGTTCTAGCGAAGATGGAAATGGAGTCTCCTACGGCATTCCAAGAACACTTCCGCAACTTCGGAATCGATGTTTCGGATTCCGGCAAAATCCAGGTGTTTGATACCGACCAGCAGCAAGAGCTCGAAGGCCTAGATGCTGTACTCCGAATCATCGAAGACAAGCGACTCACCGCCGTTTTCCAGCGCGCCGGAGAGCGGAGTGAAGAGTTCCGCATCAGCCAACTCAAAGTTGCCTACGAACGGTACTACCCGGCAAACGATGTGCTGCTTCTGAACACCACGAAAGGACCGATTCAGGGAACGGTAGCGGAGGTTTTCCGCACCGATGCCGGAATCGCCACGCTGATGGATCGGAAGGTGAACACCGGCGGACTTGGGAACCTTACCGCTCTTCTCACGCAACTCGCCGAAAAGGTTGGGGCCACCAAACTTGCTGATCTCGCGAATTATGAGTACGAGCTCACCGAAGCCATGCAGTACCGGCACAACTTCCTGAACGACGCTTCCCTAGAAAAGCCTGCCGAACCGAAAGTTCGCACTTTGCCATCGCGAGGAAACAACGGGCGGTTTGATCGCACCGGCGTTCGGAAGGGACGTTGAACCCATTAGATTTCTTGTTCTATAGCCCCGGGTGTATAATCCGGGCACCGAAACCTCGGGCAAATTCCGGCCATGCAACGCTTTATTAACTGGATTAAGAGTCTTTTCAACCGCACCATGGATCGGCTAGAAGATCCCGAGATGATGCTGGATCAAGCACGTCGCGACATGCAGCAGGCTCTCGTTGCTAACCGCGAAAAGGCCGTGCAGGCCATTACCCAGAAGAACCGTTTACAGGGAATGCTGGAAGAGGCAAACAAGAAAAGCGCTCAACTAGAAAAGCAAGCCGCGATGGCATTGCAGCAAGGAAAGCGCGATCTCGCAACGAACTTCATGCGCGAGAAGATGACAAACGACGCCACGATTGCGACGCTTCAGGCTTCGTACGATAGCGCCGTGCAGACTGTGGAACAGGTCAAGGTCGCCATCAAGCGACAAGACGAAGAAGTTCGCGCCAAGACCGCCGAAGCCCTCGCCATGAAGGCGCAGTGGAAGCAGGCTCAGATTCAGAATTCAATCTCCAAAGCCCTCGACGGCTTGACCTTCGAAAACCAATTTGAAGGATTTGGCGCCGCAAGTGAGCGAATCAAGGAAGCTCAGTCGGAGGCCGCTGCTCGACAAGAGATGTTCAGCACATCCATCCAAGGCAAGATGATGATGATGGAAGACACCTCCCGCGACATGGAAGCGGAGAGCGAACTCGAAAAGCTGGAACAGCGACTGGGTCTCAAGCCGGCAACGCAAGAAGCGAGCACCGCAACCGTTTCGGTTGGTCTCAACGGAGCCGCCGCTAGCGAAGCCGTCATTCAGTCTGAAGCCGAGAAGCAACTCGAAGAACTCGAGAAGCGACTCAAGTCAGACTAGGATCACTTTACGGTAGAGCCGATCCCGGACCTTGATGGCTTCGGGGTCGGCTTTTTTGTGATCAAAGCTCGGTACACCAGCTCTGTGCTGGCCTCCATTGCCTCGGCGCTAAACAGCTTGCGCGCCCGAACCCGCGCCTTGCTACTCATTTCAATTCGACGCGAGGAATCCTGCAGCAACTCCATGCACCCCTGTGCCAGCGCCCGGACATCGTAGGCTGGCCGCAGAATTCCGACATCTGGCGTGACAACTTCTGGAATGCCACCAACGCGGGTTGCCACCGTCGGGAGGCCCAGAGCCATCGCTTCCACAAGCGCGATCCCCATCGCTTCCTGGTGGCTGGGGAATAAGAAGAGATCCATCGCCGCTAAGTACGGCCGAATGTCCGACTGGTAGCCGACAAACCGGACGTGGTTAACGAGCCCGAGATCCTCGGTCACGGATCGTGCGGCGTCGAGCCCATCTCCATCGCCTACCAGCAGATAGCAGAGATTCGGAAAGTGCTCAGTCAGAATGCCGACGGCCCGAATTCCGTCTTCAATTCCCTTCATCGCGGTGATGCGCGAAACCGTCCCGATGACCGGTCCAACGTTATCCAGGCCCAGCGCCATCCGAGAGGCATCTCCGTTTGCGTGAAAGTCGGCGAGGTTCAGGCCGTTGTAGACCACGGTGACGTCGCTAGCCAAAATGCCCTGAGCCATCATGTGGCTCTTCACTTGCTCGCTCACCGCGATCATGTGGTCTGAGAAAGTGAACGAGAGCTTCCCGCTCATTCCGTGCACGGTGCTCACCGAAGGCACTTTCGCAATCCGTGCCGCCAGTCCTCCGTTGACGCTGCTCGTGCTGAGGTGGGTATGAACGACGTCATACTTTTCTCGCTTGATGTGCCGAGCCATTTGGATGGCAGCAACAAGATCGAGCTTTAGCCGAACCCGAAACTCTCGGTTTGCAAATCCACGTGCCCGCACCTGAGATCCGAACCGCTTGCCCGCGAAGGTCGCGAACTCGACCGTGTGTCCCGCCGCGCGTTGGGCCTCGCCAAGGGTGAGCAAAGAAAGCGCCGCGCCATACACCGCTTCGCGAGCGGAGCAAATTTGTAAAATTCTGAGGCCAGAATTCGGCTGAATCGGACTAGGCGGCATTTCGATATGCTCTAAGCAACTTCAGTAGAAACAGGGGTCCCCAGGTGTCTGCGCGAACATTGATCCTGCGCAAATCAAACTGATCCGACTCAGCCCGATTACTTCCCTTTCTGGTTCCGCATGCTGCTTCAAAGCCAGCCGTCTGAACCACCCTTTTCACCGTCGCGTTGCTTTGCCCGTAAGGGTAGCAGAAAGTTTTGACGCAACGTCCAAAAAGCTCCTGAAGTTGGTCTTTTGCCCCGTTAACTTCCTCCGAAAGTTGATTTCCCGCAATATCCGCTAGGTGTGCGTGGGTTGCAGAATGGCAACCAATCCGGTTTCCGGCCGCCAACCACGCTTGCACCTCATCAACCGACATCAGCGGTTCCAGCCCGTCGTCCCAATCATTCGTCGCCCCCAAGCGCTCCGAAACGAGATACACAATCCCAAAAAATCCGGTCGCCTGCATCGCTGGACTCGCATACGTGAGGTTGTTTCGGTACCCGTCATCGAACGTAATCGCGATGGGTCGCTTTGCGGAAAAGACCCCGTCATACGGCGCGAGATCAACCGAGGTGAATTTAAGCGCTCGGAGCCACTGCATCTGCCGTCCGAAAGCGGCGTGTGAAACGTAATGACCCGCTACGTGGGAACCAGCCACTACCGGGCCGACCTTGTGATACATCAGGATAGGTAGGCGAGTGGCCGGCATGGTTGCGGATTAAGGAGCCGTTGGCCCGCCACGCTTGGCAGCAATATCTTTCCGCATCTGCTCGCGTCGCTGGCGATCTTCGGCGTTGATTCGCTTCGAGAGCACGCTGCCGAAGGCAATAAATGACCAGATGAGAAGCGCTCCAACCCCTACCGCCATGTAACCGTACGGCGTGTTCAACGCAATGAACCCTGCATTCGACGCTTCGCTTCTCATTTCTGTAGCTAACCTCAAACCCGGTTGCGGTTGATGAGTCACTGCTAGAATCACCACGTGGTTACTTCTCTGGACCGGCTGATCGTAATGACGTCTCGAATGACCGACGCCATCCACTTTTACGAATCCGTTCTGGGTGGCGAGCTCGTTGCACAGAGTGAGCACTGGAGCCTAGTCCGCTTCCCTGGCTTCGAAATTGGCCTCCATTCCGCAACCATCATCCAGCCAGGTGGCCCGGTCATCGGGATGCGAGTTCCGAACCTCATGGATGCAGTCACGACCCTCGCCGAATTCGGCATTTCGCCGGGAGAAATTCACGAAATTCCGTCGGGCCGAGTGGTTTCAATCTCGGATCCCGACGGAAATCAAATTCAGCTCGTCGAACGCGACGCTTAGTCGACCTTTGGCGGCCGCGGATCGCTGTACTCGTCGACACCAAGTGCCGCTGGACGCTCAGGCTGCGTTGTCGGGGTTACGTACCGACTTTCCTCGCTGGCAGTTCGGACGCCGAGCATGACTTCCAGCGCGTGCAGAGCGAGTTCTCCGCTGGCTCGATGCTTGGCTCCGGTGCGAATGCCGAAGGCCATATCCATCACGCCGAGGCCGCGGCTGTTTTCGTTGAACGTGTGCACGTTCTCCAAGGTGCGCCAGTCCTCGTCATCGTGCCGCTTCAGCTTGACTTCTCCGCCGAAGTTGTTTGGGTCCGGAACCAGAAGCGTGCCTTCCGTTCCGTAAATCGTAATTGGGTGAGCCCAATCGTTCCGGTGGTGCCAAATGTCAAAGCTCGTGCAAAGATCGCCGATTGCACCGCTTTCGAAGTCGAGCACGCCAACGTAGTGAGTTGGGGTTTCTACAGGAATTTCGTAGCCGGTTTCCGCAAATCCGGACCGATCCGCTCGAGCGTAATACCGCTCGTTCTTAAGCGACACTTTGCGGGTGGTCTGGCTGGCTCGCGCCGAACCACTCACTCGCTTCACGGGTCCAAGTAGGTTCGTCAGCGCCGTCACGTAGTACGGCCCCATATCGAGCATTGGGCCGCCGCCGTTCTGATAGAAGAAATCTGGATTCGGGTGCCAATCTTCTGGGCCATGGGCCAAGAAGGCGGCCTGGGCTCCGATTGGCGTACCTATCAGGCCGTCGTCAATCGCTCGACGCGCAGTCTGCTGCCCGCTGCCAAGGAAAGTATCCGGCGCGCAACCGACACGCAGGCCCTTCTCCGCCGCCGAAGCGACTAGCGCTTGCGCGTCAGCAAGGCTGACCGCGAGCGGCTTTTCATTGTAAACATGCTTACCGTTCTCCAGCGCTTGGAGAGCGACCGGCCCGTGAGCGGCGGGAATCGTAAGGTTCAGAACCAGTTCAACATCAGAATCTTTCAGAAGCTCTTCTACCGAGAGAGCCTTCGGAATTGATTTCTCCGCTGCGACTCCGCGTGCCCGATCCTGATCAATATCGGCGCAGGCGATAAGGTCAACCCCGGCGAATGCCTGAAGGCATTCAATGTAAATTCCGCTGATATTTCCGACGCCAATAATCCCAACTCGAACTGCTTCCATGCTCTACCTAACCTCTGTCCCGGTAGGTGATGTTACCAGTACGGGGATTTAGAGGTCGCGATCTGAAGAGTGTCCCGGGAACAACTTCGCGTCCGGATCGAGACGCGTTTTCGCGAAACAAACGGCAGTTGCGGCTTCCCCAACCCCGGTTGCAATGAGCTTCAGCTTCTCCGAGAACGAGCAAACGTCGCCGATCGCAAACACTCCCGGAAGGTTCGTTTCGAACTTGTGATCCACGACCACTTGGTTCTTCTGGATATCCAGCCCCCAGTCCTTAATCGGCCCGAGCGACGACTTGAATCCGATATTTACAACAATCGCGTCGCAAGGAAACTCCTGCAGTTCCTTGGTCTGGGTGTTCTCCAGCGTGATCCCTTCGAGCTTGTCCGTGCCGTGCAGTGCCTTCACCGCGCGCCAGAGGTGCATCTCCACCCGGCTGTTCTGAACTTGGTGCACGCTATCTTCGTGAGCCTTGAAGACGTCACGTCGGTGGATGAGACTAATGGGGCCGGCCGTGTCAAGAAGGTTGAGTGCCCAGTCAAAGGCCGAGTCGCCGCCGCCGACAATCGCGACGCGTTTCCCTTCCAGGCTCTTCTTATCGCGCACACCGTACATCAGTCCGCGTCCGATGTAATGCTCCTCATTCTCCACGCCAAGCTTGGTTGGTGAGAAAGCACCGGCACCGGCAGAAATGATCACGGTGCGCGTTGGATAAACCCCTGCCTCGGTTCGGATGGCGTAGCCCTCATCGGTCTTCTCGAGCTGATTCGCCGTCTCTTCCAGCACGATTTCCGGATTAAACTGCGTCCCCTGCTCGATCAGGTTCTTGGCCAAATCTTTCGCCAGCACCTTCGGGAATCCCGGCATGTCGTAAACGTATTTCTCGGGATACAGCGCGGTGAGCTGGCCGCCCAGTTCGGAAAGTGAATCCACAATCCGCACGCTCATGCCTCGCAGTCCCGCATAGAACGCCGCAAAAAGGCCGCAAGGCCCGCCCCCAATTATCGTCACGTCAACCGTATTCATTCGGAACCAACCATTAAACCAGACGATCTCTCAATTTCCAAATCGTTCTCACCTGATCTACGTGGGTCCGCCGCAATCTGCGATCCATCCATAATCAGGCATGATCTCCGAAGCCGTTTCTGAATCGATTCTTGCCGCCGTTCGAACCTCAGAACTCACGGGACGCGAACTCCGCGAGTTTGCAATGACCCAGCTCTCAGAACTGCCGAACTACAACTGGAGCGGCATATACCGGCTCGAAGGCGACACGCTGGTGCTGGATGCCTACATCGGAGCCGAAACCGACCACACCCACATCCCGGTCGGTCGTGGCGTCTGCGGAACCGCCGTTGCGGAGAACGCGAATCAAGTCATCGAAGACGTCCGTGAACTCAGCAATTACCTTTCCTGCTCGGTTCAGACCCGAAGCGAGATTGTCGTTTTGATCCACGCCGAAGATGGAACGATTCTCGGCCAAATCGACATCGATGGGCACACGGTCGGCGCATTCGATGCCAGCGACGAAGCTTTCTTGTCCGCCCTCGGCGAAATTCTTGCTCCACGTTGGTGATGTGATTCCGAGGCGACGCGGTGGGCCGTCGCGCCAATTGGTACCATCTAACGCATGGGTCATATCGTCGTAGAAGCCGCCGAAGCGTTGCTGGATAAAGAGATTCCCGTCCTGGATCACGGCTTCGTGCGCCTCGTCGATTACCTCGGTGGCGATGCCCGTATCGTCCAAAGCGCCCGCGTCAGCTACGGCGCTGGCACCAAGACCTTCCGGCAAGATCGCGGCCTGATTCACTATCTGCTCAAGAACGCACACACCAGCCCGTTTGAGCAGGTTCAGCTCACGTTTCACACCAAGATGCCGATCTTCGTTGCCCGCCAATGGGTGCGACACCGAACTGCGCGGCTCAACGAAATCAGTGGCCGCTACTCGGTGATGAAGGACGAGTTCTATCTCCCGCTACCAGAGCACGTTTCCTACCAAAGCGAATCCAACAAGCAAGGCCGCGCCGGTGCCTTGCCGCCAGACGAAGCGGAAGCCGTCATCCAGACCCTGAAGGCCGAACAAGTCGCGGCCTACGCCAGCTACGAAAAGATGATCGAGCAAGGCGTCGCGCGCGAGCTCGCCCGCACCAACCTGCCCATCTCGCTTTACACCGAGTGGTACTGGCAAATCGACCTTCACAACCTCTTCCACTTCCTGCGCCTCCGGCTGGATAGCCACGCGCAGTACGAAATTCGCGTCTACGCCGAAGCGATGGCCCAATGTGCAAAAGCCGTTGCGCCGATCGCTTTTGAAGCCTTCGAGGAACACTTAGTTGGCTCGGTCGACTTCAGCCGCTCCGAGTGCGCTGCGCTCGCCGCTCGACTCCGTGGCGAGCCGATTCAGCTCGAAGGAAAAGCCCTCGAACGGTTCGAAGCCAAGCTTGCCCACATGCTTTCTGCCAATGCCCCGGACGATGCACCCGAAGAACCCCAGCTACCCGCTTGAACGTGTTCGAGATCGCATCCGAAGCTGAGCTTGCCCAGCTTGCCGAGAAGATACTCCCCCAGTGGAACGTGGGAGACATCGTCGCGTTGGAAGGTCCCTTGGGTGCCGGAAAGACCACTTTCGTCCGAGCTTGCCTGCGAGCCTGCGGCTATGAGGGGGCGGTGCGATCGCCAACCTTCAACCTCATTCAATCTTTCCCGACCGATCCGCCGATCCTTCATTCCGATCTGTATCGAGTCAAGAGTGCGGCGGGGCTGGGTTTAGAAGACGAGTTCGCCGATCACCTCACGTTCATCGAATGGCCGGACCGAATGGCGGATTTGATCCCAGCCGAAGAATGCTGGTGGGTTCAAATTGAGTTTGGCCAAACCGCCGAAGCCCGAATCGTTACCGTCACGCCCCCCATTTCGGGTCGCTGATTCTGGTGTAGCATTACCAAATGGCGCTTCGGGTTGGGTTCGTTTCTTCGGCGCACCAGCACGCCCATGCCTATGTCCACGGACTTCGCACCGTGCCAGGCTGCACTTTTGCTGGAATCTGGGACCGCAAGCCAGAGCGCCGAAACTCCTTCGCCGCGCTGCACCGCATCCCCGAGTTTGAGTCGCTAGCTGACCTCCTCGGCCAGTGCGACGCCGTCGTGATTGCCAGCGAGAACAAACGGCACGCCGAGGATATCGAAGCCGTCGCTGCGGCCAACCTGCACTTCATCTGCGAAAAACCGATCGCAACAACTCCAGAGGAAGCAGCCAGAATTCGCGCTGCCGTTGCTAACCATACCGGCGTCAAAATGACCGCCTTCCCCTGCCGCTACAGCCCGGCGTATCAAAGCTTGCGGGCGAAAGTAGCCAACGGTGACATCGGCACGCTTCGCGCTATTTGCTCCACCAATCGCGGAACCTGCCCGTTCGATTGGTTCGTTGATGTCGCCGAATCCGGCGGCGGCGCCATGATCGACCACGTCGTCCACGTCACTGACCTTTTGCGAGACCTGCTTCAAGAGGAAGTGGGTCGCGTCCAAGCCCAAACCGGCAATGGCGTCTACGCCCAATCCTGGGAAGACACCGCCATGGTGACACTTGAATTTTCATCCGGCGCGTTCGCAACCATCGATTCTTCTTGGTCTCGCCCCGCAGGATTTCGAACCTGGGGCGACGTCATGTTGAACGTGGTTGGAGAAGCCGGCGTCATCGAACTGGACATGTTCAGCCAAGAAGTCCACCGGTACGGCGTCGGGCAAAAGAGCCATACCGTTGCCAACTACGGCTCGGATCTCGATGCCCTGATGATCGCTGAGTTCCTGAGTGCAATCAACGAAGGCCGGCAGGGACGAACGACTCTTGAGGACGGGCTCAAAGCCAGCGAAGTGGCGATGGCCGCCTACCAAAGCGTCCAAACCGGCGAGGTCGCGTCGCTCTAAGGTGAGCCTGCACGAACCATCCGAAACCGCCGGAAGAATCCGGCAACTCGATCCTCACACCGTCAACCAAATCGCCGCCGGCGAGGTTGTTGAACGCCCAGCCTCGGTGGTCAAAGAGCTCGTGGAAAACGCGTTGGACGCGATGAGCACGCGGATCGAAGTCGAGCTCACCGACGCGGGCAGAACTCGGATCGTGGTTCGCGACAACGGCATCGGGATGTCCCGCGAAGAGGCGCACCTTTCGCTCTCTCGCCATGCCACCTCGAAAATTCGTGATGCCGAAGACTTGCTCCATGTCGGCACCTTGGGCTTTCGCGGAGAGGCGCTACCGAGCATTGCATCGGTTTCCCGGTTCACCCTCCTCACTGGAAACGTTGACGGCCTTCGCACGCGGCTTGAGATCGAGGGCGGCGAGCTTCGCCCGGCCGAGGCCGAAGCTGGATCTCGCGGCACGGAGATCGTCATTGAAGACCTTTTTTTCAACGTGCCGGCTCGGCGCAAATTTCTGAAATCGGACACCACCGAACTTGGACAGTCGCTTGATCACCTCTCTCGTTATGCCTTTGCCTACCCGCACGTTGCCTTCAAGGTGACCCATAACGGCCAAGTCGCGATGGAAACTCCCGGTCGTGATGACCGGCTAGAAGCGATCGGTGCGGTGTGGAGCCGCGACGTTGCCCGCGCCCTCGTTCCGCTAGAAGCCCGCGCGGGAGATTTGCGGATTCATGGCTACATCAGCCCGCCGCACGTCACCCGGCCGACTCGCGCCTATCAGTTTCTGTTCGTCAACGGTCGCCCGGTCCGGTCCCGAAATCTCACCGTGGCCGTAGACGTTGCGCTTCGTGACATAACGCCAGAGCGCCGATATCCGTACCTCGTCCTGATGCTCGAAATCGATCCATCGAAGATCGACATCAACGTTTCTCCCACCAAGAGCGACGTTCGTTTTCAGCAGGAGAATCAGGCTTTCGATGGGATACGGCTGGCCATCAAGAACGCCCTGTTGACCCACGGCATGATGCCGTCAGCCGCCCAAATCGCGACGGTCAACGAAGCCCTGCGCGCCGCCTCCGGCCCGGCGCTGTTCGAGGCAGGACGATCCGCAAGTCGGGTTCCCGACCCCAGCAGCAGCCTTCCCCCAAGTTGGGCAAACCTTCCGCCGGTCAACGCCGAAGGCTTCGCCGCACCAAAGCCCACGGTCGAATCTTCGACATCCGAAGAGCCGACGACCGATGCCCCTGCACTTGAGAACCTGCCGTTCGTTTCACTTCTTGATGGCCTTCGAATCCTTGGCCAAGCGATGAACACGTTTATCATCGCGGAAACCCGGCACGGGCTTGTGGTGATCGATCAGCACGTTGCCCACGAACGAATCCTGTATGAGTACCTCTGCGGCGTCCGCGGATCGGTCGGAATCGAGAAGCAAGTGCTCCTCGTCCCGCAAACGCTCGAACTCGATCGTCGAGCGGCCACCCTCCTCGGCGAACGACTCAACGAAATCACCGAGGTCGGTTTTGAACTCGAGCCGTTTGGCGGAGAAAGCTTCGTCGTTCGTGCGGTTCCCGCTGCCATCCGTGGCCGTGATCCCATCCGCATGCTTCGCGACATGGTGGACGAATTGGTCGAGTCCTCCGTCCATCGCAGACTGATGCCAACCCGAGAACAAATCTGGATCACGTGCTCCTGCAAAATGGCGGTCAAGGCAGGCGACCCGCTCAGCATGGCCGAGATGGAAAAGCTCGTTACCGATTTGGCACTGACGGAGAACCCGTATCTTTGCCCCCACGGGCGCCCCATTACGGTCACCCTTTCGACGGAAAACTTGCTCAAGCTTTTCAAACGCACCTGAAACCCGGGATTTTCCGAAAAATTGCCCAAGGAAGGACCGTTCTTTACAGTGCCTTAACCCAAATCGGGCACAACTGAGTGATACTTGGCCGGGGAGACTTTTTTCCGGCAAGACATGAGGAACCACTTTTGGCTTTGGCTCAAGACTTGCAACCGGAGAATTTAGAGGGCAGCATGATGAAGCTGTTGATCGTGGATGACGAACCCGTCATTCTGGAAACGGTCGAGGCGAAAATGCGCAAGGAAGGTTTCACGACCTTCGTTGCGGATTCCGCTGAAGAAGGAATGCGCCTCTTCCGCCGAATCAAGCCAGATCTCGTGATCCTCGACATCATGCTGCCGCAGCGCTCTGGCTTCGACTTCTGCCGAGCGATTCGAAAGGACAGCAACACCCCGATCATTTTTGTCTCGGCGAGAGCCGACGAAGCGGATCGCGTGAAGGGTCTCGAACTTGGCGCCGACGACTACGTCGTCAAACCGTTCAACCTCGGTGAGCTTGCCGCGCGAGTCAAAGCGATTCTGCGACGTTCCACCGGAGAACCCGTTCGCGAGGTCATCGAGTCTGGCAACTTACGCGTTGATCCCCGAAGCCACGAAGCTTGGATTGACGACCGACCTTTGAACCTTTCGCCAAAGGAATTTGCGCTGATGTACTTCCTCGGCCGAAACGTGGGCCAAGTCTTCTCCCGCGAAACCTTGCTCGACCGAGTCTGGGGCCGAGAGGCGTTCATTTCTGGCCGAACCGTAGATGTGCACATCCGCTGGCTGCGAACCCGAATTGAGCCAGATCCAACCAACCCAACGCGGCTTCTCACCATCCGCGGCGTCGGCTATAAGTTCACGGGCTAGGGAAAATCAGCGATCATGAGCGCATGAGTCAATTGCGCGAAGCGGTTTTACTCGTCAACGGTAAATCCCGCCGAGGACGAGACTTGTATGACGCCGCGCACCTGCGACTTGTGGATGCCGGGTTCCATTTTCATAAAGCCGGTGCTTTCCGGCAAATGGATCAGCTTCTCGGACTCGTCGATGATGCGATTCGCTCCGAGATTCCTCTCATCGTTGTCGGCGGCGGAGATGGCACGCTGTCGTCCGTCGCGCAAAAGCTGATTGGCACGAAGACCACTCTCGGAGTTTTGCCTCTTGGAACTGGCAATGCCTTTGCCCGCGATCTCGGCATTTCTCCCGACCTCAACCTTGCCCTCCCCGTCATCATGTCGGGCGAAACCAGGATGGTTGACCTTGGCGTAGCAAACGGCTCGGTGTTTGTCAATATCGCTTCAGTTGGCCTAACGACAGAAATTGCCAAGTCTCTGGACCCCACCTTGAAACGCACCCTCGGCAAGGCAGCGTATATCGCCGCCGTTTGGAGGGCACTAGCCCGCGTGAAGCCTTTTTGGGTCACGTTGTCCACCGAGAATGGCCTGGCTAAATTCGAGACCCTTCAAGTAGTCATCGGTTGCGGACGCTTCCATGCCGGGCCGTTTCAGCTCTCGGAAGCCGCAAGCATCGATTCCGGCAAGTTATCGCTCTATGCGCTCCAGACCGCCCGAAAATCTGCCCTGCTGAAACTCGCGCTTAACTTGACCTTTGGCCACCACGGGCGCCTGGAAGAGGTTCACACCGAGGAAACGGCAGGGGGAACGCTCAGAACCGATCCGAAGCGAAAAGTGACCGTGGACGGCGAAATCTCGCAACGGACGCCGCTCGAGTTCAAGATTCTTCCCGCAGCACTGCGGGTTCTGGTCCCGCATTCTGCCGATATCTCGCCAATGAGCGAACAATCGGTGTGATTCAATAGACCTTGTGCCTACGATTAGGTAAACACTTCTCGCATACTTCACTCAAACTTGGCGGCAACTTGAGCATCGCAGCAGATTGGTATTACATTGGACACTACGGACAACTCGGTCCGTTAACGCTCGACCAGATGGAAGAACTGGTTGCGGGCGGCGTTATCGACCGTGATACGTACGTTTGGAAGCAGGGACTTCCCGACTGGATGCCCGCGGGAAAGACTCCAGAAATCAGCACGATGTTCATGGATGTGAAGACGAACGTCGCCCCGCCTCCCCCACCATCACCTGGCGCAAGAACGGCTGGCCCAACCGATCCTTACGGCGCTGTCGCCGGAATGGGACAACAGACCAGACCCGCCGCGCCGAACTTCGGGATTAGCGATCCATTCGGTGCACCGGCCGATCTGACGATGTCAATGACCTCGATGTCGCCATACGGTAGCCAGCGCAGCGACCGAAGCCGCATCCTTGCGGGAATTCTACAGCTCATCATTCCAGGCGTCGGACGGATCTACCTCGGCTTCAGCGCCATCGGCGTACTGCAATTGGTCCTCTCCCTCTGCGGCGTCGGCTTCATTTGGTCCTTCATCGACGGAATTTTGATCCTGGTTGGCAACGTTCGGATGGATGGTTACGGTCGACAACTCGGCGACTAGTTACGCTTGGTCCTAATCCATTGTTCCGTTTTGGGTTTCCTGTCGTCTGAATAATTGCGAATTTCATGAACCCACGAACTTTTCGGTGTCTAGCCCTTGTCGCGCTCCAAATCGGGGTCGCGTCCGCGTTTGCTCAGGGTTACGCCCCCCAGCCGGGCGAAACGGTTGTGCGCTTCGATGTTGAGAACCGCGGAAGTATCTTTGTCCGCTTCTTCACCAAAGAGGCACCTAAGGCAACCGCCCAGGTTCTTCGTCTTTCGCGCCAAGGTTTCTACAACGGCTTGCAGTTTTTCCGAGTGGAGCGAACACCACGCCCTTATCTAGCCTTCTTTGGCGATCCGCAGACGAAGTCGCTCAGTCTCGATTCGCCGCAAGTTGGAACCGGTGGTTCTGGAACCAAAGTTCCTCTAGAAACCACGCCGTACGAGCACGAGGAAGGCTCCGTTGGCCTCGCTCGCCCCTCCGATAACCCTAACGGCGGCGATAGCCAAATCTACTTCTCCCTGGGTCGCTCGAAGTTTCTGGATGGCAAATACACGATCTTCGGCAAGGTCGTTTCGGGCATCGAGGTCCTTCGAAAGCTAGAGAAAGGCGACCGGGTCACTTCGGTGCGAATCGTGAGCGAATAATTTTGAAGTCCGCTCGGCAAACGAGCCGCCTTGCGTGTTAAACTCGCAGACCCGTGCAGCTTGCCCGCGCGCTCGCAACCCGTTTCTTACTGGGATTATTGAGCCTGCTATTCATCTCCTTCGTCACGTTTCTGGCCGATGAAATTCAGCCCGGAGACGCGGCAACCGTATTGGCCGGAGAAAAAGCAAGCGCCGAGACCATAGAGCGATTGCGGGAAAACCTCGGCCTCAACCGACCGTGGCCGATTCGGTACGTGGAGTTCGTCAGCAAAGCGGTTCGCGGAGACTTTGGCACCAGCTATTACGGGGTGAAAGAACCCGTAGGTCAGCTCGTCGGCCGGAACGTCACGATGACGATCACCATCGCCAGTTGCGCGATCCTGCTCGCCTCGACCATCGGCATTTTCCTAGGCACGCTGGCCGCCGTTTGGCAAAATAAACCTCCGGACCAAGGCATTTTGTTTGTCAGCACGTTTGGCGTCACGTTGCCAAACTTCGTTCTTGCGCCAATCCTTGCGTATTTCTTCGCGTTGCAATGGGATGTGTTGCCGCTCACCTGGAGCGTGGACCGCGTCGCGCCGGATTACTACTATCTGATCCTTCCGGTCATCGTTCTTGCCATGCGCCCTACTGCGTTGCTGACTCGACTCACTCGCGCCAGCATGGTCGAAACACTACGACAGGAGTTCATCCGGACTGCGATCGCAAAGGGTGTTCCGCCCTTTCGCATGTATGTGAAGCACGCGCTTCGGAATGCCATCCTGCCCGTAATCACCGCAATCGGTACGTCATTTGGCTTCCTGCTCACCGGATCGTTCGTTGTCGAAACCTACTTCCTTCTGCCTGGCCTTGGCAGCACGACAATCGATGCCATCCGAAAAGGCGACATTCCCGTGGTGCAAGCCTGCGTCATGCTGACCGGTGCCATCTTCATCGTTTTGAACCTCTTCGTTGACCTCATCCTGCCCATCCTCGATCCACGAATTCGGGAGAGTCAAGTTTGATGAAGCTCAAGAGCAAAAACCCGCGAAAGAAGCGACTTGGCCTCATCTTCGGCGCGGCTTACTTGGTGCTGTTGTTGCTCTTTGCGATCTTCGGCCCGATGATTCGAAACGCGCAGCTCAGCGATGTTGCCAAGGGCGTTGATCCCGACATCCGGGTTTACAACGCGGTCCTTGATCCGGTGAGCTCCAGCCCGTTCGCTCCGGCCGGAGGAGCCGCCATTCTTGGCACCGATGAGCTTCGGCGAGACATCGTGGCTCGACTCGCGGAGGGCGCCCGAGTGTCGCTCACCGTCGGGCTCTCGGTTCAGCTGATTGCTCTTCTCGTCGGAATCACCGTCGGGGTGCTCGGCGTGCTCGCGCCGAAGTGGATTCGGAATCCGCTGATGCGGTTCACCGATGGCATGTTTGCTTTCCCAGACATCCTGCTCGCGATCCTTATCGTCAGCGTGGCCGGGCTTGGCATGGGCCCCGTGATCTTTGCCCTTTCAGTGACCGCCTGGCCCAGCATCGCGCGCCTTGTCGCGTCGCAGGTGGCAACGCTGAAAGACCGCGAGTACGTGGTCGCCGCGAAGGCAGCAGGCGCCAGCAATTTCTATCTCGTCACGCGGCACATCTTGCCGCAAATCACGGGGATTCTCTTGGCGTATTCGATGATCGACCTCGCCGGCACCATCCTCGCCGAAAGCACCCTGAGCTTCTTGGGAATCGGTGTTCAGGAGCCACAGCCGAGCTGGGGCGGCATGATCAACGGCGCGCGCCTCAACATGAACAGCTACCCAGTTCTTCTGATCTGGCCGTGCGCGATGTTGAGCGTGACAATCTTTGCGCTCAACTTCGTGGGCGACGGTCTCCGGGCCCTTGCGGACCCGCGAGATAGATCAGCCTAATCGGTCAGTTCCGCGCTTGCTTTAGAACCGTCTCAATCGCCTTCTGAAGCTGGTTGTCGCTCTTCGGGTTACCAAACTCGGGGTCCTTGTCCAGGTCAAGCTCTACGGCGACGCTAGGCTTCAAGCCACCATCGATGTAGATGCCATCCTGATCGACCTTCCGGCCGATGTCATCTCCGCTTGGCAAGTAGTACTTCGCGATCGTGACCTTCGCGCTGCTCTTGTCCACGAGAGGGAACACGTTCTGGACGCTGGATTTCCCGTAAGAGTGGGTGCCAACCAAGGTCGCCTTGTTATAGTCCCGCAACACGCCAGCGAAGATTTCGGCCGCGCTTGCAGAGTTCTCGTCCATCAAGACAACCACCGGGTAACCGAATGGCCGAACTTCGTTGGATGCAGATCGAACGGTTTCGTTGAATCCGTTTCGTCCCACCATCTTCACGACGACCTTGTCTGCCACAAATCGGCTCAACATGTCAGCCGCGACGTCCAATAGTCCGCCCGGATTGCTGCGCATGTCGATAACAAGGCCCTTTGGCGACTTGCGATCTACCTTATCAAGCTCTCGGTCAAACTGCATCGTCGTCGGCTCGGCAAACTGCGAAACCGCAATGTAGCCAACCTTCGAATCTTCAAAGAACTTGCTCTCGACCGTCGGCGCGACGATTCGGGCTCGCTTGATCTTCATCGTCACGGGCTGCTGTTTGCCCTTCTTCGCAACGGTGAGGGTGACGAAGGTGCCTTCCTTGCCCTTGATCAGCAGGACAACGGCGTCGGTCGGCATCCCGCCAACTTTCTTGCCGTCAACCGCAATGATCACATCGTTAATGCGCAGGCCCGCCGCGTACGCCGGACCATCTTCGAAAACTGCCGCGGCTCGGACGCCCATCGCGTCATCCGACAATCGAGCGCCGACGCCGAAGAAGTTGCCCGTCGTCTCTTCGCTGAACAGCTGAGCCGCCCGAGGCGGGAAGTACAACGTGTGAGGATCGCCGAGGGAGCCCAGTAGTCCTTGCATTCCCGCAAACCGGAGATCGTCAGGCTTCACTTGTCGTGAATACTTGAACCGAATCTGGTTATATGCCTGCTGGAAAACCTGTTCTGGGCTTGCCGCTTTCGCGTTCTTGACACCGAGGAGCGAGTTAACCGCTCGAGAATCCACGCCCGAGCCTGATTGAAGATCTCGCCATGCGAACCCCAAGGATCCGGCACTCAGCGCGGCAACGGCGAACGCAACGTACTTGATTCCGGTTTTCATCTCACTTCCTCCGTCTTATCCGCCATGACAACTTTCGTGCTCGTCACGTTGACTTGGTATTCGCCGATCGGCAAAATGTAGCCCGAGCCATCTGGAAGCGGGACGATGTCGACCAGCGTCCGATCTCCTCCGGTGAGGCTCCCAACAAGGGTCGCCTTACCCTTCGATTGAAGCGCCAGTGCAAACATTTCCGCTACGCCACGGGTGCTCGAATCCACGAGCAATTCGTACTTGGGTGCGGCAGGGTTTCCTTTTGCAACAACAAGGTTCGTTGGCTCGCTACCACGGGCGGTAACAAATTGTCCATAGGTTCCTTTCGGCGCGACCTTTTCAAGCACGGCTTTCAGCGATTCAAAATCACCGTGGGTGTTGTTTCGAAGATCGATACGAACCTTCGTTTTGCCTTGAAGTTCCTTCGCGATCCAAGCATCGGCTCCCTTTTGGAAAGCCAACCTCAGGTCACCATTAGGAAGAACCGTCATCGGACTCATCGCGGTCACTGACTTCGTGAGATCGGTGGTGCGCTTCTCGGTCCCACGCTCCCAGACCACCTTCACCTTTCCACTGGTGCCCGTAACCAGCCGCTCCATGGCGCGCATCGGCAACAGGGCTCGTTCGGTGCGCTCGCGCACTTCTTTGCGGACGAGGTTCAGCTGGCTATAGGTGATCTTCTTGGCTTTGAAGTCGTCTTGAGCCTTCTGGAATTTGATCAGCAGGTCGGTGTTCACAACCCAGTGGCTGTCGATTTCGTAGGCCACGTCGCCAATCTTGACCCCAGCTTTGGCTGCCGGACTACCTGGGATGACGTTCGAGACCATGAGTCGAGGCACTCGGACGCGGGAGACGAGCGCCTCCTCTGCCGTGCCTTCTGGAAGAGCGCCTTCAGAATCGGATGCCTTTGCGGCTTGCTTGTTTGCCGCGCCACGCATCACCATCACCACCTCAACGCCGATGCCTTCGTACTTTCCGGCTCGGGCGTTCTGGAAGCTCGCGAACTGCTTCTTGTCCAGGAACATCGCCTTAGGGTCGTTAAGGCTGCCGATCATGCTTCGAATCGCGCCGGAAGCAAGTTTCTGATCGTCCGGAATGGGTTCGACGTACTCGCGCTTCAGGAGGCGCATGAGTTGGTAGAAATAGTCCCCAGCGGTGTAGCTCGCGCCGTTCGCATCGGTGGATGCGACCAAGCCAACGCCCGAGAAATTCGGCATTTCGGCTTCAGCCCGTCGGCCCAGATCCACCCAATCTCGCAAGGCGGCCCCACCAACTGCGGTAAACGCAATAAGCGCCGTCCCTCCAAGCACAACGACCGTTCGATTCATTCCTTTCATGATATGCGACTTTCCGTGTCCGTAAGCCTATTACGCGTACTTCAGTCAGTAAGGTCCTTTGCGGCGGCGCGAATCCCGGCAAAGGGACTAGCTTTGAGCATTTTGACCGTGTCTGCAGGCAACGTGACTTTGCCAGCTTTGCTGGCGCTGATTAACTGGAACTGGACGGCTGGATAGGCGTCGGTAAACAGATTCTGAATTTCGTCTGCCGAAACCGGCCCAAGCTGGGCAAGTCCCCGCAGGCCGTTTGCACGGACGCGCGAATCTGAATCCACGACTGCCAAACGAAGCGCATCCCGGTGAGACTCGGTCGGAGTGTTCGCAAGTGCAGCCGAAATTGATAGCCGAACTCCGATGCTGTCGTCTTTGATTCCCCGGTAGCCGTCCTTTCGAAACTCCGGCACGTTCGACTGAATCAGTTTGAGACAGCTCTTCAATCGGACGGCATCCCACGGTTCATTCACCGCAGACCAGAGCAGCTTCCGCATCTGATACTCGTCATTCGGATCCGAAGCGTCGGTTACGATCGACTTCAGCATCGGATCGACCTGGGTGATGTACGCCATTCGAATGATGCCTGCTTCTCGGCCCTTTAGCTTCGCAAGAGCCTTCAAACCGCCACGTCGCACAGCCGCTCTTCGATCTCCCAAGAGAACGGAAATATAGCCAGCTTCTTTCGGATCCACGCCCTGAGCAACCACGAGCGCAGCCTCAACTCTGGCGGCATCAGTGATTCCAAATTGCATGATGCGGCGCATTTCGGTCGGCGTCGTGGCATCCGGTTCGGAAGCCAGACGGCGGACCGCAAGTTGGGCTACCCGCCCCTCGATGCTCGCTGCCGCCGAGGTCAAAGCAACGCGCAGAGTCGGACTGAGCGGCCGCGGCAGCGCCTGAATCGCGTTCATCGCCACTTCCTCTTCCGTATCCTTTAGCGCGGCAATGAAAATATCTTCTGGTGTCTCCGCGCCAAATTTCGTTGCGGCAGAAATCCTCTGATCAAGCTCGGACAGAGCTGGCTCGGGCAGGTTGGAAGTCGGCGTCGCCACGAGCTTGAAATCGGTCAATCGAACCTCGATCGGACGATTCTGAATCTTCCCTCTCAAGAACGCTCCCGGAGCCGGCCGAACAGCGATGCTGCTGATCAGGTCTAGCCCGAGGTCCTTGAGTGAAACTTGGACGGTTTGCCAGGTTCCATTTCGTTCGAACGGTACGGCTTGCCCTAACTTATCGGTCGCTAGCCGGTCGCTTCCCAAAGTGACCGCCGTCGTACCGTTGAACCAAAGCGCCACCGGCTCAGGAGTGTCCTGCTTCACCGAGAAGGTTAAGGTCGGGGTTTGCTTCGGATCAATTCCACCGCCTGGTACGACGAGGGATGCTCCGCCGGTGCGTCCGACGCTTCGCTCGGTAATCGAAAGTACTTGCCCCTTTTCGGGATCTGTGACCAAACTTACCGCGGTATCGGCCGACCGAACGCCAAGCTCAACTCCGGCAGAACTCGGTACATCAAACGCGGCCGGAACGCCGGAAAACACCGCTAGCTGCTGCTCAATCGTGGGTTCATCAAACGAAAGAACCTTGGCCCATTCGGCTCCGGCTGGCCACTTGTTAGCGCCTTTCTGCACGCTCCAGAACAGCAACGTCTCACGGACTGCCTGGTCCAACTTGATCCCGAAAGAATGGGGACCGTAGTAGCCCAACGCAAAAGAAGGTGAATTCCAGATGCCGCCTAGCGGCGCAAACTGGCGCTCAAGGTTGGGCGCAAGAGCAGAGATCACAAACCCAACGTGGTAAGGACCACGATATTGCTTGTCTTCCGCATCGAAACTGCCGCCGTTTGTCGCAACCTCAAGCTCGTTCCGCCAGGCCTCGGTTGGCAAACTTGCCATGCCAGGTTGGAGGTCGACTCGCTCAATCTCCTCGCGGATTTCAACGTCGGGCTGAAAGTCAACATTCCCGTCCGTTGAAGCGGCAACCTGATTTTTCAGCCGAACAATTGCGGCCAGCGCTTCATTGACCTGGGCGTCTTCCATGTCCGCCCGACGCAGGCGCAAGGTGCCATCCGCGCTCGGCTGGAGCCCATCGACCCTCGGATAGATGATGAATTTGGCTCGAAGGACCGTCGCTCCGGCCTTAGGCAGTTTGCCGACCAGTTGGTCCGGTCGATCAAGGATGAAGATTCGTTGCGGTTCCCCTTTCAGGTCGCCCCAGCCGCTCCAGGCATCAATGGCCCCGTCATAGTCGAGGTTGGTGGTGGACGCATACGACACTTCGACGGTGCGTCCACCGATCTTTACGCTCACCGGAGCGGCTTGTTGAGGGTCCAGCACCCCCGGCATCAGGACCGAGGTCGCGAGGATTCCTATCAGATTCATTTCATTCCCAGCTTTGGAAGATTCTCAAGTCGTCTGGACTTGTTGCGTGACCGTCGCCTCTCGTCCACTGCAGGCCTTCCTGCGTTCTGACGAGCGACAAGTCGGTCGGTATCTTCCCGATCAAATCTAACACCACGCGCTTGATTTTCTCCGAGTTTGACTGGAACACCTCAAGCACGCTGTGTGCGGTCACCGCATCGGCATCAGCATGAACGCCGCTGTCGTAGTCGGTAATCAACGCAATGTTTACTACGCCCATTCCCAGTTCGTGGCATAGGTACGCCTCCGGATATTGGGTCATGTTGATGACTTCCCAACCCTGATCGTGGAACCACTTGCTTTCGGACTTCGTGCTAAAGCGCGGTCCTTGAATTACGACGACCGTTCCCTTTTCATGGCAAACGATCCCGTTTTCCCGAATCGCTTCCGCCGCCAGCTTCCGCAGCAGCGGGTGGTACATGTCCGCTGGAGACACGTGGGTTACGATCGGACCATCGTAGAAGGTGTCGCTTCGACCGTTCGTTCGGTCGACAAACTGATCGCACAACACGAAGTGACCGGGCTCCACGTGGCGCTGGAGCGAACCCGCAGCACAAGGGCTAATGATCGCCGCGCAGCCAATCGAGCGCATCGCCCAGACGTTGGCGCGGTAGTTGATCTTGTGTGGAGGAAGCGTATGGTTCCGACCGTGGCGCGGAAGGAAGGCAACCTTACGACCGTTGACCGTGGCAAGGAAAACGGAGTCGCTCGGCGCGCCATAAGGGGTGTCGATTTTGACTTCGCGAACGTCCTCAAGCAGTTTGTAGAAACCTGAACCGCCAAAGACGCCGATCTCGGCTAATTCGCGCGCCATTACTTGCTCACCACTCGCTTGTGCAGCTCGTCGATCAGCTTGTCCACGCGGTAACCACGTCGCGTGAGAACGTCTTCGTCGATCGGCACGATTCGCTTTTTCTGTACGGCCGATACGTTGGCGAACCGCTTGTCGTTGAGAATGATGTTGACCCGTTTGAGGGCATTGGCTCGGCTCTCGTCGTCCTTGTTCTCAACCCGCGGGAACGCCACAACGATCATGTCCGGATTATTTGCAATGAAAGCTTCGGGGCTCAACGCGACAAACTTGTCGGAGGCTGGGCCAACTGGTTCTCCACCCGCGCTCTTCACGATGTCGGCAAGAAATCCTTGGGTCCCAGCGATGTAGTGCTCTGCGCCATCGCCGGCAAGAACCACCGCAACTTTCGGCTTCGGCTCGATTGCATCACCGAGAGCAGAATTCCGTGCAGCAAGGACCTTGTCCGCGTAAGTGTTGGCACTGGTCTCCGACTCGGTCTCTGCACCGAGAAGGTAGAGCTGCTCGACAAAGGTTTCGACCGTCTTAGCGTCGATGACGAAAGTCTTGAAGCCCATTCCCTTGATCTTCTCGACGTCCTGTTCGTTGTACAAGTCAGCGTCGTAGACCACCAAATCAGGCTTGATCTGCGCGATCTTTTCGTAGTCGGGTTTTACCGAGGCAACGATCGGAATGCTTTTAGCGATGACCGGGAAATCGTCGGCCGCAGTTCGACCTTTGAGAACGCCGGAGTAGTTAAACGAGCCAACGAGCTCTGTTGTGCTCGGGCTGAGGCTAACCACCGCCTTAAGCGGAGTCGCTCGCATCTTGCCACCTTGGGTGACCGGTGGAGCATCACACCCAAATACGAGAAGTAACGATAGGGCCGCAAGGGCCGCGGACAAACGACCGCGCATAGTCCTCATTGTGGCGCAACCGTCTGGGCCCACGCACGACGTGAGCCCACAGAATTCAGGTTTTGATCAATACGTGACGTTAAGGCCCCAGAAGATTCGGCTCTTGCGAATAATTCCGAGACTCATCACGACATCACCGCGGCGCGGATCATCTTCCGTCGAAAGCAGATACTTCGGATCCGACTTCTTGAGCGGTCCGAGGCTGTAGGCAACTGCATAGTTGGTGTTGAACGTGTCGTTCTCGACCACCAGCTTCACGCGCGGCCCAATGCTCAGGCTAGCGTTGCCGAAGAGTCCCGCAAACCGACGATCACCCTTACCAAGGCTGACATGAATTCCTTGCTTGATCTCGTAAGTAGCGACCACGTAGTACGACCGGCTGCTATCGTTGTCGCTCGGCTGACCCTGTCCGGCAGAACCACCGGTTGAGAAAGCGTCTTGAACTCCAACGCTCACGCCGAGACCCTTCACTCCCAGGCCTCGAGGTCCGAACGAAGGTGCGTACTGCAGGTTCAGAACGCTGTCACCAACGCCGCTGTGGAGCATTCCGCTGATCGTGACCGCACCGTACGGTGACGGAATTCCGATCATCGCCTGACCGGTGCCATTTGCGTCGGAGGCATCTCGGGAGCCGTTCGGGAATCGAAGGGTTCGGTCGCGGCTCATATTCGCAAAACCAAACGCGAAGTGATAGTCCGAAAGCGAGTAGCCGACGGGCGTCGAAATCCCCATTGCTCCCCACATACTGGGTTTCCCGAGCGAGTTGACGCCGAAGAGTCCACCCGGCAAGCCCGACATGTTTCGGAACTGAGGGTACTGTCGCGCTCCGGAGAGTGGCTGCGCGAGAGCAGAACCTCCTACAACAAGAAAACCAAGGACGACGGCCGTCCGGACCAAAGGATTCGCTCGACGCATGGGTCCCAGTATAGAACGATGCCGACGGCGCGGTGTGCTTTATCGGTCTGGTACATTTAAGAACACGCAGGGGTGTAGCTCAGTTGGTAGAGTCCTGGTCTCCAAAACCAGTTGTCGCGGGTTCGAGTCCTGTCGCCCCTGCCAAATCTTTTAAGCGCTAGTTACGTGAGTCAAACTTTCCGACTCACTTGATCAAGCTGCACAGGCGAATTGCCGCAACCTTAAGATTCTCGGTCGGCCGTTCTCCCATGAGGAAAACCGTGTAGTTCGGCTTGTACCAGCCGATGCAGTTCGCCTTACCAACGTGCCCAACCATGTACTTGCCGTCTTCGCCAGACGGAGTCATTCCGGTCAATGGCACTTGTCCTTCAACCGCGATCAAGACAATCTGGCCCTCGCCGTCTTTAATCCAGTGTCGTTCGACCATCTTGCCGCCCGACAACCCTTTCTCCATCGCCAGTAGCTCGAGCCGGTCTGGTCGAGTTGCTTCACCCGCGAAGTCAAAGACCCCTTCAACCCATCGCTGAACTTCGGCCGGTGTTGAGGTTTGCTGGCGATTGGGAACGAATCCCGCCATCATTTCCGTGATTGCCGTGCCGTTCGGGTTTGAATTGCCATTCAGTCGCTGCCAGCCGCCGCCGACCACGATCATCAGAATGAGCGACGCACAAAGCGCCCAGGCATAGCGAGAAACAAAACTTTCGGTTCGGCGAGCACTTTCAATCTCGACGATGCGCCCCTTACATTTCTTCCAGGCATCTTCGCATTCCATGCCGTAATTGAGGTTCACCATGGCCGACTTCTGGGCCTGAACCAGGGCAACTTGTTTACGAAGCTCGGCATCCTGACTCATCAGGGCTTCAAATGCCGTCTTCTCTTCCGGGCTAAGTTCCCGGTCTACGTAGGCGTGTAGCGTTTCCACGTCTCTCATTCGATCTCCATTCCTTCTTTAACGATGCCTTCACGAATGGCATATTCTGCCAGGGCGGTTCGGAGCAAAGCGCGACCTCGTGCCAGTCGAGATCGGACGGTGCCGATAGGCACATCCGTCGCGTCGGCAATCTCTTGATAGCTCAGCCCTTCAATGTCGCTCAAAATTACAGTAATCCTAAAATCTGCTGGGACCTTTGAAAGCGCTTCTTCGACTTCCGCCCCAAGTGCTTCGTCAAAAAGCGCCCGATCTGGAAGGACCGTTTCCGCTGCCGTAGGTTCAACTGCTCCATCTTCATCAAGCGAACCCATATGTGGGCCCCGCTGTTGACGACGGTATTTGTTGATGTACAGATTCGTTACTATTCGCAACAGCCAAGCCTTGAAGTTCGTTCCATCAAATCGATCGAACGCTTCGTAGGCTCGCACAATGGCTTCTTGGCAAAGGTCTTCCGCTTCCTCACGAGATCTGGTGAGGCGAAGTGCGGTGCCGAAGACAGACGGAAAGACACTTTCAGCGTAGCGTTCGAATGCGTCCCGTTTATCCCGTCTGCCGAAGAGCATTAATCGGCGGGAGAATACCCCTGCCCTACAGGCCACTTGGGACTACAGGAGCCGATACAAAAATGCCGCACTTGCGGCCCGAGGCATTTCCGGTAGCGGTTTGCCGCGGGGTTGCTCGGCTAGCCGCCCGACTTCGATTTGGAACTGCTGGTCTTCCGCTAAGAATTTTTCGACGTAAGCACGGGCCGCTTTCCGGCCGCACTCGGCAAGCAACAGCTCAATTGCCGTTCCGTGACCAATCAGCGGCAAACCTGCGCCCATCAAGTTCGCTTCTAATTGTTCAGGATCCTCAAACTCGGCAAACCAGGGGATTGCCGTAGCTTGGATATGGGAGAGGAGTTCCGCATACTCGTACGTCCGGCCCTTGCACCACCACACAAAGTATGAAGGCGGAAGTTCGAGTGCACCGATATCCGATGAAGCCACCAGGATAGGCGCGGCACTGGCTGGCGTCCAATACTTTTCTCGAACGGTGCGAATGTTACGGTGGCAAAGATGGATGCGTAGGCGCACGGGAATCGCCGCGGCCTCGGTCTCATTCACGTCAAGCAGAATTTCGCAAATCCAGTCGTCTCGTCGCCGTTCGAACTGCGGAAGACCGCCGTTGTGAAAGAGCCTAAAGCCCGATTGCCAGAGCCCACCGGCAATGAAATGGCTTGCGCCCTGGCGAATCTTGGGAATAGGCGTCAAGGGCGAGCCGGGCTCGAGCTCGCGTTGCCACTCGTCTGCGTGCCGGTAGGTTTTCCGCATGGAAAATCAAACCGCCGGTAGCGGGGGAGTTTGCTCAGCCGAACCCGTCGTGACCATCGCTTTCGGCCGCCAGATTGCCGCCCGGGTATCTGCCGCCTCGATCATCTCTTCCCCAACTGCGGTTGCTCCACCCGGCAGGTACATCACGCTGGCTTCGGTTACCGCCACGCCACCCGGAGGGCAGTACTTCTGAATCGTGGCCGCGACATCGATCACGTGCGAGAAGTTGAGCGACTTGATGTCTCCGCCCTGGGGCGTAACCACCGTTCCGGTATGAACGCCGCACCGCAAGGTGATCGGCGACCCCAAACGGTTTCGGAACGTGTTGAGCTCAAACAACCCGGACTGTATCGTCTTAGCCGCGGCAAAGGCCTGATGCGGATGATCAAACGCACAAGTGACGCCATCACCCGCCGTGCTGTGAACACGACCGCCGTACCGCACCGTGATGCGCTCCACGTACCCGTGGTATTCGGTGAAGGTGTATTCCACCGCCAGCAGGTCTGCTTTCAGCTTCATCTTCGTCGAACCCACGATATCGACGCTGAGGAACGTAACGCTCTGCTCACCGCTCCGAAGTCGGTCCTGCAGCTCAACGAGCTGAGAAAGCAGTTCTTGACGCTCCTTGATCGGGTCCCGCAATCCCAGACTGTCACGGTTGTTTTCAACCGCCTTCTTGAGCAGGGCACCGGCAATGCCACCGCCAATCATGATTGGCAAAATCGCCGGAGCATAAATCTTCATCGCCGACTGCATCAGCAAGGAAAACACCGCGTACATTCCGAAGAACGCACCGCCAAGAATGGCTCCGTTCACACCGGCCCACTTAACATCTTTCGAAAGTGCGACCTGATACAAGCCGAGCGAAAGCGCGATGAGGCCGACCATGCTGAGCACGCCGTATTGGCTGACCGAACTCCCAAGTCGATACTCCAAGGCAAACAGGAAGGCGCACACCGTCGCCATGGTGCCGACGCCGACCATGCGGCGTGTTTCTGGGTCCAGCGTGAGGAACTGTGCACGCAGGTTGGTAAGCCGACTCCGGTTTTCCTTTTCGGCACGGACCTTGACCGCAAGTCGAACGTACTCGGTTGGCGCACCGGTGGCTTCGGCGACCGCCTGAATGGCGTCGTCGTCAAGCACTCCTCCGTTCGACATCCGCAGGCGCTCTGCGAGCGCCAGCATCTGGTCAACCGTGTCTTCGGTGAGGTCAAATTGCCCCCCCGAACCATCCGCTAGCCTCGTTTGCAGCGGGTTTAAATCTGAACTCATCCTTCTCTCCCAGAAACTGTACTATTCCTTTGGTCAAAAAGGATTCATTCGAACCGCAAAATTCTCAGAATTGGTTCTAATGGCGCTGATGCCTCTGTATACGACCGTACGTCATATTAGGTGCTGGAAACTTATGGCAAATCAAAAAACTGATCATGTAGCGACTTTGGGGGCAGCGGCGCTGATCCTCACCGTCAGTCAGATTGCGGTCGGGATCGCACTCGGCACTCGTTACATTGCTACGACCGGTGGTGCCCATAAGAGCGTCCAGAACCTTCACTTCGATCCGACGTTCGGAATTTTGCAGGGATTCCACTATTGGGCCAGCGCGGTCCTTATCGTCGTCAGCGGCCTTGCCGTAGCCGCCGGCCTTTGGAGTGGAAGCTACATCCACAAGAGTCAAACGCAGTTCGTCAGCAACGTCTTCCTGTTTGTTTTCGCCATCGCTTTCCAGCTAACCGGCAACATTTTGCCTTGGGATCGTCATGCGGTCCAAACCGCCGCAATCGAAGGAAGCATTGCTGGCCGAGTGCCGGGCGTCGGCAGACCCCTCATGGAAGCCATGCTGGGAGGCAAGGGTGTTTCCCAGGAGACGTTGACGCTTTGGTACGACCTTCACCGATTCGTCTTGCCGGGCCTCTTTGTGGTCCTAGCGATCGTGCTCATCAGTTCTTACATCAAAGAGCGGGAAGGAGAGCCGAACTGGGCTGCCGCAGCCGGCGGGCTTGCGGTCGCATTCCTAACCTCGTTTGTCTTGCGCAGCCCGCTGGGCACTGCCGCCACTGCCGCCGATGCCGGAAAATTTGACGCCCTCGCTAGTTGGTACACCCTTCCGGCTCACGCTATGCTCGTTTGGACCGATGGGCTTATGCGAAGTGGCGGTTGGCTCGGTGCCGTACTCTTACCATCCGCCGTCCTCGCCGCCATTCTTGGCATCGGTGTGCTTAAGGTTTCTCAGCAGGTAGCCCAGTGGTTCCTGGTTAGCACCACCCTGCTGTTTTCCGGCATCACCTTGCTACACGGCGGGAAGCCCGCGCCGCTCGTCGGAAAGCGCGACCCAGCTTCCCTAGCCACGATTGCCAAGCAAACCGATATCAAGGACCCGCAATTGGCCGCAATGGGGCGCCGAGTATTCAACTCGAACTCTTGCGTGGCCTGCCACGGACAGGATGGCAAAGTTGGCACGACGGGTCCAAGCCTCGCGGATTCGTACAAAAAGCGGACCGACGTGTTCTATTACGTCACGTACATCAAGAACCCGAAAGAGATTAAGCCGGGTTCGACAATGCCAGGTTTCCCGGGTCTAAAACCAGAAGAACTCCGCGCATTGGCGGAGTTCCTTCGGTTCCCAAATGAGTAGGGTGCAGACTAGCCGCAACCAGTGAGGTCTGGCTCTGGCTCGCTGGTCTTCGGAACGAAGACCGTTCCAAACGAGTTGTTGCCAAGCGAGAATGTTGGCGACGAAGCGTAGCACCCTGGATCGCCAGTTCGGAAACCGTTGCCTTCAAAGCTGAAGACACGTCGGTAGTTCGTCGGCAGCGTATCGCTGTTGATCGTGAACGTCGCCGCGTTCAGCGGCAAGGAGGCTCGGAAGTTGCCTTGGAACGGCTGTCGGACGGTTCCGATGAGAACTCCGCTAGCATCGTAGAATTCGATCGCGGCGCCGCGAATCGGCTGGCCGGTCGCTGAGTCCACAACCTGTCCCTGAACCGAAGCCTGTACGGGCTTGATTTGGTAAGCGGCAAAGTAGTCCACTCCGTTGTAGCGAGTTCCGATGAATTCCGTCGTTGTCGTGACGACGTTGCCCGCTTCGTACAGGCCGGAATCAGTTCCGATCTGGCCAAAGGCGCTCGTTTCGTCGCTGTTTCGCCACTCGGTGACCGGTAGAACCGTTCGCACGCCCGTGGTCGAGTACGTTGCGAGTTGGTACTTAATGATCTGACCGACCTGAACGTTCAGGGGGTCAACAACCACGAAGGCGGCCGGATCGCTTGGAGCAACCCCACCAGGAGCCAACACTGCCTCAACGAACGTAAGTGGGCCAGCTGTTGGCAATCCGCCGCCACCACCTGCTGCCCCACCACCGTTATTTCCTCCGCATCCTGCTAAGAACAGTGCGGCCAAAGTAGTTACCGCGAAACTTGCGCGCTTCATCGATTCATATTATGCCAATCTCAGCGAATATTGGGAAGGTTTACAATCCGCAATCTGGTGGCGGAGGCGGAGGAGTTGTCCCGCCAACCTTACGATAGACGACCGGATTGGATGGCAACAAGGTCAAACTTGAACTTGAAACCGCCGGAAGTGTCGCTTTTGAGTCTGGACAAATGACGCTGTATTCGCTCGCACCGTAGCCAAACTGATTGTAATATCTTGTGGCCAATCCGGTCATATCCACCAGAAAACCAGTAGCGTTAAACGGCGCGACGACTCGGAAGGTGCCGTTCGAGCCCGTAACCGCGGTTCCGACCTGAGCCCCTGCAGCGTTGTAGATGCGCACGAAGGCTCCAGGAACCCCTTGAGAGTCCGTATTCCGAACGCGCCCCGCAACCAAACCACCGCTTGCCGCCTTAATCGTGAAGTTCGCGGCGTATTCGTTTCCGTTTGCCCGCACGACGTAAGTTGTGCTCGTGGCTGCCTTGGCCTCAAAAGCCCCGGAACTGCTCGTCACGGCGATCGAGCCAGGCGCAGTGGTTGACCAGTTGCTGGAAGGCACGGCGGCGATCTGTCCGGTGGAATCGCGGCCCCAGAGGTACATCTGAAGCGTGTCCCCGACCCGAATGTTCGAAGGATCGACTACGTAGTTGTCGGGCGTTCGGAACTCAACCGCGACTTCCGTGAAGGTTCCGCCAGAGCCGCCACCGCTCGCCGAGGTGCTGCCGCCTCCACCGCCGCCACCACCACACGCTATCACCGTGATCAAAAGGGCGGAGCAAACACCAACACTCCACGCCGAACCCGCTTTACGCATACCATTCCAACGATTCATTTTCTTACCTGTTCCACTTAAACTTCGAATTCGAAAGAATTCTCAAGGTTGGCGATTATCCAACGCGCCGTACAGCTTCCGACGCAAATCCCATCGGCAACAGCTCAATCAGCCGATGCTCCGTCGTCTTACCTGTCGAACCGCAAAGCAAGATACGACAGTTCGACGGATCCTCGACAAACTCGACCAGGGTTTGCAGGCACATGCCACACGGCGTGCCCCCATCGTTTGTGAAGACCGCAAGCTCGGTCCATCTTTGCTTACCGGCCGAAACCATCGCGGCGATCGCGCTCCGCTCGGCACAGATCGTCAAACCGAACGAAAGGTTCTCGACGTTGGCACCAACAAAAATCTCGCCGTCCGCTGCCCGCAACGCCGCTCCAACCAAGTAACCGCTGTACGGTGCATAGGCGTGGCTTCGAACTTCCTTTGCTTTGGCAATCAGGATCTCGTCACTCGAAATGGACAATCGTCACTCCTTGCCCGCCTTCGCTCGGTTCGCCATCGCGATAGGACACTACCTCGGGATGCTTTTTAAGAGCTTCCTGGGTGACCTTTCGCAGGATGCCCTCGCCCTTTCCGTGGACGATGCGCAAGTTCGAGGTCCCGGCTAACAAAGCGTCATCGATGAATCTCTCCAGTCGGGGTAAAGCTTCCTCGGCCCGTAAGTGCCTCAGGTCAAGCTCCAGCGTTGAGTTGATCGCTTTCTGCAATCTCATCTCCATCGTTCGGCGCGAGCCGACCGGGTTTGCCGATGTCTTCTGCAGCCGCTCGATGGGGACCGACAGCTTCATCATTCCCACCTGCACCATGACCTGCCCGCCTCTTGGGGCCTCAAGTACGACTCCCTTCTGGCCAAACCCGGTCACGCTCACCGAATCCCCTTTCTGGATCTGATCTGGAATGCTCGTGCGAGATGATGTTGCGCCAGCACGAAACTCCTTCGCGAAATCCTTGCCGACTTCGTCGAGCTCTTTCAATCCGCGTCGCACGCTCTCGCTCGTTTTCGTGTCGCCAGGCTTGGCCTTCAGTTCGTCGAAAAGCCGATTGGCTTCCAGCCGAATCTCACGCAAGGCGATCTCGATGACTTCGTTCGCGTTGGCGTGGGCTTTCTTTCGAATGTCTTCGGCTTCTCGCAGCTTTTGGTCGGCGACTTTTTCGGCCACCCGCAATTCGTTCAGCTTGCGATCTGCCTCACCCTGAGCAATTCGCGCCAGCTTTTGCGCTTGGGAAAGTTGCTCCAACATCTTTGCCAAGTCTTGAGCCTGGGTGCCTAGCTCTTCTCGCGCCTGCTCGACAATGGTGGGATCGATGCCGTATCGTTCGGCGATCTTGAGCGCATGGCTCGCGCCTGGAGCGCCAACGAGCAGCCGGTACGTTGGGCGCAAGGTCTTCTCGTCGAACTCCATGGCGGCGTTCTGGAAGCCTTCGGTGTTGTATGCAAACGCCTTGAGCTCACCGTAGTGCGTGCTCGCAAGGATGGCGGCACCTTTCTCATGCAAGGCTCGAAGAATCGCCGCGGCAAGCGCGGCACCTTCGGCCGGGTCGGTTCCGGCACCAATTTCATCGAGGAGTACCAATCCTCCGGGCTTCAGTTCTCGAACCGCTTTCCCAACGTTCTTGATGTGACCGGAAAAGGTTGAGAGCGACTGCTCAAGACTCTGTTCGTCTCCGATATCCGCCCAGATTTGGCAGAACGGCGACAACCGAACTTCCAACGCGGGAGGCATGAGGCCAGTCTGGGCCATTGCGACAAACAGCCCAACGCACTTGATCGCGACGGTCTTGCCGCCCGTGTTCGGACCCGTAATGAGCACACTCTTCCCGGGCTGAAGCGTGATGTCCAACGGGACCGCCTTGGCCGGATCCAGCAACGGATGCTTGCCATGCAAAATCTGGATTCGCGCCGGGCCTTCGGACATCATCGGCAAGACTCCTCTCACCGAGAATCCATACCGCGCGCTGGCAAAAGCGAGGTCAATTTGCGCCGCCGCTTCCACGGCTCCGGAGGTCGCGAGGGCCTCTTTCCCGACCCATTCGCTCAGCGCCGTCAGGATTCGAAACTCTTCCGCGCGGGCGAGCGCTTCCGCCTCTCGCAGGGTGTTTCCGAGCTGAACGACCTCATCGGGTTCGAGGAAAATCGTCTGACCGCTGGCACTCGTGTCGTGAACGATGCCACGAATTTTTCCGCGATTCTCCGCCTTCAACGGCACAACGTAGCGGCCGTCTCGGGTCGTATAGATCGGGTCGCTCAAGAGGTCGCGGAACCGGCCCGAGGTGTACTTCTGAATCGTCTCGACAATCCGCGTCGCGGTTCCGGCCCGCCGACGGCGCAATGTCGCCAGTTCTGGGGAAGCATGGTCCCGTAAGGTGCCGCCTGGCTCAAGAACGTCCAGCAATCGGGCTTCTAGCGATGGCGCGGCATGCAACGCGAACGCGTACGGATGGAGCGCCGGCATATCTTCTTGGCGATTCGAAAGGAACTCCTTCATCGCTCGCAAAGCGCCGAGGCACTCGCCGATACGGAACAACTCTTCCCCGCCTAGCACGCCGCCCTTTTCTGCCCGCTTCAACGGACCGCGTAAATCTCTTACCGCCGAAAGCCCAGGCGGCGAGTGGCGCTCCAGCGCAGTTACTGCGTCGGTGGTCTTTTGTTGCCGCTCAAAAACTGTGGGCGAATCAAAACTCGGCTTCAGCTCGATCGCTTGAGCTGCGCCAATTTCAGTTTCGCAATGCCGAGCGAGCTCCGCCAGAATTGCGCCGTATTCAAGAACCTTTAGGGCGTGAATCATCGACCAAGATCATTGTGTCGTCAAAGCAGGCAATCGAACACCGAATGTGCCGTACTCCCTACCCGCGAAAACTTGCCAAACTACAAACGTGCTGGTTGCCTCGCTGTCTTTGATGTTCGCAAATGTCGTGACCCTAAGCCCGACGGATGACATTTGGGCTTATCCTCACGCCACGGATCCGCAGCGCGATGCCTACCTGCGCGTTTGGGGAGTTGGCGGCGTTCCCGTAGCTGAATCAGCCTCCGACGCCGAATCATTTTCTTACAGCCTGCTTCAGTTCAACACCGGCAAGGTGCCGACGGGAAAGAAACTCACCGCTGCCAAGCTGATCGTCACCCACATCGCGAACCCGTCGTTCACCGTAGAAGGCGCGGCGAAAACTCCGCTCGAAGTTCGATCGGTCGATGGCGAGTTCAAGGAGAAGGGTTGGACTTACGAATCCCTTTTCAAGCTCAAGCTCGACGGCAAGGAAACTTCACTCTTCGGTGCTGCGGCGCCAAAGTTCACCGCACCGGATGCCGAGTTTAAGATCGAAATTGATCTTATGACCGGCAAAGGAAACTTTGCCGAATACCTGTCAAAGCGAGTCGGCGGGCCACTTTCGCTGGTCCTCACGACGAAGCTGAGCATGGACGAAAACCGCCAGACCTACAAGATCTTCTCGAAAGATGCTGAGCGCGAAGCCGCCCGGCCAGTCCTTGAACTCACGTTCGAGGACTGAGCCCCGGTCCGCGCAATAAGCGGAGTCCGTTCAAAATAACCAGCACCGTGCTGCCCTCGTGCCCGATCACGGCCACGGGAAGAGGCAGCCGGATGATGAACGAGCTCACGGTCAGCGCAATGATCACTCCACCCGCAAAAATGAGGTTGGTCGTGATCGTCTTGCGTGTCTTTCTTCCAAGCTCGATCAACTCGGGCAAAGCATCGAGCCGATCTCGCATCAGAACCACATCCGCCGAATTGAGCGCCACATCCGATCCGAGCCCGCCCATCGCAACTCCAACGTAAGCCGCCGAAAGCGCCGGACCATCGTTTACGCCATCGCCAACCATCATCACCCGGTGCTCTTTCCCAAGCTCGGCAATCCGTCCTGATTTTTGGCCCGGAATGAGGCCGCCTTGGATCTCATCCAACTTGAGCATCGTTGCCAATCGCGAAACTGCCGCTGGAGAATCTCCGCTAAGCATGGCCAGATGCTTTACGCCCATCGACCGCAGTTGCTCCAAAACCGCCGGGGTCTCGGGTCGCATCTCGTCCTCAAAAGCAAGCACGGCAAACCCCAAAGGCGAATCCATGACGACGATGCCGAGCCCTTGCCCCTGCCATTCCGTGACGTGACTTTGAACGTAGGTTGGCACCTGGACGTTGGCTTCTTCCCAAAGGCGAATTTGCCCCAGCCGGATCGGGCCGTTTGCGGTGATTCCCTCGATTCCGAGGCCCGGAATTACCCGGTGGTCTGACACGACCGGCTCTGGCTCCGGCCATTGAACGGCCGCCCGGCGGATGGCCTCGGCCATCGGGTGTGCGGCGTACTTCTCGAGCGCCGCCGCAAGCGCCACCACTTCGCGAACCCGAGGGCTTGGTTCTCCCACTCCCGAGTAACACTGGTCCTCTGCCGCGCTATCGACTTCATCGCGGCTGCAAACACAAACGCATCGTAGCTTTGGTCGACCGCTAGTGATTGTGCCGGTCTTGTCGAAAGCCACCGCATTGACTTCACCCGCGCGCTCAATGAACTCTCCGCCCCGAATAAGCAAGCCGTTACGCGCTGCCCATGCCAAAGCGCTCAGCGTCGTCGCCGGAGTCGAAATCACCAAAGCACATGGGCTTAGGGCGACCAACAGCACCACGGAAGCGTAGGTCGCCGCCATCAAAGGCTGGTTCATCCCGAGGAGTCGAACGGCGAGCGAAATGCCAAACGCTGCGAGCACGAACCACGTGTATCGCTGCCCAAACCACTGGCTGATGCGTTCGCCGGACGCCTTGTTCGTTTGCGCTTCCTGAACCAGCGCGACGATTCGATCCAAAGTGCTGTCTCCGACGATGGTTCGAACCGAAATCAGCAGCGGACCGTCGAGGTTTTGGGTTCCGCCGATGACGTTTGTGCCTTTTTCGACCGATACAGGAACGGATTCACCTGTGATCGATGCCTGGTTGACGGAGCTTAAGCCTTCAACAACCGTTCCGTCGACCGGAATCGAAGTAAAGCTGGGCACCCGGACGACATCTCCGACTGCGAGCGTTTCGACCGGCACCGTCTTGTCCGCCCCGTCGCGAACCAGAATCGCCTCGCTCGGCCGTAGCTTGACGAGGGAAGAAATTGCATCTTTGGTGCGGCTCATCGCGCGCTCCTCCATCACGCTAGAAAGATTGAACAGGAAGAGCAAAATCGCCGCGTCACCGGGCTGATTGACTACAGCCGCACCGACGGCGGCGAGGAGCATCAGGAAGTCGACATCCAGATCGCCGTGGCGCAAACTTTCGAAAGTCCGCTTGACCAGGAACGGCAATCCGACCGCGAGTGCCACCCAGGCGAGCCAACTGAGATTCGGCAGATAGCTCAAACCACCTGCCACAAATACAAGAACCGTTAGGACCTCGCGAAAGGAACCTAACGGTTTCATGTATCCACTGTACCGCTGGGGGTTAAGCCACCGGTAGGCTCTCGGTTGAACTTGGGTCGGCACCCACTGGGCCCGATTCAGCGTCAACGTCAAATTCCGAGCGCCGTCCACGCAGCCGACCGATCCAGTTGGACCAATCGTCGAAGATCGTGTACGAACAAGGAATGACCAGTAGGGTCAAGAACGTCGAGAGCGTTACGCCACCGATGATGACGTAGCCCAGCGATTCACGGAACTCAGATCCGCGACCAACCGCCATGGCCGTAGGCAGCAATCCGATGATCAGCGCGAGAGACGTCATCATAATCGGTCGAAGTCGCGTCGGACCCGCTTCCAGAATCGCATCCTCTCGCTGCCTTCCACGACCACGCAGGGTGTTCGTATAGTCAACGAGCAGAATCGCGTTCTTTCCAACCAAGCCGATCAGCGTTAGCAACCCGATGAAGCCAATAAGGCTGAACTGCTTGTTGAAGATCATCAATGCGATTAGCGCACCAACAAACGCCTGCGGCTGAGCGATTTGGATGATGAACGGATACAGCAGGTTCTCGTACAGCGAAGCCAGAACCATGTACACGAGCACCAGACCCAGGAGCAATGCGCCCACAAGTGCGGCCGATTCGCGCTGCTGGGATTCCGCCTGGCCAAGTGGCCGTAAGGTCACCGTGGCTGGAATGAGCTTTTCTTTCGCCATCCAGGCATTGATTTGCGCTTGAACCGTTCCGGCGGCAAAGCCCGGAAGCAAGTCCGCCGTGACGCGAATTTCTTCTGCACGATTTCGTCGCTCGATCTTGTCAGTACCAGTTCCGGGAACCAGATTCGCAACTCCGCTCACGTAGATCGGCTCACCTTGGGTGAACTTCACCGGGATCGAGTTGATCGTATTCGGATCGTTTCGGTCATCCAGATCAAGCATCGTTCGGATCGAATATTCCCGACCGGCTTCTCGGTACTTGACCGTGTCGTCGCCAGTGTAGGCAATACGCAGGACCGAGGCAAGATCGTTGACCGTCATTCCCGAGTCTGCTAGGCGCGTTCTATCTGGCTCAGCTCGAATCTCCGGCTTACCGGGCTTGGACGAGATGTCAGGGTTAATGACGCCCTTAATGGCACCGCCCTGAAGGCCACGCTTGATCTTCGAGACAACGTCAAGAATTTCCGCTCTGTCGTTCCCCGAGAACGACATCTGAATTGCCGATCCCGCGCCAAACCCGTCTGCCTGAGCAACCCGAATTTCTGCACCCGAGATTCGGCCGACTTTCTGAATGATTTCTGCCGACACAGCATCCGTGGACCGATCTCGAAGCGGTTCTTCGTGCTTCACCCAGAAGGCAATCGTGTCCATGATCGATTTCTTCTCATGGAGGGACACAACCACCTGAGCGTAGTTTCCACCCTGAGTTCCGGCCTGGAACTGACTAACACCCTGCGATCCGATCGTCGCGAGCATGTACTCAACTTCAGGAATCCCCTTGATCCGCTCCTCAACGAGGGCAACGACTCGCTCCGTAGCTTCCAAGCTTCGGCCCGGCGGAAGCTGAATGTTAACGTTCAGCGACCCGGTGTCTGACGCAGGGAAGAAGGAGAACTTGAAGAGCGGCTCTTCTTTCCATTTTCCGATGTGGTAGCCGCCAAAGGCCGAGATCGGGAAAATCACCCCGTAGGCTAGACCGACCCAGAGGAAGTTCGAAGGCGCCAACTTGTACTGCTTCTTCGTTCCCCAGTGCTGCATAAACGCCCCGGCAGCTGCCGCGACGATGGTGCCGAGACCGAAGGCCAGGCCAGGAACCGGCGCCACCCCGTTCGTTGCCGCACCAATGACGACTGCAGCAACCGATCCAACGGCGTAGCTACCAAAGATTGCGCTTAAACCGACCTTCCAATCGACCCGCTTGAAAGCAGAAATCATGTACACGAACAGGCCCAAGAACCACGAGACCACCATGATCGGCATTCCCAATCGTAAAGCTGCGTCAGCGTCCGGCTGGTTGCTACCTGCGATCAGAACGAAAACCGCAACCAGAACGAGGTTGCCCATGATGAATACGGGCCAGCGGTGGTGCAGCGACCAACTCAGTGCCTTGCGATAGCCGCGCTCAAACGAGGCAAACCATCGGTCGAAGCTCTGAGCGAAGCGTCCACGTGGGTGCTCCATGTCTTCGCCGGCTTTGTACCAGCGCGAAGCAAGCATCGGCGTGAGCGTAAAGGATACGAATAGCGAGAACAGAACCGCCATGACGTAGCCGAGAGCAAGCGGTCGGAAGAACTGTCCAACGATGCCGCCGACAAAGGCAAGCGGCAGGAAGACAACAACGTCCGCCAAAGTGATGGCGATGGCCGCAACGCCGATTTCTGCACGACCGTTGATCGCCGCCTCGCGAGGGTCCTCGCCCATCTTCAAGTGGCGATAAATGTTCTCAAGAACAACGATCGCGTCATCCACTAGAACCGCGATTGCCAGCGAGAGTGCAAGCATCGACAAGTTGTTGATCGTGAATCCAGCAATTCGGTAAGCCGCGAATGTCGCGAACAAACAGACCGGAATCGCCAACGCAACAATTGCGGTTCCACGGAGGTCGTGAAGGAAGATGTAAACGATCAAGCTGACCAAGAAGATGCTGAAGTACAGCGTCAGGTTAAGGTCATCAAGGCCTTCCTGAATTTTGATCGCTTGGTCTTGAGTCTTGACAAACTTCAGCCCGATGGCCTCGAACTCTTTTTCAAGGCCCGCGATGACGGCGGTGGATGCTTTCGAAATCTCAACTGCGTTACCCTCTCGGGCCTTCTGCAGAACGAGAACGATGGTGTCAGCACCATCTAGGGTGGAGTAGGCGGAACGCTCGGCAACGGTGTCACGGATCGTCGCAACATCCTTAAGCCGAATCAGGCGACCTTTGCCTTGAGGGTTATTGGGGTTCGACTTGGAGAACTGAAGTTCTTCCAGCTCCTTGATGCTGGTGAACTCGCCCGGCACGCGGACGCTCACCTCCTGCTCGCCCGTGATGATCTTGCCCGAAGGAATGTTCAGCGTTGCCGCTTGAATTGCATTCTTAACTTCAAGAAGGCCCACGCCGTACCGAATGAGCTGGTCATTTTTGATCTCGACCTGAAATTCGCGGACGTCTCCACCTTGCACTCCAACCTCGGCAACGCCAGAAATTCGGGCAAATCGGTCTTTGAGCTTGTCGTCAACAAGCGTTCGCAGATCACGACCGTCTAGCCCGGTCGCGGAGAGGGCATAGTACAAAATCGGCGTCGAGGACGTGTCAACTTTCGAAATCGTCGGCTTCTCAACGCTATCCGGAAGCTGATTTTGAACGGAGTCAACCTTAGATCGAACCTCGTTGAGCGCGACATCAACGTCCGTGGTGAGCTCGAGCTGAACGATGACAACCGATCGGCCCTCGACCGAAGTACTAGTGACTTCTCGAATGCCGTTCACCCCCGAAACCGATTCTTCAATCGGTCGTGAAACCAAGGTCGCAACTTCGTCCGGGTTCGCACCAGGGTAGGCGGTCAGAATCGTCAACGTGCCGAAGCTAACGTCGGGGTTCTGCTCTTTGCGCATCGCTTGATAGCCAATGAGACCCGTGGCGATCACGCCGATCATGATCATCAAGATCAAGATTGGGCGCTGGATGGCGGTTTTTGTTAAGTTCACGCTTTCGTCTCCTCCGTCACTTCTTTCGTTTCGCCCGGCTTCTGGGCTCCCGTCTGAACCTTCACTTTCGTGCCGTTATCCAGCGCTTCTTGCCCGCGAATCACAACTTCAGTACCGGGCAGAACACCAGAAACCTGAACAAGTTCGCCCTGTCGCAACCCGCGAGTCACCGAGATTTGCTCAGCCGCCGAGTCGCGAATCGCAAAGACCACGTCTTTGCCGTCTCGCTTCACGACCGCACTATCGGGCACGACGGTCGCGCTCGGAATCGATCGGAGCAGTACCGAGCCTCGGGCAAACATTCCAGGCCGCAAGCTTGCGGTGGCGGCATCAAAAGCCACGCGGACGCTGAACTGTCGGCCGAACTCACTGCCCAGCGGGTTCACCGATTCGACTCGCCCCGGGAACTTGGCCCCCAGCGCATCGATGGTGATCATCACGGTTGCTCCAGAGATCAGCTTCGGAACCACCTGTTCCGGAACTTGCGCGGTGAAGTACGGTTTGCTCTGACCAACGAGATCGACCACCTTTCCACCCGGCGCAAGCACCGTTCCGGCCTGAGATGGCTTTCCGGTGATTGTTCCGGCAAACGGTGCCTTCACCGTGGCATCGCCAATCTGCTGTTGGATCTGCTGGACCGATGCGCGTGCCGCATCGACTTGAGCCTTCGTAGATCGGACCTGATCTAGAAGCAAGGAGTCGAGATCGCGTTGAACTTTCGAACTGCGAACGCTAGCTTCAGCTTGGCTTACCGCTTCGCGCAGGGCCTGAATGTCTTCCTTTCTCGTACCTTCCCGCAACAGGTTGACTGACTGCTTTGCACCGTCGAACTGGGCTTGCGCGGCAGCAACCTGGTTGCGCTGACCGTCCAATCGGTTTGCGGCAATCGCACCCTCGGAAACGAGTTTTTGAACTCGCTCGAGCTCAAGCTTCTGCGTTCTCAAATTTTCTTCTGCCGAGCGGAGAGTAGCCTCAGCTTGTTCAATCTCCTGCCCTCGTGGACCGTTGACTGCCTTCTGAAGGTTCACCCGTGCCTGACGCAGGGCTGCTTCAGCCGATCGAATCTGCGCCGAAGTTCGATCTGGAGTCATCGACGCATTTTTGATCTGCTGCTGAAGCTGGGCTTCGGCGGAACGCAGGTTTGCAAGAGCCTGTGAGAGTTGCGTTTGTAGCTGGCTAGTGTCTTGCACGGCCAGAATCTGCCCTTCCTTAACGACCGATCCTTCCTGAACGAAAACGCTCACGATTCGGCCGCTAATACGCGCACCAACCGCGGTCGTGTCGCCAACATCAATGCTTCCGGTTATTTCGACAAACTCCGAAAGTGGGCGCGTCTGCGCCGACTGAACCGAAACCGCGATCAGTGGATCGCTCACAATCTTCGCGGTCTCTTTGGCCGTCTTCTGCTCGTCGCGATTGACGCAGCCCGTCACGGTCAGAGCAACTAGGGCCATTGCTACCAGGGTGATTTGCTTCATTTACTTTCCTCTCGAACTAAAGTGGTTTGCCCAGACAACGGGGCGGGAGTGGCTGCCTCGGTTGCATCGAACCGATCCTTTCCAATCGCTCGCTGCAATTGGAAGTAGGCAAGGAGGGTGTCGTAGCGCGAGTTAACGACGTTGTTTCGGGCTTGGGTGAGTTGATTGATGGAGTCGACGACTTCGACATAAGTCCCCTCGCCGGCGTCTCTTCGCACAACGGAGATGCGATAAACCTCTTCGGCAAGACGCTGTTGTTCGAGCCCATTCTTTAGGCGGGCGGTTGCCGTATTGTAGTCGTTGAGTGCAGTTCGAACTTGTTGGGAAACGTTCAACTTGAGCTGATCAAGTTGAATCTTGGCCGACGCTTCATCCTGTCTCGCCGCCTTTACGCGGGATCGGGTGATGCCTTGATCGAAGATCGGAATGGTCAGCGTGAATGTACTGACCGTTTGGAATGTCCGCGGGTTAAGTCCGGTCGCATTAAGGTTTCGCTGGTGACTCATGTTGAAATTCAGCGTCGGATCGTCCCCGGTTTCTTCTGAGCGTCGAACGTCCTTCAGCGCCAAAATAGTGGTTTCCGTCCGCTTAACATCTGGACGAGACTGCACCGCCAAATCGACAAGTGCATCTGGCGAAGCCAACGATGGCACATCCACTGCGAGCGCTTCTAACTCCGATTCCGTTTCAATCGGCCGAGAAAGCACTTGATTCAGGCCATTTTTGGCATTCGCCAGCGAGTTCTTCGCGCTGATCAAATCAGTTTCGGCTTGGGAAACTTGCGCTTCAAACCGGGTGAGATCGACCCGTGCGGCGGAGTCCGCTTCGAACTGTCGCTTGGCTTGGTCACGCCGGGCTTTGGAAAGTTCGAGAGCCTGTTCCGCAACCTTAACCTGCCCCTGGGCTCGCAATACGTTCACGTAGCTGGACTTCACGCTCAGCCGCAACTCATTCAAGATGGCCTGCACGCCGTACTCTTGCGCGGTGAGCGTCCGGCGCTGAGCATCAATCTGCTTTCGTGCCGAGCCAGCAATGTCGATCTCGTACGAAAGCGACGCAGCGAGATTCGTCGTGTTCAGAGGCTGAATAACAACGGTTTGCCCTGGTCCAAAAGATGCAACGTTTTCCTCGTCGTACCGGGTGTAAACGGTATTCAAACCAAGGCGTGGGTTCAGCGCAGCCTTCGCTTGCATCAGCCGCTGCCGCTGGGACTCCACCGTGGTGCGCTGGATCAGAACGTCAAATGCGTTGGCTTCGGCGAGCGCCAGTGCTCGGTCTAGGCTGAGTGTCGAGGTCGATTGCGCGCTCAAGAGCGCGCCGACAGCCATTAGGCTAGACGTGATCATGCTCATATTCCTTCCTCTTCGACCCCATCCACGGGTGCCGAATGTGTTGCGTCCTCTGGCAAAGGGCTCGCCGCTTGTTGCAATTCCATTTGATCCAAAGTTCGGCTGAACTCCTCAAGGAACTGGCGGGCGTGACTGAGCTTAAACATCACGAGACCCTTCTGAACGGGGTGGCGCATGATCAGGATCTTGTCCCCTGGTTGCATGTCCATGGTAGCTCTGGCTTCCGCCGGAATCACCAATTGCCCTCGTTCTCCTAGGGTCGCGGTTCCGTAAAATGCCTCATCAAAATCACACATTGGTGAATCAGACTGAGATTTCATACTTTTCATACTCGACGCGTGAATGATACTACACGACAAATATGAAGGAAATAAGCAGAAAGGCCCGGGACTCCTCTCGGATTCCCGGGCCTTTCAAACTTGATGATGTTTTCTTTAGCTTTGCTGAGCGTAAACCGCGATGCGTCGCTTGCTCTCAGGTCCTTCAAAAGTGACGAACCCTTCAATGAGGGCAAAGATGGTGTGGTCTCGGCCCATGCCAACGTTCGGACCAGGGTGGAACTGGGTTCCGCGCTGTCGAATGATGATGGTTCCCGCCTTAACGAGTTCTCCGCCGAATCGCTTGACCCCTAGTCGCTGCGAATGAGAATCGCGACCGTTTCGTGAGGAGCCTTGTCCTTTCTTGTGTGCCATGAATTACTTGACCTCGATCCCTGTAACCTTGATCTGAGTCAGCGGCTGGCGGTGCCCCCAGCGCTTGCGCTCGTTCTTCTTCGGTTTGTAGTTAAAAGCGTTGATCTTAGGCGCTTTGGTCTGCTTGACGATTTCGACCATCACCGAAGCTCCCTTGACGAACGGCGCACCCAACGTCGTAGAACTTCCGTCTACAACCATGAGAACGTCATTAAGTTCAATGGCGGTGCCAGCATCGCCCTCGATCTTGTCGACGACGATAATTTCATCTTGTGAGGCTCGGTATTGCTTGCCTCCGGTCTTTACGATCGCGTACATCATCAGCTCCAAACACCCCTAAGGGCGCAATTGGTAATGATGCCTCATCCGAGCACCAAAACGCAAGGTCTGCGAAACATTGGCAGTCCGGGTGACCAAATATGCTATCCTCTTGGGTTCTAACGGGCCAAATTGGCTCAATGTAGATTTAGCATGAGCGAAGAAATCAAGCAAGGACCTGCTGCTGGACTAGCAGCCGCGCTGCCTCGGATGGATAAAGATGCCGATCCGAACGCGCGACCAAAGGGCAAACGTAAGCGAAAGGTGAGCTACCTGACGCTGAACAAGATTGAAACCGTGGACTACAAGGAAGTTAACATCCTCCGAAAGTTCATCAACGATCGTGGCAAGATGCTTCCTGCCCGACAGTCCGGAAACACCGCCGCTCAGCAGCGAATGATTTCCACCGCCATTCGACGAGCTCGAGAAATGGCTCTGTTGCCGTTCGTTGTTACCGACATGACCAACGACCGACCAGCGATGCGACGATCCCGACGAGACGACCAGGCTCCAATGGATTCTGGAAACACCCCCGTCGAGTCGACCGCAAAAGAAGCGACGCCAACCGAATCGGCCTAAACGATTCCGCTTCGAAGAAGGTCCTTCAGGACCAAAACTCCGGCGAGATTCCCGTGCTCTAGTACGGGCATCTCGCCGATTCTTTTTGGATGGTTCTGAAACGCCTCAAGGGCGTCAATCGCCAGCACTTCGATATCAATTGTGCTCGGCATCCCGTTCACCATCTCGCTGGCCGTTCCGCCTTCGATGTTGCCGGTCTTCAGCAGATAGCGCCGAAGGTCCCCCTCGCTGATCAAGCCAACCAAAGCATCGTTCTCGATCACGCAAGCCACCCCCATCCCGGCGGACGTCATTGCCTTCACGACTTCCATGCTCGTTGCTTCTGGCGATACGACCGCAATCTCGTTCCGCGGCCGCATCACGTCGCGCACGCGCAACAACAACCGCTTCCCGAGCGAACCGCTTGGGTGAAGCCGCGCAAAGTCGTCTCGACCAAAACCGCGACGATCCATCACCGCCACCGCCAAGGCATCGCTCAATGCGAGCATCGTCGTAGTACTGGTCGTTGGAGCAAGGTTGTTTGGACACGACTCCTCGCTAACGAGGGTAACAAGCACTAAATCTGCCAAGCGAGCCGAGCTGGAATCGGCCCGTCCCGTCACCAAAATTGATTTCGCTCCGAGCTCACGAATCGGAGCAAACAGCCGCACGATCTCATCTGTCTCGCCGCTGTGGCTGTAGAGCAGAACAACGTCGGAAGGCGCGATCATCCCAAGGTCGCCGTGAACTGCTTCCGCGGCGTGAAGAAAGAGCGCTGGCGTGCCCGTGCTGCTCAACGTTCCGCTGGTCTTTCGCGCGATGTGGCCCGATTTTCCGATCCCACAGGTCATGACCCGTCCTGGACATTCGAGAAGCATCTGCACCGCGAGGTCAAACCGGTCGTCCAGCTTGTCTGCGAGCTGGAGCAAAGCCTGGGCTTGGTGCAACAGCACGTCTCGCCCGATCGAAACGGAACTCAAACCGTGCCCACCCGAGCCGTAGCTTCGTGCGCCAAAAGGTCGTTTCCGAGGATGGTTTTGCCAAAGAGGGAGGCGATCCATTCCACTGCCACTTGTGCGGTTTCGTTGTTTCGATCCACCAACGGGTTGGTTTCCACCAAGTCAACGCCAGCGAGTTGAACCTGAGCCACCCGCAAGGCTTCGTGCAAGAGTTCCGCTAGCAAATGCGCTTCTCGGTAAGTAAGGCCACCGCGCACTGCAGTCCCCGTGCCGGGAGCAAGGATCGGATCAAGCGCATCGACGTCGAAAGAAACCCACAAGTGGGTGCCCCGAAAGTCACTCAACCAGCGCGTGATCATTCCGACACAGGCATCGACCCCGTAGCGGTCGACATCGTGCATCGTCACAGGCAAGCCGTGCATGCGGCGCCGTTCGGAGACATCCACGTCTCGAAGCCCAAACCATGCCGTTTTTGTGGGCTGCAATCGTGTTGGACCGAGGAGATCAAGCAGTTCCTGCCACTGGGCATCCACTTCATTCTCCGCTTCGCTGGGAGTTCCCCAGAGCGCAGCAATGGGCATCCCGTGAATGTTGCCGGTTGAGCTGGAACCAGGCGTGTTGACGTCCGCATGGGCATCGATCCACAGAACCGCCAAGTTTTCGCCGTAAGCTTCCAAAGCCGCGCTAACCCCCGCCACCGCCAAAGTGTGCTCACCGCCGAGAACCACCGGCAAGCGCCCGGCCGCTATCGAGCCCGAGACCTTTGCGCGCAACAGTCGAATGCATTCCAAAAGGGGCTGAAAACTGCGCATTCCCGGACCCGAAGTTGGGTTCAAGTCTACGGCCACGTCGCCGAGATCTTGTGCCGCCAAGCCTAAGCCCAAAAGGGCATCGGAGAGTCCCGCAAGCCGAATTGCTGCGGGCCCAAGGCGACTGCCTAAGCGCATTCCGCAAAGATCAAACGGCGCGCCAATGATGTCAACCACGTGCCGAGTGTACATTTCCGCTCCGGCGCGGCACCGGGACAACAAGTATCCTCTCTCTAATGTTCAAATTCCCCGATCAAACCGTCGGGATCGTCGCGATTCAGGGTGACTACGAAAAGCACCGACACGCCGTGGAAGCTTGCGGAGCAAGCGCGCGCTACGTCAAAGTTCCGGAGGACCTCGAAGGCTGCGGCCGGGTCATCATTCCTGGCGGAGAGAGCACTACCGTCGGACAACTGATGCAGCGTTTCGGTCTGGCCGATGCCCTCATCGAAAAGGTTGCCGCTGGCTTGCCCGTCTGGGGCACGTGCATGGGGATGATCATGATGGCCAAGGACATCGAGTCACGCCCAGATCAGTTCAGCCTCGGGATTCTTGACGTTTCTGTGCGGCGGAACGCGTTCGGCCCGCAAGTCCACAGCTTTGAGGCACCGGTCAAGGTCAACGGGCCCCCAAAGCCGATCATGGCGGTCTTTATCCGTGCGCCAATCGTGACCCGGGTCGGGCCAGGCGTCAACGTCATTGCGGAAGTCGAGGGCCAAGTGATTGCCGTGCGTCAAGGAAATTTGCTCGGGACGTCTTTCCATCCCGAGCTAACTGACGACCGGCACATGCACCAGTGGTTCTTATCGATCTGAACCGTTTCGATCCGAGCCGATTCGATCTGAGTCAATGTCTTTGCCGTTGATCCGAATCGCCTTTGGCGAGATCAGGGCGAAGGCATCGGCCGGCACGAACCACTCCTTTCCACGAAGCTGAACCGCGTCCCTAAGGGTTCGGCGCTTGCCGTTGAGGCGAATGTCGCGCGATCCGGCGGTGAGCCGCAGCACGCCGTTCTCGCCATGAATGTAAACCACGTCATCGCTGATTCGATCGACTTCGAAGTCGAGCTGTTCTGCGGTGCGCCGTAGCGGCAGGAAGTACCGGTCGCCCTCTCGGTACGGAGACTCGGATTGTGAGTAACGGAATTTTCGGTCGTCGCATTCCACCGAGATTTCTCGCTCATTGATGCGATCGCGTCGGTAGTAGTCCTCGTCCTGGATGATGATCTGGTTTCGGTCCCAGTCCTGAACGGTGAACGATTCGGAGAACCAAGCTCCGATCTTCGTGCCCCGTGCCAGCGTAAGATCTCCGGAACTCTTCTTGCCGGTTTCTGCAACTAAAATGCCCGCGAGCGTTCCGAATAAGAGGCCCTCGCCTGGCTTTTTGATCAACGCACCAAGGACCAGCCCGCCGACGGCGCCACCGAGAATGCTGTTCTCCTTTCTGCGGTTATCGTTACTCTTCGCGATGAACCGACCATCACGGTCTTGCGAGAGGTTCCGCTTGTCCCACGCCACCGGAGTCGCCGAGATTCTCTGATCTCTTCCGTCCGGAAACACCATTCGATCAAACCGAAACTCGATATACGCTGGGCGATCGCCATTGGCTTGGCGAGCAGCGAGGATTTCACCTTCTAGCCGTGTTCCGCTGGGCAGATATCGGTCATCTTCCAGCCGAGCAGTCACGCGGTCACCTGCCTCTGCGTCCCGAAGTCGAAGATCTTGCTCCAGAATCACCGGCAGAACGGTGTTCTCCCGAATGTAACCGCGCCCCTGTTGGGCAACGGCAGAAGCGGCAAGCACGGAAACAATAGCGAGGGAGCTGACAACTTTCATCTTCTTCACACGGTTCTTTTGTACAGGATCGAACGTGCGGACAAAGGCCGAGTTACCATTTTGGGGCCTTTCGAACTACCGTTCGCGGCGATAGCTGAGGCGTAAATCTTCGCCAAGCCGTTTCATGTCTTCGAAGCTCCAACCTGTCGTTTCGCTTAGGTCCGTTCGAATCAGTGCTTCCACCCAACCTTTTCCGGAGCCAAGAATCTTCGGAGCCATGTAGAGCACGAGCCGATCCACCAAGTCTTCCGCGAGGAAATGCCGAACCGTCGTCGCTCCGCCTTCGACCAAAACTCCCGTGAGCCCCTTCTGGAACCATGTCGTTGCCAGTCTGGGCAGGTCGATTTCGCCGGTGACATGAATCGTCTCGGCTTCACCGCTGAAGACCTGCTCGTTACCTGTGAGCTTGTGCGACGGATCAAGAACGATTCGAACCGGCTGATTCACCCGCCGATTGAGGCGAACGGTTAGCCTTGGATCATCCGCCACCACTGTTCCACGCCCAACCAGAACCGCCCCGCACTCGCCCCGGAGGCGATGCCCGTCGCGTCTTGCCGCCTCGCCGGTGATCCACTGGGATTGACCATTCGGAAGAGCGATGCGGCCATCCAGCGAAATCGCTGCCTTTGCCGTGATCATCGGCCGCCGATGCCGATGGGCGAACAGAAACTGCTCATTTGCGGCCGCGGCGTCTTCCGCCAACAAGCCGACGACAACCTTTACTCCAGCCTCACGTAGAGTCTCCGCTCCACCAGCGGCCCGTGGATTTGGATCTGCCACCGCAACCACGACCCGTGCGACTCCAGCCGCCAACAACGCCTGTGTACATGGCCCGGTGCGTCCGGTGTGATTGCACGGTTCCAGCGTCACGTACGCGGTCGCGCCGTTTAGGTCGACCTTTGCATTTCGAATCGCCGCGACCTCTGCGTGCGGCCCTCCGGCTAGAGCGTGAAACCCTTCGCCAAGAACCACCCCATCTCGGACAATCACGCAACCGACGTGGGGATTAGGCGCGGTGATCCCGCGCTTTGAGATCGCGATGGCTCGCCGCATCCATCGAACATCATCCGATTGCATCGTTCTTTTCTCGTTGGCGATTCGCCTCTAGCACCAGTTCTTCCAAATTCTTCTTTGCGGTGACTCGATATTCCTCGCGGGCTTTTCGCAGGATCAGGGCCGAACCCACACCCGCCCCGATTAGGGCGAGGCAGACGGTACTGAGGTGGATAATCGACCGATTGACGTAGCCCTGCTTGACGGCTCTTGTCGCACTCTTTTCGGGCGGGCTCCCGACCGTCCAAGGGTAACTCCCGAGCGCCGCGAAGCAAAGTACCAAGCAAAGCGCTGTGAACAGCTTCACGCCAGGAGGTCCTTTATGTTGCGCACCGCCCAACCAAGATCATCCGCTTTGGCCAAGTGGCTACCGACCACAACTACGTTGGCGCCCGCTTCCTTTGCCGCCGCAACGGTGAATGCATCGATCCCGCCATCAACCTCGATGGACATTTCGGGTCGAAGCGCGCGAATTTGCCGAACCTTGTCTAGAGTTGACGCGATGAGCTTTTGCCCTCCCCAGCCAGGGTTAACCGTCATCACCAACGCGAGATCGATATCCGCAAGAATCGGTTCAAGCACCGCGACCGGTGTCGCTGGATTAATTGCGACCCCGGCTTCCGCCCCGGCTTCCTTGATCCGCTGAATCAAACGATGTGCATGGACCGTGGCTTCGGCGTGGAAGATGACACGATTGCATCCTGCCGAAATGAACGCGTCGAATTGCCGCTCCGGGGTGAGAGTCATGAGGTGGACCTCAAACTTCGCGCCCGTTACCTTTCGCAGATCGCGCACAAGCTGATCACCGAACGTGATTGGCGGGACAAACTGCCCGTCCATCACGTCGAAGTGGATCCAGTCGGCTCCGTTCTCCACCATGATGGGCACGGCTTGTCCAAGCTCGATCAGCGGAAAGGAAAGAATGGATGGGGCAAGTTCACTTTTTAACAGCTGTCTGCTCAAATTCCTTCACCAATTCATCGTCGTAGTAAATTCGGAATGTTGCGGAGGTCCCGTAACCGGTTGCCTCAAATGCGATTCTATCGTTTTCGATGTGGCTCGCTTCGTAGACCGTTCGCGCGCCTTGAATGTCGGACATCTCGATCTTAACCGTGGTGCGATCTTGCACCCCTGCGACCTTGACCTTGACCGTGTAGATGTGCGAACTCGTAATCTCAGACGGCTGCGTAACGCTGCCCGCGCTGATGACGAGTTTCACCTTCGACGCACGAAGGACTTTGCTTCGCACGGGTGGATCCGTACCAAGGACCCGACCAAACTCAACGTCGTTACTCGACCTTTGCTCCGTAATCGAGTCCGGCGAAAGATTCAGGTTCTCCAGAATGTTTCGCGCGCTATCAATGGTTTCATTCTTGACGTCCGGCATCTGCACGTACGTGCTTCCAGAACTGACCACCACGTTGACCGTGCCGCCTTCTCGAACATCGCGCCCCGGTTCGGGGTTTACGCGGAGAATCCGGTCCACCTCTACCTTTTCGTTTGCTTCCTTCTCTTGAATCCTCAGATCAAGTTTAAGGCGGGTGAGCATGGTCCGGGCTTCCGAAATGCTGAGATTTCGGATATCGGGCACTCGAACGGTCTTCGGCCGACGCAAAGTGTCAAGGCTCCAAAACGCCACAAGCGTGATGAGAACCGCGGCAAAGAACGTAAGCAGCATCAGCATCCAGACCGGAACGTCGCGCTCTCGGCGGCGCTTCTTGACCGCCTCCTGGGCGTTCTCGTCTCGGATGGCCGACATCTTCGGGGCAACCGGTCCAGGCTCAATCCCCACCTCGGTAGCGTCTTCTGGTCGTAGCGGCCAGGTGATCGACTTGCCAAAGCGCAGCGCCTCTTGGACCAGACGAAGATCCGACAGGAGCGCCGATGCATCCTGATATCGCGCTTCCGGATTCTTGGCCATCGCCTTCTGTACGATTCGGTCGAGGACATCCGGCACCGAAGCGTTGTGCCCGCGGACGCTCGGTACCTCTCGCGTGCGGTGCTCGTTGATCAGGCCGAGCGGCGTGTCGGCATAATATGGCGGCCGACCCGTCAGCAGTTCGAACATCAAAATGCCAACGGCGTAAATATCCGATGCCGGGCTCGGCATTTGACCTTCGGCAACTTCTGGTGCCAGGTACGGCGCCATCAGCGGAAGGACGGCTCGCCCCGCATCTTCGCTCCCGCCGTACGCTTCCCATAGCCCCGCCATCTGGAGGCGGATGTCGCCGTTGGCGAGCACAATCGCATGGCTAGAACTCACATCTCCGTGCGCAAGGCTATGACGATGCAGCGGCTCAAGCGCGCGGCAAAGGCTGATTCCCATCCCGACCGAAACTTGCACCGAGAAAGGTGCGAGTTTCCGAATTCGGTCCGCCAAACTAGGACCGCGCGTCAGTTCCCCAACGACAAAGACATAGGCATCTTCCGAGATCACCCGTTGCATCGGCTCCAGATAGGGACTAGATGCCTTTCGGTACCGGTCAAGTGCTTTGTTCAGGGCCGAGACAAACGCGGGCTCCTGATCGCACGGAGACTTCAGAATTCGAAGGCAGACGTCGCGTCCGGAAGTAACATCACGCGCTGACCAAACGCTGAAGACAGGTCCGTCGGAAAGGACCGACATCAGTTCGTATCGATTCGCGAGTACGGTGCCGATCACTCGGCGGAATCCTCCGGCTGCTCCATCCCTTCCTTATCGGGAAGAAAAGCGAGAACGAGGGCACCGAGAAAAATGATCGTTGCGAGCATTCGAACCGGGGGCACGTCGATCTTCTGCGCGTACTCTGCCGCCGTTCCTTGGATCGAAGCCGACAGGCTGGCCAGGAAGCCGCCAAAAAGGAGGGCCACCGCCATCATTGTGATTACCATTCGGGCTAGTTTCATGCCGTTAGTGCTGCTTGAACGGATTCGTCATCCACGTCTCGCACGAGTTTACAATCGCCAAGCCTAGTCAACAAGCTAAATGCAAGTTTTCCGCCAGTCGCCTTCTTATCTGAACGCATCGCCGCGATCAAAGGTTCAAAGTCCCGCAGCCCGTCCCATTCAACTGGTAGTCCTGCCGATGCAAGATCATTCTTCACTTGCTCGGCCGTGCCAGCTTCGGTGATTCCCAACAACTCGCCGAGCCGCGCTTCGGCAACCATGCCGATGCTAATCGCCTCGCCATGGAGGAAAGTCTCATATCCCAGCACTTTTTCGATCGCGTGTCCGACGGTGTGACCGAAGTTGAGAGTGGCCCTCAGTCCGCTTGTTTCAAACTCGTCCTCTTCAACCACCCGCGCTTTGTGATCGAGGCAGTCCAAGATCATCTCAGTCAGGGGAGCTTGCCCGGTTCGGAGCTTAGCGAGTTCTGGGGCATCACCGATGAAGCCGTACTTCCAAACTTCCGCCATCCCGTTTGTAAGTTGCCTTGTCGGGAGTTGATCCAGGAACTCGGAGCAGATGAGAACCTGATCGGCCGGTTTGAATGCTCCAACGAGGTTTTTGCCCTGCGGCGTGTCGACTCCGACTTTTCCGCCGATACTGGAATCGACCATCGCAAGAAGCGTTGTCGGAACTTGGAGGAAGGTAACGCCGCGCAAAATCGTTGCCGCCACAAATCCGGCCAGGTCGCCGACCACGCCGCCGCCCAACGCGACAATGATCGTGTTCCGATCAATTCCGAGACTCAAAATCTGCTCGACCACCTGGCTGTAGGAGTGCAGAGACTTGCTCGCTTCACCCGCCGGAACCACGATGCGGCGATGCGGGCTTTCCCAAAGCTCCGTGACGATATCGTCTGTGACGATCACGGCTTTGCTGGGAAGTCGCTCCTGAAGTTCGGCAATCGGTAGAAAATCGATGTGGGTCACGTTCGAGTGAGTTCGGACCTGCATTGTCATTCGGTGGATTTCTCCTCAAAGGCCCGCTGAACCGCTTCGGCGGTGAGGCCAAGATCGTTATGGTTGACTTCAACCGAGAAGTCTGCTTGATCATAAAGCGGTTTTCGCACCGCAATCAGGTTTGATAGGCGCTGTTGCCAGTCGTCCGTCTCGAGCAAGGGACGCTTCCTTTTGCTGACTTCGAGTCTTTCACAAAGCGTTTCGAAGCTTGCATCTAGGTAACAGGTTAAGCCGAGCCGACGGAGTTCAACCCAATTCTCGGGCCGCGTGACGATTCCACCACCGGTTGCAATGACAAACTCTCCAGGTTCAAGCCCCGTTAGAACACTCGTCTCGTGGGCGCGAAAAGTCTCTTCTCCGTAGATCTGGAACACCTGACTCACCGTGCGTCCAAAGCGATTCTGGATGAGCAAGTCGGTGTCAATGAACTCTCGGTTTGTGGCCTCGGCAAGGGTGCGTCCGATGGATGACTTTCCGGCACCCATCATGCCCACTAAAATCCAAGCCTTTGACATGATAAAGGGCAGGATACGCTAAACGTATCCCGCCCTTCTTAGATTCCTAGGTTAGCGAGGTCCGCCGACCGAATCTTCGTCCTCAATAATCGTCGGGGTGACGAAGATGAGGGTTTCTGAGTTCGCTCGGTTGCGGCTCGTGTTTCGGAAGAACTGACCGATAACCGGCAGGTCTGCAAGAACAGGAACCTTCTGGATTGCGGTTCGATCTTCCTTTCCAACGAAGCCACCGAGAACGATGGTTTCGCCGTTTCGGACTCGGGCAACAACTGTAACACCCTGGTTGGTAGTGTTAGGGACTCGCTGCGAGCCGTCCGGAGAAACCGATTCTCCCTGGAAGCCACCAATCGATGGGTTCAAGAACATCGTGATCGTGTTGTCGCCAACGTTAATTCGTGGTGCAACTGCGAGCGACGTTCCAACCGTGATCTGACTCTGGTTGAAGCCAGTTTGTGCACCGGCACCAGAGACGAACGTGGTGAACGGGCTAAAGACCGTCTGCGAGGTGAAGCTGAACACCGTTGCCGGCATGTTGTTCAGCGTTCGAACGATCGGTGCATTCTCAAGTCGGCTGTTGCTGGTTGAGAGCGACGTTCGAAGTCGCATTGCGACGTTTCCAGTTTGGTAGTTCAGGTAAATCGGGCTGCTTGTTGGAGCAAAGCTGCCAGGTCTCTCACCGGCGAACACCGAACCACGCTGATACTGGAATTCGTAGCCTAGCGACTTGCTCAGGTTGTCAAGGATCGAGATGAACTCAACCTTAACCTGAACCTGCTTCGGAGCAACATCAAAGAGCGGGATGATTTCATCTCGCAGCTTGTTGATGGCTGCTTCGTCGTCCGCTTCAACGATCAAGCTGTTGGTTGATGGGTCGTAGCTGATGAAGGTGATTCCGGTTGGAACCAAGCCCTGACCGCCGGTGAGCTGGATGTTGCCACCCTGACCGCCTCCACCGAAGCCGCCCTGACCGCCACCGCCGCCACCAATACCGCCGCCGCCACCGCCACCGATGCCGCCGCCGCCACCACCGAAGCCGCCCTGACCGCCGCCGCCTCTACCGCCGCCACCGCCGCCTGGCGAGAACTGTCTCGCGGCGTCGCCTGGGAGCTGAATATCAGAAGCCGAATCCGAGTTGCTGGAAATCGGTCGGTTGTTAGGAAGCGAAGATCCGCCACCCTGAATGTCGAAAGCAGGAATGGCTTGCTGTCCGTAGACGTCAACGTTTGGACCACCAAAGATTCGAGTTACGTCATTCTGGCTGAGGCGAGTGAATCGCTTTAGGTTCTCCCACCCGCGCATCGGATCAGACTTGATGTCGTAAACGATTGCGTCAAAAGTTTCCTGAGCGGACGCATGCCGAATTTGGATAGCGCGATAAACGCTCGAAGCCTTCTTCGGGGCAACCGTAGGCTCGGCAGCCGCTTTGAATGGTTCTGGGCTAATGATATAAACCCCTAACTCATCTCGCATGAAGTAGGCGCCTGCCGCATCGCAGATGTACTTCACCGCATCTTCTGCGGTGACATCGTTGAGCTTGAGCGTGATTCTTGAATACGCCTTGGTCGTCGGCTTAACCAAGAACTGGATTCCAGTTCGTTGGAAAATCGTTCGGGTCGCCGCCATCATGTCGGCGTCCTTCAGATTAACGTCAAGACGTACGTCTGCTGGCTGCTGCGCGAAGGCAGAAGCGGAGATTGCAATCCCCATTGCAATCATGCAGTTCCGCACTGTTTTCAATCCTTGTCCTCGTAAGTTCATCCTGTGGTTCCTCTCAAATCTGTTGTAAGTTGACGCGCTTAGAAGCCTCGGCCGCCACCGCCGCCGCCGCCACCAAAGCCGCCACCGCCGCCGCCAAATCCACCGCCGCCGCCGCCGAAGCCGCCGCCGAAG
>Ga0247843_1000570_pt1 | contig 86740 bp, 85 predicted proteins | sample LaCruzMarch2017__FD_192420 | JGI IMG/M metagenome (GOLD analysis project Ga0247843, IMG submission 192420) | Freshwater microbial communities from meromictic Lake La Cruz, Castile-La Mancha, Spain - LaCruzMarch2017_8m | ecosystem: Environmental > Aquatic > Freshwater > Lake | place: Spain... | reverse complement strand
ATTCGTCCTCATGTAAAGAGGTCAAGGCCACAAATTTGGCTGGTTTGAGTCGTATTTTATCGTAATCCATAAGGAGGATAATGTTTCGCGAGTTATTATAAAATAATTTTGTCAATATTCACTATTGGCTTGTGTGGAATTAAAAAATCGAACAGTTAAAAAATCATTCCAAACCTGTGAGGTTTCAAAAACCTCACAGGTTTACTCATTCAATCACAAATGATTCCATCTGCTGCAAATAAGCCATATCCACATCAGCACCGTGTCCCGGTGAATCGGGAATGATGACCTGATAATGGTTTTGATAGTTAATTCCTCCCAAAATGGGGTCTTGGGCGTGTTCAAATGGTGAGTCTAAATCGTAAAAAACGACGTTGTGTAGTGCCGACGCAAAATGCGCATTGGCCGAAATCCCCAAACGCGATTCGGACATACAACCAATCATGCACCGAATTCCGGCTCCTTCGGCAATGGCATTGATTTTAACGGCGTTGCGTAATCCGCCGCTTTTGGAGAGTTTGATATTGAAGTAATCGACAGCTTGCTGTGACGCCAATTTAACCGCATCTTGCGGCGAGAACAACGATTCGTCAGCACACACCGGCACGCGGGCATTTTGGCGAAGACGAGCCATGTGCGCGTAGTCCCAATGTTTTACGGGTTGCTCGCAGTATTCCACGTTCCAATCGGCAATGGTATTCAGTACTTTTAATGCACTTACGTAATCCCATCCTTGGTTGGCATCGGTACGAATCGGAATAGCATCGCCAATGGCTTTGCGAATGGCCGCAATCCGTTTGATATCGTCGGGTGCATTGGTTCCCAATTTTACTTTAATCGCCTCGGCACCACGCTCTTTGATTTTGATGGCATCGGCGGCCATGGCTTCGGGACTCGAAATATAAATGGTTTCGTCGGTTACAATTGGACGGTTGGTTCCTCCCAAAAATTGGTACAACGGCATATTGGCGTACTTGGCGGCTAAGTCATACAACGCCATGTCGAACGTACTTTTTACGGTAGGATTTGCACTCAAGTATTTATCCATCGCCGCCATACAACCTTCCAAGTCCAAGGGATTTTTGCCAATCAACAACTTAGCCAAATCGTACGCCGCCGCATAAGCAGTCGCTTGAGTTTCGCCCACAATCATCCAAAACGGGGCTCCTTCCCCGGTCCCGTAAAGGCCATCGGATGTATGAATTTTTACTAAAATATTTCGGGCTTCTTCAATGGTTCCAATCGCAATCGTAACGGGAGCTTGAAGCGGAATGTTAAATTTATAAACTTCGATGCGGGTAATAATGGGCATTGTATTCGTATTTATTTTCTCAAAACAAAAGTAAAAATTGTAAACTTCAAACCGCACGGTCCCGCTCGGGCGGCCCCGGCCGTTGCGGGCCCCGTCAAAACCGAACTAATCCCAACATTCCATAATCAGCAAATCGCCGGATTGGGCCGAGATTTTTACAAACCCATCGGCGGCGGCTTCGTTGCTGTTGCCGCTGCGGTAGCCAAGTTTTAACTCATCTGCCTGTAAATTGTATTTGAGACCTTCGGTTGTGATGCCTTCTACCGTGCCAACGGGCACGAGCGAAATGGGCGTCCCTTCGGCGTACCATTTTTCAAACGTACCCACCAACGGAAAAACCTTGGAGTGATCGTCCAACAGGACAATTTTGATTTGGTCTTTGTAGCGAACGATATTCGTTAGGTTGGTAATACTGTGATCGGCGCGGCGGCCCGTGGCCCACACAATATTGACGGCAGGAAAACCGCGCTCTATCAAAAACTCAATGCCTTTTTCCAAATCGGTTTTGTCTTGGTCGGGGGTGGGGGCAATTTCAAGCGGATATTGTCGGGCCAAGATTTCGTCAAAATCCACATTCCGGTCAAAATCCCCCAGTAACACATCGACTTTGATACCCAAATCCAACACCCGATGAATGGCGTGGTCGAGTACAACTATAAAAGGTGACCATTCCAACAACTGGCCCAACAACTCAAAACTACATCCTTCACCGTTGGCAATCAGCAGCGCAGGTTCCTGTTTTTCTCTTACAATGTGATGGGAAGACATTTTTAGTAGTGAGTAGTGAGTAGTGAGTAGTGAGTAGTGAGACAAGTCTCGTATACTCATTACTAAATACTCAATACTATTTTGGTAGTGAATGAATCAGTGACAACACAAAGAAAGCGACAAAAAGCCATTGAGTGCGCTCAAAGAGTTGTTTTTGTTCAGCAACCCATCCCAAAATGCCCAACGTAAATAAGAACGACGAAGGTGCTAAACGTCTGAAATATAAACTTTCAATAGAAGCGTCGGTAACATAAATGACAATCGTAAAAAGCAAATAAGCTACCGCCGTGAAAAAAAACGGTCCTTTTGTCAGGCCGACGGTCCGCTGCGCGGAGGTATCTAAGTCCTTCTCTTTGTACAACCTCCAAATAATCAAACCTGCAATTACAAATTGGGTAATTGCAACGCCATAAATAAACCACTTCGTCGAATCACTCAAAGTACCACTTTTCAAATCCCAATCGCGCACCGCAAAAAACACAAACTCTTCTCCCAAACCTCGTAACCCTCGCCATACGCGCACGCCCACCGGCTCGTCAGACCAAAAACCATGCCCGCCCGTGAAGGTATGAGTTTGATAAAAGTTATAGAATAAATACCCACTGATAAACACCAAATAATAAGCCGCCGCCCGAAACCTGCGCTGAATCAGTAACGGAATCAATAAAAAGACGGCCGCGTAGCGAGTTAGAAAAGCGCCTATTGCCCAAAGAGCCTCATCGCGTCGGCGAACCGCCCCCTGCCCCTTGTCGGACGCGACTCCGATCCATTTGGAGAAGGGGGGAAAGACAAACCCTAAAACAAAAAATAAAAACACCGTTTCGGACCATGTATTGGTATAAAGTTGTACCAAAGAGGAAGTCGACAATCCCAACGCTACAAACCAAGCTTTGTCCTGAAAACGACGCAAAATCAGCCAAAAACAACCTGCCAACGCTAATAAATTAACGATTTTGGAAGCAGTTTCTACCGAAACTGTGGTCAGCCAAGCCATCCCGGCAATCAGCCCAGAATAACCCATCGGCCATATAGCGCAAACCGTTTCTTTGCCTTCAAACGTAATGACATAGCCTTTACCGTTTAGCAGATTTTGTGCCGCTTGAAGATAGTAATGCGAATCAGGAGTCAGAAAATAGGCAGAATCAGCGCGAAGTTTGAGGTAAACTACCGCGCAAATGAGCAGAAATTGAAAAAGTAGAAGTAAACGGTAGCGAAGAGCGTTAATACCTTCCATAAATACTGGCCCCTCCCCCGTAATACTGCTGTTTGATATGGGTATATACTAAATTGGTTTTTAGGTCAATATCATCATTTTCGTACGTTGGATAGGGCAATGCTTCAAAAAGAGTTTTGCTGACTATATTAAAAACAGCGGCTGCCGTCACCGATTTATCGGCCCATTGCTCCACTTTCAGTTTTTCTTTTTTCAATTCATCCAATAGCTCAATGGCAATTTCTTTGACTTTTTCTTTGTCAGATTTAGATAAGTTAGGCTTACGAAGAATATCAAATATCGCTTTTTGTTCATCAGTCAACCCTTCTCTCTTGGTGTCTATTTCCTCCTCCGTCAGTGAGTTGATAAATGCAATCAGTTTTTTGAACGTTTCTTCAATCGTCACTGAATCTTTCCCTCGGTTGTATTCATCAATGATTTCCTGATAACGTGTGTAATAATCAACCCGCAGCGGATTTTTATCCACCATCTGTTTCAACTTTTTCTCAACCCTCTCCTTGAGAGACTGAACAAGAGTATTTTTATTTTTTGACTCTAAAAAATGCTTTTCCAACAATTCAAAGTTCAAACCGCTTAAATCAATCACCCTACCACTGTCGTGAGTGGGTTCTGCCATTACATTGTCAATGGATTGATCGACGACATTTTGAATTTTCTTCATAATGTCGGTCACATCAGCGCTTTCTACATTGCCTTCGATGGCCGAATAAATCACATTCACGGCATTCCTTCTTGGTGCGTATTGATTCAAAACTTTGTCCGGTTGGAGGGCTTTGTACTTTTTGAATACCTCTCGCGCTAAAATCTGAAACTTCCGCTTGGTTTCGTCATTGGTATATACAGCATTCACTCCCCTTTCCAGCGCTGCTAATTTTTCCAGTCCGGTGGTTTTAATCAGTTCCTCCAAATCGAATTGTACTTCTTCCTGTAAAAAGGTTTCGGTACTTACCAATACTTCTTCCAATTGCTGAATCAATACCTCTTTGGGTTGAACGGGCGGTTCAGGTTTTTCACCGCTGCCGCCTTCATTGCTTCCATAGAGTTTCAGAGCATCCAATAAAGCCGTGTAGGTTTCAATATAGTCCACAATCAACCCGTTGTTTTTTTCTTCACTGATACGGTTGGCTCGGGCAATCGCCTGCATCAGGGTATGGGATTTTAAGGGCTTATCTAAATACAGCGTGGAAAGGGTCGGTACGTCAAATCCCGTGATCCACATGGCGCAAACTATCACCAGGCGAAAGGGGTCATTTTCTTCTTTGAACCTCTTTTCGAGGTCCTGCGTATTCATTTTTTCGCGGTGCGGCTCAATATCCAATTCCCATTTTCTGAATTTTTGGATCTCATTTTGTTCCGAACTGACCACCACACAAATCTCCGTTTCCTTTATCCATTGCAATTCTCTGCTTTTTTCAAGCACTTCCTGGTCGCCGTATTTTCCTCCCGCTACCTCTTTTTCCATCTTTTCAATGTACTGCTTCCACTGATGCGTAATCAGATCGTACATCTTTACGGCGGTCAGTTTATCCAGCGCCACATACATTGCTTTGCCTTTGTAGCCACGGTTACAAAAATGCCAAACCACATCTTTGGCGATGGCATCCAGTCTTTTCTTTGCGGTAAGAATCGGATACTCTTTGGCAAAAAGCTGTTCAATTTTACTGCGTTGGTCGCTTTCCAACTCTTCGCTCTCAGCATCAATGACCGCCCGTATGCGGTCGCTGATCGTTGGATTATTCAGTTTCAGGTATTCTCCCCGGTTTTCGTAATACAGCGGCACGGTGGCTCCGTCATCTACGCTACGTTTGAAATCATAGCGAGAAACATAGTCACCGAAAATTCGCTTTGTCAACTCGTCATCCTTAAACAGGGGCGTACCCGTAAAACCCATAAAAGAAGCTTTAGGCAACGCATTTCGCAGGTTCATGGCCAGATTTCCACCTTGGGTACGGTGGGCCTCGTCCGAAATCACAATGATGTTTTCCCGCTGCGTAATGACTTCTTCAAAATTGAATTTATGAATAAGCGTAAATAAATAGCGGTGTTCTGCCCCAAGCAATTCTTTGAGGTGCTTTCCGCTGCCTGCTTTGAGTGAATCTTTTCCTCCGGCCTTGATGGGCGGCACGGCCTCTACGCCGCTAAACGTACCGTAGATCTGCGTATCGAGTTCATTGCGATCCGTTACAATCAGGAAGGTATGACTCCCCGTAAATTTTCGATGAATTTTTTGGCAGAAAAACACCATCGAGTAGGACTTTCCGCTTCCCTGCGTATGCCAAAACACGCCCAATTTTTGTTTTTCTTCTACCTCAATTTCCCCCAATTCATACAGCTCATTTTTATACCGTATGTTGGCAATGGCTTTGTTGACTCCAATAAATTGATGATTGCGGGCAATGAGTTTTACTACTTTACCCAATGAATGATCAAACAAAATAAAGTTTTCAAACAGGTCTAAAAACCGCTTTTTATCGCCAATACCTACGATAATTCGATCCAAAGCCACTACCCCATCTTCCTCTTCGGTGATTCGTTTCCACTCGTGAAAGTGCTGATATTTGCCCGTAACACTGCCTATGCGACTCTCAATACCATTGCTCAATACGACAAAAGCATTGTAATAAAACAGCTTGGGAATGACGTCTTTATAATCGGTGAAGTTTTCCAGATAGGCATTTTCCAATTTACGATGGGCCGCTTTCAACTCAATAAAAAGCAACGGTATCCCATTGACAAATCCAATGATATCGGGCCGGCGCTCCCGGTTGCTTTTGCCCTGAATCCAAAGCTGTTGGACTGCCAAAAAGTTGTTATTTTCCGGGTTCTCAAAATCAAAAACCTTGAGTGTTTTAACCTCACCCCCATCCCCTCTCCTTTCAGGCGAGGGGGGAAGTTTGACGGGAATGCCGTCGCGCAGCAGTTGGTGTTTTGCGTAATTGATCTCGGCCAACGACTTGGTACTGCTTTCCTTGATCAGGTTTTCGTAGGCTTCCGTGTAGGCTTTTTCGGGCAATTGAGGATTGAACTGCCTGAGTTTCTCCAAAAATATCCGCTTGATAACCACCTCTTTTTTATTCAGACGGCCCAACGTACTGCCCTCTCCAAAGCTTTCTTTGTTGTACGCCAACAGGGTATCCCACCCCAAACGATGGAAAAACAGTTCAATAGCGGTTTGTTCAATCAGATTATCTTCGGAGTATTCCCAAGCCATTCATTTTAATGATTAAAGCAGTTTGTTTGGATTGATAATAGGCAAAATAAAATCCTTGAATGCAGTACCCTGCAAACGGGTAAGCATTATACTTTTAACGCAGTCATATCTTGTTGTGAAACGGTATCACACTGCTTACGAAGGTTGGGCACTTCCAACAATTTTTCTCCCAGTTCGGCTTCCAACTTTGCTATGGAGCGTAGTGTAAAATTGTGGTCTCCACTGAGCCATTTATGAATTTCCGAAGGGCTTTTGTCTAACCTCTCAGCAAGCGCTTTCTGCGTGAGCCCTTTCTCACGTAATATTTGGTTGATACGAACCACGAGGTCAGCATATAAATCCACAAAAATTTTCACATCTTCGGGGGTGCTCTTCAGCAATCTATCGACGGTTTTGCTTCTCATTGTCTTAGAGTATTATTTCATTTGCTCCGTTAAAGCTTTGTAAATACCTATTGTTAGTTGAAATGATGACCATTTCTGATTGGAGGGCCTCTTCAATTTTTCTGATGAAAGTTTGTGCTTCATAAAATTTCATGCTTAAATTTTTGCTTTCCTGAGCCGAAGCCGCCTCTTTCATTCCACCGTTGAAAAGCACTACTATTTGTGCCGTTATCCGAAAACAATACAATCGTAAAGGAAAGTTACTACCTAATTCTTTTATTTCTTCTACCCATTTTTTGGGCTTCGGCGGCAATGCCTGTGCTTTGTTTTCGGCTCTGTCGAAAAAATCGTCGGTTGCTCCATACCTGTTGCCAATGCTTTCAGTAATTAAACGGAACAATTGCAGTGCTTCATCTTCCAACGGATGCTCCGGAATTGCATATTTGTCGAAGAACTTGTCGGTTTCAGAAGAGGTATCGTCATCATCTGTAATCCATTTGACAGTGTAAAAAGTACAAACACTTCCTTCATCGTACCATATTTCCAATTCAAAACTATTCACTTATAATAGAATTTCAAAGTTTTTGTTTCACTTTTATATGAATCAAGGTAAAACTAAGGTTTTTGATAGCAATAAACAATCATACTTAGGTTTAAGTAACAGCTAACTCATTACTTATTAAGCGGTTTGTTCGATCAGGTTATCTTCGGAGTATTCCCAAGCCATCATGTGTTTAATTTATCATCATTCCATTTTGCCGGATTGTTTTTGATGTAGTCCGAAATGGTATGATAGGATTTTTGGTTTCGTATGATATGTTCCCAATAATTGCGTTGCCACAATTTGCCGTTGAATGATTGCCAATTCATTTTTTTTACCCCCCGTATGTATTCCACGGTTGTGATTGATTTAAACGCATCCATCATATCCCCAACGGTTTTCCCCCCGTCGGGGCAACCGTTGGGGCAACCGTTGGGGCAACCCTTGTGGTTGCCCATTTGCATCGCCCCAACGATTTCCAAAATACCGTGAAAATGGTTAGGCATCACCACGTATTCGTGTAATTCGATATGTGGGAATCGTTTTTTTAATGCCAACCATTCGTTTTCAATCATTTTACCCGCGTCGTTTAATTTCATTGCAGCATGACCCGTTTCAGGAATACCACCTGTGTCCGGGTTTGCACATGCGTCCGGGTTTGCACCTGCGTCCGGGTTTGCACATGCGTTCGGGTTTGCACCTGTATCCGGGTTTGCACCTGTATTCGGGTTTGCACCTGTATCCGGGTTTGCACCTGTATCCGGGTTTGCACCTGTATCCGGGTTTGCACCTGTATCTGGGCGACCACAAGGGTTCGCCCCTACGATTTCGCCAAATAAATGGGCTCTGTCCTGACAACATATTGTGATGAAATACAAACCTGCCTGTGCATAATCGTATCCTTCTAATCGAATAGACCTGCGGTGGTGGATATTGGGATTGTATTGGTTCATTTTTGTTTTCTTTCTCGCCCTTACACCTCCACCTCCCCACTCATCAGCCTCGGCAATAAAATATCTCGCGCTTCGCGGAGTTTGGCGTTTTGTTTTAATAGGTTCTCAATCAGGTTAAATAACAACTCAAACTCTTTTTCAAATTCAAACAAGACTGTTTCATTCTTCGGAAGTTTGACTTTCATTTGTCGAAATTTGCCTTTTGAAATCTCTAAGAACGTTGAACCATTGGCATTTCCGATGATTTCTTCTTTGCGATTTTTTAAGTCAAAAAGCAGATATGCCCGATGATATTCTTTAAATGGAATAATATTAATAAAGCCTTGATTGGTACTTACAGCTTTGTTAATTAAACCAAAATATCCAATACTTGCACGACTGGTCATCAATATTGTTTTGGGCGGAAGCAGTTTAGCCGAGCTTTTTTGTAAACCTAATTCAGTAATCTTTTTTTCGCTATCCAAAAGAACAATTGAATTGTGTTTTGTTAAATCAGTTGGGGAAAACCAAAGTATTTCGCCTTCATTCCAAAATTCTAAATTTCCCGTTGAAGGAGTTCCTCCACCTAATGTTTCACACACATCTGCTATAAAATACTCTTCCATCTTCTCACTCTTCACAATCCCCTTATACCTCAAAAACGCCTTCTCCTCCAACAACTTGATCCGTTTCAGATTATTCTCTATCAAATCATCATAAGCCGATAAGATGGAAGCTATTTTGCGTTGGGTGGGGAGGTGCGAAATGAACTCTACATCAATTTTATGAAGAACATTTCTATCTAACCCTGGTACAGCTGATGCAGCATTGAATTTTTCTATGCCGAGTGTCTTTAAGAAGTAATATATAAATCGTGGTGTATTGCCCTTAAAATCCTGAACATACAATGTTGTGTTTAATGGCCAATAGTCGCCATTTATGTAAAACAATTGACCTAATGTTCCATATCGGCCTGTTACAACACCTTCACCAGTTTTTGCAGGTTCAGAATGGTAATCAGTAATTCCTGACGATGAAATAATTGGCACAATACCTTGCTTTCTATGTTGGCTTGGTAAGTCATAACCTCTTTTTAAATTAACTATTTCGCCCAAAGTCTTTTTCTCCCACTTCATAGCGCCAATTCTTTAAAATTTTCAGAAATTGTTTTTGCCAGCGCGATGGCTTCTTCGTTGAGGCCGTCGAGTTCGAGGTGTATTTCGTTGCTATATTTTTTCATAGTACGCCTTCCTTTTTTATTTGGTCCAAGATCAATGCTGTCATAGTCTTCTCCATTTTAGAAAAAGCAAACCATTTTTTGCCTAAATCTTTTAATGAGGAACCTATGTGATAGATTTCGTTGCGGTCTATTATCAAAAAACGGTCGTGGCTTGCGGTTAATGGCTTCACTTCAAAGTGACCGTATTGTTCGTTGGCTTTTTTTACATCCAATGCCAGTTGTTTGCTTGCCTGCCCTGAGCCTGTCGAGGGGGTTTTGGTGAGTAGTAGCACTTTTACTTTTTCTGCTTTTTTAGCCAAATGCGTAATGGTGCTTTCGTCTATGTAATTATCTATCAAAATAATTTCATTTTTAGCAGAACGAACAATTCGGGAAGCTAACTCATAAGCATCAAAAATTTGGCCATCAAAGAAAATACCTTGGTTGGGCAATTCTTGGGTTTTGAGCTGCAAGGAAATTTTATTAACCTCTTTTGACAGATGCTCAAAATTATTTTCAATTCTATTCATCCGTTGGTTCAGTGCATAACCTTTGAGCAAATAATCGCGTAAAACATGGGTTGCCCAAATACGAAATTGGGTGCCTTGTTTGGATTTTACCCGATAGCCAATGGATATGATTACATCAAGGTTGAAGTATTCAATTATACGCTTAACTTTTCTTTGGCCTTCTATTTGAACTGTCAAGGATTCCTTGACAGTTGCCATTTTTTCCAGTTCTCCCTCCTTGAAACAATTGTTTATGTGCAAACTGATATTTTGCTTTGTTTGGCCAAAAAGTGTTGCCATTTGTGCTTGTGTTAACCAAACCGTTTCATCTTCAATCCTAACCTCAATATGTTCAGGTAATTCACCTGTTTGATACAGTATGATTTCGTTTTTCATATTGCCAACTCTTTAAAATTTTCAGAAATTGATTTTGCCAGCGCGATGGCTTCTTCGTTGAGGCCGTCGAGCTCAAGGTGTATTTCGTTCAGGCGCTCTTCGTAGTCCACATCCTCATCGGTGGCGGTGTCCACGCCTACATATCTGCCCGGGCTTAGGCTCCAGTCTTTCGCTTCAATTTCTTTTTGGGTTACTACTTTGCACAGTCCTTCCACATCGGCATACACGCCCGCTGGAAAGCGGCTCGTGAGCCAATGCGCCTGTTTCCAATAGTAGTCGATGTCGTGCAGCAGGCCGGGTTCTTCTTCGTTGGGGTTGCCGCTGAGGCGGAGTTGCAGGTCTTTGAGCGTATCGAGGGTGTCTTTGAGTTTAAGGGCCGCCCACTCTTTGTTTTTGTTGAGTTGAAGCTCTTTGGTCGCCAACGCAATGGTTTCCAACAGCTCTTTCAGGAACTTATCCTGGGGTTTGCGGATGCTGCGGCATAGGTGCACTGCCCCCTCTAAAATCTGCGGTTCGCCGCCCGCCCCAATCAGGGAAACTTTATTCGCAGCCTCAATGAGTTGGTTTTGCGGTTGATAGAGCTCCTCAGCGGCGTCTGCCTGTTGGTTCTTAAGTTCGGCAAGCATGATCCGAGCGGCTGCCTGTGGGGAGTCCCATGACTCAAAAAACCCAATCAGCGTGTCAAATACCGACTGAATGTTCTTTTGCAGTTGCTCGGTCACTTCGGCGGTTTCTTGGGCGAGCTCGGTGGCGGTGTCCAAATACTGTTGGAGGGTAGCCTCCAACTTGGCGGTATTTCCGCGGTACAGATTGACGATACACACCAGATTCTGCAACTGCTCCGGGCTGAAATCATTGACTTTGGAAGTGACTTTGCGGTAAATTTTGCGGGCATCGAGCATCAGCACTCGGTCGCGCTGCTGAGGGTCTTGCTCTTTGGCTCTGTCATAAAACCACAGCGTACAGGGCAGCGAACGGGTATAGAAAAAGTTGTTACCAATCGCCATCATCACATCTACGGCCCCCGTTTTTACCAACTTTTCCCGTATGTCCTTTTCGCTGTGTCCGGCATCAGAGGCAGACGAAGCCATCACAAAGCCGGCTCTGCCGGTGGGCTTGAGGTAATTATAAAAATACTGAATCCAGAGATAATTGGCGTTGTCGTTTTTGGGCAGGTTTACCTGTCCGCCCAACACCAAACGCGGGTCTTTTTTCACCGCGTCTTTGGCTTTGTCCACCCCATCTACGTTAAAGGGCGGATTAGCCATCACTCTATCGCATTTGCCTACAAGATTGTGTTTATCTTCGTAAAAGGTATTTCCCTCAACAATAAAAGCTTCCAATCCGTGAACAGTCATGTTCATTTTGGCGAGTTTGGTATTGAGTTCGGCTTTTTCCTGTCCGTAAAACGTAACTTTCTCGGATACCTTATTACCCCTATTTTCAATAAAATATCCCGTCTGAACAAACATGCCAGCACTCCCAGTAGCAGGATCAAAAAGAATTCCATTTTCTGGTTCAATGACGTTTACAATGGTTTGCACCAAACTCATGGGGGTAAAAAACTCTCCGCCTTCCTGCGCTCCCGTCATGGCAAATTTGTTGAGGAAGTATTCATAAATCTTTCCGAACAAATCGCCTTCGGCTTTTTGCAATACTTCTTTATTGAAAATACGGAGCAGTTCCCGCAACAGGTCTTTACTGAAAATGGAAAAGTTTTTGGGCAATACGCCTTTGAGGTTGTCGTATTCGTCCTCAATCAGCTTCATGGCATTGTCAATGGCTTCGCCGATGTCGGCACTTTCGGGCAATGCAACTAAATAATCAAACTGCGATTGCTCAGGGAGGAACATGGCGTTTTGTTCTTCAAAGTCCTTTTTGTTCAAAGGACGTTTGCCCCGTTGCGGATGCGTAGGAAGGTCTTTTTCTACTTCAACTTTTATTTTTTGAAACCGATTGTACGCATGGCGTAAGAAGATGAGCCCCAACACGGGCATGGAATATTCGGAGGCGGTCAGTTTGCTGTTGGCACGAAGTTGGTCGGCGGCACGCCACAATTCGGTTTCTAATTTTCGGAGCTGTTTCCCTTGCATGAAGTTTTGAATCTTAAGGCTATATTAAGTTCCAAAGTTAGAATACTTATCGGAACAGCCACAAAAAAACAAACAGGAAACGCCCGTGAATGCCGAATGTCAGCTTGTGTGTTTCATCTCTTCCATCCGCTCCCTTGCCTTCGGCAGTTGCCACCAAGGCAAATACGGATACGCGTGATGTTCCAAATGATACCCAAAGAAATAACAACTCAAAAACGCCTTTACGTGGTTGAGCGATTGACTGCGGGCATTGAGCGGCGGATTAATATGCTCGCCGCGATGGGGCAAATACGTACCGAAATAAAACAACTGAAACGTACTCAACACCGCAGGAATCATCCAAAAGACCACCAGATTTTCCCACGGAAACCATAATTTCAAAATGTTGTATGTCACAGCCATCAACAGCACTTGCACCACCGAAACGTACTCTTTGGCAAAAGCAAAAAACCACAAAAAGAAGTTTGGATACCCACCGTGGTAATCGGGGTCGTCGGGAGTGGCGGCGTAGCGGTGGTGTAAATGATGCTTGGACGAGAGTTGTTTGTAATTGTTAAACGCAAACAATGAGGCGCTTAGAAAGCCTACCCAATAATTAAGGCGCTTGTTATGAGGAGCTACCACGCCGTGAATGGAATCGTGAGCGGTGATGAACACCCCCGTGTATAAGTGCATTTGCAGCAATACAAACACATACACCAACGGGTCGCGAAAATCAATAGAGTACTGAAGCAAAAAAGCCAAACTTACAAACCACAGCAACAGTACCCCAAAGGCGATCCAAAGCCCTTTTTGGCCAATGTCGGTAGGTTTGATAACGGGAATAGTGGACATCACAAAAGTGGTTATGCTTTTCTAACGCAAACGCAGCAACTTTTGTTTCTATATCCCATTTTTGTGAGGGTGTCTATTCGATACTTCTCAGGTTCTGACGCTAAGACTTGCCAGGTTTTAAAAACTTGGCAAGTCTTCCTATTATGCTGAAGTGATTTAAGCAATCGGTTCTTACGATTGTACGTTACCATTTGAGGGCAACCTATTTCAGGCAATGACATCATTTCACTCGACATTCTGCACTCTGAATTCGACACTGCGGCGGCCGGGGCCGCCCGTGCGGGACCGCAAAAAAGCTCTTCTTTCTCAAACTCCTGAACCTCCAGCGTATTGTCATCGGGCAATAGCATCGCTTCTTTCGTACTTAGGTGTGGCTTGCCGAACAGCGGATGCCGAATACCCATCACGCGGTACAAAGGCGTAATACCGTTCTTGGCCAAAATCTTAAAACTGCTTCCCCGTTCACGCACCACATGCAGGCCCAGCGACGCGTCGGTCAGTTTTAGGTTGGTGGTGCCGACATTGGCAGCGGCTTTCAAATCAATCTGATTGTTGCTGCTGTTGGAAATAATAATCGTAGCTGACTCAGCTTCTACCAATTGAGTGATCACCAACCAATCTTTGGGCCATGCATCATCCCGGTATTTTTTAATGATTTCCTTCTCAATCGCGCCCATGTTCACGATTTGATGCGTCAGCGTTTTATCAGCCTGAAAAACCACGGCATCCTGACTTTTAAAATCCAACGTAAATCCTGTGTCGGCTTCGGTCAATACACTTCCGGCAACGGGAACCTGACCCGCCAATTTGATGCCGATGCTCACCGACTCATTGGAGGTATAATCCCAAAAACCTTCCGATTCATCTTCCATGACTTCGGGGATAATGCCTTCTTTTTCCAAATTGGAAAAAATTGTAAAAACGCCTTCTTCCAACTTCCCGACTGCCCCTACGAAAAGCGGACGATTGGGCTCCCAAGTGGCGCGATAGCCCGTTTGTTTGGCGATATGTTTGAGGTAAAATTGATGAATATTCATAACGGTAGTTGTAAGAGTAATTGTAGAAAGAAAGATAAAGTTTTATAACTGAAAGCGCAAGCATTCTACCTGCCAAACATGCCGGTTTTTAGTTAACGGTAACAAGTTAGTATCGAAAACTGCATTTTGTTACCGTTCGATAAGTTATGCCTTCTATTTTTGGGCAAACCCATTTTTTTTCGTAACATTATCCTTAGATAATTCTCGCCTTTCGCCTTTTGCTCAACTCGTTATGGATACGTTATTGCTATGTTTTTCCAACAGTCAGGACGCGCCCTTGGCTACGCTCACCGACGAAGACCGAAGCCTGTTTGATACTCTTTCACCTCGTCAGGCGCGAGGTCATTTTCAGATTGTACGGGAAAGCTACGCGACTGTCAAAAGTTTGATTCAACGAATAGAAACGTACCAACAAAGCATCTCGGTTTTTCATTTTGCAGGCCACGCAGGCAAGGAAGGCATCCTCCTCGACGATGCTTGGGCGCTGGTGGGTGGCTTGTCGGCTGTTCTGGCTCGTTGTCCCAATCTTAAATTTGTTTTTTTGAACGGTTGTGCTACCAAATCATTGGTGGAAACGCTCCAAAAACAGCCGATAAAAGCAGGAATCGTAGCCACTCAAGCACCCGTCGGCGACACACAGGCGAGTCAGTTTTCAACCTCTCTTTATAAATACCTCAATAACCAATATTCGCTCGGCGAAGCCATAAAAAGAGCGAAAGAAGACGTAAATTTATCCGTAAAAACCAATCTTCAAACCCGCGGATTAGGCCAAGACGTTGACATGTTAGATGCCGAAAACTGGGTGTTTATCAATCCAACGGGCGAGGCAGACCAATGGAGTTTGTCCACCAATTCGCAACGACAAAACAATACGTACGTTCCTAATAAACGGCTGATTGAAAGTACGTTTTCAGCTCTTCAGAACTATGATGCTACATTGCAAAAACGGTTTGAAGACGAAGCCTTGGGCGATCCCGAAATAGACGACAAAATCAAAAGTAAACTTATTATTGAATCGCTTTCGTACCCATTGGCCGAGCCACTGCGGCGCATTTTATGCCCACCGATTGTCAGCCCAGAAGACCTGATTCCCAAGCCTACCAAAAGTCGAATTCACGCGTACCAAAACCTTTTCGATTCGGTTATCTCTTTGTTTATCAGTACCTTATTGACCCAAATCCGAGATTTATATTTGCAAACTCCTCGCGGGCAAATTCAAATTACGGAACAACAGGTGGCCATTTTGAAAGGCTATTTGAAAGGAGAACACACGGCATTTGAAACGATTTTACAAACCCTGAGGGAAATCCTGAAAGCCAATCAAATCCCTTACTACGTCGAAGAATTGGAAACATTGGTGACGCGCTACTACGACCCCAACGCCAAAACCCTTTTCGACAGTCTTGAGTTTTTTGTGGATTTAAAAGCTCGCTTTCCCTACCGAGGCAACCAAGTCATCAGCGAGGCCGACTGCCTCGATATTTGTGAAATCGGGGAAGAAAATCTGAGCAATATTGCCGAAAATTCAGGTTTTTGGATACGTTACAACCTGGAATCTTATAAAAACATCCGAGTCATTAAGTATTTCCGCAAAGCACCCCAATACAAACACGAACGAGTGCGGCTCAAAACCAGTTTGGTGGTGTCAAGCGCGGATACCACAGGATTTTACCGCGAAGACCGTACTCCTTCGGCGGATTTGTGGGAAAGTCAGTCGGTATTGTTGGTAAAGAGTGTGTTGGAAGCAGGAAAAATTGAATACCTCAACCTGTCACCCTTTATTTTGGATAAAAATGTCTTCGCCAAACGAAGCGATAATGTCTTTGATTTACACATTTTTGAGTCGTATTCGCCCATTGACAAAACCCTCATTTACCGCCGAATCGGACGTCCCGAAGACGAGCCGCTGAAAATTCAAATTCAGGCCAATGACCGCCAAATCGAAGCGGATTTCGGCGTGTTGCGCGAGCAATTCAACACCTTTACCACGCTCCTGTTCAATCTCAATTATTGGGAAATGTAGTCCCCTATCTATCAAACCATGAATCACAGCCCGTTCAAATTTTTGGAGGCTTACAGCGCTCAGGACAAACACCTGTTCTTTGGGCGTGATCAGGAAATTGAAACGCTTTTCAATCTAACCTTTCGTTCGCGTTTTATTCTGGTGTATGGGCCTTCGGGAACGGGCAAAACGAGCCTTATCCGCAGTGGATTGGCCAAAAGACTGAGCGATACCGACTGGTTTTCGCTTTACATTCGACGCAAACAGGACATCAACGCTGCCCTGCGCGAGGAGCTTTCCAAATGGGACAAACGCCCCGATATTCGTCCGATTTCGGAGCAGGTCAGGTACATTTCGCTGCTTTATCTCCGTCCCGTTTATTTGCTTTTTGATCAGTTGGAAGAGCTTTTTATTTCTGGCGACGCGCAGGAACAATACGAGTTTTTGCAAACCCTCATTGAGTTGTACCAATCGGACGTTCCCTGCAAAATCATCCTTTCCATGCGCGAGGAGTACTTGGCCCAACTGTACAGTTTTGAAGAAGCATTACCCACGTTGTTTGATTACCGATTGCGCGTGGAACAAATGGGTGACGAGCGCATCAGAGAGGTAATTATTCAGACGTTCAATGCGTTACCGCAGGTCAAACTGGAAAATCCCGGTACGGATGCCGACGCCATTGTTGAGAACCTCAAAGAACCCAACAAACTCATCCAACTCCCTTACCTGCAAGTATATCTCGACCGCCTTTGGAACAGCGCCGCCGAAAAACAAAAACCCAAAACGGACGATGAAATTGTCAGTATCAATAAGGCAACCATTGACGAAGTGGGGCGGATTGATGAAGTACTGGAAGACTATGTAGAGGAGCAAATTGCGAAAGTGCAAGCCGAAATTCCTGAACTTCAAGACCGTCCGGGCTATGTTCACAAATTGCTGGATAATTTTGTCACCTCCAACGGAACCCGCAAAAACGTCAATCTCAACGACTTCCCCAACGACGGCGACAAACCGCTTCTGATCAAAGCATTAAAAGAATTGGAATACCGCCGTATTTTACTGGAAGACAACGGCAGCTACGAATTTTTTCACGATAGTTTGGCAGGCGTCATTTTCCGAAAACGCAGTTCTGAACAAAAGCGGTTGTATAACCTAATTCGCCGTTTGAAACAAGCCTTCAGTGATTATGAAAGTAACGCAAACAACCCTGATTTTTTCCTGAACAAATTATCGTCGCAGGAATTTCGAGTCAATGAAACAGATGTTCGCGAGGAATTGACTGACGATGAATTTCAGTCTATTTCTGCTTTTGTTACGAAGGGTGAGCAGTTTCGGGAATCGGAACGAATCAGCAAAGAAATTGAAAAACGAAAGCGCAAACGGGTTCTGATCAATCTGTCCATTTTACTGGCGGTGGTGGTGGGTTTTGGTTCATTGGCCATTTTGCAGTGGCAAAAATCCCTCGTCAGCAATTTGGTGTCGCTTTCGAGCAACCTGATTCTGAAATCCAATCCCGAAGACGCGCTGTCGCTGGCGTGGCAGGCGCACCGGATTCTTCCCAATTCCCTTACCGAACGTGCTCTGCTCAATGCCTTCAACGAATACGATTCTCCGGAACAGTGGGCCGAGGTTCTGACGCAGGATTTACGCGTCAAAGCGGGTGATACTCTCCAATTTATCCGCGTGGCAGCCGATGACCAATCCATTTTGGCCCTCAGAACTAAAACGGTAACTGTTTGGCATCCTTCGGGCAAATTACTCGCGGGTCTTTCTTCACCTAAAGGCTTCAAATTTGCCGATGTATCGCCCGACAGTCAATCCATTTTGACCGTTTCCAACGACAGCCTCACGCAACTATGGGACATCAATGGAAAGGAAATAAGTACATTATCCCTAACGTATCCTGCAAAAAACGCCTTTTTTCTACCTTCCATTAATCCGCTCCTGCTTGCCTTATCGAATTCTGACGAGATAACCACTTGGACAATGAAAGGCAAACCATTGGACAAATTTCGACATGGATTTCCAGTCGTTCAACTCTTTTTCTCTTCCAACGGCGAACGCATTTTTACGGTGTCGGCCAATGGCGTTTTGAAGATATGGACGCAGTACGGTGAGTTAATCAAAACCATTATTTTTCCAACTTTTCCGTCCAAAATCATTTGCAGTTCTACCAACGATTCAAATCCTGCCTATAATTATTGCGCAGCCATAGTTCAGGACAACGTCGTACAAGTTTGGTCCATTGGTCGGGCCAAATCACCTGTCACTATAAAACTCAGTGCGTCCAAACTATTGGACATTGCTTTTGAATCGGATGGAAAAACATTAAGCACGATTGAAAATGATTTTACCATAAGTCGCTGGACCGTAGACGGACATTTGGTATCTCGCAACAAATTTGACTTTTCAAATCCCGATTGTCGGTTCTCACCCGATGCCCACTGGTTGGTCAACGAAATAAAAGACGCGTCGGAAACGGGCACTCCAAGTCAATTATGGAACAGTAAAGGTGAGGCAGTTAAAGCACTTTTCAGCGACGACAGCCGCTGGGGGTTTTCCCCAAGTTCAAAGCTGTTGGCAGCGGTAGAAGTAAACAACCACCGACTGCGAATTTGGGAACGACGCGACCGATTGAGAGGTACGTTGGCGGGTCATTTTGACGCCGTTTACAAATCCTCCTTCTCGGCAGACTCTCTTTATTTATTCACGGCTTCGGCCGATGCATCCATTCAAATTTGGGATTTCAACAATCGTAAATCACTGGCTCAGACCACATACAACGGCGTAGTGAGAGACATAGCTACCCCTCGCGCCGATACGTGGTTGGTGTGTTTTGAGAACATTGCCCAACTCCAAAACAAAAACGGAGAAACCATAAATCTAAAACATTTGGGCGACGTCCACAGTGGCGAATTGTCGTCCGATGGCAAATTTGCCCTTACTGCTTCCGAAGACCATACGGCCATCCTTTGGGATCAGGCAGGCCAAAAAGTACACGTTTTTCAACATGGTAAAGGAGTCAATCGAGCTACCTTTTCACCCGACGGTCAGTACATTTTAACGGCCTGCCACGACGATACGGCCCGCTTATGGTCGCGCAAAACGTATGAATTGCTTCAGGTATTTGCTCATACTTCTTCGGTTTCGTACGCTGCTTTCTCACCTAATTTTAAAAATCCGCTGATTGTGACAACCTCAGCCGACAGTACGGCCAAACTATGGGATTTGAACGGCGACAAATGGCTCGAACTTGCTCATAACGATTTTGTCAGCTGTGCCGCTGTCTCGAAAGACAACAGTACCATCCTGACGACTACCAACAGTGGCATTGCCCAACTTTGGGACCGAAACGGAGAAGTCAAAGGAGTTTTTGAAACCAAGTCGCCGATTTATCACGCCACTTTTTCGCCCAATGAACAATCCGTGGTGCTTTCCTGCGAAAACGGTGATGTTCAACTATGGCCCACGCTGCAAAGCATTGAACATTGGGCGGGGGGAGATACGCTCAACAACAATCATACTTTGCGCAAACACCACATCAAAGACGTCAAAGAAAAGTATCGGGTAGCTGATACCGTGTGGGACGATTTTTTCTATTTCCTAAAAGATGCTTACCAAAAAAGCACGCTGAAAGTCAACAATTGGTACCATCAACTCAAGCGAATCCTCAACGTTTAAACCCCCAATAATCCAATGCGTTATGACACTTTAGCTCCCGACGAAGCCGCTTTCAAAAACAGCACCGGCTACACGTTTACGCCCTTTGCTTTGCCCGTTATGGACGAAGACCTCACCCTGAGAGGCGTTGTTTGTAAACCCAAAAATCGGACGGATTATTTCAACACGCCCGAGCCAACGCCGACCAAACAGCAAATTGTCCTGCACTTTACGGCAGGAAATTTGAGCGGTGGGATGAGTGCCCTTACCACGCAGGACCGCCACGTATCGGTGGCTTTTGTGTTGGCCCGCGATGGCACCATTTATCAATTGTTTCCTTCCAAATACTGGTCCGGCCACATCGGAGCGGGAATTGGCAATTCGGGTACCAACAATGCTCGGGATAAAGTCACGATTGGCATTGAAATCATCAATTACGGTTATTTGGTAGAACGAAACGGTAACCTCGAAACTATTTATTCGCGCCTTCCCGAAAATCCCAATCGCGTGGATTTGTTTTGTCCGCTGACCCAAACGGAAGCCTATCAAAAATTGAATACGCCCTTTCGTGAGCAAAAATACTACGCTTCTTACACGCCCCAACAGTACGACAGTTTGGTGATTCTGCTGCGGTTCCTGACCAAAAAATACAACATCCCGCGTCAGTTTTTGGACGAATCCAAACGCTTTTTACCGACGCAGGACGTGCTGTCATTCAAAGGCATTGTTTCCCATGTCAACTACCGCCCAAGCGGCAAATGGGACATTGGACCGGCCTTCGATTGGTCACAAGTCATGTCGGGAGTGCAGGCCGCCAATTATGAACCTGCCTTTATAAAACGAGATGCGCTTGAATGGGAAGAAACAGGCGATACACTTTTCAACGAAGAAGCCATCGAAAATAAAATGGCAGCGCCGAAAGGCGTGGAAGTGGCTCCGCCCGAAGATTTTGAGTCCAATTTTAATGACGAAGAATCGAAAGGTGCTCCCAAGCCCAACTTATTTGCACTTTTGGTGGGTATCAATGCCTATGAAGACCAAGTAGTGTTGGAAAAACGGGTCATTTTCCCGCGTTTGAGAGGCTGTGTTAATGATGCCCAAAAAGTCAAGCAATACCTTGAAAATGAGACGGCTTTCGGCACCAAAAACATTACGCTCCTCACCGACCAAAAAGCCACCAAAGCCGAAGTGGTAAAGGCATTTTTAGCCCTTGGGAAAGCAAAAAAAGACGATGTAGTGCTGTTTTACTACTCGGGCCACGGCACGCAGGAAAAAGCCGATACCACCGTGTGGACAGAAGAATCTGACGGCAAGCATGAGTGTTTGGTGTGTTATTATGACGAACAACACAAAAACGACTATTTACTAGCCGACAAAGAGTTACGATATCTTATTCAGCAGGTTTCCAAAACCAAAGCGCATGTGGTAGTCTTGTCTGATTGCTGCAACTCCAGCGATAATACCCGCAACGAGGCTATTCTCAAAGCTACTTATGACGATGTTATCGAACGGCGCGTAGCTTTTATCTTTCCGCAGCGCGATTGGAAAAAATTCATTTTCAGTAAATCGCTGAAACCCGCTGATTTTAAAGGGAAACACGTTGACAAAGTTCTGCCGCCGGGCGCACACATCAGCCTCTCGGCCTGTGAGTCAGACGAGTCAGCGGTAGAAGTAGGGGGTGAAGGGATTTTTACGAAATACTTGATTAAAACGCTGGAAGCTTCAGGTGGGCAGCTCACGTATTACGCCTTGCACGGTCGCGTTAAGCAGATGCTTAACAATGCGTTTGAGCAAACACCAATTATGTACATTCCGGCAGCGTATCGTAAAAGACTGTCGTACACCAACGTGTTCAACAAGCCCGACAGCGGCGAAGCAGGCACTTACGCCGATATATTGCGCGACGGGGGCGGCAATTGGGTATTGCAGCGTGGCGCCATTCACGGAATGGGTCAAAATACCAAAAGTATTACCGTAAAAGACAGTGCGAAAACCTACGAAGCCAAGGTTAAATCCATTGAAGCAGACACGACGATTTTGGATTTTGACAATACGACCAAAGCTAAATTAGACAACGCTAAAACCTACAAAGGGTACGTCGAAGGATTGATGAGCCATCAACTCAAAATTCATTTGCACAATGAAGATAACATCCTGACCGACAGCCAACTGCTAACTGAAAAGCTGTTGACCGAAATCCCGAATCAGGTTAAACTGGAAACCGAAGAGAAAAACGCCGATTACACGCTTTCGCTGCGCAACGGTCACGCCGTGCTAACCCGTCCGCTGGACACGTTCCGTCCGTTGGTGGAGCCAATTGTGCTGGATTCGGAGACATTTGCGTTTCAGTTGGTCAAAGATTTTAAACACTTGTCCAACTGGCATTTTTTGAAAAATTTGCGCAATGACTCCGCCTTGGTCAGTCCATTAAAAATCGAAGTAACCGATGCCAACGGCCAACCGATTGCCATAAATCAAAATACCGTCGAACTGCATTACGAACTGCAAAACAACAAATGGCAGGGTGGTGTCGGTGTGAAAGTAACCAACCAAAGCGGCCAAAAACTGTACTTCTGCTGTGTGTGCCTGGATACTCGTTTTGGAGCTTCTCTGGAATTGTTAGACCCAACTGTTACACCACTGGACCCGGGCGCATCTACACAACTTTCTTACAGAGGGGATACAACGATTCCGATGTTTTTAGAAAGTCACGTTCGGTTGTACAATTGGCCAAAAAATGTGGAATACTTGCAATTTATCGTCAGCACAACCGACCTTTCCAACGTCGAAGAACTCAATTTAGAGAGCCTACCCATGCCTTTTACGCTGAAAAAGAAAGCGACCATGCGTAGTTTAGGAAATCTGGAAGATGAAATTGAAAAAGGGCAATCCGCCTCCTGGACTACGCAGCAACTCACGTTGGAATTTATCAACCCGGAATACAACACCGTGCATGAGACCGAACTGCAATCCATGTTGGAAGACGAAAATTTGGCAGAATATGCGTTGGGGAATTATTTCAACGTCGAAACAAAACCCAATTTACAGCCTGATTATCAGCTCAAACCCGAAGTTCAACTTCGTAAAACCGACGCGCACTTAGACGAAAAGGGCTTTATCAGCGATGACTTGTTAAACGTCGCCAACAAAGCCGCCCGCACTGTCCGCAACGCCAAGTACCGAATCATGCGTTTGCGTTTTCCCAACATGCCCAAAATCGTGTCGGAAGGTGATTCGTGGTTTCAGCATCCGTTGGTAATTGATACCATCGACCACCTCTCCAAGACCTACGCCATTTACTGCGTAGCGGCGGCGGGCGACACGCTCAAAAACTACGACATAGACGGCGAATGGCTGGAAGCAGTGGAAGACCAAGAGCCCCGATTCTTCCTTATCAGTGGTGGTGGAAACGATGTGTTGGGCGAGCAGTTCCGCGACCACATCAAACAAGGGCCGCATCAAACGGGTCTTTCTGCCTCATCATACATTGAGCCTTCGCTTATTCAGGAACTCGACAGTCTGAAAAAAGTCTATCGAAAAATGTTCAACGAGTTGTTTGCCGTTCGCCCCGACATCCACGTACTGTGTCACGGCTACGACTACATCATTCCGCTCGAAACCACCAAAAAAGGCTGGCTCGGACGCTACATGATAGAAAAAGGCATGACCAGCCAAGCCGACCGCAAGAACGTTTTGACCTACATCATCGACGAGTTCAATACGCGGGTGAAAGATGTAGCGGCGGAGTTTCCGAATGTCCATTACATAGACGAGCGCAAAGCCATGCACGACGACCAATGGTACGACGAAATCCACCCCAACAAGTTCGGATTTCAAACCGTAGCAGGGCGTTTTATGGAAAAAATTGATAACTTGTTGAACGTTTGATGAATAAAACTTTACAGGTCTTGGAGACCTGTAAGGTTTAGCCAAAACCAGAAAGTATTTACTTATGCAAAATCCTTCGGGGATTGCCCCGTAAATTTCTTAAACGCCCGGTTGAAAGTAGATTTGGAATTGAAACCACATTCCAGCGCTACGCCTAACAGCGACAGATGCGCATTGGTGGGGTCTTTGAGTTGGCGTTTGACTTCTTCCACGCGGTATTCGTTTACGAAATCGTTGAAATTTTTTCCAAAATTCTGATTGATAGCCGCCGACAGGACCGACGTATTGGTTTTGAGTTTGGTGGCCAAATCGCTCAACGAAAGTTCAGGTTCGAGGTATAATTTTTGTTCCTTAAACAGTTGCTCAATCTTCGGTTTCCATTCTGAATAATCAGTGTTCGGCACGGATGGAGGATTGCTCATCGGCGTTGAAAGTTCATTTTCCAAAGGTAACGTCTTATATTCTACGAGTTTTCCCTTGAATGCTAATTTGGTGGGTTGATGCTGAGCGTATCCCTTGATACCTACGTAGCAGATAATGGCTACTGTCAGCAGGTGCCACCACCAATCCTGCTCAAAGGGTAAATCACCCAAGGCGCGGTCGGCAACAGACCAGCCAAATTTGAATACTTCGCCCGCAATGATGAGGTAAATAAAATTGCGGAGCCACACAAAACTGATGGTTTCGGTATCTGAAAACTGGGTTTCGGCCCAACGGCGGTATTCTTTATAGAGGCGCAGCGATTGGTAGAAATAATAGATATAAGAACCCCAAATGGCACTACTTTCCAACCAACCCAGCCAGTACGACAACTCCGAACTGCGAAAGGTATCCACCGCTTTTTTGCCTTGCATGAAGACTACAATATTGACCAGAAAGTAAATGGCATAGAACAGATAATGCCACAAATGGGCGGCTTTGAGCCGAAAATCACGGTTGATTTGGGCTTTCAGGTAAAAATATATGGTGGGCGCAAAGGCAAGATGGAAATAACGCGGAAAGCCCTCAAATTTCTCCCAAAGAATGTTGATTCCAGAAAACCCAAAGGTATAATCCTGAATCTCCATGGCCAAAAAGAATAGGATCCATCCCAAAAATTTGTCGGAAAGCCGCTCTTCCTGCCAACCGCGAAACCAGAGTAAAACCGCGAAAAGCAATGCTAAGAAATAGCCGAATTGTAAAGGCGTTTGATAGATAGACATCGCAGATTTTATTTCCTAAGGGAAGCTTCTACCAGTTGAGTTCTTAAGTCATTGAGCTTGACCGCATCGGTATTACTGAAAATAATGAACGTTTTATTTTCGTCAATGAGATGCAACCACGAGGTATTACTCCCCGAAATACTGCCCTGACGGTCGGCACACCGAATTTTCTTACCCGCAAATGTATTTTCGCTTACCCAAAAACCGTAGGCTACGTACCACAATTCGGGATAAGATTTCAACATTAACTCCGTACTTGTTTTGGACAAAAGCTGATTTTTAAAAATGGCTTGGTCAAATTTGAGTAAGTCCTCAACCGTCGAAAACATCGCCCCTGACGCATAGAAATTCTCAATCCAATAAGGGTCGTCGTTTATGAATGACTTGCTTGTTGAATCATACAAATAAGAGTTAGCCAACCCTTTTACAATTTTTCCGTTCGACAGCAGACCGCTGTTTTTCAGTCCTATTTTGGCGAGAATTTTTTCCTGTAACACTTGCTCAAAGGGCTTTTTGGTAATGGCTTCAATGATTTTACCCAAAAGGATGTAGTCCGCGTTTTTGTAGCTAAACTGCGAACCTGGTTCACTGACGAGCTTACCCGAACAATACTTGCGCACGATACTGTCCAACGGCCATTTAAGAGCGTACATGGCTTCGTTATTTTGGTCGAGGTTTTCAATACCGGAGCTATAGGTAAGCAGCTGATGGATGCTTATCTTTTCCCTCCCCCTGATAGTCAGGCAAATACTTTGAGATTTTATCGGTGAGTTGGAGTTTACCTTCCTCCATCAGCTGTAAAATCAAGACCGCCGTGAAGGTTTTGGTAATGGAGCATATCCGAAATTTAGTTTGTGGATGTATCAGGATGTTTTCTTGGCGATTGGCCACCCCAACTCCCTTCAGGTACTCAATCTTACCTTGATTTGCGACCAAAACGACCCCATTGAAGGTGTCATATTTTTTGAGGATGGCATCGTATTTCTGCGAAAAAGCGGAAAGGGAAATAAACAAAAAGCTGCTGAGGAAAAATTTCATAGGGCACAAATGAGAATGAATAGCTGTATATATGTCTTAGTTAACTACCTAAGGCCGGTTTGGTTTAAAAGGCTGCATTATTTTCCTTTTCGGAATTTTGTTGCTACATTTTTCTGACCTCCCCGTTCCCGGTTATGCCAGAGATAGGCTCAATTTTCCCGGGCCCAAACTGCCCAACGTTTCCGTTGCCCGAACCGTGCGCCGTAAGCGATATTTGGACATGTACGTCTACATTTCCGTTGCCGTAGCATTTCACCTTGGCGGTTTTGGCAATCAGATTTTTAGCGTTGACATCGCCATTCCCGTCTTTTTTGATGTCGAGGTCATCAATATTTCCCTGCAAAGACGCATCGCCGTTACCATTGTTCTCCAACCGAAAATACCGTCCTACAATCCCCGTAATGTGTAAAGCGCTGTTGCCGCGATGGCGAATCACGGATGCTTCCGGCATGGTCACTTTTACTTTTATGCGCGTATCTTCCACGTAGAGTTTATTGTTGGTATTTCCTTTCAAAGAAATCATCAACTCGTCCTCTTTTTCTTCTTTACTGACGTGCAACAACGGCTCCAAATTTTCATCAATTTCAATTTTTACCGAGAATGTTTTACCAATTTCGATTTCAATTTTTCCGTCCAAATCCTCCAAATGTACTTTGTCGAAACTCCGAAAATCAAAGGTTTTCGATATTAACTTACCCGTACCTTTCAATGGCCCGCGCTGCGCCTGAACCATGAGGCCAACAAGGCTAAACAACACACTTACAAATACTGTCTTTTTCATGTTTCTATTCTTTAAACAATTGATAACAAATTAATTACGAAAAACTCTTGTTGAGATCAAATGGTCTAAACCAAACCTTCCCGAACCCATCACAATGGCGTAGAGTGAAATCCAAAGAAAGCCCATTGCAGGCAACATTTCCTACACTTCTCCGCCCCATTTTTGGCAGAAAACAGCAACCAACATGGTACAGGCTACCATAAAACCCGCTATTCTGGTACCCAGTCCAAGGACCAGTAAAGCACCGCCGAATGTTTCGGCCAGTACGGCCATCCACGCAAAAAAAGCAGGAAACAAAGCAAACAAACCGCCAAATTTGGAAACATCCTCCACAAACCAATCGGGAGTAGGAAACTTACTGCCGCCAAAGTTGACAGCGAGAAAATAGCATCCAATGATGCGCGGCACTGCCAATAGAAGGTCGGAATACCAAGTGGAGGTATACACCGGCGTAATGATTTTTGAGAAAAGGGTTCTCATGGCTGTAAATGAATTTTGAGTAATAAAATAATGGGGAGTAAGCGTGATCTGTGTTTTCATGGTTTTTAGGATTTTGACTAACCGCGTCGTTGCGATTGGTGACACAAAGGTGTAGCAAGGGAAAAACTTCTACGCTTCAGAACATGATTTGAGGCGTGTCAAATCATAATTTAAGCGCATTCAGCAGCTGAACAGAGCTAAAAAGGTGAAGACGGCTTACTTTTTAATGGCAAAAGGCGTATCGCGAAGGTGATTGATTTTCAGATACATCTCGTTTTTTTGGAAGTCGAAAATAACATTGAAGCGCTTCAATAGATCATTGCCTAAGACTTTCATGGGTATCTGCGAAGATTGAGCCGCAAAACTAACCGGAACTTCTCGAAGCGATTCGCCGCCGATGCTGATTTGGGGCAATTGCTTGGTTTCGATTTTGATGATATTGTTGTAAGAATCGCGCAATTCAGAAGTACTGATGGTTTTGAGTCGGGATTGCATCGTGTATTTTTCTCCGATTTTGGGGTCTAACAAAATACTGCCGCCGTAACCCGTGTGAAACATAAAATCATCGGTATAAACGTCTTCGCCAATGCTCAAAGAGGCCTCAATATAAATAGTCCCCTGAATGATTTTCAAGCCGCTTTTGGCAAAGGTGTTACGATTTTTGGGCAGGTTTTGATGCACAATCAGTTGCTTTTTATCGTAATCAATCTCGACTATTTTGCCCGCAAACAAATCATGTCCAAACTTTCCATCGGTGCCTTCACCGGAGTTTTCGTTGGTATAAATGGTCATGTTCTCCCATTTTAAGCCGTTGATGGTCATTGAATTTCCTTTGCTGTATCGGGATTCGGCCGTACCGCCCCACGTTTGCACGGTGTTTGATTTATCTAAATTCAACGGCAGTTTTTTCGCCACCGTTTCGTTCAGTAAAGTAATCCCCGTGGAAGCCGAGTGAAACATCAGGACCAATGTATCGGAATTATTGATGCGGGCTTTGATGCAGATATTGCTTTGTCGGTTGAGGGTAAAAGCAATCGTGTCGGACTGGCTTTGAGCTATTACCCCAAAACTGATAAGCGTTAGCATACAGTGAATTAATTTTTTCATTGCCTTTTATTATGTCTCCGATGCTATGATTGAACTGTATAGATAAAAGCCCGCAAAAGTGGTTCTTACTGTTATCGTAAGTTGATGGTTTTGCCATCGTCTTCGACTTTGGCAATATAAAAAGGGGCACCTGCAAGCTGATTACCGCTCATAACTACTCTTACTTCTTTTTGAGAAGCCAAATAGAACTTCGTCCCCGGTGCTACTTTAAACTCTTTGGTAGCATAAGGCAACATAAAATCTGCCGTTGTGCCGTTTCCGGTTTCGTTTGGTGCGTAGGTAATAAACGAATACTTACGCACCAAAAGGCTGTTGTTTTTGAAGGTTACGGTTATACTTTTTGTGTTATTCCCAAGTTTTTCCTGCGCAAAAAGTGATGAGGATACTCCTAAAGAAACAATAATCAGAGCGATGATGAATGTCTGTTTTTTCATGATACAGTCAATTTAAAGGAGTTGGAAATTAATTTTTATAACCCATTGAAAGACCTGTATCCCCTTTGACCAAAAGTTCAACGGCAACTTGTTCGTTAGATTTGTTTTCGATGTGTAAAGCGGTGTTTTTGTCCACGTTTGTTTTAATGGTTTCGTTGGGTTTTACAGTCATGGGAGAATGCTGCCCGCCGCCAATCGGTGCTTTCCAAAGTTGTACCTCGTTGGCCGATACATTTTTAAGTTTTACTGAATAGCTTCCGTGTTCATTGTTTCCCAATATAAAGCTGTCCTGCGCTTTAATGTAGGTGGTAGAAGTAAGTGTCCGACATGACGTAGTAACAAATGCCAAAGTGATGATGAATGCTGACAGTACCTTTTTCATGGTTTGTGAGATGGTTAGTCAATTGCCCTGTTGCGATTGATGAGGCAAAAGTGGGGCAAGGCCAAACCTTCCATGCTTCAAAACATGATTTGACACGTCTCAAATGATGATTTGAAACGTAATCCTTGAAAAACTGCCCAAAAAGATGCTATTTCGAGGGTCAAAACTTTTAAATCATGTCAAAAAAGCAACGCAGCGGCATCGTTTATTCGACCGACCCCACTTTCCAATACAACGACGATTCTGACGAAGAACCCGAAACGCTTATGCCCAACCAACAGGAATTGAAAGTATGGCTCGAACGCAAAGGCGGCGGCAAAGTAGTAACTGCCATCAAAGGATGGACGGGAAAAACGGGAGACATGGAAGATTTGGCCAAACAACTCAAAACCCTGTGCGGTACCGGCGGCACCGCCAAAGACCGTGAGATTTTGATTCAGGGAGATTTTAGGGACAAGATTCTAACGTGGCTGTTGGCCAAGGGGTATAAGGCAAAAAAAGCGGGTGGGTAAGGGGATTTACGAATTTAGAATTACGAATGTCGAATTAGTGCAAAGGTTCTGTTCAAACCTTTAACTCCGCTGACTTTTTCTTTTTTTGGTTAACGCTTTTTCGTTTAACTTCCACAATTGAATTCCGAAATAGGCCATGGAACCTCGCGGCTGAACGCTTTTACTGACAAGCCCGCCAAAATTGCTAAAACCAATGTACGCGGGGCCAAACCGGACTGAAAAACCAATGGTGGGATTTTGATTGCCCTGTATCCAGGTAACGGGCAGGGTAAACTCCACATCTTCGCCTTCAAAACGAGAAGTCAAGGTAAACAGCTCGGGTTGGTAAATATAAGTGGGCAACGCGCCCGTATTCGTCGGTTTAATCCAAGTAGCATTGATGAAAAACGAGCGTGCAAACTGTACATCCGCATCGATGTTGACCGTACGTGGGAGTTGGGTACTGTAACTGTAGTCTCGCGAGTCAGGTTTGCCGAAAGTGGCTTCCAGATTTTTAACCGAGTTGTTTCCCAAATCAATAATTTTTTCCTGATTGATGGTCAGCTTACTGAGCGTTCCGCTGTATTGCTTTCCTGTATTGGGATACGTGATTTTACCCGCGTCCGTAATCGCCGCCCCAAAACGCAGAATGTAATTAGCTCTGTCTTGAGAATGATTGCGAATGCGCCCCAATTCAACCGTAGCCCCCAAATCAACCGCTGCGCCGGAGCCATACTCTGACGAAAACAGACTGCCCAAACTAAACGATTTTACCGGTTGCGTATAACCGTATTCATAATTGACATTCGACAAATCAAGGACATATTCTTCCTGATTCAACGGACGAACCTGATAATTAGCGCTCTTGATGTTGAGATATACATTTCGTGCTCCCGAAAGGCGTTTGATCGTCGCTCCCACTTTGACCCGAATCAGCCCTTCAATGCGTATCGGCATGGCCGCAAACGTCAGCCCTGTTTCAAAAAAAGAATGTTGATTGAACGTAAAATCCTTGAAACTTCCCGACGAAGCCTTCGTAAGACCATCATCGAGTCGGTTTTTATAACTGTCAAAAATTACCGAAGGCACGCCCGACCCCTGTACAAATCCTCTCATGCGGGACTGAAATCCCACAACCAGCCAATTATTCTTACCCAACCCCACATAGCCCGACGGTGTTCTGAGTTCAGCCGTTACGTTGACATTTTCGCCTTGCGTCAGCGTGCCCGTCAGCTTGGATTTGCCGTACATATCAGTTTCGGTATAAGGATTTTTAAAAGTATGAAAAAGTGCATCCGTCCGAAAATATTTAAAATAGCGATTGTTGACAGTAGCGTTCCAGGAAATCAAATTGATATGGTACCGATAGCGCGTCCCGGCTATCGACGACGGGTTGAACGTAGCTCGGTTAATACCCGCATAATTGCTGCTGTGTTGCCCTAAAAATTCCTGTGCGCAGAGCCGCTGAAAAAATAAAATAATAAATAGTAGAGCAATCAGTGTCCTCAATTTCATAATCAGGAGTCTCAATGTGGTCTTGTGGATAGAACGAAAAGTGTGCCAAAAATGCACAAAAATGTAATCAAAAATAATTCCGCTCACTAAATACCCCAAAGTGAATGAAACGTGACGATGCACTGTGGAAGGGACTCTTGGAAGATATCTTCGATGATTTTCTTCGTTTTTACTTTCCAAATGCCGATGACTTATTTGACATGAACCGCCCGTTTGAGTTTTTGGATAAAGAACTTGAACAACTTTTTCCCGCGGATGAAGATGATTTTTCACCCAAATACGTGGACAAATTGGTTAAAGTGATTACCAAAGAGGGGCTTGAAGGCTGGATTTTAGTACACATTGAAGTGCAGGGGTCCCATGACCGTGATTTTGCCGAGCGTATGTTCACCTATTACCATCGGATCAAAGATAAATACAAAAAGCCCATCACGGCCTTTGCCATTTTGACCGATAAAAATAAGGCATTTCGGCCAACGGCATTTGTGCAGGAATTTTTAGGAACAAAAATCAAGTATGATTTCAACTCGTACAAAGTATTGGATGCTGATGCCGAACTATTACGGCAAAGTAACAATCCTTTTGCCATAGCTATTCTGACCGTGCAAACCGCTTTACTGAAAGGAACATTTGACGAAGAGAAACTGTTGGATTTAAAAACTGAGCTGGCAAAGCACTTATTGAGTAAAGCCATTTCGAAAGAGAAAATCAGGTCATTGATGCGTTTTTTAAAACTGTATATTCGTTTTGATAATGAACGCTATATTCTTAAATTTGAGGAAACATTAAATCAACTTGCTAACCGTCAAACAACTATGGGCTTAGAAGAATTTGTATTAGACAGAGCCAAAAGACAGGGACTATATGAAGGCAGAAAAGAAGGCCTTGAGCAGGGAATTAGAGAAGGAATTAGAGAAGGAATTAGAGAAGGAATAGAAATTGCAAGTGCCGAAAAAGAGCGCGCTTTTGTAGTCAACTTATTACAGAAAACCTCTTTGGATATACCTCAAATCGCCGATATAGCTGGCGTAAGGGTGGCGTTTGTGGAGGAAATAAAAGCATCCCTTTCCGCTTAACTTCACCTCTTCAAAACCTTTTCACAACTTTTTCCGTGCATTTTCGAACCGAAATTCCCATTACACCAAGCAGTGAAAGAATTTCCCTGCAAACGCCTGTTCTGACAATAGGCTCATGTTTTGCGGAGGTGATCGGAAACCGTTTATCCGACAACAAAATCCCTGCGTTGGCCAATCCTTTCGGGACGATATTCAATCCTGTTTCAATGGCAAAACTCCTCAAGCAAACCATTGATAATCAATCACCTGACGAGGATTTGTATGTAGAAAACCAAGGCGTTTGGTTTCATTATGATTTTCATTCATCGCTTTGGGGAAATGACAAAGCGGAATTGGCAGAGCGTCTTACTCAAAAAATGCAGGAAGTAAAAAATTGGTTACAAAAAACTGATTTCCTGATTTTTACGTTTGGAACTGCTTTTGTATATCGCCATTTGGAAACCAATCAAATTGTAGCAAATTGTCATAAAACTCCCGCCCATTATTTCCGAAAAGAATTGTTGACAATTGAAACAATTCTTGATGATTTCAAAAAATTAGTACAACAAATCGACAATCGGCATTCAAAACTCGCCATTATCCTGACGGTCAGTCCCGTTCGACATACCAAAGATACCTTACCCCTCAATGCCGTCAGTAAATCCATCCTGCGCGTGGCTTGCCACCAATTGTGCGAATCTCACCCCGACTTTCATTATTTCCCCGCTTATGAACTCCTGCTCGACGACCTTCGCGATTATCGTTTTTACAAATCAGACCTGATTCACCCCAGCGAGGTGGCCGAAGACTACATTTTTGAACAATTCTCAGCAACTTATTTTGAGAAAAGTTTACAGCAATTTATGGCGGAATGGACAAAAATTCGTCAATCCCTGGCTCACCGACCGCTCCAACCCAACACAATCACCCACCGAAAATTTTTGGAGAATCTGCTCGACAAACTGCAAAGACTAACCGAAAAAGTGGACGTCCAGTTGGAAATTGAGCAGGTCAAAGGACAAATAAAGGCAATTTGAGTCACACAACGGTGCTTTACAATTTTATACTTTTTTAATTTTTTTACTAACCTATTCCTTAAAAAAGGGTTTTGTGTCTATATTTGTCATAAGAATATGAAAGCGACAGATAGAACACATATCATCAGAAGAATCATTTGCTGGGTAGTTTTACTGCAAATGATACATGTGTCTATGGATACCGTCAGCCCATCCAGCTTTTCGCAAAGAGGATTTTTTTACGAAACAACTCCCTCAAATACCCAAACCGATACTCTTTTCGGTTGGTTAGCCGGCACCGTTTTTAATCCTTCCGTTTTCCATCAGGATACACCTTCCAACGATAAAAGTGAAGAAAGTAATTTTCTGGAAGAATTCAGTATCGGTCTCATTTGGCCTCCCATCGATTTAGAGTTTACCCACACCGGCGGCGATGAACGCTTTGCCGACAATTTCAGGCGCTACTCAGACAACTTCGTACCGCATTACAGCGAGCCTAATTCTCCCCCGCCCAACCAAGCTTAACAGTCCACTTTTATTTAAAGTGTAATCTTTCTCATTGACTTCCGAACACCTACCACACGGGTGTTCAGGCCCTTGTATTTTATCATCCACTTTTCGTTCAATATCCATTATTGCTATGAGAAAATCCTCCGTACTTATTACGGTGGTCGTGCTATGCATAACCGCCTGTTCGCCCCCTAATCAAACAAAAAACAACTCCAAAGAGAAATTTCAGGTAACTCAACCCGTCGCCATTGACACTATGTATCACAACGATTATGTATCAGATATTCATTCTGTCAAAAATGTAGAAATCCGCGCCTGGGTAAAAGGCTATATTGAAAGTATTCACGTAGACGAAGGTAAATCCGTCAAAAAAGGCCAAGTGCTCTTTCGCATCAGCAATCAGGAATATAAAGGAGCGCTGCTGCGAGCTACGGCTGGCCTGAAAAGTGCCATTGCCGAAGCAAAAACGACCGAGTTGGATTTGCAAAATGTCAAAAAATTGGTCGATAAAAATGTGGTTTCCAAAACGGAGCTCGACATGGCAAAGGCCAAACTCGATGCGCTGAATGCTCGTGTAGAAGAAGCCGAATCGGAAGAACAAAGTGCCCGTCTTAAGTTATCTTATTCGGAAATCAAAGCCCCGTTCGACGGCATCATTGACCGCATCCCCAATAAAATGGGCAGTTTGATCGACGAAGGAACACTACTTACCACTCTTTCCGACAACAACGAAGTGTACGCTTATTTCAACGTTTCGGAAAAAGAATACCTGGAGTTTGCCTCCGGCAACCGCGAAGCGGCCCATCGCAATGAAGTTTCGCTCATTTTGGCCAATAACGAAGAGCATTCGCACAAAGGATACGTCGAAACCATCGAAGGAGAATTTGACAACGCCACAGGCAGCATTGCCTTTCGAGCCCGTTTCCCCAATCCCGAACGCATCCTCAAACACGGCTCCAGCGGAAAAGTACGTATTTTAAAAAAGGTCCATAATGCCTTAGTCATTCCTCAAAAATCAACATTTGAAATTCAGGATAAAATCTACGTATACGTCATCGACAAAGACAACAAAGTGCAGATGCGGAGTTTTGTGCCCAAATTGCGGATTCCGCACTTATACATTCTTGAATCAGGATTGAGCATGAATGACAAAATCATTTATGAAGGCATTCAGGACATAAAAGTGGGCATGCAGGTAGACCCCGAAATGGTTCCTTTAAGACAGATCATTAACCAATTGGAGCAGCAGTAAAATGCCTGCTTATTTCCTGTTATCTCACCTTTAAAGTCATTTTCGCATGTTTACCACATTCATTCACAGGCCTGTCCTGTCTATTGTTATTTCTTTGATTATTACGCTGTTGGGTATTTTGTCAATGACTCAATTACCCGTAACTCAGTACCCCGACATTGCACCGCCGGCCGTGACGGTCACGACTAAGTACACAGGTGCCAACGCCGAAACCTGCGCTAAAGCGGTCGTGACTCCCATGGAGCGCGCCATCAACGGAGTACCCGGCATGACCTATATGACGTCGGTATCCGGCAACGACGGAACGAGTATCATTCAAGTCTATTTTAAAGTAGGAACCGACCCCGACTTAGCCGCCGTTAACGTCCAAACCCGCGTCACGGCGGTATTGGACGAAATGCCCGAAGAGGTTATCAAGGCGGGAGTAGTGACCGAAAAAGAGGTCAACAGTATGCTCATGTACCTTAACCTCATGAGCGCTGATACCGCCGCCGACGAGAAATTCCTGTTCAATTTTGCCGATATCAACGTGATGGCAGAACTCAAACGCATCGACGGCGTGGGTTTTGCCGACATTATGGGCCAACGCGAATACTCCATGCGGGTGTGGCTCAAACCTGATCGCATGACCGTCTATGACGTGTCGGCGGAAGACGTTATCACCGCCCTGCGCAACCAAAACGTAGAAGCCGCGCCCGGAAAAATCGGTGAAAGCTCGGGGCGCCGTCCGCAGTCGCTGCAATATGTTTTGCGCTATACGGGAAAATTCACAAGCAAAGAGCAATATGAAAACATTGTCATCAAAGCCAACGCCAGCGGCAATATGCTGCGGCTGAAAGACGTGGCCGAAATTGAATTCGGCTCGTTGGATTATGATGTATTATCCAAAGAAAACGGCCAACCATCAGCGGCAATTTTGCTCAAGCAGCGCCCCGGCTCTAACGCCAGTGAGGTGATTGCCAACGTAAAAGCCAAAATGACCGAGTTGAAAAGCACCACGTTTCCACCCGGCATGGATTACACCATCAGTTACGACGTGTCGCGTTTTTTGGATGCCTCCATTCACGAAGTGATCAAGACCCTCATTGAAGCCTTTATTTTGGTGGCGTTGGTGGTGTTTATCTTTCTTCAGGACTTCCGCTCTACGCTGATTCCCGCCTTGGCCGTGCCGGTTTCATTGGTGGGAACCTTCTTTTTTATGCAGTTATTCGGGTTTTCGATTAACCTGCTCACGCTTTTTGCACTCGTGTTGGCCATCGGTATTGTGGTCGATAATGCCATCGTGGTGGTAGAAGCGGTTCACGCCAAAATGGAAGAAAAAGGGTTGGATGCGCAAACCGCTACCATCGAAGCCATGGACGAAATCAGCGGAGCGATTGTCGCCATCACGTTGGTGATGTCGGCGGTGTTTGTACCGGTGGCGTTTATGGAAGGGCCTTCGGGGGTGTTTTACCGTCAGTTTTCCATTACCATGGCGATTGCGATTGTCATTTCGGGCGTCAACGCCCTGACTTTGACGCCCGCCCTTTGCGCCATTATGCTCAAAAATAATCACGGACGCAAAGAGACGCTGTTGACTCGCTTCTTTGACGGGTTTAACCATTGGTACAATCGACTTTCCGACCGCTACAAAGCCCTGCTGGGCGTCATTGCCAACCGTCGCGTGGTGACAGTGCTGATGCTGGTCTTTTTCATTGCTGCCACATGGGGAACGAGCGTTGTTCTGCCGTCCGGGTTTATTCCCACCGAAGATCAGGGAACGGTGTATGCCAACGTAACCACGCCGTCGGGCGCGACGCTGGAACGGACAGAATCGGTTATGGACGAGATTCAGAAAGAAACCCAAAAAATCGGGGCGGTGGAGTCCATTTCTACGCTGGCAGGTTTCAGTTTGATGACCGACGGCTCGGGGGCTTCCTTTGGAATGGGCATGATCAACCTCAAACCGTGGGAAAACCGCACAGAGTCGGTAGACGATGTGATTCGAATTTTGACCGAAAAGACCAAATACATCAAAGACGCCAGCATTCAGTTTTTCCCGCCTCCCGCCGTGCCGGGCTACGGAAACGCCGGCGGATTTGAAATGCGATTACAGGACAGAACGGGCAAAGGTGATTTACAGGCGATGGAAAAAGTAACGAAAAATTTCATTGAAGAACTCAACAAACGCCCCGAAATCGCCAATGCCTTCACGAGTTTTGATGCGAGTTTCCCGCAATACCTGATTCACGTCGACAACGAAAAAGCTGCTCAAAAAGGCGTTTCCATCGACAACGCCATGAGCAATCTGCAATCGCTCATCGGAAGTTTTTACGCTACCAATTTCATTCGTTTCGGACAAATGTACAAAGTGATGGTGCAGGCGTCATCAGAATACCGCACGCAACCCGATGATATTTTGAAGCTGTATGTCAAGAATAACGAGGGCGAAATGGTACCATATTCGGCCTTCGTTAAAACCGAGCGCGTGTACGGCCCCGAGCAATTGACCCGCTACAACATGTTTACTGCCGCCATGATTAATGGTGAAGCTGCGCCCGGCTACAGCAGCGGCAGCGCCATCAATGCCATCAAAGAAGTAGCCGCCCAAAAACTGCCCAAAGGCTTTACCTACGAGTGGTCGGGCATGACCCGCGACGAGATCCTTTCCGGCGATCAGGCCATTTATATTTTCATCATCTGTTTGGTGTTTGTGTATCTGTTGCTGGCAGCCCAATACGAGAGCTTTCTGCTGCCAGTGCCCGTGATTTTGTCCTTGCCGACGGGGGTATTCGGAGCGTTTTTCTTTTTGCTGCTGCTCGGGTTGCAAAACAACATTTACGCGCAGGTAGCGCTGGTGATGCTGATCGGGTTGTTGGGAAAAAATGCCATCCTGATCGTGGAGTTTGCCATTCTCAAACGCGGCGAGGGCATGAAACCCTTACAGGCGGCCATTGAAGGGGCATCGTCGCGCTTGCGACCCATTTTGATGACCTCCTTTGCCTTTATCGCCGGCTTGATTCCGCTGATTATGGCCTCGGGTGCGGGCGCGATTGGAAACAGAACCATTGGAACGGCGGCGGCGGGAGGAATGCTTTTCGGAACGGTCTTCGGGGTGATTATCATTCCCGGGCTGTACGTCATTTTTGCGACGCTTTCCGAGCGTTTTTCCACTCCCAAGAAAAAGAAAGAAGTGTACTTTAACCAGGAAATTGATGCGTAACTTATCATATAAAAACATCATCGTTGCCGCGACTTTACTCTTTGTAGGTTCAGGCTGTAAACTGTTAAAAACTCCCGAGCAACTGCCTTCGCTGACGGCCATGCCCGAGGCATATCCCATTGCGCAAAAAGAGGGTAATTCGGCCGATATTCATTGGAAAAACTATTTTTCGGATACCACGCTAACGGCGCTTATTGACACAGCCCTCAACAACAACATTGATCTGCGGCTCGCCATGCAGCGCATTGAAATGGGACGCGCGCAGATAGAACAGGCCAAAGGACTGACGCTGCCTTTCGTATCAGGCATTGGGTCGGTGGGGCAACGCCGTTTTGGAAAATACACGATGGACGGGATTGGAAATTACGACACCAATTTTTCCAACAATATTTCCGAAGACCAAAACATTCCCGAATATTTACCCGATTTCAATATCGGTTTGCAAAGCTCTTGGGAAATTGATATTTGGGGAAAGCTACGCACCCGCAAAGAGGCTGCACTGGCGCGCTATCTGGCAACGGTTGAAGGGCGTAATTTTGTTCTTACCAATCTCATTGCTGATATTGCCCTTTTGTACTATGAATTGCTGGCATTTGAGAACGAATTGGACATCATTCGCGAAACTATCACTTTGCAGGACAACGAGTTGGCCATCATCAAAATCCAGAAAGACGCAGGCCGAGCCAATGAACTGGCTGTCAAACAGTTTGAAGCGCAAGTGCTTAATTCCAAAAGTTTTGAAGTGGAAGTTTCTCAACGCATCGTGGAAATTGAGAATAGAATCAACTTCCTGCTGGGCCGCTATCCGCAGCCTATCCGGCGCAATAAGTCACGATTTACCACACCTTTGCCTGCGTTGGTCAGGGCCGGCATTCCCGCCGAACTGTTGAAAAATCGTACGGATGTGCGGCAGGCCGACTATGAATTGACCGCCACCAAAGCGAACGTGTACATTGCCAAAGCAGCTTTTTATCCTTCTTTGAATATTACGGCGGTGCTGGGACTGCAATCTTTCAATCCCGAATTTTTGATTTCGCCGCATTCCATTGCTTACAACCTTATCGGCGGTCTGACGGCCCCCTTATTCAACAAAAGTGCATTGAAAGCTGAGTTGAAAACCGCAAGGGCTGCGCAGGTAGAAGCGTTGTACAATTACCAAAAAAGTATTCTGAACGGTTATTTTGAAGTCTATAACCAAATGGTACTCATCAATAATCTGGAAAAACTGCACGCCCTCAAAACCTCAGAAGCCGATGTACTGAACAAGTCCATTCAGACTGCTTCGGAGCTTTTTTCAACGGGTCGCGCTTCGTACCTGGAGGTAATTTTGAACCGTAAAAATGCCTTACAATCTAAAATTGAACTTATTGACGTCCGCAAACGGCAGTATTATTCTCTCATTAACATCTATCGGGCATTAGGAGGCGGTTGGAAATAAACGCTGTTTTTGTATAAGTCTGATTTTTAGAAGCTGATATTTCATTCATGAAAATTTAGTCCTTGAGATTAAATTTTCATGAATAAGGAGTCATTTTGACCTTAAAATAACTTGTCCTCACTTCGCAACTTTTTTCCATCTATATTTTCTATAAATTGCATTAATACACAAGGAATCAACCTTATACGATTTTTTGTATATGCAACTGCTATTCCCTTCAGTAACGGTTCCGCCTTATACCAATGCATTTTCAACGTTAAATGATACTAAGATGAAAAAGAAACTCTACTCTTTGAAAAATCCTGCGTTTTCTGCGCACACTTACCTGATTACTGCTTTTACTTTCGAATGGTTGATTTTTTGGGGAAATACGATTGCTGTTGCTCAGACCGGAGCGGCTTTAAATTTTGACGGAGTAAACGACTATGTCGTGGTGCCGCACAATGCCACGTTAAACTTCACCACCAATTTTACTTTCTCCTTATGGTTCAAGGCGAACAGCAATAGCCAAACGCAAAAATACCTGATGAGCAAGGGAAATTCATACGCAATTATCTATGAGTTTGTGGATAATCAAGTCGAGTTTTCTTCTAGTGCTTTTACGGGCGATGACCCGCGAACCAATTCGCAGATGCCGCTGGCGGAACAGTTTTTCTGGTACAACCGGGGGAATGTAATTGACATAATCGCTTATGAATTGGGCTTTTTTTATATATTTGTGACAGTTAGCTCACTTTTATAATCCAACTAAACCCAATTTTTTATGGCAGAAAAAACAGTATTTGGACACCCAAGAGGCTTATTCGTTTTATTTTTTACCGAAATGTGGGAGCGATTTTCCTACTACGGTATGCGAGCCATTCTCTTGCTCTTTTTATTGGATAAAACAAAGGGCGGAATGGGGCTCAACGAAGGCGAGGGGGGAGCTATCTATGGACTTTATACATTTTCCGTTTATTTGTTGTCGTTGCCCGGCGGATGGCTTGCCGACAACATTTTAGGGCAGCGAAAATCCATTTGGTACGGCGGTATCGCTATCATGTTGGGACACATTGTATTGGCCTTTCCCTCCGACCAAGCTGTATTTTTTTCGGGTTTAGGTTTAGTAGCGATTGGAACAGGACTGCTCAAACCCAATATCAGCTCCATTGTCAGTGAGTTATACCCCCAAGGCGGTGCCATCAGAGACGCCGCTTTTTCTATTTTTTATATGGGTATCAACATGGGGTCGTTTTTCGGCATCACCATTGTAGGCTATTTGGGGCAAAAAGTAGGATGGCACTATGGTTTTGGCGCAGCGGCAGTAGCGATGTTTTTAGGCTTAATTGTGTATCGAATTTTTGCGCAGCCTTATCTGCAAGACAAAGGTATGTACCCAAAAGTACAGGAGGTAAAAGCAGGTGGCGAAAAAACCAACCCGCTTGCGTGGGCATTGGTGGGGCTTCTGGTGATATTTATTACCTATTTACAATTGAGCGGAACGTTTGCTTGGGATAGTAAAAAAGGCGTGGCCACCTCCATGGGTTTGATTGCGATAGCCGTGGTCATCATTTATTTTGCCAATATGCTTTTTGCTTCCAACCTTTCCAAAATCGAGATGAAACGCGTCGTGATTCTGTTCATTTTGTTTTGGGGAGCAGTCCTGTTTTGGGCTGGTTTTGAGCAGCAAGGCTCTTCCCTGCAAATTTTTGCCGATCGCTATTCTGAATTACCCTTCGGAATACCTTCCAGCTGGTTTCAAAATTTCAATCCTTTTTTTATCCTGATCTTTGCGCCTATTTTAGGAGGATTTTGGGTACTTTTAGAAAAGAAAAAACTCAATCCGCCCTTACTCATAAAGTTTGCCATGGGTTTATTTCTCTTGGCGTTAGGCTATTACATTATGGTTTGGGGAGCCAAAACTGCCCTTACTGGCGTAAAAGCTTCCTCCCTTTTTCTGATTTTTACGTACTTATTTCACACCCTCGGCGAAGTTTGCCTCAGCCCCGTAGGCTTAAGTGCTTATACCAAATTGGCTCCTAAAAAATACCTTAGCCAACTCATGGGCATTTGGTTTGTAGCGGCAGCTTTGGGTAATCTTTTTGCCGGTTTGTTTGCTGGTGGTTTTGACGAAGAAAACGTACAACAAATGCCCCAAATGTTTATGAGCATCGTTTGGTTTTGTTTGGCCGTGGGCAGTATTATATTTATTCTTCAACGCCCTCTCAAAGACTGGATGGGTGGTATCAAATAAACCATGACAAAGCAGGAGCTACGTAACCATTTCATTCAGCGTCGCAAAGCACTTACTACTACCGAGGTAGCCGCGCAAAGCCAGGCCATTGCGCGGCTCTTCTTTTCATTTTTTTCCGTCGAAAACCTCAAAGCTATTCATACTTATCTGCCCATTCGTCGCCAAAACGAGGTAGATACCTTCCCCATTATTTATACCCTTCAGGAAAAATTCCTAAAAACTCACGTAGTCATTTCCCGCAGTTTGACCGATACGTTTGAAATGGAACACTATCAATGGATTCCCGACATGACCCTAACCATAAATTCATGGGGAATTTTGGAGCCTACTCCCGTTCACAGTTTACAGTATGCAGTTCAAAATATTGATTTAGTTATTGTCCCTTTGCTGGCCTTTGACAAATACGGCAATCGCGTAGGGTACGGCAAAGGATTTTACGACCGTTTTTTGTCAAAATGCCGTTCCAATGTTATCAAAGTTGGAGTATCTTTTTTTGAACCAGCAGATAGGATTACGGATATTAATCCTTTAGATATTCGGTTGGATTATTGCATTACGCCGACCCGTGTTTGGAAGATGCTTCCCTCTTAGAATATCCTAAAACCTATAAGGTTTACAAGAACAATGAAAACAAAACCTTATAGGTTTATTGACAAAAAGTTGGTTTTTCTGTTACTTCTTTTGTTTATTCAAAAGGCCCTATCCCAAACCATTACGGGCCAAGTGACAGACAGTCAAACCAATGAGCCTCTTCCCTTTGTCAATGTATTTATCAGCAATACGACCAAAGGCACTCAAACCGACATAAAGGGAAATTTTACCTTAAAACTTCAAACGTCGGGCTATTCCAAAGTAGTGGCTTCGATGGTCGGGTACAAATCGTTTGAGCAGGAATTTGTACTTCGCCCCGACGAAGTCCGACGACTGACAATAAAACTGCAAACCGACACAAAATTTCTAAATGAAGTAAAAATTTCGGGCAAGCGCGACAAACAATGGAAACGATTGTACAAGGATTTTGAACGGGAGTTTTTGGGAAGAACCAAAAATGCCCGCAATTCTAAAATCCTAAATCCCTTTCAGATTGACATCAACCGGAAAAAACAGGTACTGACCGCTAACGCTCTCCAAGCCATCGAAATTGAAAATAAAGCATTGGGTTACGGAATTTCTTACCAACTGGAAAGTTTTCAGGTAACCGGTACATCGTATGAGTTCAGCGGAAAGACACTGTTCAAATTGCTGCCCACGACGGACGACCTCCAAACTCAGACGTGGGACAACAATAGAAATCAGACGTATCGAGGCTCACTTCGGCACTTTTTAAAAGCAGTCGCCAATCGAAAAAGTCATCAGGAAGGGTTTCGAGTGTATTTTGAAAAAGACAGTACGCTCAAAATCAGCCGCAATCGCTATTTCAACAACAACGCACTCATTGAGATAAACCCCGACACATTGGCTCAGCTCAATTCGGTTCTTCAGCGCGTTACGTTACCGGCCCGGCGTTACGAAATTCATTACCTCAACCGACGCGACCCTCAAAATTGGTATTTTGACTTAGATCGGGAAATTTCCTGGATTGAAATAAAAGCCCCAATTCTTGCTTTTTCCTACAATGGTATCCTCGAAAACTCCTACCAGATTGAAGCCATTGGAAGCATGAGCAAACGCCGCGTTGCCGACTTACTGCCCGACGATTATCAACCTACCGATTCTCTTTTATCCACACCTACTGAAAATGCAGGTTTGATTCCTAATTTTCAAAAACAGGAAAAGCTGCTTTTAAACATCGCACAAAACGGATATACATTGGGCGATACCGTTCAGTATGAAGTAGATGTCATCGATGCCACCACCTATCATCCCGTCGGGCAAACGGTTGTGTATCTTACCATTTGTTCCCAAAATCAATTGATAGAGCAGCAAAAATTGTGGGTAGCTCAAGGCAAATTCAAAGGAAAATGGGTGATTCCTGACACATTGAAAGAGGGAGATTATCAGTTGATTGTGCATAACAGTTGGTCCAGAAATTTTGACGAGCACTTTTGGGGACGAAAAAACATCCATATTATTTCCAATCTATCCCCTAAAAATCAATCGGACGACTCCATACAAACGGCATTTTTTCCCGAAAGCGGCACCTTTATTGCCGGTCTCTCCAATCGGGTTGGCTTTACAAGTTTTACCAAATCAGGTCATCCTGTTTCTATAAAAGGATGCGTACTAACTCCAAACGCCGATACACTTGCTGTTTTCCAAAGCAACGAGGAGGGTTTAGGAAGCTTTTACATTACTCCGCCCTCTGAACAATCTTTAAAAGCCGTATTGAATAATGGAACGATTGTACCATTTCCACAGGCCGTTCCCAAAGGGTATGTAATGCAGGCAGAAGTTTTGAAAGACACGGCATCCATTACAATTAAACTCATTAACAACCTGTTGCACACCGAGTGGAAACCTATGCGTCTGTTGCTGCATTTGCGCGGACAAATCCTGTATGAAGCCATTGTCACCCCCAAACGCAACTTAACCTTTGCCAAAATTCCCCGCGAAGACTTAGAAGGAACGGGCGTGATGCAGATATTACTTTTAGATGCACTCAATCATCCGATTGCAAACAGAGCGTTCTACCAATCTGCATCATCTTCCGATGAAGATGAAAAATCAACGGTTGATATTCGTCTGTTTGAAGCGGAATTATACGCCGGGAAGCTTTCTTCGGAACTGTTAAAAGACGAAAAAACCATTTCTAAATACACGGATATACAACTGCTTACTCATGCTGTTCGCTCATATAGTTTAGAAATCCCTCCCTCGTTTGATTACGAAACAGGAATGATAGTGAAAGGAAAAGTAATTCAACCCAATGGAAAACCCGTAACCAATACCTCCATCATTGGATTCATTAATTCCGACTCGACTCAGCTCAATTTTCAGGCACTTACCGATGCCAAAGGAGCATTTTCATCGCCACCTCTCCAATGGTTTGGAAAAGCCGACATAGTGATTCAGGTACAAAGTGAAAAAGTAAAAGCCGCCGTTATTTCGCTTGATACGGAGCCTTCTTACATTCCCAAATGGTTATGGATACCAGCCACACCACTCAACAATCCTCAAAAAGACAGCCTGTTAAGCCGTTTGCAGGAAAGAATAAAATTAAAAACGACGACAGGCGCTAAAACTCTTGAGCGGGATTTTCGCCGCAATTATGCCAAAGCTGATACTACTCTCCACATAGACGCGGCTACTATGAAGGTGTTGCCGTTTGCCAATATTCTGGAATCAGGAGGAGAAGGACTTACCCTAAAATCGGAAGGCGCTTATTTTGGTACAACTCGATTGGCGTTATTGGTAGATGGTTTACCAACTACTTTGGAGTCTTTGAAATCATTGCGCGGTTTTGAAATAGAAGCCATTGATATCATTAAATCCTCGAAAGAAGCGGCGATAAATGTGTTACTGCGGCCCCAAAGCAGCTTTTTTGAAGATCAAAATCTAAAACGCTTTGTGGTACCCGGATTAGTAAAGTGACAACTAACAGACCCTTTTTTTGCAAAAAAGATAGTATTTTCTTGACTTCTTTGCAAATATCCCTTTATTTTGCACCCACATTTTCAGCCCCCTATCCCCCGAAGGGGGGAATTCTCTCACTATCATTTCTCCCCCATCGGGGGCGGGGGGCTGAAATCATCATGAAAATCGCAGTAGTAGGTGCTACCGGTTTGGTAGGCAGCGAAATCCTCAAAGTACTCGAAGAGCGCAACTTCCCAATTACAGAACTGATTCCGGTCGCATCAGAAAGATCGGTAGGTAAACAGGTTACGTTCAAGGGTAAACAGTACACCGTTGTAAGCTTTGAAGATGCGATTGCTGCCAAGCCTGCGATTGCTATATTCTCGGCAGGCGGCGGTACTTCGTTGGCCCTTGCTCCTAAATTTGCGGAGGCGGGAATCACCGTAGTGGACAACTCCTCGGCGTGGCGCATGGACCCCACCAAGAAATTGGTAGTTCCTGAAATCAACGCTTATACGTTGACCAAAGAAGATAAGATCATTGCGAATCCTAACTGCTCAACCATTCAAATGGTCGTGGTTTTGAACCCGCTTCACAAACGTTTCGGAATCAAACGTGTTGTAGTTTCGACCTATCAGTCCGTAACCGGAACGGGTAAAGCGGCGGTAGATCAGCTTTTTGCAGAACGCGAAGGTCGCACCGATGTGCCTGCCGTGTATCCGCACCCCATCGACCTCAACGTGTTGCCTCACATTGATGTTTTTCTGGACAACGGTTATACCAAAGAGGAAATGAAGATGACCAATGAAACCAAGAAAATCATGATGGACGACAGCATCGCCGTAACTGCTACGACTGTGCGCATTCCCACCATAGGAGGTCACTCAGAAGCCGTTAATATTGAATTTGAAAATGAGTTTGAACTGAGCGAAATCTACGAAATTTTAGGCCAAGCCGAAGGCGTAGTGATTCAGGATGACCCTAAAAATAAAATCTACCCAATGCCATTGACGGCACACGGAAAAGATGAGACGTTTGTAGGACGTATTCGTCGTGACGAATCGCAACCTAAGACGTTGAATCTTTGGATTGTAGCCGATAACCTTCGCAAAGGTGCCGCAACCAACGCCGTTCAAATTGCAGAATATTTAGTAAAGCATGAACTGGTAGAAGTGACGGAATTGGTTTAAGAATAAAGTTTACGCAGTAAGGCGTCGGTCGGTTTAAAGCCGCTCGACGCCTTTTTTTGTGATTTATTGCGTGCTTTCAAATAGGTTTCCGAACTTTGCGTTATTTTCCTATAGTACTGACGGATTGTGCGTTTTATAGATTACTTTTTTGACTATCAACGTCGTAAGAATAAAGAACCGGACTAATGCAAAAAAAACTATCCATATTTTTCGTATTTCTTTTTATTGTTTCCGGCTCTTTAGCCAAAGGAAAAACTCCTGCTGATACCCTCCGCAAAGCTCCCTCTTGGGCACCTAAAAAAGGACCTTATCGCCCTACTCGTACCCTTAAAAATGACATTTTACATACGCAATTAGAGTTGCGTTTTGATTGGCTCCGCCAACACGCGTTGGGAAGTGCCACCATTACGTTCAAACCTTATTTTTACCCCCAAAACACTCTTGAATTAGACGCCAAAGGCTTCGATATCAAAGGTATATTTCAATTGGATACGCTTCAACGGCTTGACACAGTTACGAAGCAATATGTAAGAGAATACATTTCTGACCCGCTCGAATACACCTACAATAAAAGTCTTCTTACGATAAAACTGCGTCGCGCTCATACTCGTTTTGACACGCTGCACGTATTGATTGATTACGTAGCTAAACCCAACGAACTCCCGGTGGGAATAGCCGGCCCCAAAGGTGATAAAGGACTTTATTTTATTAATGCGGATGGATTGGAAGAAGGTAAACCCCAACAGATTTGGACGCAGGGAGAAACCGAATATAACTCCTGTTGGATGCCGACGGTGGACAGTCCCAATGAAAAAATGACGCAGGATTTTCGGCTGACGGTAGAAAATCGTTTCAAAACCCTCTCTAACGGTAAGTTGGTCGAATCGCGCATCAATGCTGACAGTACTCGCACTGACCGTTGGGTACAACGACTTCCTCATGCTCCTTATTTGGCGGCTTTTGTGGTTGGAGATTTTGCGGTAGCGCGCGACACCATCCGAAGCGGCTTGGAACTAAGCTACTACGTCGAACCGCAATATGCCCCTTATGCCAAAGCGATTTTTGGCCGAACTCGGGAGATGATCGAATTTTTTGAGAACAAATTTGGCGTAGAATACCAGTGGGACAAATACGCCCAAATCGCCGTACGGGATTTTGTAGCGGGTGCGATGGAAAACACATCCATGACCATTCACGCTGAAAACGTCCAAACGGATGCCAGGGCCTTGTTGGATGGCAATTCCGACGATGTTATTGCGCACGAACTGATGCATCATTGGTTTGGGAATTTGGTTACCTGTGAGTCGTGGGTGCATTTGTCACTCAATGAGGCATTTGCCAACTATTCCGAGTATCTCTGGAATGAGCATAAAAAAGGAACCGCAGAAGCCGACTTGTGGTCGCAGGGGGAACAACAGCAATACTTGGGCGAAGCCGAACAGAAACAGGAACCGCTGATTCGGTACAATTATACCGACATGGAAGATATGTTCGACAGCCATTCCTACGCCAAAGGAGGGCAAATTTTGCACATGCTTCGCAAATACGTGGGCGATGAAGCTTTTTTTACGGCTTCCCGAAACTACCTGATTCGTAATGCTTTTGGAACAGCGGAAGTAAATCATTTACGCGAAGCTTTTGAGGAGGTGACGGGAGAAGATCTCAACTGGTTTTTCAACCAATGGTTTTTGTCATCGGGGCATCCTAATTTAAAAATTGAAAAAAGCTTTGATAATAGCAAAGTAACCCTGAAAATAAGTCAATTGCAGGATTCTGCCTACACTCCCATCTATCGTTTACCGTTGAAAGTGGGTGTGTGGGTGAATGGCCAAAAAACCACGCATGACATTGTAGTTAACAAAGCACGACAAACGTTTGAATTCCCTGCTGCCCAACGCCCCGATTTAGTGGATTTTGACGCTGAAAGGCAATTGTTGGCGGTGATTGAATACGAAAAGTCAAAACCTGAGTTGATCTTCCAATACCAACACGGGGAAAAATATAGGGCACGTTACGAAGCCATGATTGGATTGGAGAATCAATTGGCAGATTCGACCGTGCGGCATTTGATGATGAATGCCATGAACGATAAATTCTGGAAAATCAGACAATTAGCCGTTTCTAACTTCTCTGAATATGACGGATTGGAATTCAACGAAGTAGAACGTATTGTCCAAAGTAAAGCCCGGGTAGATGCTCACCCGCGTGTACGCATGGAAGCAGTAATTACCTTGGGCTCATTCGGCGACAACTCCAACGACCCGCTTTTCCGCGAAGCGTTGAACGACAGTTCGTATCAGGTCATTTCAGCCGCCTTGGATGCCTACCTCATCGGGAAGCCAGACGACGCTGCTGATATTGCCAAACGTTTTGAAAATGCCCCCAACAACGAGATTGTTACGGCCGTGGCCAATTACTATGCAGGGCTCAATAAACCTGAACAATATGATTGGTTTATCAAAAAAATGAATGGCTTAAAATCGGCCGAGATGTATAATTTTCTGCAAGTGTTTGGGAAATATTTGATACGTTCCAATTCGGACGTACAACGCAAGGCACTGCCCATGCTCGAAACCACTGCGCGTAACGCTTCTGCCTATTTTGTGCGTTTTGGTGCTTATCAAGTGTTGGGACTTTTGACTGATATAGAAGGAGTAAAAGCAATGCGCAAAGACATCCGCAACGCCGAGCGCGACCCTAAGTTGAAGGAGATGTACGGGCAAGTGGGAGAGTTTTGATAGAAAGGAAGTATAACAAAGATTTTTACAGTGGCCGCCCGAAGCTATCCTCTCATCGTTCGGGCGGCTGTCAATGAAATATCTAAAAACAAGACTTTGGCGCGGGCATTTCGTTCGAGATGATAGTAGCCGTCGGTGATTTCCTGAATTAATAACTCGATGGAATTGGGATTCATGGCTTTCCCGAATTTCTGCACAAAATTGAGTTCATCGTCCTGCAATCGCAACAATTCTTCTACGCCGTTTTGCCACAGAAATAAATCGCGGAACAGGTTGAGTGTATAGTCAAAAATTCCTTTTTGTCTTTCCTTACCCAACGTATCAAACTCATCGGCCAATTTTACCAAAGTCGCAAAATCACGAGAATAGCATTTACGCATCCAATTGGCAAACCACTCGTGTCGGTTATCTTCGGTTTCCTGCGTCAAACGCATCGCTTCCGAGAGATTTCCTTCACACAAATACGCGATCTGCCTGGCTCTTCGTTCGTCAATTCCTTTCTGAATCAAATAGGTCGTCACTTCCTCGTCGGTAAAAGCCCGAACGGCTACGCGTTGCGTACGGGAAATAATGGTCGTCAGCAATTTGTCGGATTGGCTGGCAACAATCAAAAACAGCGTTTTTTCGGGCGGTTCTTCCAAAATCTTCAGCAACGCATTCGCTGCCTGCACGTTCAGCAATTCGGGTTGCCAAAACAACATGATTTTAAATTCGCCCTCAAAAGCCTTAAGCGATAGTTTACCAATAATACTTCGTGATTCTTTGATAGGAATAATTCCCTGCTGATTACCCGTCGCATTGATGTAAGCCAACCACTCAGGCAGCGTTCGGTACGGATATTCGTCCAGAAATGCCCGCCATTGAGGTGTCAGGTCTCTCAATAGGTCCTCCCCTTCTTTGGGCGTACGCGGCAACGGGAAGATATGATAAACATCGGGATGAACCAGTTTACGCATCTTAGCACAGGAGGCACATCGTCCGCAGGCATCGTCGGCTTGTTTGTCTTCACAATTGACGTACGTAGCAAAAGCCCACGCCAAAGCGATTCCTGCCCCACCTACGGGCCCGTCGAAGAGTTGGGCATGAGCTACGTGGTTATTCTGAACGGAGCGGATAAGAGCGCGTTTGGTATCGTCGTGACCGAGTATATCTTTGAAAAGCAAAATAAGTAACTGTTTGTGGACTGCAAAACTAAAGAATGTCTGCTTCCTTTAGAGAGTTCAGGCTATAATTATAATCCGGGCACATCAAGCCGTTACCCGATGATAACGGCTTGGTGTGCCCAAAACCAACTATAAAATTTCAGACTGTAATTCGTGTAACTAAAAGCCGAAGAATAAGGAATACGCTTTACTTTAATTTTTTGTTAAATAAGCCAATGGTTCTCTCCCATGCCTGTTTGGCTACGGCTTCGTTGTAACGCGTAGGAGCCGTATCGTTGTTAAAAGCGTGTTGAGCACCTTCATACACGTACAACTCATAGTTTACGCCTGCTTTTTTTAATGCTTCTTCATAGGCAGGGATACCTGCGTTAATGCGCTCGTCAAGTCCTCCATAGTGAAGCATCAGTGCCGCTTTGATTTTAGGCACATCGGCAGCATCAGGCTGACGACCATAGTAAGCTACTGCTGCATTTAAAGTGGGAACATTAACCGCTAATTGATTCACCATTGCACCACCCCAGCAAAAGCCCACGCAACCCGTTTTTCCAGTACAGTCCGGGCGTGATTTAAGGTAATCAAAGGCTTTTATGAAGTTGCTGAGATTTTTCTTGGGGTCAAGTTGCCCAAAATAAGTACGTATTTTTTCGTCTTCGGTCGGAGTGCCGCCAAAAGGCGAAAGGGCATCAGGTGCTAAAGCAATGAAACCCGCCAAAGCTACACGTCGCGTTACGTCTTCAATGTGAGGATTAAGACCTCTGTTTTCATGAATAATCACCACTGCCGGATACTTTCCTGCTGCCGCAGGACGTGCTAAATAGCCCTTCATTTGGGTTTCTTCACCCGGATACGTGATGGTTTCGGTGGTAAGTCGTTCGTCGTTGGGTTTGACGGTAGAAGCGTTGGCGTAGTTAATTTCTAAAAGTGGCAATACTGCCATCGCTGCGGTAGTGCTTCCTGTTAATGTAGCCAATCGCTGCAAAAAGTCGTCGCGTTTGAGCGGTTTGTGGGTGTATTCGTCAAAAAGATTAATAATACGCTGATCCATGGTAGTATTGAGTAATGAGTATGATTGTATTGAGTTGAATACTTTCAAAGCAAAAGAAATCTACTCACTACTAAATACTCACTACTGAATACTATTTTAATCAGCTTCCTGCCAGCTTCATACAATCTTCCAACGTGAGTGAAGCGGGATCGGTATCTTTAGGAATTTTGATATTCCGTTTACCAACTGCGATGTAAGGGCCGTAAGGGCCGCGAAGAACTTTAACGGTGGGATTTTCGGGAAATTCCCGAATTACTTTATTGTTCTCCACTTCGCGTTTTTTCTGGATAATTTCGAGCGCTTCTTCACGCGTAATTCGTTGAAGACTTGAACCTTTCGGCAAAGAATAATACTTATCATCGTGTTTGATGAATGGTCCGTATTTCCCCTGACCGGTGGTAAGTGGTTTACCTTCCAACTCACCCAAACCTTCACCCTCATTAGCGAGGTCGCCGCGTTTAAGTTTGATGGCCATAATACACGCCTCGGCTTCTACGGTATAAGGATCATCGTTGCGGTCGAGCGAATAAAATTTATCGTCGTGCTTGACATACGGGCCATATTTCCCAACCCCAATAATCATGGGTTTGTCTTCAAAGAAGCCTACTTCACGGGGAAGCGAAAACAGTTCAAGAGCTTCTTCCAAGGTGATGGTTTCAACGAGCTGTCCTTTCTTGAGGTTGGCGTATTGAGGTTTGGGTTCTCCTTCGATATTTTCGCCGATTTGAACATACGGACCAAATTTACCGATTCGTGCCGAAATAGGTTTACCGGATTTAGGGTCTAATCCTAAATCCCGATTGGTGTTCTTTTTCAACACGTTGGAACCTTCCACTTCGCCGATTTTCTGATGGAAACCTTGGTAAAACCCATCGATCATTTGTTGCCAGGAAAGCTTCCCGTCGGCAATTTCATCAAACTCTTTTTCTACGTTTGCCGTAAAAGAGAAGTCAACTACATTGGGAAATAGATCTACTAAGAAATCATTGACGACCATTCCCGTATTGGTTGGAAACAACTTTGCTTTTTCTGCGCCGTACGTTTCTTTCCCTACTGTTTCTTTAATCTCATTGTTTCGAAGCGCCAATTCTTTAAAATCACGCTCCTGCCCTTTTTTGTCCTGCTTCATCACGTACTCCCGCTTGATGATGGTCGAAAGCGTAGGGGCATACGTCGAAGGTCGCCCGATACCCATCTCTTCCAACTGTTTCACCAAACTCGCTTCCGTGTAACGTGGTTTAGGGCGAGAAAAACGCTCTGTTGCTTTAAGGATATTCAAAAGCAGGATTTGACCGATGTTCAAAGGAGGCAACATTCCTTTTGTATCCTCTTCTTCATCGTCTTTCGATTCAAGATATACTTTTAAGAACCCGTCAAATTTGATAACTTCCCCTTGTGCGATTAAATCTTCGGGAGTAGTCGATATGCCAACCGTTGCGATGGTTCGCTCCAATTGTGCATCTGCCATTTGAGAGGCAATCGCGCGTTTCCAGATCAATTCGTACAGACGTTGCTCATTGCGATCCGTACTTGCTTTGAGTTCGCCAAAGTTGGTAGGACGAATGGCTTCGTGAGCTTCCTGCGCCGATTCTGACTTGGTTTTGTAAACGCGCTGTTGGTGATATTTTTCGCCGTATTCGGTCGTTATTTGATCTTTTGCTTTCTGCAATGCTTCTTCCGACAAATTGGTAGAGTCGGTACGCATGTAAGAAATTTTACCGGCTTCGTAGAGTTTTTGGGCAACGGTCATCGTTTGAGAAACCGAAAAACTCAATTTCCGCGAAGCTTCCTGCTGTAGCGTAGAAGTAGTGAACGGAGGTGCCGGTGATTTTTTGGCAGGCTTTACTTCCAGATTTTTGATTTTGAACGTTGCCCCTTTACATCTCTCCAAAAATTCCCTTGCCAGAGTTTCCGTTTCAAAGTTTTTAGGAAGTTCAGCTTCCAGTACTTTACCGCCATCCAAGTCAAAACGGGCGGTTACTTTAAAGGAAGATTTTGATTCGTGGGCGTCTACGTCACGTTCTCGCTCCACAATAAGCCGCACGGCTACCGATTGAACCCGTCCTGCCGACAGAGCTGTATTATTACCGATTTTGATTTTACGCCACAAAACAGGAGAAAGCTCATACCCTACCAAACGGTCAAGGACACGTCGTGCCTGTTGGGCATTGACCAAGTCCATGTCTATGGCACGAGGATTTTGAATGGCTTTTTGCAAAGCTCCTTTAGTAATTTCCCGAAATACAATGCGTTTGGTATCGTTGGGCAAACCCAACGCTTCTTTCAAATGCCACGAAATAGCTTCCCCTTCGCGGTCATCATCAGTGGCGAGCCAAACCTCATCCGAAGATTTAGCCAGCTTCTTTAATTCACTAATTATTTTAGTTTTATCGGACGAAACTTCATAGGCAGGTTGATAGCCGTTCTTTACATCTACGCCTAAATCTTTATCAGGAAGGTCACGGACGTGCCCAAAACTGGACTTGACCGTAAAATCTTTTCCCAAGTATCCTTCAATGGTTTTGGCTTTGGCCGGTGACTCTACAATTACTAAGTTTTTTGACATGGAGGGTGTGTTTGGTCCCAATTTTGCCTTCAAATATAGGGGGGAATTATTGAAAATAAATAAATCCTACATTTCAGGCACGGGATTTTAGGGCTGTGAACAGCTGATTTTTAACCTGTTTCTACTGATTTGAGGATATAGGGAACACTATATTTGTTCCAAATGCAACTATGGTTAGGCTTGTCTTTTTATGAAAATACCTGCCTGCAACGCGCTAAAGCCACTTATTTATATAAAAAACCCAAGCAATCCTTTAATGGTTCACTTAGTAACTTTATCTAATTGCTAAAATTTTGGTAAATAGAATCCATGATACGAACGAAATGTTCATAATCTTCTTCGTTTAGCTCACCCCAGCCTTGCCGACGGATTTCTTTTACGACGGGTAACACTGTTTCAAAGGTCTTTTCACCTTCGGGCATCAAAAAAATGTTGAATTTGCGGCGGTCTTCTTCCGACATACGGCGTTCTACCAAGCCTTTTTTAACCAATAAATCCAAAATACGCGTTACTGTAGGGGCATCTTTGGTAGTTAATTCAGCCAGCGTATTTTGACTGATTCCCTGATTGCGGGCTACGTGGTCAATCAATACCCACTGGTCAACGGTTAAATCAAATCCTGCATCATTAAATCGTTTTTGCAGAACATTTCGAATTTTTTTAATTGTAGTGTCAATTTTAAAAAAATAAGCACGAGAATCGGAAGGGTGAGTCATTTTTATAATTTAAAATCAAAGGCGTCGGTTTTTAGCTTACTAACTATTCGTTTGCAAATTAATACAAGAATATCTGACTATCAAAGCTGTATAGTAGGCTAATACAGAATTTGCCGATGTATTACGCAAGAAACAGAAAATTACCCCGATATTTGTCTCAATGAAAACAACGCTTCTTCTATTACTTATCAGTCTATTAAGTGTCTTCGGACATTATAGTTGGTGTGCTCCTGGGAGCAGAACATATTCTCCTTTTATAGGCTATAAATCTTCCATTTTAAACGATTTTTTAGCTGATACTACTAAAAAGAAAAAGGAGACGGTAATCACGTCAGTTATTGATAATGAGAAGGGGGGAGTAACCGTTAAAGATGCTCAAATCTTTGATTCTGGCAATCAGGCAGGGCTTATCAATATAACAATTGTAGTAAGAGATGTTGAAACTCACGCTCAGTTGGTTAAAATTCAATTGAAAGTGAAGGATTCAAAAACGGGGAAGGAATTTGAGCCTGTTTTTAGCGCTGCCGACAATGGATTTTTGATAAAAGTTGTTCCAGAAACCGTGGTTAGCATTTATGTAACCGCCAAGGGATATACCGATGCTTCTGCGAATATTAATGACATTAAACACGACCGACCTTTAGCGTTTGAGTTACAAAAAATCAAACCGTCCATTGTAAAAATAAAGGTAGTTAATTCAGATGAGCGTCCTATCCCAAGCAGTACTGTAAAAGTCAAATCAAAAAACACGGGAGAAATTCAAACATTAATAGTGAAGGACGGCTTAACAGAACTTTCGTACGACTCACCAGACGCGATTGAGATAGTAGCTACGGCTACAGGCTATACTTCAGTCACTAAAAATTTAGCGATTGAAACGGCATTGAATGGTAAACAATATGACTTAACAGCTAAATTGGAACGAGTGGCTGCCCCCCCTCCCCCCGTTGCAAAAGCGCCCGTTCCGGCAGAAAAAGCAGTAGAAACCAAGTCGTTTGGAACCATTGAAAAAGGCAAAGCAATTTCGCTGAATAACATTTATTTTGACCAAAGCAGTCCGGTACTACGACCTGAATCTTCCTTACAATTGGATGAACTCTTGGAAGTGATGAAGCAAAATCCTGCTATCCGCGTCGAAATTCGGGGGCATACGGATAATGTAGGTGATTTTGAACTGAATGTAAAACTTTCCCGCGACCGTTGCCAATCAGTAGTTGATTACTTAATACAAAAGGGAATCAATGCCAATCGTTTGCAAACTGTTGGGCGTGGACCGGTGGATGCCGTTGCACCCAATACGACTGAAGAAAACCGCAAAAAAAACAGACGAGTAGAGTTTATCGTGTTGTAATTACTTCCAAAATGGCCACCGCAGCACAAAATCCTGTTTGGGTTGCTGTTTGCGAAAAAACACCAAGCCTACTGCGAATAAATCAATCGTAACCGTGACAGACGGATGTGCTTTGATATAGGCCCAAGCCGCTTCCATTTCAGCAGACCAATGAATATCGTCGAAAACAAATAGACTGTCGTTATGCGCTTTTTGGAGACAGGTTTCAAAATAATGCACGGTTGGCTCGTAGCGGTGGTTGGCATCGAAAAACGCAAAGTCAATTTTGGGGGCCGCATTTACCTGCTCGCTAAGCACTTCATCAAGGTTTCCTACGATAGTTGTGATTTGTGATTTGTGATTTGTGATTGCGGGTTGGCTGTTGCCCTTTGCTTCTTGCCTCTTGCTTCTTTTCTCTTCTCTTTTGTCTCTTGCCCCTTGCCCTTTGTAAACTGCAAACTGTTCAAAATTTCGATCGGCTATTTTAGCAGTTTCAGGACAACCTTCAAAAGTGGTTACTTTTGTTTTGGAATCAGCTGCTAAAAATAAGGTAGTAAGCCCCAAAGAAGTGCCCAAATCAAAAATGTATTCGTAGCCAAAGTGCTCAATCAAACGAAAAAACAAGCGTCCTAAACGTGCCGATTTTTTTGAATTTTGAGCTATATCCCGAATTTCACGAACGGGCGAAGCGTTGACTTTGGAACCCGCGCCATAATCAGTCACGTGGATTTTTTCACGACTCTGAAGCATTTGTTCCCGAATAGCCTCAATCCTGTCAAAGTCGGTAGAAATGCCGTCTTTTTTAATAATGTTACGGTACAAATCAAACACAAAAGGAGAATGCAGACCGTGTTCGTTTTGGGCAGCAAGAAAATAAAAAAGTAGGGAGCGAAACTGCAAAATGAAATAGTTAAACGGTACTTGATGTTACAATATATTGCTTATGATTTTAATTTAAGCGATATGGTGTAATCATCATAAATTCGGGAATGGTAACCTGAAACTGCTTTCCGTCCATGATGCGCTCCATCAAATACGTACCTGCCATTTTTCCCATGCTGGTTCGCAGATTACAACCGGATACGTATTCATGAACTTCGCCCGGTTCGAGGACAGGCTGCTGTCCTACTACCCCTTCTCCCTCTACCTCGCGCACTGTGCCGTTGGAATCATGGATAAACCAATGCCGACGCAGCAATTGTACGGTATGCTCGCTGTGGTTTTCGATAGTGATGCGGTACGTAAATACAAAATGCGCCTGCATCGGGCTCGAATATTCGGGCTGGTATTGCGTTAATACGCTCACTCTCACGCCTTCTGTAATCGCTGATGTCATGGTTTTTTTGAAATTTCCTAACTTTATAACCAAAATTAGGTTGTAATAGTTGAAAAAACCAATATTTTGCCTAAAAATTAGAAAAATGGATGTTAAAATAGACGCCTCGTGGAAGGCGCATCTACAGTCTGAATTTGAACAGCCGTATTTTAAAGAGCTGACCGACTTTGTTAAGCAGGAGTACGTAACTCAGAAAATTTACCCTCCCGGCAAGCTAATGTTCAATGCCTTTGACAAGTGCCCTTTCGACCAAGTGAAAGTGGTTATCTTGGGACAGGACCCTTATCATGGGAAAGGCCAAGCTAATGGATTGTGTTTTTCGGTCAATGACGGTGTATCCATGCCGCCTTCGCTTATCAATATTTTCAAAGAGATTCAGGACGATTTGGGCAAACCATTCCCTCGCACGGGCAATCTGGAACGTTGGGCTGAGCAGGGGGTGTTATTATTAAATGCTACGCTGACGGTACGGGAAGGAAAGCCGGGTTCCCACCAAGGACACGGCTGGGAGCGGTTTACGGATGCTGTTATTCAGCATCTTGACAATGAGAAGCAGGGATTAGTATTCCTTCTTTGGGGAAAATATGCGCAGGATAAAGGTCGCATTATTGACGCAAAAAAACATTTTGTATTGAAATCAAAGCACCCTTCGCCCATGTCAGCCAACTTTGGTGGCTGGTTTGGAAATAAGCATTTTAGTCAAGCGAACAATTACTTAAAAAGTAAGGGTTTACAGGAAATTGAATGGTAAGCAAGGGTTAGAGTAATAACAACTGCGCGAGTAAATAATCAGCAATCAGTACGGCAATGCAACTATTGGTAACCGCTGCCGTTGAAGCTTGCCCTACTTCCAAAGCACCGCCTTGGGTAAAATAGCCTTTGAAGGAAGAAATAGAGGTAATCAAAAACGCAAAAGCGATTGATTTGATTAAGGCAAAAGGGATATTGAACGTCCGAAAATCGTAACGAAGTCCCCGAATATAATCTTCTGGAGAGATGACACCGGTAGCTACTCCTGCCATATAGCCCCCTAAGATGGAGAGGAAACCCGAAAGAATGACAAGCATCGGAAACATGACAAGTGCAGCAATGATTTTGGGAAGTACCAAATAAGAGATGGAATTGATGCCCATAACTTCCAAGGCATCAATTTGTTCAGTAATACGCATGGTGCCTAAGCCCCCTGCAATATGTGAACCTACTTTACCCGACAATACCACGCAGGTAATGGTAGGAGCAAATTCCAGAATGCTGCTGTCGCGTACAATAAGGGAAATAATGTAATTGGGAACAAAAGGGCTTACTAAGTTATCAGCCGTTTGAACGCAGGTTACCGCTCCCAAAAAGGTGGCGACAATGGAAACGATAAAAACCGAGTTAATGCCGATTTCTATGCATTCATCGAATACCAATTTTACATAGACTCGAAATTTTTCGCGATTGGTTAAAAGCGAGCCTAAAAAGATAAAATAACTTCCTAACGTTTTCATAGCTTGTAAACCTTATAGGTTTTTGAAACCTATAAGGTTTTATAATTTGCTTAATCAACAATAAACGGATAATCTTCCTGTACGTAAATATCCTTGAAGATTTCGGAAGCATCCGGCCAAGGTGACTCTTCCGAGAATTTCACGGCTTCATCCACTCGCTGTTTGATTTTAGCATCAATAGCCGCTAAATCTTCTTCCGTAGCGATTCCATTGGTCAAAATGGTCGATTTTACCATTTCGATAGGGTCCCGTTTCTTGTATTCTTCGACCTCTTCTTTGGTACGGTATTTTTGCGGGTCCGACATAGAGTGGCCCCGATAGCGATACGTTTTGAATTCTAAAAAAGTAGGTCCCTGACCACTGCGTGCACGCTCAGCAGCGCGACTCACCGCTTCATGAACGGCTTCTACGTCCATTCCATCTACTGGCTCAGAAGGCATATCATACGCTTCGCCAATGGTATAAAGGTCTGTCACATTAGAAGTACGGTTTACAGAGGTTCCCATGGCGTATCCGTTGTTTTCTACCACAAAAATCACGGGAAGTTTCCACGTCATCGCCATGTTGAAAGCTTCGTGCAAAGCGCCTTGACGTACGGCTCCGTCACCAAACAAACAGATGCAAAGATTGGAGGTCTTGTTGTATTTTTCGGCGAAGGCAATACCCGCTCCCAATGGAATTTGAGCGCCTACGATACCGTGCCCGCCTACAAAGTTATGTTCCTTATCAAAAATGTGCATCGAACCGCCTTTACCTTTGGTCGTACCCGTTGCTTTTCCGTAGAGTTCGGCCATAATCGCATTAGGATCAGTACCTAACGCCAATGGAATACCGTGATCGCGGTAAGCGGTAATCCATTTGTCATCTTTGGTAAGTGCACTTACTCCGCCCGACGAACATGCTTCCTGACCAATATACAAGTGGCAAAAGCCACGAATTTTTTGTTGTCCGTAGAGCTGTCCTGCTTTTTCTTCAAACTTACGTTGAAGCATCATGGACTCGTACCAGTACATGTATCTTTCTTTGGGATGGGTTGTTTTAGCTGGGGTCGCTTTGGTCTTGGTTGCCATTTTTTACAATAAAATAAGGTTTTCTGCGTCAACTGTGAACAATAGGTCGTTGGCTTGTTTAATAAAAATAAGGTAATTATCTGCCAACTTTAAACTGTAAAGGGTGGACTGTTTTATCTTTGCCCCGCGAAAATAAGCATAAAACCATTCAATGCCACAGCTACACTTAGAAAAACTCCAACTAACCCACTTCAAAAACTACGAAGAAGGCAGTTTTGAGTTTAGTCCTCACCTTAATTGTATTGTGGGAGAAAACGGCAGCGGGAAAACCAACCTATTGGATGCCGTTTATTGGCTGGGACTCACCAAAAGTGCTTTTCAAGTACAGGATGTCTTCAGTATTCAGCACGAAGCCGAATTTACGATTGTTGACGGTATTTTTCATAAAGACCGGAAAACGATTCAGATTACGTGCAGCCTGCAAAGAGGACAACGAAAAGTCATCTTGTCCGATAAAAAACCATACGAACGCATCAGTGAACATATTGGATTATTTCCCGTGGTGTTGGTGGCTCCGAACGATACTGATTTGGTACGGGAAGGAAGTGAAGAACGCCGCCGTTTTTTCGACGGCGTATTGTCGCAGGTAGATCAGTTTTATTTGCAGGATTTGCTTCAATACAATAAAGTATTGGCGCAGCGGAACAGTATGCTTAAAATTTTTGCCGACCGTCACTACGTTGATGATGTGTTGTTGGACACCTATGACGAGTCACTCATCGAATTGGCCAATCGTATTTTTGAGCGTCGCCAACGATTTTTGGCGAGCTTTGAACCATTGGCCGAGCATTATTACGCTTTTTTGGGTGAAAGCCGCGAAGCAGTCACTATCCGATACGAATCTGAAGTGGAAAATTTGGATTTCAGGGAAAATTTTCGACTTCACCGTGGGCGTGATCTACAAACCCAACGAACCCTGATGGGGATTCACAAAGATGATTTTGTGTTTGAAATGAACGGCGTCGCTTTGCGCAAATTTGGTTCACAGGGTCAACAAAAGTCGTTTGTGCTGGCTTTAAAATTGGCACAATTTGACCTCATCGCCATTGAAAAAGAAATGAAACCCCTCCTACTACTGGATGATATTTTCGACAAACTGGACGACCGCCGCATCCAAAAGCTAATCCAACTCATCGAAAATGACACGTTTGGGCAAGTTTTTTTGACGGATGCCCGGCCTGAGCGGACACGGGATTTATTGAAAAATGTAAATTCTGATGTGAAGTTTTTTCAGACCGAAGGATTGAGATTTAATCAATAATTTCAAGCAACAAAGCATCTAATTCACCTTCGTCCAAATTTGATTTTTGACTCTTGTCATAAATGGAAAGCAGGTAAATGGTTTCTCCCACAACATGAACGTTGGTAATAATCCGTGCACCACCTGATTTACCCTTGTTTTTACTCGAAATAGCCATTCGGATTTTATAACAATCTTTACCCAACGGCGTACCTTGAGTTGGATTCTCTGCTAAAGTTTCTAAAAAATTCGTAAAGTCTTTTTTAACTGAAGGATACTTTTTAGAGAATCGTTTAATCTGCCTATCAAACGATTCGATGGTTTTAATCTCAAAGTTCATCCAATAATTCTTTAACAGGACGGGCTTTCATTTTTCCTTGTTTTACTAAATTAAGTTCATGCACCGCTTGTTTTATTTCAGCAACGAGTTGTTCTTGGGAAGGCTCGTCGTTAGCTTCAGGTTCATCAGCACCGAGCAATTGGGCCAATTTTAATCGGTCACTGGCAGGTAATTGTTCCCTAATCAATTGAGCTAACTCGTTAATTGATAGGGGTATATTAAAATTTAAGTTCGCTTCCATCTGCTTTTTATTTTAAGGTAAATATAAAAACAAATAACAAATTCATCACACTTTCTTAGCCGGGTTTCCAAACACCCGTCCTTTTGCAGGAACATCTTCCACGACCACTGAACCTGCCCCTACACTGGCACCTTTCCCGATTTTCACTCCTGCAATGATGGTGACACCCGAACCAACAAAAGCATCATCGTCGATGGTGGCACCACTACCAACGATACTTCCAGCACCTATATTGGCATAATCGCCCACAGTAGCTCCGTGTTCAATGACAGCCCCAGTCTGAATCAACGAATGATTCCCAACGGTAGCTTTGGCATTGACGACGGCTCTTGCAGCAATCAAATTACCATGACCGATTTCAGCAAAGGATGAAATAACGGCTGTGTCGTGAATCGCATTAACGGGCATGACATGACGGCGGTCGTTGAGCATTTCAACGAGGTCGCGACGAACGGCGCGTTCTTCTACCGCTACAAAAGCTTCGCATTTTTTGCCAATGAGTTTCAGAAATCCATCGTCGTCTGTGTTCCCCAAGACGGTGTATTCGCCGATTTCGGTGTTGTGTAAAGCAGTATCGTCGTCCAAAAGACCGTAAACGATGACATTATTGCGTTGAAAAATATCTAATGCGACCAAGCCCAAGCCTTTTGCTCCTAAAATCAAAACAGGATTTTCCATTATAAATACTAATTGTGAATGTACGATTATGTGAATCTTTAAGCCTATTTAATGGGTGAAAGTTCCGAAAATTTGAATTGTTACTGAAATGTTACGGGGTAGACAAAAAAATATCAAAAGCATAAATCATTGAAAATGAATAAGTAAAGAAAATGTAGTTTTTTTGAAAGCATGAAAAATAAGCTACATTTTCGCACGATTGTCATCTCAGATCTTCATTTGGGAACTAAAGGCTCCAAAGCCAAAGAGGTGACCAACTTCCTCAAACAGTACAAATGCCGTAAACTAATCCTCAACGGGGATATTATTGACGGTTGGCAACTGAAAAAATACGGGGCTTGGCAAAAGAAACATACTGCTTTTTTCAAGACGGTGCTGAAGATGATGGATGACTGTGATACCAAGGTTATTTATCTGCGGGGAAACCATGATGATTTTTTGGATCAAATCATGCCGCTAAAACTCGGCAAACAGTTTCAAATTCGTAAAGATTATATTCTTAAATCAGGCGGCAAGCGCTTCTATATCACGCACGGGGATGTATTTGACAGCATCACTACCCACATGAAATGGTTGGCCTATTTGGGCGATGTAGGTTATACTTTTTTATTGTGGGTCAATAAGTTGTATAATCATTATCGCAGTTGGCAGGGACTGCCGTATTACTCATTGTCGCAGGTAGTGAAACAACGAGTCAAAGCAGCAGTAAGTTACATTTCTGATTTTGAAGAAAAATTAACGGAATTGGCCCGTTCACGCAATTGTGACGGTATCATCTGCGGACACATTCACCAACCCGCCATTCGTCAAATGGGAGACGTGATTTATATGAACTCGGGCGATTGGGTAGAATCTCTGAGTGCTCTCGTTGAAGATTATAACGGCAATTGGAGCTTGATTTATTACAATGAAGAAGCCAATACAAGCAAAGAGCCCACAATATCGGAATTTTTTGGGCAAAAAGGACGACTTGCGCAAGTCAGTTGAAGGTGAGGAGTCAATCATAACTCCTCGCCTTGGTCTATTTATTGCTTTGCAGGAAAAGGAATAACCAGTTTTTCCCCGCGCTCAGCAAAGTTTTTGGTCTTTTTATTAGCGGCCATAATTTGTTCCACTGTCACCCCATATTTGTCGGCTACCACTCGTAAAATATCACCGGCTCCTACTGTGTGGACAGCCTGTACCCGTATTTTGATGCGTGTTACGCCCGATTTTACGTCTTTGGTTTCGTCCTGAATATTCGGATTGAGCCCTTTGAGTGTATTGCTTTTGAGGTTATAACGGTTAGCAATACCATAGAATGTTTCGCCGGACTGTACCGTATGCGTAATCTCTACTCCCCCCGGATCTACCGCTGCAGGCTTGGGTTTTTCTGGCTCTTTTTCTTCCGGCTTTTTTACGGGCTCTTCTTCCTCTGGCTTCGGAGGTTTGGTAGCCAGTGTTTCTTCTTTTTCGGCAGGAGTAGTTGTTGTATTATCGTCAGAAGCAGTATTTTCACCTTCCAGAGTAGAGGGAGTTGTGCTTTCTGGTTGATTAAATTGTCCATTTTCGTTAGGAATCGGCTGCAATTCACGCCCCGTTGTGTCAAGCGGTGTATTCAGCAATTGATCCACATCGGCGGCATCGTCGGCAATGTATTCATATCCAACATATAATAAGCCCGAAATCACCAATACCAATACAGCTAAAGAAAGGTAAGGCAATTTAGAGGTTTCTTCGGGACGACGATTTCTATTTTCGTTTTCTGACATATCATTAGTAATTTGCAAAAACCTGAAGGGTTTGAAAAAGTAAGTTTACAATCAGATTATTGATATAATTAAGTTCAATTTTGGTGCTGTAATTAATACGACACGCCTCATTTATCTAAGATAAAGCTTGAGCTTCCCGGCTCATTTCAGCTACTTTAACTTTAAGCGATTCTTTGTATTCGGTCAATTTTTCGGCTACTCCTTCGTCGAAAGTTCCAATGATTTGGATGGCCAGAATCCCTGCATTACGAGCACCGTTAAGCGCTACTGTAGCGACAGGTACACCTGAAGGCATCTGTAAAATAGAAAGAACCGAATCCCAACCGTCTATGGAATTGCTGCTTTTGACAGGCACTCCAATAACGGGTAACGTAGTCAATGAGGCAATCATTCCCGGCAAATGAGCCGCTCCTCCAGCACCGGCAATAATGACTTTCAACCCGCGAGAACGGGCATTTTTTCCGTATTCCACCATTTTTTCAGGAGTACGGTGTGCCGAAACAATATCTATCTCGTATCCAATTCCAAATTCTTTCAACATATCAGCGGCTTCCTGCATCACCTTTAAGTCTGAAAGGCTGCCCATTATGATTCCTACCATGCCCAATCTTAGAGTATTTGTGCTATTATACGGCGTTTCGACGGGTTTGTCAACTCTGTCGTATTTATTTTGTTTTGTTTTTACTTAATTTGCACCACAAAAATAGTATTTTTCTAATGACTAACGAATTAGAACAGACCATAATTCAACTTACAACTCCTTTTTATGCCCTGCTAATTGGATTTGAGGCATTGATGAGCCATTGGCAGCATCGTCAGTATTATACTTGGCGCGATACCCTGACCAACTTCCTTCTGATGCTTTTTAACGGAGGGATAGATTTAGCATTTCGGGCCGTCTATGTCGTAATTTTAGTTGCATTTTATCAGTACCGGTTTACTGAGATTAGTAACGTCTACGCCTATTGGATAGTACTGTTTTTTGCAGAAGATTTTCTGTTTTACTTCCTGCACGTAGTGGATCATTACAGCCGTTTATTTTGGGCAGTCCACGTAACGCATCATTCTTCCGAATATTTCAATCTTACCACGGGTTTTCGCTCTTCGGTGTTTCAGCCTTTGTATCGGTTTGTCTATTTTATCCCCTTGGTATTGGTTGGTTTTAAACCTGCTGATATTGTGTTAATGTATTCTATTACACAGACTTACGGAATCATTGTACACACTAACTATATTGGCAAATTAGGTTGGCTTGGGTATGTATTCGTAACCCCCTCACATCACCGTGTACATCATGCGTCCAATGTACCGTATTTGGACAAAAACATGGGAATGTGCCTTATCATCTGGGATAGAATTTTCGGTACTTTTCAGGAAGAACTGGAAAAAGAACCTGTCCGTTACGGATTAACAAAATCATTAGATGATAGAAGTTTGACCAATACTCTATTTCACGAATGGAAAGCCATTGTCCATGATTTGAAGCGAGAAGTAGATTGGAAAACCAAACTGAAATACGTTGTAAATCCCCCCGGTTGGTCACACGATGGCAGTACACAGACCAGTAATCAATTGCGTAAACAAGAAGTAAAAAGCCTTAAAACCGAAGCGACGATTCTCGAATAACCAAAGCCGCCGGTAATACGAGATTTTCAACGGGTACGGGGTTCTCTTTGGTTTGACTTAAAAAAATACGCGAAGCTTCCGCTCCAATTTGCTTTCCAGGACGCCTGACAGTAGTGAGTGGAGGAGAAATATAAGCCGAAATAGGTGAGTCATCAAAACCTATAATGGCTACTTGGCCGGGTACTCGAAATCCCTTTTCCCGTACCACATACATCGCTCCGATGGCAACTTGGTCATTTACCCCAAAAATACCATCGGGGCGCTGAGGAAGCTCCATGAGGCGCTGCGTGGGGATAATCGCACTTTCTACTTGAAAATTGGTACTGACAATCAACTCTTCCTTAATCGGGAATTGGTATTTTTTCAGGCAGTCTACATAACCATGAAATCGCTGTTCGGTAATGGATAAACCCTGCGGACCTTTTAAATGAGCAATGCGCTGACAACCCATTTTGATTAAATGCTCCGTTGCCGCAAAAGCGCCGTAATAATCGTCTATCGTAACCCGACTTGCTTCAAAACCTTCGTATTCGCGGTCAATAAAAATCAGGGGCACTTTTCGTTGAATAATACTTTCAAGGTGTTCATAATGGCCTGAATCGTATGTTTCCTTTGATATAGACAGAAAAATCCCTTCTACCCGATTGGCCAACAATTTTTCAACGTATTCTCTCTCAAGAAGATAACTTTCGTTACTAACACAAATATTCATCAAATAACCTTGCGGTTGCAGCACTGATTGAAGCCCGTCAATGATAGCCGTTTCGTGTTGATGATTGAGAGAAGGAACAATAACACCCAGCGTTCCGGTGCGTTTGTTAAGCAAACTCAACGACACCGAATTGCGCTGATACCCTACTTTTTGAGCGTATTCCTGCAGGTTTTTGCGAGTGTCTTCATTAATCAGGGGATGGTTGTTCAAGGCCCTTGATACGGTAGAAGGGGAACACTTGAATTTACGGGCAATGTCTTTAATCGTAATGGGTCGGTCAGATGCCATAGTTCAGTTGACAGTTTGCTGCTTTCAGTTCACCGTTTATAACGGACGATGGGCTGGTTTTTCTAAATCTGTCACGGGAAGATAAATAAAAAAGCGGTTTTGAGAACCGCTTTTTAGATTAAAATTTCAAGGTAGTAGGCAAATATTTTGCCGCTAAATCCTCGTAATAAGGTCTAAGCTCGTTCCAATCGGGAACTTTAGGCGATTTTGTATACAAATCATAAGGATTGAACACGTTCACCCATTTGAAATACTCGTGGTCGTGCGCATCCATCAGGTGGGTATATGCATTCTCACGGTGTTGAGCGTAAAACGAGTGATAACGAATCATATACAAAGCTGACTCAGGCAAATAATTCTTCGTCATTTGGTACAAATATTCGTCGTGGCCCCATGACATGTGGACGTTGCGTAAGCCACAGTTTGGCTCATAAACACCGTATTTGGTATTGAAACGCTCGTCATTAGAATCAGGATTGGTCGCAAAATATTCGGGGTAAACAATTTTATCAGAGTGTTGGCAACCTACGGGAAACGTATCACCCACAACGGCCCATTGAGGTTCGCCAAACAGACAAAGCACTTTTCCCATATCGTGCAACAGTCCGGTTAATACAAACCAATCGGGGTGACCATCCGCACGGATAGCTTCCGAAGTTTGCAACAGGTGTTGAAGTTGGTCAAGGGCGATATCCGGGTCAGAATCATCCACTAGGGTATTCAGGAACTCAAATGAATCCCACAGGGTCATTTCTTTTTTATCAAACTTGAGAAAATCCTGACGTTTTTCCATTACAAAATCGTACGTCTGATACTTGTGATTGAGGCGGTAAAACTCTTTCACGGTATCGCGGGCAGGATCGTCGTAATTACGAAATTCTTCTTTTGCCTTGGCTTGCGCGAGGCTATCAGGATCGGGATAACGTAGAACAAGGTCGTCTTCCCACTCATCCAAACTTGCTAATGGAGCGATTTCGGCGTCGGTGTATTGCGTGGAATTCATGATGATATGTAATGATATACAAGATTATGTTTCGTATGACTGAGCAAATATACAGTATTAACTTTTGAAGAAATAAGCCTTAAAAAAGAAAAGCTACTGCAAACGTTTGAAAAAAATTGCAAGTGTTTGCAAAACCTCTTTTCGATGGTAAATTGGTAATCGGCTTTCTCCATTTGCCCTTCAAGAGAATAAAATTCCCCCTTCTGCTATAAGAGACAGGCGATTCAGAAAGCTTGACCGCAAACTTTTGTTTATTATCGCTAAGTTGTTCACTTTTGCCAATCAATGCGCACTACTGGCTAAAAACCTTCTCCATCTGATGCTTACCAACGTCGAACACCTCGGAATTGCAGTCAAAAATATCGCCGCTTCCGATGAACTGTTTTCCAAACTTTTTAATACGTCGCCTTACAAACACGAATCAGTGGAATCGGAAGGCGTGACGACCTCGTTTTTCAAAATCAACCAAACCAAAATAGAACTGCTCGAAGCCACCAATCCCGACAGTCCAATTGCGAAGTTTATTGAAAAAAAAGGCGAAGGAATTCACCATATTGCGTTTGAAGTGGATGATATTTTGGCCGAAATGGAACGCCTCAAAAACGAGGGATTCACTTTGCTCCATGAAACTCCCAAACGCGGTGCTGACAATAAACTGGTGTGTTTTCTGCACCCTAAGGGTACGAATGGGGTGTTGATTGAACTTTGCCAAGAAAAAAAATAGGTCGCTCTTATTCTGCTATTTTCTTAAACCCTAACCTTTCTAACTGATTTTATGCGTTTAAAACTTCTTATTTACACGGCTATTGTCGTTGCTGAGATTGCTTGTGGCTACGCCGGTTTTTGGCAGGGCGTATATTTGTTTAAGCCCCTTATCATGCTTTCACTCCTGTTTTGGACGCGCGATTACCTCAAAACCTATCCATGGCTTTGGATTGGAATGTGGTTTGGATTGGGTGGAGATATTTTCTTGATGATTCGCGGCAAAGACCTGTTTGTGGCGGGTTTGGGGTCATTTTTGGTTATGCAAATCTGTTACATTATAGCTTTCAGCAAAACACTGACTCCCGATGGAAAAGCCGCATTACGCACTTCCTGGCGGCGTTTGACTTTACCTTTTGCGATTTACGGGCTCAGTTTTTTAGCCATTTTATACCAACCCATCACCGGTAACACTTCTACAAAAGGGCTCTGGATGCCCGTAGTGGTCTATTCTGTCTGTTTGTGCAGCATGGGCGTAGCGGCGGCGTTTCGGAAAGGTTCGGTAAACTACAACAGTTATTCGTGGGTATTGGCAGGCGCTGTTTTGTTTATTTTATCCGATTCTACCATTGCCCTCAACAAGTTTTTACAACATTTCGACATCGCTTCTTTGCTCGTAATGACGACCTACGGTGCGGCACAATGGCTGATTGTTTGGGGTATATTCAAACGTTAAGGTTCAGTCCTGCTAAACTTTACAAAATTTGATTTATTTTTGTAGAGCTTGACCGCCTGACACCATCTTATGAGAAAATTTTTACTTTTTACCCTTCTCGGAGGGCTCCCTTTTTGTGCCTTCTCTCAACATTATTTTCACACCGGTTTTTGGACACGAGTGGCTTTAAACGCCAAACTGACTCCAAAATTGAATTTGATGGGTGAAGTCGGGATGAGACGACAAAATAACTTGCACCATTTAAGTCCGATTGAAAACCCTCAAACGAGCAATGTAAAATTTACCCTTACCTATCAGTTTAAACATCTCAATGTCATACTTTCTCCCTACGAGAATATTTATTCTTATCAGCTTTTAGGAAAAGACGCTGATTTGTCAGTGCCGAGACTGCACGAGCTTCGTTTTTCGGGGGGATTAGAATACGTCAAAGCATGGACAAAAAGCCGATTACAGTTTCGTAATGTTTACGAATACAGAAAATTTGATGCCATTACGCGTTACCGAAATCGCACCCGACTATTGTCTCGTTTTACCTTGTCTTCCAAAACGCTGATGACCCTTTACGACGAAGTTTTTATCAATCTGCCTCCTAATCGCTTGCCCAATGCGTTCAATCAAAACCGCCTCAGTTGTACATTTACGCATTCAATCACTCCTCATTTTGACGTAGAGGCAGGTTATGTCTATGTTTTGGCGGAGCGGTTTACGCTGTCGGAGTATGACCACACCAACGGACTTATTCTCTATCTGATGTTTAAGCTGTGACAGCTAAAAAACAGCATAATCATTTGTAAGTTACTTTTTGGGCGTAAATGAGGCAATAAAATTACTTCCGTACAACGCAAAATGCTTACTTGACTGCTCATTTTCCAGTTCGTTCGTTTTCTGAGTAATAGTCTCGTGCAATTTGGGATAATCTTCGGGGACTTTGCACTTCAACAACTCGGTATTAGCCATATTGACCAAATTATGAAACGATATTCATCCTTCTTCCCGCAGTCTCCACGTCTCAAAAACTTTGAATTGCAGAACAACGGTAGAAGCTAAGGAGCCAATCAGCGGGATAATGGCACAAATGAGTTTGATGTTGGGTGTCCAGGTAGCTTTGGTCTGGAAGGCCACAAATATGGAGGTCAAAAAGCCGCATAATAAGGAACCCAATTGCAATCCGTACCAAATTCTAAAATTTCGTTTGGATATTCTGGCGTACCATATTTCGTAATCCTGATGAATTTTGTTAATCAAAGCAATGAGTGCTTCTTTGGTGTTCTGATCTTCTTCAGTTACTTCAGCCATTTTATTGTTTGTTTATGGGTTGCGGTCTTGGGGTTTCAACAAGAATGCAGCTATCCTAAATACACATTCTCCCACGGGCTATAGCGACTATTTTTTGGATTCGGAACGATTTTTAAGTATTTCAAAAATAGGAAAATATCCTTAAACATCCAGGTTATTTACTAACCTGTTTTTGAAAAAAAGATTAAAAATCACCAAGTAAAAAAAGAAGAATTGTTTTTCACACACTTTTGATCTCAAGAATTGGGGAAAATGGGACGCAAAAGGCAAACTCTGCACTTATTATAGGTAAAATCGTAGTAGAAACCTTCGTCCGAAATCCCTACTTTTGTGGTTTTTATAATGCCGCGTTAACCCTGTACAATGAAGAATTATATCAAACACGACCCGTGGTGCGTCATCGAAGAAGGATTTTATCCTGAATACAACGAAATTACGGAGAGTCTTACCAGCCTTGGCAACGGCCGCATGGGTCAGCGAGGCAATTTTGAAGAAAAATTTTCGGGCAAAACCCTCCTTGGAAATTACGTAGCTGGCGTATTTTATCCTGACAAAACCCGCGTAGGTTGGTGGAAAAACGGCTACCCGCGCTACTTCGCCAAAGTCCTTAATGCCTGTAATTGGATAGAAATAAACGTTGAAATCGAAGGCGAAATCCTTGATTTGGCTACCTGCACCGTGTCAGATTATTCGCGGGTGCTGAACATGAAAGAGGGGATTTTGGAACGAAAATTTGTGGCCAAGCTGCCAAGCGGCAAACAAATTCGTGTACAAGCACAGCGTTTTTGCAGTATCGTTGATGATGAATCTGGAGCGATTCGTTATGCCATTACGCCCCTTAATTTTGACGGAAAAATCACGCTTACGCCATGTTTAAATGGCGATATCAGCAATAAAGATTCCAACTACGGCGAAAAATTCTGGGATGAAATTCGTAAAGAAACCGCTTTTGGGGAAGGCTACCTTGAAATGCGCACCAAAGACACGCCTTTCAAAACGGAGCTTTTCAACGTGTGTACCGGGATGAAAATTGACATTACGCTTAACGGTGAACGTATTGATTTTCAGAGCAAACCCATCAAAGGAAACAAGTGTGTAGCCTGTCAGGTTGAATTGGACGTCGCGGCGAATGAAGAAGTAGTTTTGTACAAATATGCTGTCAATTTGGCGTCGTTGAATCATGCCGTGGAGCAATTGATTCCCAATGCCAAAGCCTATATCCAACGAATCTCGGAGAAAGGCTTTGAACAGATGAAAGCCGAACAAGTGCAGGCTTGGGCCGACCGTTGGGCGCAAAACGACATCATCATCGAAGGGGATTCGGACAGTCGCACTTATGCTGCCCAACAAGGGATTCGTTTCAATATTTTTCAGTTAGAACAAACCTATACGGGCGAAGATGCTCGTCTCAATATCGGTCCGAAAGGATTTACCGGTGAAAAATACGGTGGAAGCACCTATTGGGATACAGAAGCGTATTGCCTACCCTTCTATCTCGCTACAGCCGACCAAAAAGTAGCGCGTAACCTCCTCATTTACCGTCACAAACACCTCCAAAAAGCCATCGAAAACGCCGCTAATTTGGGTTTCAAAGACGGGGCGGCTCTTTACCCGATGGTTACCATAACGGGAGAAGAGTGCCACAATGAGTGGGAAATCACGTTTGAAGAGATTCACCGCAACGGCGCTATCGCTTACGCTATTCATGATTACATCCGTCATACGGGCGATGCAGGTTATTTGGCTGAATATGGTCTGGAAGTATTGATTGCCATTGCTCGTTTTTGGGCCCAACGGGTCAATTGGTCGAGTGATAAGAATAAATACGTAATGCTGGGCGTAACAGGACCGAACGAATACGAAAACAACGTCAACAACAACTGGTACACTAACTACCTCGCCGCCTGGTGCTTACGCTATACGCTTTCAGCAATTAGTAGCCAGAAGCCAGAAGTAAGAAATGAGGTATTGGGTAAAATAACTCCCCCATTGGGGGTTGGGGGGCTGGAAACGGCGAAATGGCAGCATATTGTGGACAACATGCACTATCCTTACGATGCAGAACGTCAGGTGTTTTTGCAGCAGGATGGATTTTTAGACAAAGAACTGTTGACCGTTCACGACATAGCTGAGCATCGTCCCATCAATCAAAAATGGTCGTGGGATCGAATTTTGCGGAGCTGTTTCATCAAACAGGCCGACGTATTGCAGGGCCTGTATTTCTTTGAAGATGACTTTGATACAGAAACCCTTCGTCGCAATTTTGATTTTTACGAACCCATGACGGTTCATGAATCTTCGTTGTCTCCCTGCGTACACGTGATTCAGGCAGCGAAGTTGGGGTACAACGAAAAGGCGTACGAAATGTACCTGCGCACGTCCCGCCTCGACCTTGACGATTACAACAACGACACCGAAGACGGACTTCATATCACGAGTATGGCCGGCACGTGGATGTCGGTCATTAAGGGGTTTGCGGGAATGAGAATTAAGAAAGACACCCTGTCTTTTACGCCCTTTTTGCCGGAACAATGGCAGGGCTATTCGTTCCGAATTGGCTTTCGCGGTCAAGTGGTGCGCGTAGCGGTGCGCCCGGGCGAGGTGGAAGTAGAAAACTTATCTAATGAAAGTATTTCATTGATAATCAACGATAACAAAGTAAACGTAAAAGCAAAAACTACCGAAGTATTGGCGTAGTTGGTAAGTCATAAATAAAAAAGAGGTGCCGTTTTTTGATTCGGCACCTCTTTTTTATTTCACAAATCCCATTCCAATCATCCAGGCTTTACAGCTTTCGGGCCAACTATGGACTGAGCCTTTCAGTTTTTGGGCCAAACCAAAACCATGGCCACCGCTTTCGTAAACAAGCAGCGAAGCGGGGATTTTGAGTTTTCGAAGGGCATCGTAGTACAATAAACTGTTTTCAACGGGTACACCTTTATCATCCGTCGCATGAACAAGCAACGTAGGTGGCGTTTTATCAGAAACCTGTTTTTCGGTAGAATAGAAATCCAATTGCTCCTGCGAAGGCGTTTTACCCAACAATTTTTCAAACGAACCCGCATGTTTGAATGGCCCGGAAGTGATGACAGGATACATCAAAATCGAAAAATTAGGCTTACAAATTTCGGGATTGGAAAGATTTTTCAGGCCGGTCAGGTCTTTTGCCAAATACCAGTGGGTACTCGCGGTAGAAGCCAAATGCCCGCCTGCCGAAAATCCCATGATACCGATACGACTAGGGTCAATCTTATATTTATCCGCATTTTCACGAACAATCTGTATTCCTTTCAGTGCATCTTCCAACCCTACTTCGTGTTTGTTTGACCAAAGAGCATCGTCGGGAAGGCGGTATTTCAACACAAAAGCGGTTACGCCAAAACTGTTAAACCACGTAGCCACGTTCACTCCTTCATGTCCGGCAGCTTCGATGCTGTAACCTCCGCCCGGACAAATGATTACCGCCGCGCCGTTGGGCTTGTCGGGAAAATAAGCCGACAACACCGGCAATACAATATTACTGATTCGCAAAATTCCGTCATTTCCTGCCTCAATCTTTTCCTGAACGTTACGATTTTTTAAGTCATTGGGGATTTTTCCATCAGGCCAAAGCGGGATGACGGTTTGCGAACGCGACATAGTAGAATTGAAAATGATAAATGAAAGACACAGAATGAAGTACAAAGATAAGTGGGATTTCATAGGATGCTTGTTTTTACACTTTACCAAACCCATTGATTTATATTTTCTACTCACACTTTTTATCAATCCGTACGCAGCCATCCCGTCAAACTCAGGCGCTCACGCAGGGCCGGAAGTACCTCGTGTTCCAATTTATCCGCTTCAAAACACACCAAACGACCGCCTAAAGGAGCAATTTTTACGGATTCTGCATTTGGAAAATGAATGACCAATTCTCCACCGTCGGTCGCCTGCCAATCTCCGTTCAAATAACAAATCACTGACATTTTTCGACTCGAATCGTGCAAAAATCGGTCAAAATGTCGTTTGTAGAATGTTCCGATAGGATACAAAGCATAATGAAATTCAAAACTTCGTAATCCCAGATAGCACGTTCGATTGAGATACGTGATAAACGTATTGATTTTATAAAAAAAAGCCTGTTCGTCCACATCGACAGAGTTTTCGTCTAACCACAGAATATGGTCACCGCGAACTTTATCCTGTACATGGCGCTCGCTTTTTTGACCAATCCCCGCCGTCCTAAAAATACCCGCCTCATGACGTTGACTTAAGATCAATACCAGCGCTTTCACTTCTTTGGGAGTAAAAAAATCGTCCGTTACTCCGTAACTATGTTCGGCGATGCTATCTATCAGTAAATCAAAGATTTTCATTATCAGGGGATTATCTCAAAGGTAGTCACAGATATTTACAATGTTTAAAATAAAAAGCACTCTGTAACATATATCACTCATTTTACCCAAAATATGCCCGACATTTGTCTCATTAATTCACAATCACAAAATCATAAAGCTATGTTTGGACTATTCAAAACCAAGAAAAATTACGAAAACGTAAACGCTTCTACATTTAAGCAATTGATGACAGAAACACCCAATGCTGTTATTTTGGACGTCCGCACGGCGGCAGAAGCCCGTTCAGGAAGTATCAAAGGCGCCGTCAATATTGACCTGATGAGCGTAGATTTTCAGCAAAAAATTGCTAAATTGGACAAAAACAAAACCTATTTTGTGTATTGTCGGAGTGGCAATCGCAGCGGACAAGCCTGCAAAGTAATGGGCGATGCGGGTTTCACAAACGTATATAATCTTTCGGGTGGCATGATGAGCTGGCCGTACTAAACACACAAAGCTACATGACAGCAATCCTTCAAAACTGGAATTTTATGCGCTTCCTGCGATTGGGCATGGGGCTGTGGTTGGTCTATTCCGCTTTTGCCGATCACCAACCGCTTTTAGGGCTTTTGGGCAGCGTATTTGCTTTACAGGCCATTATGAACGCAGGTTGCTGTGGAGCAAGCGGTTGTGCCATGCCCAACGCACGTCAAAGCACAGGCCAAATCACCAAAGAACCAATTCAGTATGAAGAAATTAAGTAGTTTAAAATGGGGATGGATAGGTGCCTTGGCAGGTGCTGTCGGCGGTTATTGGTATTGGAAAGAAATAGGTTGCGTTACAGGAACTTGTCCCCTCAAATCACAATGGCAAACCATGGTGCCTTACGGGGCTCTTTTGGGTTACTTTGGAGGAGGATTGTTACAAGATATAGGACTAAAAAAACCCAAATAGGTTCTATGGTTTTTCAGAATAGAGACAATTTGTCTGCCCGGCATTCTTTTTTTAGGTTCTCAAATTACATTAAAAAGTAAAAACCATGGAAAAGAAAGAAACTTTCAACGAAATAATTAACGGTACTACGCCCGTGTTGGTAGACTTTTTTGCCGAATGGTGCGGTCCCTGCAAGATGATGTCGCCGATTTTGAAAGATTTTGCTACCCAAATGGGCGACCGCGTACGTGTGCTTAAGATTGACGTGGACAAAAACGAGAAGTTGTCTAACACTTACAAAATAAAAAGTATGCCCACTTTTATGATTTTTCAAAAGGGAAAAGTGGTTTGGCGTCATACGGGTACTATTCAGAAAAAACAGTTGGAACAGGTAGTAAATCAATTGAATACTCAACCCCGCTAAATGACCCTACCAGCGCAGTTCAACATTTTTTCGGAGATATTCCGCCACGAAATACTACAAAAAGGAATGCGAAAAACCCTTCTAAAACCGTAACTTTTCCAGTGCTTTTGTAACATATATCACTGACTCGAAGGTGTTTTCAGTGCGACCTTTACATCATGAAATCAACCACTACAAAACTCATCGCGGTATGCCTTCTTTGTGCCGCACTTTTGGTTGGATTGTATTTCATCATCGAAGGACTTTAATACTAAAAACATCTCTATCATGAAACCTAACATGGGCGGCACCGACCGCATTATTCGCCTTATCGTTGCGGCTATCGCCATTGCATTGTATTTTACAGGAACTCTTACCGGCACGCTCGGCATCATTGCGCTGGTAGTAGCTGCCATTTTTGCGTTGACAAGCGTCATCAGTTTTTGCCCGCTGTATGCTATTTTTGGGCTGAATACCTGTTTAGTGAAAAGTTAAGCAAGAGCAAAAATTAATCAAAAAAGCCATTTTACCTGTGTAGAATGGCTTTTTTGATGGTCTGTGTTAGGGAATCCTGCGTTTTCAGTTACTTTTGATTTTTCTCATATCTTCCTCAAAACCACTATGAAACCAACCTTTGATGCCAAACCATTATTTTGGGTCAGCTTAGCCGTTGTTTTTTACTTTGGCTTCGTTTATCTTAATCATTCTTACTTCAAAATTGACTTCGTATTGCTCGGTGTTTTTCAGGAAATGATGCTTTTTCCACTCATGGTTTTGCAATTGGTTCTGTTATTTTTCTCGTTACAAAATCTCTTCTCCACCCAATTTTCTTTTAAGACGTATTCTTTTCCAACCGTTTGCCTCCTACTGACAAGCTCCCTTTTGACGTGGGGATCCTTTTTTGTTGAATAAAATTCAGATAATCCAACCCCAGTTGATTTTGTTATTTCATATCGTATATTTGCGATATATAATTTAAAAATATGGCTATCAACCGAAAAATGGATTTCCAAGCCGATGAAATTGCGCTGGCTGATTTTGCAAAAGCCATTGCTCATCCGGCCCGCATCGCGATCCTGAAAATACTGGCACAACAAAAAAGCTGCATCTGCGGCGAAATCGTGGAAGGGCTGCCGCTGGCACAGGCTACCGTCTCACAACACCTTAAAGAACTGAAAGTCATCGGGCTTATCAAAGGGACTATTGAAGGGAAAACGTCCTGTTATTGTATTGATTGGGAGGTTTTCAATGCCTTTGTCGGACAATTTGGAGTCTTTGCTGAATTAGCCCAAAACGCACCCAATCAATCACAATCCTGCTGCTGAAAATATAGAACTCAAATTCGTCATTCGCTTATGTCTCGACCAAAAAAACTCTCCTTTTTAGATACTTATCTTACCCTTTGGATATTCCTGGCCATGATTCTGGGCGTAAGTATTGGCTACTTTTTTCCCGAATCCGAAGGCTTTATCAACAGTTTCAATGTGGGTACTACTAACATTCCACTGGCGATTGGTTTGGTTTTGATGATGTACCCGCCCTTGGCCAAGGTGCGCTATGAAGAACTGCCAAAGGTATTTACCAACACCAAAATTCTGGTACTGTCGTTGGTTCAAAACTGGATTATCGGGCCGTTGCTGATGTTTGGTTTGGCAGTTATTTTCCTACCCGACAAACCCGAATATATGACGGGACTGATTATGATTGGCATTGCCCGCTGCATTGCGATGGTCATTGTTTGGAACGACCTTGCCAACGGGGATCGGCTTTACGCAGCCGGCTTGGTTGCCTTCAACAGCATTTTTCAAGTTCTTTTTTATTCGGTGTATGCGTGGGTTTTTATCACGGTTTTGCCGCCGTTATTTGGACTGAAAGGGTATGAAGTCAATATCACCATTGGCGAAGTGGCGCAGAGCGTATTTATCTATCTCGGCATTCCGTTTTTATTGGGCATTATTTCCCGTTACGGCATCACGGCACTTATGGGCCGTCAGTGGTTTGAGGACGTGTATTTACCTAAAATCAGCCCCATTACACTAATTGCTTTGTTGCTTACTATTTTAGTAATGTTTAGCCTCAAAGGACAGTTGATTGTCCAAATTCCCTTAGATGTAGTTCGGATTGCGATTCCGCTTACATTCTATTTTGGAATTATGTTTTTGTCGGCTTTTTATCTTTCCAAACGAGCAGGTGCCAATTACGCCAAATCCACTTCATTGGCCTTTACTGCGGCCGGTAATAACTTTGAACTGGGCATTGCCGTCGCCATTGCGGTGTTTGGCATCAATTCCGGTGCTGCTTTTGCCGCCGTTGTCGGGCCGCTCATTGAGGTACCCGTTTTGATATTATTTGTGAATTATGCCCTCAAACAAACCCATAAATTTCAACCATGATTTCTAACGTAAAACACTATTTTGAACATCTTGACCTCAATGAGGTATCCACCGAACGCCAATCTATTTTGCAGCCTTTAGTGGAATATATAAAATCAAAAACCGACGCACAACAATCTGTTAATCTGACGTTTATCTGTACGCACAATTCCCGCCGCAGTCATTTGGGGCAAGTATGGGTTCAGGTAGCTGCGGCGTATTTTGGCATTGAAAATGTCCATTCTTTTTCGGGAGGAACAGAAGCGACGGCCTGCAATCCCCGTACCATTGCGGCATTTCAACGTGCAGAACTGGAAGTGGTAAAAACTACAGCTTCGGAAAATCCCGTTTACGAAATTCGATTTGATGATTATTCCCAACCCATTATAGCTTTCTCCAAAGTCTACGACCAAGCTCCCAATCCCAATCGTGGCTTTGCGGCCATTATGACCTGTGACCACGCCGAGGCCAATTGTCCGTTTATTCCGGGAGCTGAAAAACGCCTACCTATCATGTACATTGACCCCAAAATAGCAGACGATACTTCGGAAGAAACCGCCACCTACGATGCCCGCTGTCGGCAGATTGCTACGGAGATGAAATGGGTGTTTACCAACCTATAAACGGCACTTGAACGCTATTTTTAAGTTGCTTACCTTTGTTAAATAAAACAGTACTTAATTATGCAAGCTACTCTCAAGGTTCGTTTATCGGTCAAAAAATTAGCCGAATTAGCTCGTCAATTATCTCCCAAGGAAAAGTCCAAATTGATTGCACTCTTACAGGAGGAAGAAGAGTATATGACTAAGGAAGAGTTGGTGGAGCGTATTAAGGAAGGGCTTGAAGAAGTAAAACTTTATAAAGAAGGAAAAATAAAATTCAAATCTGCCAGAGAATTTATAAATGAACTTCGAGGTTAACCTTTCCAAAGGGTTTTTGAGAGACATCAAGCCACTGGCTAAAAAATACAAATCTCTCGCCGATGATTTGGAAACCCTCATAGATTCTTTAGAGTTAACCCCCATGCAAGGTACTCCATTGGGACAATCCTGCTATAAAATACGCCTCGCCATCAAAAGTAAAGGGAAGGGCAAAAGTGGCGGCCCGCGCAGGGCGGTGCACGAGTCGTTACGTACGTAGTTACTGAAAACGAAGAAGTTATCCTACTTACTATTTACGACAAACAGGTCAAAGCAGACTTAGAGCCCAATGAATTGGATACGCTTCTTGACAGCCTTGAGTAAATTTTCTAAAGTCCCTTTCCCCTCAAAATAGGTTATAGCTCTCTCAAAGAAACTGCTATCTACAACGCCCGCTGTCAGCAGATTGCTACGAAGATAAAATGGTGTTTGAGAAGGCAAAAATCCCTTCAATAAATCCTTAAAAGTTAGTCGAATGTGATTAATGTCATCGTTTTTTGGCTAAATGAGTGCCAGATTTACATTGTACAAAATCAACGCAAAAAATGGCGGCTTTCTTTTTTATCATTGTCCTGTTACATTTGACCGCAGGTTTTGGCTGGGTGCTTTATAAAATCGCTTTTCAGAAGAATGAGCCGAAATAGCTTTCAATCAACTCATTCAAATTAGCTTGTAAAACCATGACCACATCCCATATCCATTTGATTTGGCAAGAAGCCCGTACCCGTTTTTCCAATCTGTTGAAAAACATTTCTGAAAGCGATTTAACCAAAACGCTCGGCAACAGTCCCAACAGCGCGGGCTTTTTAATTCGACACGTTGCCGATGTGGAGTTACTTTTCAGTAAAAATGTGTTTGGACAAACCAATTTACACGTATCAGCAAAAACAGTCATTGCTCAAAAAGATACGGGGGAATGGACAAACCTGGCTGAGTTATTGGTGTATCAGGAAGAAGCTTATCAATGTTTAGAAAAAGCTATTTTAAATCAAAGCGATGCCGATTGGCAAATCACAATCTCCACCAAGGAATTCGGGACTAAAACCAAAGTCGAAGCTTTAGGTCGAATAATATCTCATACGGCCTACCACGCGGGTCAACTGGGTATTATTCTAAAGTATGGAAAATAAAAGTATGAATAAAAACCGCTACATTAACGTTGTATTTGCACACGTAATCAAATTGGTCAATTAGTATGAAGCCTTTATTCATTTCGGGATTATTTTTTCTGTCTACCGTTTCAATGACAGCCTTCAAATTACAACAAGCTCCTCAACAATCCGTCAACTACCAAAAACTCGGCGATTCACTCAGTTTGCAGGCTCAACAGACGTTAATTAAAAATCTGCTGGGTGCCATTGAAAAAGGCGGTACTGCCTATGCGGTAGATTTTTGTAACGAGAATGCGGTGCCGTTGACTAAGTCTCTTTCCAAGAAGTATGAAGTTGAAATTCAACGGATTTCGACCAAAAATCGTAACCCCGATAATGCCGCATCTATGTTTGACAAGAAGATATTGGACTTATTTACTGCAAATTCTCTGAAAGATACGCTTGTGAGCACTCCCAAAGGGTACGTTTATTACAAACCCATCAAAATCGGAATGCCTACCTGTCTGCAATGCCACGGCAAACCCAAACAGGATATTGAAGCCGCAACGCTGAAAACAATTCAACGAAAATACCGTTTTGACAAAGCAACGGGTTATGCTATGGGCGAGCTGAGAGGTACCTGGAAGTTAACGTTTGAAGTAAAACAATGAAAAACATTCTATTAATCCTCTCCCTAATCGTAGGGCAAGGGGCTTGTTCAACAGGCCAAAAAGCGCAAACTATCGACGCAAAAACCTTTCAAAATCTCATTGATACCCTTCCCGATGAAGTGGTGGTGGATGTACGTACGAGCCCGGAACTGGTCGGAGGCGTTATTCCACAGGCCATTCACATGGATTACAACGGCCCAGATTTTGAAAAACAGATAGAAAAACTCGACAAAAATAAACCCGTATTGGTTTATTGCGCTACCGGGGGGCGCAGCGCCAACGCGGGCGAACTATTGCTGAAAAAGGGATTCAAAAAAGTGTACAATCTGGATGGTGGCCTCAACGGATGGCGAGCGGCGGGGTATTCAACGGCGATTGTAGCTCAATAACATCAGTTAGCGGAATAGTTGCTTTGCTCGATCTTGGAAAGCAGTTTAGACTTGCCTTCCAAGAAGGCTTTGTCGTACTCAGTGGTGGAAATGGTTTTATCCAAAATTTCGTAATTTTCGTAATCCTGAAACACAATTCCGCCGACAGTTTCGCGCTTGGTGGCTTTCCGCAGACGGGGTCCGCCGTTGGCGTACGACAAATAATCTAAGGTGTGTGTCTGCCGGTTAATCCAATAACAAAACTCATCTTCGTGGTCTTTTCCGCCACCCTCTTGGTCAAATGTGACTTTGATTTTGTCGTATTTTTGGTTTTCGATGGTTATTTCTCCCATGTATTTCAAATTAACGGCGGGTTCTGACAGTTTATAAGGAAGCAATATAAAATAGGCAATGGAGTTGGTGCCTTCGCGGTATTTATCGGTGTCTTTTTGAGAAAGTACTTGAGTGGTATCATTGCGCTTTCTGACAAAGCTTTCGTTGGTCAAAATATCGCGATACACGTTATTGAGCGAATCGGTCGTCGTTCGTTCGTAGCTAAACTGCGTTCCCATTTGTTTTAAACGCACCTTAAACTTCCGAAAATCAAAAGACACGTCAAAATTTTGGTAGCTCTTACCGCCGTGTGCCTCTATACATTGCGCCACTATTTGTTTTGCTTTTTCGTCTTCTGTTTTTTGGGGATTACACCTAACAAATAATCCTAAAAAAATGAGAATACAGGCCAATCTCAACATCGTAAATAGTGTTTTGGGTAAAAGTATAAAAGCAAAACAGTTTCTATTGTAATCCCAAATCTATCACTAAAAACAATTAAAATCACCCATTGATTTAAGAATTCCCTAAATTCAAACAGCTTCTTTCACAACATTATCCCTCAATTTTAGGGTATTACATCAATTGGATTGGTTAGAATTACCGGTATCCGTGCTTACTTTAACGGCTATATCAAAGACATCTCTGCCAAAGTAGTAAGTTTTATCTCTTTTGAAGAATCCAGCAGAAAAATGAATCGTCACAAACGCGCTTCCGCTATCCAGTTTTTGGGTCTGTTTTTATTAACAACGTTGATAGGTTTTACCCAAGCCCCCAAACCCAATATCATTTTCATTTTAGCTGACGACTTAGCCCAAGCCGATTTAGGCTGTTATGGTAATCCTTACAACGAAACGCCGAACATTGACAAACTGGCCAAAAATGGTATCAAGTTTACCCAAAGTTACTCAGCTTGCCCCGTTTGTTCACCTTCACGAGCAGCAATTATGACCGGAAAACACCCTGCCCGGCTTAAATTAACTAACTTCTTGGTAGGAGAGCGAATGGATTCTCTTTCGCCTGTACTACCCGCCCAATGGACGAAATATCTTGGTTCATCAGAGAAAACACTGGCTGAACGACTTAAAACACTGGGCTATCAAACCGGTTTTGTGGGTAAATGGCATTTGGGCAGTGCGGACTCACTTGCTCCTTGGGGGCAGGGTTTCGATTACTCAAGAATGATTGGCAAAAATGGGCTGGATTACTACAATTACAGCATTTACGAAGATAGTTACCGAAATGCTTTCGAGGACAAAGGTACGACTTATCTGACTGATAAACTGACCGATTACGCCCTTGACTTTATAAAAAGAGCCGACCGACAGCAGCCTTTTTTTCTGTATCTCTGCTATTCGGCACCGCACGTTTTCTTGGTTCCACGGGGCGACAAAGTAAGCAAATACCTCAAAAAACACGAACAATACAAAGGAAAGTACAACCCGTATTATGCCGCCATGATTGAAAGCATGGACGACGGGGTAGGGCAAATCATGAAATTATTGGAAGAACAGGGGGTGAATGAAAATACCCTTATTGTCTTCACTTCCGACAACGGCGGCGTAGGTGTACCCGAACTTGGCCCTGTTCCTACATCGGCAGGGAATTTGCGTAAATGGAAAGGATTTACCTACGAAGGGGGAATCCGAGTGCCTACACTAATGGCTTGGAAGGGACAATTCCCCGCCAGCCAAACCTGCGACCAATATTTTATGAACACCGACTATACCCCTACCATTTTAGAGATACTGGGACAAAAATCGGACGTCTCACCCGATGCCCAAAGCTTTTATACTTTACTCAAAAACACGACAATAAAACACGAACGAGGCCCCATTTTTTGGCATTATCCACATTTTAGCAACCAGACCAGCCGCCCGTCGGGGGCTATACGACTGGGCGACTGGAAATTAACAAAAAGCTACGAAACAAATCAGGTTGAACTATTCAACCTCAGAACGGACGAATCCGAAACCAAGGATTTGAGCAAAAGTAACGTCAAAAAAGCGCAGGAATTACAGCAAAAACTAAGCGATTGGCTTAAAGAAGTAGATGCCAATATGCCCATCAGAAAATAGGCTAAAGGTAGAACTACTGTAAAATCTATACACCAATAGCCCCCATTGCGGAAACGAAGAGGTACTAATCTATTTTTACTACACTATGTCATTTTTAATCTACGGAGCAAGCGGATTCACGGGCGCACTTATTGTTGACTTAGCCGTTAAAAAAGGCTTGAAACCCGTTATTACGGGTCGAAGCGAGGCTAAAATCCAATCCATTGCCGAAAAATATGGGTTAGACTACTTGGTTTTTGGTTTGACTAACAAAGACGAAATCGTCAAAAATCTGGAAGAATTCCCGTTGGTATTGAATTGCGCCGGCCCTTTTACCCGAACTGCTAAACCGTTGGTAGAAGCCTGTTTAGTTTCCAAAACGCATTATTTAGACATTACGGGAGAAATTGAAGTGTTTGAATTGGTAAAATCATACCACAAAAAAGCCCTTGAAAGTAAAATTGTGCTGATGCCGGGTGTAGGATTTGACGTCGTTCCGACCGATTGTATGGCCGACTACTTACATACTCAACTCCCTGATGCCACTCATTTGGAATTGGCTTTCGCCAATGTGGGCGGCAGTATTTCGCACGGTACTATGACCACCATGCTCGAAGGCTTGGGCAATACAGGAGCCGCTCGGGAAAACGGCAAGATTGTTCCCAAACCCATTGGTTCCAAGGGCAAAATGATTGATTTTGGGCAACTAACCCACTTTGCCATGACCATTCCGTGGGGTGATGTATCCACGGCTCATCATACTACGGGGATTCCGAACATTGAAACATACGTGGGAGCTCCTCGATTCGCTTATTTTTTCATGAAGCTGCAATTTTTGTTTAACCCCATTTTACGCAGTAGTTTTATCAAAAAGAAATTGCAAAACTACGTGGACAAAAAAATAACGGGCCCCACCGAAAGCCAATCCCAAAAAGGGAAATCGTTCATTTGGGGAAAGGTGACCAATACCGAAGGTAAAACCGTAGAAGGGCGTCTGATAACGCCCGAAGGCTACAAACTGACTGCCGAAGCTTCGCTGCTAATCACCCAAAAAATCTTGGCGCTCAAAGACGTTGCTGGCTACCAAACCCCAGCGGGGTTGTTTGGTTATGGGTTGATTACGGAAATTAAGGATGCCGCTTTTGAGAAATAATAACGAAGTCCATCGCTGAAAAGCCTACCGAATTGGGTCAAAAATGGAACCACTTACCCCTGTTTCGGTCAACGTTGGGCCGGTTCTGAGTTCCTCAATAGGCAATTTCAACGGCCCGAGTTGATGAAAGGACGGCAACATCGCTCCAGTATACTGCCGAGTCCAGTTTTCCCACGTGGCCATGACGCCGCCAATAGGAATGACTTTCACCACATTTTATAGGATTGCGGCAATCCGTTAGCGTCGAGTTTCCAAAGGTATGCATCGCCAGGAGTTACTCCTCCGCTGGCATAGCTGACCAACAGGCCGTTGGTTTTGTCTTCATTTTTCACCAAACTGCGGGTGGTTCCTTCGTCAGATGCTTTGAACGGAGCAATGAGCCAAAAGGAATCATTGCAGAAATAAGTCCATGCTTTTCCACGAACCACATCCAAATTGGGTCCTTTTATTTCTTTATTTCCTTCAAAAGCTCTTCCCTTCTCCCAAGTGTTGAGGTTCAGTAGCACCTTGTAATCACCCCAATGGATAAAAACCAAATTACTTTTCTTATCCCAAACGTAGGTATGACCGCCTCCGTATTTCCACGTAATGATGTTGGTGCTGTCCCAAGCGGGTTTATTGACCGCCGCCAGCATTTTTTTAGCCAGGCTGTCGGCCTGTGCGTTTGGCTGTGCATCGGGCCTTTTTTCATTAAATACTGCATATACTATCACGCCAAGCAGCGCAATTATCCCTATGAATATCCCTAAAACCTTTACTGTTTTTTTCATCTGTATGTTTATTTCTTCTCTTTTAAAAGTATTCCCATCCGTTCAGTTTCCAACTAAGTATTAAGTAATTGAGTATTTAGAAAATGTATAATTATTTGTTTATCAATAACTTGACAAAAGCAATACTTGGTACTATCTACTTAATACTCTGTCATTACCTAAAATAGGTTGACGTAAAATCAACTTATTTTATGAGCGAACAAAATTCAAGGCCTAAGAAAAGTACAAATTTAAAGATTCGTCAAAGGCGGATATTCAGTGAGGAGTTCAAACGAGAGAAAGTTCAGGAAATAATCTTTGGACATCAAAGTATCGGTTCTTTTTGTAAATTATGGTCGGTAACTCCAGCAGCAGTATATAATTGGATTTATCAATATTCACCAGCACACAAAAAAGGAACGACGATGGTCATACAAAAAGATTCA
>Ga0247843_1000569_pt1 | contig 86858 bp, 66 predicted proteins | sample LaCruzMarch2017__FD_192420 | JGI IMG/M metagenome (GOLD analysis project Ga0247843, IMG submission 192420) | Freshwater microbial communities from meromictic Lake La Cruz, Castile-La Mancha, Spain - LaCruzMarch2017_8m | ecosystem: Environmental > Aquatic > Freshwater > Lake | place: Spain... | reverse complement strand
CCAGATGTTCGGACAAGTTATGGCAGGTGTAATTGATCGGGGTGCTGATCAGGTATTCTATGTATTTTTTCTTCGTTATCATGCCAGATAACATACACTACTTTTTTCAGGGGAGCGAAAGTCCTATAACTGATGTTACGCAGTGACGCGCTTTTCTCCCGTTTGCCGCGTCGAGCACCGCAGCATTTGTCGGGAATAGCCCGAAGGGGTGCGGCATGGATGCCGCACGGCGGCAGATGGGCAGGAAGCCCATTCTGCCGTCCCCCGACAAATGTGAGGAGCGCAAGACATGAGCGGCAACCGGGCCGCCTTTTCTTTGGCTACTTTCTTTTGGCGGCGCAAAAGAAAGTAGCTCGCCTTCGGGTGCGAGAACCCGATTAGAAAAACTGTCGCGATAGCGACTCAGCATAATTAATTTCAAACCGCAGTAATCGTCTGCGTAACATCAGATTTTAATTGGTAACCCATATGAAGCTTGCGTATTACGGGGGGCGCCGATATTCCGCTAAGCACTATCGCCTTGTTTTTTTAATGCAGGTTATGGAACATTAAGGCCACAGGGCTGCCATCTATTGAAAAATAAGGGGGATTTTATGAACGCGGTTTTAAAACTTAGCCTTTACCAACAACTGTTAGCGTTGCCGGAAAATGTTACTGGGGAGATTTTGAATGGGGAATTACATACCCAGCCGCGTCCGTCTGGACGACATGCGGGAGCGAGCAGCTCACTGGGTATAAAAATTGGCTCGCCGTTCAGATTTGGTGATGGCGGCCCAGGCGGCTGGTGGATTATTGATGAACCTGAAATACATTTCATCCGTAACCAAGAAGTGCTAGTACCAGATTTAGCAGGCTGGCGACGAGAACGAATGCCCAACGTACCGGATGAACACCGTTTTGAAGTCGTGCCAGATTGGGTTTGCGAAATCTTATCGCCATCTACCGCCAAGAAAGATCGGGTGATAAAACTGCCGATTTATGCCCATTATGGGGTGGCACATGTGTGGCTAGTCGATCCTTTAGCGCAAACTTTGGAGGCATTTGAACTACAACAAGGCCGCTGGGTGCTGATAGCCACGCTGAAAGATGATGATGAAGTGGCTGTGCCACCGTTTGATGCCGCGCCGTTTTCTTTGGCGGATTTGTGGGGTTAGCAAACGGAATGAAAAACATGTTTTTTACCCCAGTGCAGCACCGTAGGTTGGGTTGCATACTTTCCGCAACCCAACAAGAATAGGCTGAAGTGTTGGGTTAACGATAAAGCTGTTAACCCACATCGCTCTGAGCAGTCAAGTTCTCGGCTTTTGGAGCGCGGGCATCCTGCCCGCAACTGGCGGGCAAGATGCCCGCGCTCCTTTTATCACTAAAAACTGAAAATATGTTCACTTTCAGAAATACCCTCGCATTGCACAAGCTTAATGCAAGCTACCCATCCGCCTCAGCCTTACGCCTAGCACTCAAGCGATTAAAAAAGCTAAGTTTTTCTTGCCAGACATCATGACTAGGTTTTGGCAAGGGGAATTGTACGGTGACTTTTAAACCGCCCAGTTGCGATACCCCTAAAATCAAATCGGCGTTATGGATGGAAGCAATGCGCTCGACGATGGAAAACCCCAAGCCCGTGCCTTGTACGGTGTTGGCGGTTTCGGTACAGCGGTGGAAACGTTGCAGGGATTTTTCGTACTGGTCGGGAGCAATGCCTGGGCCGGAATCTTCCACACAAAATTGCAGATAACGTTCTTTCCCGACCACGCTAATCAACACCGACCCTTGCGCCGGGGTATATTTAATGGCGTTATCAATGACATTACGGATCAAAATTGCCAACAGCGGACGGTTGACAATAATCGGCACGGGGCGGTCTTCGGTAAATTCCATGCTAATGCCTTTTTTATAGGCTTCCGGCTCCAAATCGGCGAACACCAACACCACTTCTTGGCTTAATTCGGTATCTTCTTTGCTTAAAAACTCGGTGCTGTATTCAATGCGCGAGAAGGTCAGCAATTGCTGCACCATGTAAGTCATGCGGTTAACGGCTTGCTCGATGCGTTTTAAGGCTTGTTTACGCACATCTTCATCATTCGTCCGCAACGCCACTTGCGCTTGCGTCAGTAAACCTGCCAGCGGTGTCCGCAACTCATGGGCGGCATCGGAGGTAAAACGGCGTTCATGCTCAAAAGCCTGCTCCAATTGCGCGAATAAATTATTGATTTCATTAACAACAGGCAAGATTTCATTGGGCAATTTGCGAGTGGAAATCGGCTTGAGGTAACTGGCTTCGCGCCTTGCCAATGACCGCTCTAGGCGATTAATGGGGCGCAAGGAATGCCCGACAATCAACCAAATTACCGCGCCCAAAAATGGCAGGCCAATTAAAAACTGGGTGACTAATTGCGTGGAGATTTCATCGGTCATTTCCGCGCGGATTTCTTCTTTTTGCCCAACATGAATGATGTATTCGCCAGTAGCGTTGGCAATGCTGAACACATGCCAGAGATGCCCGTCGATATTAGCTTGGCTAAAACCGCTATCGTTGTTGGCAAACACATATTTGGGCGCACTTTCCGAGCGCAGCAACAGGCCATCGCGTTTTGACCACAACTGGAAAGCAATCTTACGTTCATAACTGCGGCCTAAGGCACTGGCGAGCATGACTTCATCAAAGGCTTGCCAGAGTTTTGGCGCGTCGTTGTTTTTTTCAAAATTCGGTAACGAAAATCCCGGCAGGTTTTCGCTGTGCGGCAGCAAACCTTGGCCTTCTGACCACAATTGGAAGGCATCTTTGCGTTTGAAGCGACGTTTTAAAACATCGGTATGCAAGCGGTTATCGACTTTTTCTTGTCCCCAGTTTGCCGCTAACGAACCTTCCCGCAACAAACTTTCGACAAAAGCGTGCAGTACTTTTGCCGATTGCGACAATTCGGCATCAAACAAATTGGCGACTTCCTGACGGGTTTGTTTGTAACTGATGTAAGCGGCAATGCCCCAAATCAGCACCGAAGCCGCCAACAAACTGACCAATAATAATTGCCTTAGGGAATAATTCATTGCGCGTCGTCGTTGTCGATAATGTAGCCGACACCTCTTACGGTACGGATTAAGCTGGCATCCAGTTTTTTCCGCAAATGGTGGATATGCACTTCAACGGCATTGCTTTCAATATCCGAATTCCACGAGTACAGGCTTTCTTCCAAACGGGCGCGGGAAATCACTTTGCCGATGTTGCTCATTAAGAAGTTTAAAATCTCAAATTCCTTTTGCGACAACTCCATTTTTTCGCCATGAAAAGTGACTTGATGAGAAGCGGGATCAAGCACGATACCTTTATATTCAATGGTTGGTACGCTACGGCCTTCGCTACGCCGCGCCAATGCCCGCAAGCGCGCGCAGACTTCATCCAGCTCAAACGGCTTAATGACGAAATCATCCGCGCCGCTGTCCAAACCGGACACCCGATCAGCAATAGTATCCTTGGCGGTTAACACCATCACCGGGGTTTCGTCTTTGCGGCTGCGTAGTGCGCGTAAAATCGCCATGCCATCCATGTCTGGCAAGTTCAAATCCAGGACAATCAGCTCGTAACTATTCAGTTTTAAGGCTTCATCGGCAAGTTTGCCGTTGGTCAGCCAATCCACCGCATAGCCTTCCATAGTCAGGCCTGCTACCAAGCCGTCCCCTAAAATTTCATCATCTTCAACTAATAACAGACGCATAACTTTATCCGTAATTTAAGCAATCACTGAGCATACCAGAAATTTATGGGCAACGCTGCCCAAGCCGGGCTGCTTGGCACATCTGCTAAGAACCGTTACACTGGCTGCCATTCTTTTCTGCCTTTTTGCCGATAACGACATGCCCAGTTTACTGCACCTATTACCTGCCGCAGCCGCCGAGCGCACGCCGAACGCCACCGCCATCGTCCATAAAAACCAGCAATGGGATTTCCAAACATTAGCCCAAATGGTTTTGCAACAAGCGCAGGCATTGCAACATCTGCAACTGCAAAAGCAGCAACGGGCGGCGGTGTATTTACCCAAGCAAATTGAAACCGTCAGCAGCTTTTTAGCGATTGCCCAAGCGGGCGGGGTGTTTGTTCCTGTCAATCCGGTGCTGAAAGCCGCGCAAGTGGCTTACATACTCAACGATTGCCAAGTGCAAATCCTCATCACCTCCGCCAGCCGCCTACAAAGCTTGGCGACGGTATTGGCAGAGTGCCCGCACTTGCATACCATCATTTTGGTGGAAGACAACCCACCAGCCAGCATCACCATTCCGCAAACTGTGTTGACTTGGCAAGCGTATTTGCATTGCGACCTGCCCTGCACGCCGCCTACGCTGATCGACACCGACATGGCGGCGATTTTGTACACCTCCGGCAGCACTGGCAAACCCAAAGGCGTGGTGCTGTCGCACCGCAATATCGTGGCGGGTGCTGAAAGTGTCAGCGATTATCTTGGCATTACCGCCAGCGACCGTTTATTAGCGGTGTTGCCGTTCAGTTTTGATTACGGCTTAAACCAACTGACCACCTGTTTGCTGAAAGGCGGATGCTGCGTGTTGTTGGATTATTTGTTGCCGAAAGATGTCATTAACGCGCTGGCAAAACAGCAAATCACGGGCTTAGCCGCCGTGCCGCCATTGTGGGCACAACTGGCGAATCTACCGTGGACTGCGGAAATCAACCAACATTTACGCTATATGACCAATTCCGGCGGCAAAATGCCGAAATCGGTCTTGTCCGCTATCCGCCAAAAAGTGCCAGATAGCCAATTCTTTTTAATGTACGGCTTAACCGAAGCCTTTCGCTCCACTTATTTACCGCCTGCGGAAATCGACAATCGCCCTGATTCCATCGGCAAAGCCATTCCCAATGCGGAAATTTTAGTGGTGCGTGAAGATGGCAGCGAATGCGCCGCCCATGAACCCGGCGAGCTGGTACATCGAGGGCCATTAGTGGCGATGGGTTACTGGAACGATGCCGCCAAAACCGCCGAACGTTTTAAACCCGCGCCAGGGCAATTGCCAGAACTGCCGCTGACGGAAATTGCCGTGTGGTCGGGCGATACCGTCAGCAAAGATGAAGAAGGTTATTTGTATTTTGTCGGACGTAAAGATGACATGATTAAAACCTCCGGCTATCGGGTTTCGCCCACCGAAATCGAGGAAGTGGTTTACGCCAGCGGCCTTGCCAAAGAAGCCGCCGCGCTGGGTATTGAACATCACAGCTTAGGGCAAGCGGTAGTCGTGGTAGTAAGCGCCGACCAACCAGAACAATTCGACGGGCAAGCCATTATCAATCTGTGTAAAGCACAATTGCCCAATTTTATGGTGCCCGCCAAAGTCATCGCCTTAGCCAGCTTGCCCAGAAACCCCAATGGCAAAATTGACCGCAAAACCTTAACCGCTGAGTTTGCTTTGCTTTTTCAGGCGGATGATGTCCAATAATGACAACAATGAGAATACTTTTATCATGCGCCAATTTGATGTGATTGTTGAAAAAGATACCGAAGGCTATTTTATTGCCTCAGTGCCCGCTCTAGCAGGCTGCCACACCCAAGCAAAATCGCTTGATGAGTTAATGGAACGTATCCGCGAAGCTATTGAACTTAGTTTAGAAATATAGAAAAAAGCAGCGTATAACTACAAAAACTTTTGCCATTCTTGTTAGACAACGCTCACATCGAACGACCCATAGTACTGATGACAACTTATCAAAATCATGTTAGGGTTTACCCCTTAACATCTTTTGAAAAAATATCATTTCAGGCAGCACAGTATGGCTAAGGGAAGCGCCCCATCTCCAAGGAAAAACCAAGAAAACACACCAGTATCTTGGGCGCAAGCTATACGTGATATGGTTATTTCGGCAATAAACAAGGGTCAATTGCCAATTTTTGGCTTGTTTTTAGTAATTTTGATGCTTATTTATAAAATGCCGGAAACAGATGTATCAAAATTGGTTTTCGAAATATTGGATTCCCTACGTAGAGGGGAATTTATTGCTTACATTCTGTTAGGCATTACGGCATTTGGCTGGTTAGCCCATGCCCGAATTATGCGAAAAACATTTACAGATGAAGCTAGACGTATCGGACGTGAAAAGTCCAACCTTCAGAGTCAGCTAGCTGACATAAAATTTAAATCGAGTAATAAAAAATGAGTATCTTACTTGCTGTTGCCGCAATATTGTCCCTATGGCATTTTTTGTACGAAGGAATTATTGCCCCCTCTATTAGGTTACACCTCAGAAATCGTTTATTTGTATTACGCGATGAGCTGAGGCAGGCAAAAATTGACGGAATATCTAAAGCTGACGAGACGGCTTTTTGGTTTGTCCATGATGGTATCAATAACTTTCTTAACAGGCTTCCTAGCTTAACTTTAGGAATGGTTAAAACCTTGGATAATGAATATGAGAGCAATGAATCCCTTAAGCATCTTATGGACAAGCATCTTGTTGCTATTAAAAATAGCAGCGACCCGCGTATCCATAATGCCTTTACTAAGGCAAACTCAATCATTGAATCAGCCATTATTACCAATATGGGGGGATGGTTCATTTATCTTATTCCCATTGCCATTATGGTTTTAACGATGAAACGACTATCAAATCTCACGTCCGAATTAATTGTCGCTCCTGCAAAAGATGTTGAGCGGCTTATACCTCCCTATATGCAAGCATAACAAGCCATCCGAAAGAATATATCTCCGGCTTGCGGGCGATTTTGACATTTTATTTCTTATCAAAGTAAGTAGTTCCGCCCGGCTTCGTTAAGTTGGGCAGCTCTAACACTAAAAACCCCATGAACCCAACGCCTCCCCAACACGCCCCGATGACGCAATTTGCGGTCGTCAATAATGAATTGTGCATCGGCGGCATTGCTTTGTCGCGGCTTGCCCAGCGGCTAGGCAGTACGCCTTTTTACGCTTATGACCGCCACTTGCTTAGCCAACGGGTGGCTGAATTGCGTTTGGCTATGCCGCCCGCCTTAAAAATCCATTACGCCATGAAGGCCAACCCCATGCCCGCGCTGGTGCAACACATGGCGACGCTGGTTGATGGTTTTGATCTGGCTTCTGCTGGGGAAATGCAAGTGGCCTTGGATACCACCATGCCAGCCAAGCAAATCAGCATGGCGGGGCCGGGTAAACGGCCTGAAGAATTACGGCAAGCGGTGGCGGCGGGCATTACTGTAAATGCGGAATCTTTTCAGGAATTGGCGACCTTGGCGCGGGTATCGGCAGAAATTGGCCTAAGCGCAAAAGTGGCTTTACGCATTAATCCGGCGTTTGAATTGAAGGCTTCGGGTATGAAAATGGGCGGCGGTGCCAAACAATTTGGTATTGATGAAGAATTAATCCCCGATGCCTTAAAACAACTGCAAGCCTTAGGTTTGGATTTTCAAGGTTTCCATATTTACAGCGGCTCACAAAACCTGAAAGCCGAAGCGATTATTGAAGCTCAGCAAAAAAGCCTGCTGTTATGCCAGCAACTTGCCGCGCATTGCCCTAGCCCTATCCGCAAAGTAAATATCGGCGGCGGTTATGGTATCCCTTATTTTCCTGGGGAAACGCCATTAGTTATTGGGCAAGTTGGCGAGGCTCTGGCGGCAACGATGGACACTTTCAAAGCCGCACAGCCAGACACCGAAGTGGTGATTGAATTAGGGCGTTATTTAGTCGGCGAAGCAGGGATTTATGTCGCCAAAGTGCTTGATAAAAAAATCTCCCGTGGGCAGATTTATTTGATGGTGGATGGCGGCTTGCACCACCATTTGGCGGCATCGGGCAATTTTGGGCAAGTTATCCGCAAAAATTATCCGGTAGCTATTGGCACGAATATGGCGGGCGAGGAGTTGGAATGCGTCAATATCGTAGGGCCTTTGTGTACGCCGTTGGATAGCCTTGCCGATAAGATGCTTTTGCCGAAAGCGGAAATCGGCGATTTAGTGGTGATTTTTCAATCTGGTGCTTACGGTTACACTGCCAGCCCTAGTAAATTCCTTAGCCAACCCGATGCCATGGAGGCGTTGGTTTAAGGTTTTTAGGAGTCCAAAACATGTTTTGGACTCCTAAAACACATCCTTAACCCAAGCTGCCGTCCACTCCGCCACTTGTTCGCGCCAAGCGGCGGCGGCGAAGGTGTGGTCGGCTTCGGGTAAATCTTGGCGGCTAAGGCTGGGTTTTGCTAACAACGTTTGCCATTCCAAATCAGCTTTTACTACTTCTTTAAATTCATCGGCAGTCAGGTCGCGACCACTAAGAATCAATAATACTGGCTGGTTAAACTGGCTAAGACATTGCCGCATACGCGCGGGCAAGGGCAAATTGGCATCAACTTTTGCTACTGCCGTGGATTTTTTAGCTGCACCGCCTGCCGCTTGTTGCAGCAAACCCATGAGCGACAGCAGAGATGCGCGGTAATCAAGCTTTAAACTCAGCACTTTTCGCCAGAAATCTTTACTTACCAGCCGTTGCAGATAGTAATGTTTCAGATAAGTTTTTGCCGCGCCTTGTTGGGTGAAAACCCATGGGTTTAATAACACCAAGCCTTTAACGCGGCTGTCTTGGTAGCCATAAAACAAGGTGGCGGAAGCGGCATCGCATAAGCCCCATAAAACCACTTGCTGGATTGCCGGGCAGTTCGCCATGAAAGCATCAATGGCAGCGCGGATGTCGGCATCGATTTGCAAAAAATCCCGTGGCTGGCCTTGAGAATCGCCCATGCCGCCGACATCAAAACGCATCACGGTAATACCTGCATTCGCCAAATGCCGCGCCAATAACACAAATTGCCGATGGCTGCCGACCCGATATTGCGGGCCACCAACAATAATCAACACCCCGGTTTTTCCTTCAATTTCAGGATGATGAATAATGCCGACTAGCTGTTGGTCTCGGCAAGGGAATGTCAGGGCAGTTTCTAAAGCCATTGTTGGGTAATGGTGGTGGTTAATTGGATAAGTTCTGGCGCGGTGGTGATTTCTTGGCTAGCCCAAAAACTGTCGCCTACGGCTTTTTGTAAAGAAACTTGAATGGGCTGTTGTTGCAGTTTGTTGAAAAATTGCTGGTTTGCAAAACTCGCTTCTTGATCTGCGCTGGCAACCAATTCAATTAAGCACAGTTCTTCAAGCCCAACGTAATCGTTAGTATCTGCCCGCGCAGCCATCAATGGTTTTAGTAATTCAGGATTGAGCAGATAACCAGCGACTTCCAAAGCTTGGCCTGCCATTAATTGCTGTTTTAAATCGGCGGTTTTTTCTTGCTGGGCATTGCTATTGAACAGCGCCGCAGCCACCCGCAAACGCAGGAACTGGGAGACAAAGGTATCGCCGTTTAGTACTGGCTGCCAACACAATAACTTGCTGATGCTGTTGGGCGAGTGGTTGCAGGCGAAATCCACTGCCAATAATGCCCCTGTCCGCAATGCCCATAAGTCAATATAGACAGCACCTTGCTGCTTTAACCAGGCTATGGCGGTTTGGATATTTTCCAGCCAACCTTGCCAAGTGGCTTGGGAGAAATCGCCGCTGCTATCGCCAGTGCCGTATAAATCCAACACCAACACCGCGTAACCTTGGTCGGCGAGGGCTTGCGCTTGCAAGGCCACCATACGCCGGGATTTGTTCATTTCTTCGGCAAATGCGGGGATATGAATAATTGCCCGGCTGATGGCGTTGGCTTTGGGTGGATAGTAAACGGCAAATAATTGGCTAGCATTTTCGGCAATAAATACGGGCTGCATATTTAGCCAGCTGCCAATTTTTCTTGGACGAAAGCCATTAAGCTGGCGACCGATGCAAAAACCTCGGCATCAATTTCATCGTCTTCTATGGTGAATCCGAAGCGGTCTTCTAAAGCTGTGACCATGGATACTACTGCCATGGAATCAAACTCAGGAATAGCGCCTAGTAGTTGGGTGTTTTCATCAAAGGCAATCGGTTGTTGTAAGGTTGCCGTTAAAATGGCGGAGATTTGGCTTAATAGGTTCATAAACGGAGGCTTAGTTTTTTAGTTTGTTGATAAGGGTTTTTAACCAATATTTGGGCATTTCTTGGCAAAAGCGCATGATACCGCGCCCGTTCGCCAGATTGAACACCAGCAATCCCCAGCGTTCTCGGCGATGCGACATCCAATCTTTTTTATAGCTGTCATCGCCGCATAAGTAGTCAACTACCTCGACTTTATCGACATCAATCACCTGTTCCATCAGTTTGGCGGTCAACACCGAACCCGCTGAGTAAGATTTATAGGCTTCGTCGTAAGCCAGTTTAAAGATATACGCGGCATTATCGGCAACTATCCAAAGTTGCGCGGCAATCGGTACGCCATCCAAAGATGCCACGCCCATACGCAAACAACCTTGCTCAGCGGCGATGCGGATTAGCCCTGGCATAAATTCGGGATAAGGCTCTGGCTGTTTCCAACTGGATTGGTAAACCCGTTCAAAAGCTTGGATGGCGGTAGGCACATCGCTTAGCTGCGTTAATATCTCAATTTCGGCAGTCGGCGTGTTGAGGAATTTTTTGGTTTTACGGCTAACGGTATTTTTAACCTGTGACGACAAACTGGCAAAGTAATCGGCAAACGATCGTCCCTCAATCGGCAGATACCAATTGCCAAAGCAAAAAAATGGGATAGACGGTGTTTTTAATGGGTTGAGCAAGGATTTGGCGAAAAAGACATCTTCATAAGCCAACGGGCGTAATTCTAAGGTATCCCAATTGCGCTTTAGGTCGGCAATCGCCTTAAAACAGGCTTGCAAAACCGACGCTTCTGGCTTGCTGGGGATAAATCCATACACGGGGGAATAATAGTTTGTTAAGCTTTGCAATGAGCCTGGTTGATTGCCTTGTTTAATGGTTAACGGCAGCATGGCAAAATTATCGGGGTCGCCGTTATTTTTGTAGATAAAAACGCAGCTATCGCCATCTTTGCTGATAACGGTATCAATAAAATTTTGATACCAAGCGGCATTCATAAAAAAACTGCTTTGGTGTTGTTTTAAAATCTGGGCAGTTTCTGTTAACTTAGAAAACGCATCAGCATCGGTTATTAAGGTATACATAGACGTTTGTTGGTAAAGTTAACTAAAAATAAAAACCTATTATAAACACAGCTCCTGCCATGATTATGAAACACCCTATGCCTATACTTTTTTTACATCGGCTAATTTTAGCCTTATGCCTGTTGCCCAGCTTGTGCATGGCGGGTAACAAAGCACCGTGGGTGGGTTTGGATTTTCAAGAAAGGCCGTGTTCTGGCAGTGACGGGAGCAATTGGTATGGTCCTTATGACTATTCAAAACCCTCAGAAAAAGGCAAAATCCCTATTGTTGAAGAACATCATTTTAATGCCAACGTTGAAAATCATATTAGAGGTCAAGAAGGTTATCTTGGCGGCGATTTGAATTATACGCTAATGGCTATACCAAACCATCATCGCGCCTTGTTGAGCATTATCAATTTTCAGCTGAAACTGAATAAAAAGCTGATCTCTTTCAAAGACAACAATAACTTATTAACAACCCCGGTTGAATGCTATCTGCAACGTGCCATCCATTTTAGCCCTGAAGATCCGGCGACTTATTCGTTGTATGCCTATTACTTCCGAAAGCTCAATAAACTTAACGAGTCTAAAAAGTTTTATGAAAAAGCGTTGTTTTTGGATCCTGAATCAGAAAAACTGGCTTATTCCTATGGTTTGCTGATGCTAGACATGAAAGATTATGACAGCGCCTTAAAATATGCCAAAAAAGCTTACCGCGACAAACGCGCGCCACCGGGCTTACGGAACAAATTGACCTCGTTAGGGAAATGGGCGGATTAGGCTGATGGCAATTAATCGCCTTGTTTCCGTTATTATTCCTGCCTATAACTGTGCAAACTATATCGAAGACACCATAGCATGTGTGTTTGCACAGCATTATCCCTTAGTGGAAATCCTGGTTGTTGATGATGGCTCGCGTGACGATACCGTCAAAATTTTGCAACCGCTTGCTGAGCAAGGCAAAATCCGTTTAATCCAGCAAGCCAACCAAGGCGCGGCGGCGGCAAGGAATGCCGGATTAAAACAGGCTAACGGCGAATTTATCGCCTTTCTTGATAGCGATGATTATTGGGTGAAAGATAAATTGGCGCTGCAAGTCGCTTATCTTGATGCCCATCCGCAAACCGGCGCTGTTTATGCGGCATGGCATGAATGGCATAGCGACAACAACGGTAACTTCCCGCCGCCAACATCGGTAATCGCTGAAGTAAGCAACAATTCCCTTGAAATTGACCCCACACTTTCCGGCTGGGTTTATGTGCCACTGCTGCACGATTGCGTCATCCATACCAGCGCTATCATGATACGCAGTGAGCTACTTGCTAGCTTGGGTTTGTTTGATGAAACCCTGCGAATTGGTGAAGATTACGATCTATGGCTGAGATTATCGCGGCTGACCAAAATCGATAAACTGATAACGCCGTTATCGCTGTATAAAATCCATGCCGAAAGCTTGGTTAACAAACAACCATTAGCGATTTGCTATCAGGCAAAAGTTATCCAACGGGCGATTAAGCAATGGGGTTATCAAGGCCAAGACGGGGCTAAAGCCGTAAAAGCGCAAATGCAGCAATTGCTAGCCAATATCCATTTTGATTTTGCTTATCAACATTACAAGGCAGGCAACCGCCAATTTGCCCTCGCCCATCTGCTGAAACAGGTGCGTTTTTATCCTAATCTTGCCGTTAAAGCCGTGGCTTTGATTGCCGCACTTATTAGAAATCAACGAGGTTAATGCGACAAAATGACGGTGTTGTTTGTGGGCGGCAGACAACACCAGCCATCAATACAAATTCTTTTTCTTTTGGGAAACATTTTCCCGCCACTTTAAGTACTGTCCTGGGCGGTATTTAATGTACCAACGGCTACTAATCAGCCCCAACACCCGCCAAATGCGTAATTCCCGGTTAAATAAGTCCGCATCGGGATAGCGAAAAATCCGCAGCGCCAAAAACAGCACATCTTCAAGTAATTGCCGATACATCCAGCGCGGCACTAACAACAATGCTTTATCCGTTGCTGAAATTTCAGTGGCTATACCCGCTTTAAAAGACCAACGCCGAAAATAACGCGGCGTTAAACAAGATGGGTCAACAGGTGCAAACACAATCAAAGCCGGATCATAAAGCACCTGTGCGCCTTCCCTAAGGCTACGCATACCGAATTCATAATCCATGTGCCGGAAATGTTGCTCAGAATAGCCACCAATGCGTTCAAACAAGCTTCGTCTAGCGATTAAATTACTGCCCGCTGGCGCATAATCGGCTGGGGCAGGCATTTTTTCATCGCCGAGATCAACACCAGCAGCTATCGCGATCATGCCAGGATGATACCAATGGGGTTTGCCAGAATCAGGCCAGATTAATTCGGTTTTGCCGCCTGCCAAATCGACGTTTTCATCTTTAAAAACCTGATGCACTTTCGCCAGCCAATCCACCGGAAACAAAATATCGTCATCGGTAAAAGCCAGCACAGGATTACGGGTGACTTGGATACCAAGATTTAAGGCAAATTGCTTGCCTTGACGGGGTTCAAAAGCATAACGCAAGGTCCCCAAAGGCCAATCGGCGATATAGCTTTCGACCAGCTCACGGGTATCGTCACTGGAATTGTTATCGACCACCACCACGTCAATAGCCAACGCTTGGCAACCTTGTTGTAAAGCCAGTGAATCCAAGGTCTGCTTTAAGGTCGCAGAGCGGTTCCAAGTGCAAATAATGACGGAAATGCCAGATGCTGTAGTCATAAAAAACGATTACGGGATTAAGTTAGCGGCTTGGCGATAAACCGCCAGATGTTTATGGTAGCTTTCCGACCAAGTAAATTTGCTCGCCCACGTTTTGGCGGCTTCGGCTTTGGCGATACGCAAATCGCCCAGCGCCAAAGCCTCGTCTAAAGCTTGAGTCCAGGCATCGCGGTCATAAGGCGGCAACACCATCGCCAATGGCCCGATCAACTCAGTAAGACTGCCTAAAGCACTAAACAAAACGGGCGTACCTGCGGCTTGTGCTTCTATTGCCGGAAAGCCAAAACCTTCGTACAGGGTTGGATACAGCACCGCTTGGGCATTTTTATACAAGGCCAGCAAATCAGCATCGGATAAATAATCGGCAAATAACACATCATCGCGCAATTCATGCGGCAAATTATCGGCGGCCTCGCGGCGGGCATCGGCACCAAAGCCACAAGCGATTAATTTCAGCGGCCTGTGCCGACAATGGGCAAAAACCTCCAACGCCCAAGCAAAACGCTTGCGCTCCATCGGCCCGCCCAAATAGACAATGTATGGCGCATCGACAATTTGGCTGCGAAGGCTTGCTGGAACGGCAAACTCGCCTTCAAGAAAATAACTGTCATCAATACCATGCGGGATTACCGTCAGCTTGCTGGCTAACGCAGGCCATTTTTTTAAAATATCGTTTTTTGACGATTCGCTGATGGTAATAACCGCCGCGCATTTCGCCATCGCCGCAGGCAATAGTTTGTTGAAATAAGTATTGGCGACCACACCCTCAAACGCCTCATCCCACATCAAAGTGTCATGGACAGTGACCACAGTCGGTTTCGGTTGCCACAACGGCAAAGTGCTTTCGGTGCAATGCAACACATCTACCGCGTGTTTTTTGGCGTGTAAAGGCAAACCCAATTGCTCCCAAAAATGGAAGCGGTCGCCTTTAAATTCAAACACATCCAAAGCCGCGTGGGCTTCTTCAGGCACGACCATTTGCTCATGGATATTGTCGGCATATAACTGCCAATGCAAATTATCCTGAGGCTGGGTTTGGCGCAGCAATTCATAGACGTATTTACCCATACCCCGAATATGCGCGGTGTTTAAGCAACGCGCCACTAAGCCTATTTTTAAGTCCATATGCTGTGCCTTGTTTAGTTACGCTCAGATAACTTACAAATAGCCATCAGGCCATCACCAAAAAATCCTGACCTTTTATATAAAAACCAACTCAACAAATTTTCTGGCAAGGCTTTCACGTCATTTACAAAATCTAAGCCGATATTTTTTAAGAACAACAACCAATTTGCAGAGGACTCCTCAAAACGCTTATGCAAATACCAATAGCTGGATTTGACGATATTGTGGCTACGTTTAAACGCTACTGGGTTGAACGCATAAATATAATTTTCCTGCACAGCTAAGCCAGATTTGGTCAGCACATTGGTAAAAGTAACATGGGAAAAATAATAGTTATGGTCAGGATGCACATATTCCTGCCGCTTTATCATGTTCCAGATATTTTTAGCGGCGAAGGCATTAGGCACAGAAATTAACAACGCCGTATCTTTAGCCATCAGTTGTTTGATGGCATCCAGCATTAAGCCTGGGTTATTTAAATGCTCAATCACTTCGCTCAAAATAATGACATCAAATTGGATATTGGCTAAAGCCGCTTGTTGCTTAGGATCGCAAATATCCATGACCCATAAATTATCAAAGCCATTATTTTTAAGAAATTCAATACCTTCCACATCAATATCGACGCCATACAAAAACGGTGATACCTGCGCCAATTTTTGATGCAACAGTTCATTATTTTGAAAGCGTTCTTCCATAATGCCCGCATCTACGCAGCCGATGTGCAGCACTTTTTTATCCCTGCAAAAATCCACAATAAATGGATGACGGCCTTTAATTAAATTGGCGGCAGGCAAAACATGCTGGAAATTTGCCTTCGCTTTGGTTGGCGTATTCATAAAAGCCCCTCGTTTTGGATTGATTGTTGCCAGTAATTGATTAAACCATTGGTCACTTGTGTGCGGGTAAACTTGGTTTCGACTATTTCGCGGGCTTTTTTGCCCATTTCCAAGCGTTGTTCAGGATGCTTTATCATCCAAATAATGGCTTCGGCAAGCATGGCAGGGTTTTCAACTTCCACCAAAATCCCGGTTTCATAATCGCTTACCGCTTCTGGAAAGCCAGTAACATTGCTGGCAATAACAGGCAGCTTCATCGCCATCGCTTCCAAACAAGCCACGGCAAAGCCTTCACTTCGACTGGGCATAACAAAAACATCCGCCGCATCCAAATACTGGCAAACTTGGCTTTGCGATTGCGCGCCCATTAAGGTGATGCAATCCTGCAACGCCAATTGCGCGATTTGTGCTTCTAAATCCGCCTGCAACAAGCCTTCGCCAATAATCCGCAGCTGCACCTCATAACCTTGTGTACGCACCAGATGCACCGCAGCCAATAAAATATCTTGGCCTTTAATGGCAACTAAGCGCCCAACATTGATTAGATTTAAACACGCATTATTGGCTGGCTGGCGGTTTGGTTGGAATAATTCCGTGCGGATGCCGTTATAGGCGACATAAATTTTTTCCGGGGCGATTGCGTAATTTGCCACCATAAAACGCTTATTAAATTCACTCACGGTAACGACAGCCGCCGCCTTGTTTGCCAATTCAGATAACTGCTCAAGCACTGTCTCAAAAATATCGTAACGATGGGCGGTAAAGCCATAAGGAATGCCCGTCCATTCCGACAAAACCTCGGCTAATTGCAAATTTTCATCGGCAAAATGGGCGTGCAGATAATCCACATTTTGTTTTAAAACGCTAACCGCGTAAGGCAACATGATGAAATATCGCCAGCGTTCCTTACCCGATTGCAAAGCTTTTACTAGCGTTTTAAGACATGTGCCTGGCTTTTTTACCAGCAATTGCGCCAAACAAGACAACATTTGCGGATAGGCAACGGACTTTACATAGCTGACAGCGACGGTTTTTAAAAAACTCTCAGCAATCGGATGTTGTAAATCAAAATTGCCTTGGTAAATGGCAATAGCATCAACGGCAATACCCGCATTCATCATCGACTGCATTTCTTCAACAATAAAGGTTTCGCTTATTTCAGGAAACGATTTAAGCAGATAGCAGATTTTGCTTAACGGTTTTTTAGTGGCTGGCTTCGTCATGCCTTCTTCCGATTTTCACGAGTTTTTTAAAAAAGGCTTCTTCCGCCAAAGGATGCCGGAAAAGTATTAATGCGCTTAACCAACAAGGTAGCATTAATAGGCCGATAATCACAAATAGCCATTCATTAAGGAACGGCTGATTGGCGGTTTTAAAAAGCCAAGCAAAATCCGTCCTGAGATTAAACTGCCAATAGCCGCTGCTTTCCAAATAGATGACAGCGAAAATTAAAGCAGGCAGGCTTAAGGCGAACAGGGAAACCGCTAAACTTTTAAAAAAACCGATAAACAGCATACGGTAATCGGTCGGCAACAATTTGTTTTTAAAGTAAAACAGCAGTATGGTCGAGAACACAAAAAACACTAAAAAGGTTATTGCGAACGCTTCTGAGGTTTTAAAAAAATAAACGGCAGCCGCAAATGCACCAACCCGTAACGGATCAACAATCATGTGCATTTTCACCAAATATTTAACACCACCCAGTGCGGGCAATAGCACCGGAATTAATGAACAGCTTGCGGCAACCGCGCCAGCGGCACAAAACCACGGCACCAACAAGCCCGCTGCATCCCACTGAGGACCAAAAAATAAGCGCAACGCTTCTACTGGAAACAGGCTAAATACGCCGTAAAAAGGCCACGCAAACACCGTCAAAATAGTCACGGCTTTAATGTAATCGTACTCAATGGCTTTGTTTTCCCGATTTGCGTTGGCAAAGGCGGGAAACGCCACATTGCGTATGGCAGAAGTTATGTCCCGATGAAACAAGTACATAATGCCTTGGGCGCGGCTGACGATGCCCGTGGCGGCAAAGCCTAAAACCCGGCCTAAAATCAAATCGCTGGCGCTGGTGGATAATTCATTGCTTATGCTGGTGAGGGTCACTTGTGATCCGAAATGGACGACCGCGCGCCATTCGCCCAAATGTAGCCGATGGAATAATCCACCCCGCCGGAAAAAACTGATCGCTATCGCCATCGCCAAGCTATTGCCTAAGGATGAAAAAACCAAGCTGTAATAGCCAAAGCCATACCAAGAAAAACCGACCGCGATAATCAAGCCGACCAACATGCCAATGGCGTTAATCCAAAAGATAGCGACAAAATTCATTTCCCGCCGCAACAAACTTAAGGACGTTGAATTTAACGGAATCACCAAAAAATTCAGCGACAACAACCGAAACACATCAATTAAGTGATCGTCGTTATAAAAAGCGGCAATGGCTGGCGATACAAAAAACAGCAATAGAAACAAGCTGATGGAAATCAGCAAGGTGATGGTAAACGCCGTGGCAATTTTGTTGTCGGTTAAGTGTTTTTCTTGGATCAGATAAGTGCTGACACCAAATTCGCGAACCACTTGGGCAATCGCCAAAACCGATGACGCCACCGAAAACAAGCCGATGTCGCTGGGCGTTAACAAACGCGCCAGTACAAAATAGGAGATTAATTGCAACCCTATTTGCAGGTAACTTCCTAACAGGGAAACTACTAAAGATTTTCTTACGCTAGCCAAGGCTATCCTTTGTTAAGTGGTAATGGTAAAAACCAACCTGATATTGTTTTTCAAAGATGGCATCAAAAAACCTGTTTTTTGACGCCTCTTGCGTGTAATCAATTAATTTTTGGCTATCGTAGCTATCGTTCCCACGCTCCGGCGTGGGAATGCCGCCCCTAACGCTCCCGCGTTGCGTTTCGCCTGCAAACAACGCGGGAGCGTTGTAGGATGAATTCCCACGCCGGAGCGTGAGAACTATAAAAAACTATAAAACCCAACGTAATCATCACCCAAATGTCGGGTTACGCTATCCGCTAACCCGACCTACAAGTTCTGTTCGTGTGCTTTCGTGCCGTTCGTGGACAAAACAAACAGCGATTAAGGATTCAAAACCCTATTCGGCTTTTTATTGATAACCGGGCTTGGCTGTTTTTCTATTTTTAGCGTTTCAGCATTCAGCTTTGCAAGAATAATCACAAAGCTGACAAAGTGCCAAGGTAGATCAAAATAAGACAGGCTTAAAAACGCCCCGCCAACCAAATAGGCTATAAAACTGATTTGCAGCATTTTCGCTAAAAAATGGATGTTACCTAGCTCAGGGTTGTCTTTTGAATCCTTAATAACCTTCATCAGCATTCGCCAACTTAAGAAATAAATCAGTAAGAACATCATCAATCCCGGCCAACCATGATCGCCCAAGACCGCGAAATAAATACTATGGGCGGCGTGGTGATCCAAGGGATTCGGGGCGTAAATCAGGAATGTTTCTGAAGTCCAATGGTTAAAACCCATGCCCAAAAAACGGTCATTGGCGACATTTATCGCGTAATACCAGGCGTTGATGCGCCCCATTGCCGAGTCGTCTTGCTCGTAGGTTTGGATGGTATCCATACGCTTATACCAAGACTCCGGCATCATGCTTAAAATAATCACGGTCATAATCGCCATGACAATGCCAATAGAAACTTTCTTTTTACTCTTAAACCAAAAAAACAACACCACCGCGCCAAAGGCTAGAAACGCGCCGCGCGATTGCGTGCCTATCGCCGAAAAAAAACTTAACGGGATGGAAAACAGCCACGCCAACCTGACCCAGCGATTGCTAGAAATCCGGTACAGGTAAGCCATGATGGGGATAACCATTAAGGTAGCAATCGCCAGCTCATTATTGCCTTCAATAAAGGTACCTTCCGGTCCCCAAACAATGAAGTTGCCGCCATGTAAAATGGTAAAAACCCCGCCTTTGACTGAATAATAGCCCATTGATACCGCAATCACGGTCAGCAGTTGGTTAAGTTGCTTTAAATCCGCTATCAACATCATGGTAAAAAAAACCACTAATTGGATTTTGATTACCCGGGTGAATTCAAACAACGCGCCATCGGGGTAAAAGGCAAAAATCGTGGTTATCCCCATATACGTGATAAATATCAGCCAGATGACGGTGATGGCGTTTATTGGGAACATTTTGGTTTGCTTGGAAAAAACCATCGAGATAATCAAAGTTATCGCCGTAATGTAGGCAAATGGCATGCTGTACGCAAACCCGTACGCCAAACGGTGCGGATTCATATAGCTTAGCCATGACCATAATAGGATGCCGATATACGGTTTTTTAAGCGTATACAAACAACCAAAAATTACGATCAGGGTGATTATCAGGTCGCGCATAGTGTTTTTAGTTTTGGGAGGTTTTCGACGGGAATAGGTACAACGCCGCCACTTTAATTACCGGATTTGTACATACGGATCAGCCTTAGCATAAACCGTAATGGTGTCGTATCCCACGGGGTAAATCGGGGTAATTGCCAAATATCGCTGTGTTTATCGGCAACGCCCCAGCGGGTGGAGAATGCCGCCTGATAACCACAATCAGCAATCAATTGGCGATGTTCGGGCAGATAATCGTCGCCGGGCTTGCCATTAGGATAAGCAAAATAACGCAGTTTGGTCGCCAACAATTGCTGTAAAAACAGTTGGTTATCAAGCACTTCTACTTTAGCATCCGCCTCCGCCAGTTTTGCCATAATGGGATGGCTGACGGTATGCCCGCCGATTTCCATACCGCTATTTTGTAACTGCACTAATTGTTCGGAAGTCAGCATTAAATCATCTGGCAGCGATTGTACCTGCTGTTCCAAGTAACGGGTGCATTCAAGCCGCTGCGGATAAGGCAGGTGTTTTATAGCTTTGATGATTTGCTGGGCGGCAGCGCGTTTTTTTTGCGGGGTATCGATGTCGTAGCTGCTTAAGCCGATGGCAGTAAGATCCAGTTGCGGCAAGCTACAGGCACGGACGGCTTCAATAACGGTATCATTCCACATGCGACCGCCATCCAAATAACCGGAGGCGATAAAAAAGGTCGCCGACAAGCCAAAGCGTTTTAGTATCGGTACGGCGTTATGCAGGTTGTCGGCGTAGCCATCGTCAAAAGTAATGGTAACTGCGCGTGGCGGCAACGTACCTTGCTGCAATCCCGCTAAGGCTTCAGGCAAGGGCAGCACGTTAAAATAGCGCGACAATAACGCCATCTGCCAAGTAAATGCCTGCTTATCTACCTCACCCGGACGCATAAAATCCGCTTCGTCCAAAACCTGATGGTAAATCAGGATAAACAATTTTTTATCTTTGCCGAGACCGGAAGCAATGGTCGCCAAGGGCTGTAAGCAGCCTAAAAGGAAAGAGAGCATATCGGTTATTTGGATTGCAACGAAGGTGCGCGGAGTATAAGGCTTTTGCTTGTGCTTGTCGTTTTAGATTAGCAGTAAGCAAGCTGATAAATAAATTAGGTTTTTCACTTAAAAGCTTGTGCCGGGCATAAGCAACGATACACACTTAGCAAAAACCCAACTCAACGGATAAAGCTGCAACGCACCCGCAACACTCAACGCAAAGACCTCTTTGACCGACAAGATGAAATTGATGAACGCCACGAGGTGTTAATTGGGCAACTGGAAAGTAAGCTGGATCAGAAGCTGGCAACTGAGGATTTGTTTACCATCCGATGGAGTTTGCAATAACCGGAATGGTGTATTGTCAGAATGACGAACTGTAACCATAATGCAACTAAAGCCAAAATATAGGAATTAGTCATGCCCGCACTATCTGGAATTAATCGGCGAGGCCGCCACCCATATTCCCGATGCAGTCCGGCAAAACAATCCGCAAATACCCTGGCGGATGATGATCGCCGCCCGCAATCGACTCATTCATGGTTATCTCGGTCTGGATAATGACACTTTATGGAGCATTATCAATACCGACATTCCCGCCTTGTTACCCCAATTGCAGCAATTACAAAAGCAAAACGCATGAGCAAAACCAAACTGGAACTGACCTGGATAGGCAAGGACAAGCGGCCTAAGCTGGAGCCGAGGATATTGTTGGAAAATCCGGCGTTGTCCTACCACGCCAAATTTCGCCGCCATCCCGCAAAAACGGATTCAACAAATGTAGGTGCGAATTTATTCGCACAAGAACCCACAAACGCCGATTGTGCGAATACCCTAAAGGGTACAAGTAAATTCGCACCTACGGATATTTTCGACAACAAACTGATATTCGGCGACAACCTTCTGGCGTTGAAGGCGTTGGAACAAGACTATGCGGGCAAGGTGAAATGCGTGTTTATCGACCCGCCGTACAACACGGGCAGCGCGTTTACCCATTATGACGACGGTTTGGAACATTCCATCTGGTTGTCGCTGATGCGTGATCGGCTGGAGATCATCCGCTCTTTATTAGCGGATGACGGCTCGTTGTGGATTACCATTGATGATGCCGAAGGACATTATCTAAAAGTGATGTGTGATGAGATTTTTGGTCGTCCTAATTTTATTGGCACTGTTACATGGCAAAAAACGACAAGTGTTCACAATAATGCAGTGATGTTTTCCTCTGCCACAGATTTACTTTTAGTTTTCAGTAAAGAAATTACCAAATTTAAGATGGGGAGAGTTCCTCGTAGTGAAAGAAATGTCGGGGATTACTCAAACGCAGATAATGATACTCGTGGAGATTGGGCATCTAGCCCTCTTCATGTCAGCTTAACATCTGGACAACGAGGTAAACAATATGCTCAAACTGGCAAAAGTTCGGGGCTTTATCCTATTATCAATCCTCATGGCGAAGAGATCTGGCCACCTAAAGGCAGATGTTGGGGTTATGCAATTGAGACAATTCATAAATTTGAATCGGATAATTTAATCTGGTGGGGTAAAGATGGTAGAAACCAGCCTCGTTTAAAACGTTTTTTAAAGGATAACAAAGAAGGTGTTGTCCCTATTACATTATGGTTGTCCGAAGAGGTTGGTCATAATCAGGAAGCTAAAGCTGAAAACACGTCATTGTTACATGCTGATTCGGAATTATTTTCTACGCCAAAGCCAGAACGACTTCTTAAACGTATCATTGAAATCGCCACCAACCCCAACGACCTAGTCCTAGACTCCTTCGCAGGCTCCGGCACCACTGGCGCAGTCGCGCACAAAATGGGTCGCCGTTGGATCATGATTGAACTGGGCGAACATTGCCACACCCACATCATCCCGCGCCTGAAAAAAGTCATCGACGGCGAAGACCAAGGCGGCATCAGCAAAGTAGTCAACTGGCAGGGTGGCGGCGGTTTTCGGTATTACAGCCTCGCGCCGTCCTTACTGGAACAAGACCGCTGGGGTAATTGGGTGGTCAATAAAAATTACAATCCGGCAATGCTGGCGGAAGCCTTATGCAAGCTGGAAGGCTTTACCTATGCGCCTGGGCGAATGAATTCGCCCCTACAAGCGCCTGTGTGTTCGGATTCGGTGCGAATTTATTCGCACAAGATGAACCCAAATCCGTAGGTGCGAATTCATTCGCACAAACACGCCCCACCGAACATTGGTGGCAACACGGCTATTCCTCGGAACGCGATTTTATCTACGTCACCACACAAAACCTGTCGCACCAGCAATTGGAAGAATTGTCCGCCGAAGTCGGCGGCGACCGTTCTTTGTAAGTTTGTTGCGCGGCGTTTCGTGGCAAAGCCGATGCGTTTCCCAATTTGACCTTGAAGAAAATACCGAAGATGGTGTTGTCGCGTTGCGAATGGGCGCATGATGATTACAGCTTGAATGTGGCGAATTTACCAATGGCACAACCAGAGCCAGAAGCCGAAAAACTTAAGAAAGCCAGTGTTAAGCCAGTCAATACGGCACAAGATGATCTGTTTGGTGTCGAGCCATGAGCCAAAGAATCATTATCATTGCAGGGCCGAATGGCGCAGGAAAAACGACATTTGCCCGCGCTTTTTTGCCACAAGAAGCCCATTGTCAGCGTTTCATTAATGCGGATTTAATTGCCGCTGGGTTGTCACCGTTTGCGCCTGAAATAATGGCGGTTAAAGCGGGGCGTTTAATGTTGCAAGAAATAACAGATTGCGTTGCCCATCAACAATCTTTTGCATTTGAAACAACATTATCTGGGGTGGCGTATTTACGGCATATCCAGCGTTGGCAGGAGCAAGGCTATCAAGTCAGTTTGTATTTTCTGAGCTTGCCTTCTGTTGAGGTGGCGATTGAGCGGGTGGCGTTCAGGGTTAAGCAAGGCGGTCATCATATTCCAGAAGATGTAATACGTCGCCGTTTTGTCGCCGGACGCAGAAATTTTGAACAACACTATCGGCATATCGTTAATGATTGGGCGCTATACGACAATGCTTGTGAAGAGCCGTTATTGATTGAATGGGGAGAAAATACATGAAAGCATCCGAATTACAACACGCTAAAAACCCAGACTTGATTGCCTCACTTGCCGCTATCAAACGGGCTGCAATTTTGGCAAGACAAACGGCAATTCAAACGAATACTGCGATTGTGGTTATGAAGGATGGTGTGCTGTGCCGGATTTCTGCCGAAGAACTCAAGCAACAGGAACACGCATGACTCTAAAAGCCTTACACCATGTCGCCGGACGGCTTTCATTACGCGCACCACAGCGCGAATCACTGGAAGCTTTGGCAACTGCGATTGCGGCAACGCCGGACATGCTCAATCCCAAACGTGATGTACCCATGCTATTGGAAACCTTAAAGGCTGAGTTTCCTAAACTCTCCGATTTTGAACGCGAATTCCCGTCCTTGTGTTTTGCTTTAGCAACGGGCGTTGGTAAAACCCGTTTGATGGGTGCGTTTATCAGCTATCTACATTTGGCGCATGGTATTAACAATTTTTTTGTGTTGGCGCCTAACTTGACGATTTATAACAAGTTGATTGCCGACTTTACGCCCAACACGCCGAAATATGTGTTTAAAGGGATTTCCGAGTTTGCCATCAATTCGCCGATGATTATTACGGGTGATGATTACGAAGTGAAAGGCCGTCATGCGGGCAGTTTGTTCTCTAGCGTTTCCATCAATATCTTCAACATTTCCAAAATCAATTCCGAAGTGCGCGGCGGTAAATCGCCACGGATTAAACGCTTGTCGGAATATCTGGGTGATAGTTATTTCAATTATTTGGCACAGTTACCGGACTTGGTGTTATTGATGGATGAATCGCACCGTTACCGAGCCGATGCGGGGGTGCGGGCGTTGAATGAATTAAATCCCTTGCTGGGTCTGGAATTGACGGCGACACCGTTTACTGAAAGCGGCAAAGGCACTGTGCCTTTTAAGAATGTGGTGGTCGATTATCCCTTAGCACGGGCGATGGATGATGGTTTTGTGAAAGAACCCGCTGTGGTCACGCAACGTAATTTTGATGCGTCGCAACACACTAAGGAAGAAATCGAGCGGATTAAATTACAGGACGGCATCCGCTTGCATGAAGCCACCAAAGTGGAATTGCTGACCTATGCCCGCGAAAATGCCGTCGCTGTCGTCAAGCCGTTTATGTTGGTGATTGCTAGGGACACCACCCACGCGGCGCAGTTGCTTAACTTGATGGAATCGGCGGCGTTTTTTGCAGGCCGTTATCAAGGCAAGATTATTCAGGTGGACAGCAGTAAGTCCGGTGTTGCTGAGGAAGAAATGATTAGCCGCCTGTTGGCGGTGGAAAGCCATGATGAGCCGACCGAAGTGGTGATCCACGTCAATATGCTGAAAGAAGGCTGGGACGTGACCAATCTGTATACCATCGTACCGTTACGCGCCGCCAATGCTCGGACGCTGATCGAACAATCCATAGGCCGTGGTTTGCGTTTGCCTTATGGTAAACGCACCGGTGTGACGGCGGTGGATCGCTTGAATATTGTCGCCCACGACCGTTTTCAGGAAATTGTTGATGAAGCGAATAACCCCGACAATCCTCTGCGCTTAAAACAGGTGATTCTGGAAGCGCCTGCTGAGAATGAAAAAATCGAAAGTGTGTCGGTCAGTTCCAACTTGGACGGCTTGGTGGGAGGTAAAACCGATGGTTTGGTTTACTCGGCTTTAAGACCCCCTCTCCCCGTGGGAGAGGGCTGGGGAGAGGGGGCTTTTAGCTTTAATGGTGTTGCCGAAACAACTGCCGCACAATACGCCATCGCTGAATTTAATAAGCTGCAACATAGCCCCAAAACCGTTGCCACCAGCAAAGCCTTATTAAATGCAGACGTGCAAAAGTTAGTTGTCCAAGCGGTCACGGAGCAGTTAAGCATGGGGCAACAGTCCTTATTGACTGAGGAACAGCCCATTGATGTGGCGGATATTGTCGCTAAAGCCGCCGCGTTGATGGTCAACCAGACCATAGATATTCCAAGGGTTATGGTGGTTCCTAAAGGTCAAGTCAGTTATGGTTATAAGCCGTTTACTTTGAATTTGGAGGGTTTGAATTTACAGCCTTCAGAGCGGGATATTGTTATCCAAAGCCTGCAAACCAATGAGCAAGAATTTATGGTTGCCCATGCCGTGTTAAGTGAGGCAAAACCAGAAAACACTATTGTCCATGCCCTGATAGATTATGACGATATTTCTTATGATGATCATGCCGATTTGATCGTCGAGTTGGCAGCGCAAGTTGTTAGGCATTTGAAGGGCTATCTGTCAGCCGATGAAGTCAATAATGTCTTGGCTAATCACCGCCACACATTCGCCAAAATTATTCATACCCAAATGGCGGCGCATTTTTGGGAGCAAGCCGACACCTACGAAGTGGACGTGCGTAGCGGATTTACCCCCTTAAAAACCTGCGCGTATACCGTCTCGGCAGATCAAGCCGTCAATCATTATCGGGATACCATTAACGAAAAGGGCAAAATTAAGCAACACTTGTTTGGTGGTTTCAGTAAGTGTTTATATCCCGTACAGAAATTTGATTCCGACACAGAACGCCGTTTTGCGGTGATTTTAGAACGCGATGCCCAAAAATGGTTTAAGCCCGCCAAAGGCCAGTTCAAAATTTACTATAAAGACGGCGCGGAACACCCTGAATATGTCCCTGATTTTGTCGCGGAAACGGAAGGCTATGTAGTGATGGTTGAAACCAAGTCACAAGCCGAAATGGCTGATGCCAAAGTACAGGCAAAATCCGACGCGGCGATTAAGTGGTGCGAAAATGCCAGTGATTATCTGCTGAAAAATGGTGGTAAGGCTTGGATGTATTTGCTTATTCCCCATGATGAGGTTAAGGAGAATTTTCAGTTGGAGGATTATGTGCGGAAATTTGAACGGGTAGTCTGCTAAATTTGGTGCTTGGTGTGCAAGCCTATAATCAGTCAATTTTAGAATGTCTGTCATGATTTTTGTGTAGATGCGCATTTATCTGCACGATGCGAATGAATTCGCACCTACAACCTGACAAAATAAAAATGACTGGGTACTAGTAATCAGCCAATGTTGAATTATCAGTATTAGTTCGTAGAGGCGAGCGGCGGCTCTCCTTTTCGTCACAAGATTTGGTGCAGATTCTTAAAAAGGCGGACAGCCGTCCGCCCCTACGGGTTTGTATTATCCTAAGCTTTTGCTGGCAACTTCATAGACATCACGGGAAATGGCTTCTGTCGTCATAATCCGCTCCAGTTGCGCCTTCATCAACACTTGGCGGTTGACATCGAAACGCCGCCATTGGGTTAAGGCATTCATCATCCGCGCCGCTACCTGTGGGTTTAAGCTGTTCAAGGCGATAATCTGGTCAGCCAAAAATTGGTAGCCTTGTCCGTTTGCGGCATGAAAATGCAGGGGATTGGCTTGGCTGAATGCGCCAATTAAAGCGCGTACCCGGTTTGGCGTTTTTAAATCAAAAGCCGGATGCGCCATTAATGCTTGCACGGTGGCGAAGGTATCTGCCGACGGGCTAGCGGCTTGCAAGGCAAACCATTTATCGATGACCAAATCTTCTTGCTGCCATTGCCGATAAAAATCGTCTAAGGATTGTTTTCTGGCGTAATGCGGATGATTGACCATAACAGTCAACGCCGCGATTTGGTCAGTCATATTTTTGGCGGTCTTAAATTGTTGATGCGCCCAGTTCTTTATCGCCAAATCATCCAAACTCAGCAGATAACTCAGGCAGGTGTTTTTGATGCGTCTGCGGCCTATCGCACCCGCATCAAACTTGCCGGATTCATCACGGTGATTGTTTAAATACAAGCCTTGTAAGGGTTGCTGTAAGGCTTCCGCCAGCGAACGTCTAACAAATTCCCGCGCGGTATGGATAGCAACAACATCTACGACTGCCATCAATTCCGCCAGATAGGTTTCGGTAGGCAAGCTGAGCAATAAGGCAAAATACGATAAATCTTGCCAATCTTGCGCCAATACTTGCTTTAAGGCATCTACCAAAATGTCTGGTAATTGCAACTCACGGCCTTGCTGGACATCGGCAACCAAGGCCAAAATAATCTGCCCAAACAATTGCTGCCCAGCTTCCCAGCGGTTAAAGGTGTCGCTATCGTGGCTTAACAAAAACGCCAATTCTTCCAGACTGCGTTGTTGCTCCAGTTTTACCGGCGCAGAAAAACCGCGCAACAATGACAGCACAGGCGGTTGCGGCAAGCCTTCAAAAACAAACTGCTGCTCGGCCTGAGTTAGTTCAAGAGTGATTTCTGTCGCCGCTGTGTCTGCCCCTTGTAATCGGCAGATAGCCGCCGAACCATCTGGGTTGATTAACCCGACTTTCACCGGAATGTGCAAAGGCAGTTTCTCGGTTTGCCCAGGCGTTGGCGGGCATTGTTGTTTTATGCTGACGGTAAACGTTTGTTGTTCAGGCTGATAACTTTGGCTGACGGTTAGCACGGGTGTGCCAGCTTGGGCGTACCAGCGGCGGAATTGCGTTAAATCAACGCTATTGGCATCTTCCATAGCTTTGACGAAATCATCACAAGTCACCGCTTGCCCGTCATGGCGGTCAAAATACAAATCACTGCCTTTGCGGAAGCCTTCTGCACCTAATAAGGTGTGGATCATCCGCACCACTTCCGCGCCTTTTTCATAAACGGTAACAGTGTAAAAGTTGTTGATTTCAATGTACGCATCGGGCCGTACCGGATGCGCCAAGGGGCCGGCATCTTCGGCAAATTGGCGGGTACGTAGCATGTTGACATCTTCAATGCGCTTAACGGCTTGCGAAGTGCGGTCGCCAGTGAATTGCTGGTCGCGGAATACCGTAAAGCCTTCTTTTAAACTCAGCTGGAACCAATCGCGGCAGGTGATGCGGTTGCCCGTCCAGTTATGAAAATATTCGTGGGCGATAACGCCTTCTACATGTTCGTAATCGGCATCGGTGGCGGTATCGGGGCGCGCCAACACAAATTTGGTGTTGAATACGTTCAGGCCTTTGTTTTCCATAGCGCCCATATTGAAATGGCTGACGGCGACGATCATGTACAAATCCAAATCGTATTCGCGCCCGTAAACTTGCTCATCCCAGTGCATGGAATTCTGCAACGATTGCAGCGCATGGCCGCATTTATCGCTATCGTGGGCTTCCACATAAATTTTCAGGCTGATGTCACGACCGGATTGGGTAATAAAGTTGCCAGAAACACACGCCAATTGCCCTGCTACCAAGGCAAACAAATAACAGGGTTTATCGAATGGGTCTTCCCAAGTTACCCAATGGCGATTGCCATCCAGCTCGCCTTGGGCAATCGGGTTGCCGTTGGAGAGCAGCACCGGATAGCGGTCTTTATCCGCCACTAAGGTGGTGGTGAATTTCGCCATCACATCGGGCCTGTCGAGAAAATAAGTGATTTTCCGGAAGCCTTCTGCCTCGCATTGGGTACACAGCAAGCCCTTAGACAAAAACAGCCCTTCCAAGGCGGTATTGGCTTTGGGATTAATGATGTTCTCAATAGTGAGCGTAAACGCTTGTTGTTGGGGGACGTTATGGATAATCAGTGAATCTGACGTTTGCTGATAATCGCTAGCAGTCAATTCTTGGTCGTCATTCAACAACACCCGAATTAAGGTTAAATTTTCACCTGCCAATACCAGCGGGCTGGCAGCGTTGGCACTGGCGGGATTACGGCTCATCTCTAAGCGCGACACCACCGTCGTCTGCTCTTCATCCAAACTAAAATTTAAGGCCACGCGGTGTATCAGATAATCTGGTACCGCATAATCTTTTAAATAAATGGTTTGGGGGTTGGCGTCTTTCATTGGTTTTCCTGCTGAGAGTGTTGGCTGTTTATTAAAATGACGAACAGCGCGAAAAGTTGGTAATGATTAATAGGTAACGAAGAAGGATTTTTATTCACCGTTAGTAAGTATCTCTTGAATGGCTGCTATCACTTTGTGATGCGCTTCTTTATTTAAGGAAGCTACTTTTTTAACAATGATTTCTTCGTTCGCCGTAAATAACTTATTGGGGCGTATGTAACTTACATGCGCCAACGATCCGAAAAGGTAAGCGGTTTCATCAATACAAATAGATTTGTTATCGCCATAACTTTTACTGGTTATTTGGCACAATAGCCAATCGCCTCTTTGGGGATTAGCCAAAATAAGGGCAGGTCTTAATTTTGTATGACTCAGATTAGAAAAAGGGAAAGCAACAAAGACAATGTCCGTTACTGAAATTTTGCCCACGCCGCATCCTCTTCTTCCCTATCCCAATCAGCTGCCAACGCCTTTTCGCTTAATAACGTGGTTTCGTTTACTTCCAGTTTAGAAAACTTGGCATAAATGAAACTGACAAAATCCAGTATTTCTTGCTGTTTGTCTTCGGGTAATGCCGCACTTTTAAACGCTATTTCTTGAATTAATGATGTCATTTTATTTTCCAGATGCGGGTTTTCAAATTCTGCAAGTAATCGCCTTAAACGTTTTCGTGCCGTTGGTGTTTTCGTGGAAAACCTTATCTCTATTTAGATTTTGCCGCAAAAATCGCCAATAACAACCACGCGCTTAAAAAACTCACGCCGCCGATAGGGGTAATCATCCCCAGCCAGCGTTGGTTAAGAATGGCTAGCAAATACAAGCTGCCAGAAAAAATGATAATGCCGGCAAACATCAGCCAACCCGCCCAGCTTAATAGCTTGGTCTGCGGCTGGTTTTGGTTGATGACGGCAATGGCAATCAGCGCTAGGCTATGCCACATTTGGTAAGTCACGCCCGTTTGGTAGACCACCATCAGCTCTGGACTGATTAGAGTTTTCAAGGCATGTGCGCCAAACGCGCCAAAGCCCACGCCAAAAAAAGCTGATATTGTCCCTAGTAATAAAAATGGTGATGATTTCATTTTTCCAGCAACCTGGGCATTAACTGCACTAAATTACAGGGACGGGTGCGGTGGTCGAGCTGGTCTTTAATCAACAAATCCCAAGCGGTACGGCAAGCGCCGGAAGAACCTGGTAAACAAAATAGATAAGTGCCATTGGCGACACCAGCAATCGCGCGGGATTGGATGGTCGAGGTTTTAATATCCTGATAAGACAGCATCCTAAATACTTCGCCAAAACCATCCAAGACTTTATCCAACAACGGCGATACCGCTTCCGGTGTGCCATCCCTGCCCGTCACCCCAGTGCCACCCGTACTGATAACCACCTGAATGTCGGCATCGGCAATCCATGCCGATACCGTAGCGCGAATTTGGTAAATGTCATCCGGCACGATGGCTTTGATGGCAAATTGATGGCCTGCGCTTTGCAGCCGTTCCACTAGGGTGTTGCCGGAAACATCGTCCGCTTCGGTACGGCTATCGGACACCACCAATACGGCAATGTTTAGTGGAATAAAGCTGCGTTCCGTGGTCATTATTTTGGTCTCGTAGTTTGTAAAGATTCAAAAATGGCCAAGTAGGATAGCCTGATAAAACTACGTAATCAGGGCACGCAGCGGTGGCATCTAGGGCAAATGGTAAACGAATAGGTATAAACCTAGCAAAGCAAGTTTTTCAGATGTAGCGTAGCTAACATTCCCCAATAATTTTCGATGATCGGCATAACAAGATATAACGAAACAAAAAATAAAATCCTTGACCTCGACCTAACAACGAATTAAATTTTAAAAAGTTTTTATTTTTCGGCAAGCCATTGTTCTATAAAAATTTATAAATTAATTTTCAATATATATATTTTTAAGATCAACTGTGAGCTAGATCATAACTTACCCATTTGAAAATTTGTTTTAATCATGCTGTAGCAACAGGCTATTCCTATAACCATTAATGCAAAACACCAACCACCGTCAAAGGCTAGGAGAATCATAATGAACCCTATTTTCGAAACCAACCGGAAAAATTCGCCCCTGCAAAGTGATGTTGCTGCCAGTCCCGATGCGGGCAATCCACGCACCGACATGGTGTTTATCGATTCCGACATTGCCAACGCCTCGGCTCTGTTAGAAGACATTCCAGCCAATGCTGAAATCATAAGGCTCAACCCATCCCAAAATGGCTTGGCGCAAATCGCTGAAGCCTTAGCCGGACACAATGACGTTGATGCCATCCATATCCTTACCCACGGCAGCGCTGGAACGCTAATACTGGGTTCTTTACTACTGGATGCCAGCAATATTACACACTATGCCGACTTGCTCGGCGCGATGGGTAAGGCTTTGAAGACTGGTGGCGACATTCTGCTCTACGGTTGTGAAACGGGGGCGGGTGCTTCTGGGCAAGCTCTGGTGGCGGCGATTGCCGAATTGACTGGCGCAGATGTGGCGGCTTCTGATGATCTGACTGGTGCTGTTGCTTTAGGCGGCGATTGGGAGCTGGAAACTCAACAAGGCATTATTGATACTATAGCCATTAAATCTGTAGGCTATGGCGATGTGCTGGCGGTGGGGCAGTTTATTGTTGGGGATAACAGTGGTTATGGGGGAGCGGGGGGTATTGGTTTTACTTGGGGAGGTTCGGGTGGATATGGAGGACGGTCTTTCCAAGAAGATGGCTCTAATGGACAACGTGGCGATGCAGGTGATACAGGAAAAAATGGCGGTGATGGCGGCGGGGACAACGATATTCTGACAGGGGGCAGCGGTAATGATGTTATTTTCGGCGATGGTGCTGGCGGCGGCGGCGGCGGCGGCTCAGGTGGTGGTGCTGGCGGCGGTGGCGGTGGCGGTGCTTATGGTGGATTATTCCCAGGGTCAGGAGGTTTCGGAGGGTATGGCGGCTCAGGGGGCGCAGGTGGTAATGGCGGCTTAGGGGGAAGCGGCTGGGACACTTTGAAAGGTGGCGATGGCAATGACATATTATTTGGTGATGGATTCGACGGTCAAGCTGGCGACTTTGGTCAACAGGGTGAAAACGGTCGTATCGGAGGCAGTGCTACTGGCCTTAACGGTGGCCGTGGCGGAAATGGAGGCAATGGTGGTAACGGAGGCAATGGCGGAGCTGGTGGCCTAGGCGGTGGTCAAGGCGGTAATGGCGGCAGTAAAGGCGAGAGAGGCTATGGTGGTTCAGGTGGTACTGGCAGTTTTTTTGGCAGTAACGGCTCAGGTGGCTCTGAGGGACAGGGCGGGGCTTCGGGTATTGCCGGGGCAAACGGCTTAGGAGCAGCTTCTTCAACGGATGACATCAACGGAACTTTGTATACGGCGTTCAAAAACAAGCTTGCCAATGTGTTATCGAACAACCCAAATTATGGTTTTGGCAGTGATTCATTAGACGGCGGTGCTGGTTCGGATGATTATTTCGGCTTAGGGGGAGATGATACGTTTGTCGTCAATATCAGCGATAACACATCCGGCACTACTGATACCATTTGGGATTTTAACTACAACGGCGAAGCTAACGAAAAAATAGAACTTCGCAATCAAGGTGCTATATTAACCCATCTTGAAATTACCCATATTTTAAACAACACCTCCGGTTCACTAGGCTCTATCCAAATTGTTGGTAACGATACCCGAATCACTTTCAACAATGGTGCAATTTTATGGATAAAAAATTCTGTATCAGAAGGCAAAACCAATCTTGCTGTTGATGATTTCAATTACGCGCTGAATAAAATCCCCAACACTTCCGCAAGCAACATCACGACCTTGGAAGACACTGTTTACGTTTTCTCCGCTACAAAATTCCCGTTCACCGACGCAAACAGCGGCGATAGCCTGCAACAAGTGCGAATAAATAGCTTACCCAACTTAGGTACAATCACGCTGAATGGTAGTGCCGTTTCAATCAGCCAAGTCATCAACATTGCCGACATCAACGCGGGTAGCTTGAAATTCGTACCTACCGCTAACGCTTTTGGCACTGCCAGTTTCAGCTTCTCCGTTTCCGATGGTGTTGATTGGAGTAGTGCCGCCACCATGACCCTGAACGTCACCTCCGACGGCCTCATCGAAGGCACGGCGGGTGACGATAATTTACTGGGCACCAACGCCAACGACAAAATTTATGGCTTTGCTGGCAATGATACCTTGGATGGCGGCACTGGAGCAGATGCTCTTTATGGTGGCACAGGCAATGACACGTATATTGTCGATAACAGCGCAGACGTGGTCAGTGAAGAGGCCAATGCCGGCACGGATACGATAAATACCTCGGTCAGTTACACGTTAAGCAGCTATGTCGAAAATCTTACTTTAACGGGCTCGGCAGCCATCAATGCCACGGGCAATGAATTGGATAACAGCCTGATGGGCAATAGTGCCGCCAACCAATTGCTTGGTGGTCTTGGCAATGATTTTCTGGATGGTGGCACTGGTGCGGACACATTGAAAGGCGGTTCTGGCGACGATGTTTATGCACTAGACAATGCTAATGATGCAGTTGCGGAAAGCGCTGGTGAAGGCATTGACACCGTGCAAAGTTTAGTCACTTTCACGCTGGCGGCTAATATCGAGAACTTGACCCTTACAGGGACGGAGGCAATCAACGGCTTTGGCAATGCGCTGGACAATATTTTGATAGGCAACACCGCCAATAACATTTTGGACGGTGGTTCTGGTGAGGACACCCTGAAAGGTGGCGCGGGTGATGACCTTTATGTGCTTGACAACACTGGTGACATAATTATTGAAAACGCCAATGAAGGCATAGACACCGTACAAAGTAAAAATAGCCAAACCTTAGCGGTCAACGTAGAGAATTTAGTTTTGACCGGAACAGCGGCTATTGACGGTACCGGCAACGCACAGAACAACACGCTGACCGGAAACAGTGCTGCTAATAGGCTGGATGGCGGCATCGGCAAAGATACGCTTGTTGGCGGTGATGGTAATGACACCTACCTCATCAATGAAACTGGTGATAGCGTTACCGAAAACGCCAATGCAGGCATAGACACCGTGCAAAGCACGATCACTTATAGCTTAGGGGCTAATGTTGAAAACTTGGTGTTGGTTGGCACAGCAACCATCAATGCCACAGGCAATAGCCTCGATAATACTTTGACGGGCAATTCCGGCAATAATGTACTTGATGGTGGGCTTGGTACAAACTCCTTGGTGGGTGGTTTGGGCAATGACACTTACCAAATCGGCAGCAGTAACGACAAGGTGGTAGAAAACGCTAACGAAGGCATCGACACGGTGCAAAGCGCATTCACCTACACCTTGGGAGCCAATCTTGAATATCTGGCATTAATCGGCAATGGCAATATCAATGGTTTCGGCAACACACTCGACAACACCATTAACGGTAATATCGCCAACAATCTTTTGGATGGTGGCAGTGGCGCAGACACCCTGAAAGGCGGTGTGGGCGACGACACTTATGTCGTTGATAACACGGGCGACAAATTGACCGAAAATGCCAATGAAGGTATGGATTCGGTGCAAAGTTCCGTTACTTATACGCTTTCAGCCAATACCGAAAATTTGACCTTAACGGGTATATCCGCAATCAATGGTATAGGTAATTCGCTAGCCAACATATTGCAAGGCAATAGTGCTGCCAATCTATTGAATGGCGGTGGTGGGGCTGACGCACTTAAGGGACTAGGCGGCGATGATACCTATATTGTCGACAATAGCGGCGATACCGTGTCGGAAATTGCTGGCGCAGGCACAGATACCGTCCAAAGCTCAATCAGCTATAACTTAACTGCCAATATTGAAAACTTAATCTTATCCGGCATTTTTGGCATTAGCGGAACAGGTAATACCCTCAATAACACCTTGACAGGCAATAATGCAGCCAATCAGTTAGATGGTGGTCTAGGCAAAGATACGCTAGTGGGTGGTAGCGGCAATGACACCTACCTGATTGATGATACTGGCGATTCGGTAATCGAAAACACGAATCAGGGTACCGATACAGTCCAAAGTTCGGTAAGTTACACCTTAGAAACCAATGTCGAAAATTTGCTGCTGACTGGCGCGGCAGCTTTAACAGGCAAAGGCAATGATCTCGCCAACGCCTTAACAGGAAATTCTGGCAACAATAGTCTTGATGGTGGCCTTGGTGCCGATACCCTAAAAGGCGGTATCGGAAATGATGTCTACGTTGTGGACAACCTTGCTGACAAAATTATTGAAAATGCTAATGAAGGCATCGACACAGTAAAAACCTCAACAAACTACACGTTAGAAGACCATATTGAGAACTTAACCTTGATGGGTATCGCTGCGATTAACGGTATCGGCAATGCTGCCGACAACATCTTGATCGGCAACAATGCCGCCAACCTGTTAAATGGTGGGGCTGGCGCAGATACTTTGCAAGGCGGGGACGGTAACGACACCTATAACGTGGACAATATCGGCGATTCCATCATAGAGTTTGCGGCTGGCGGTGTTGATAGTGTCCTTAGCTCAATCAGCTATACCCTAAAAAATACCATTGAAAATTTGTCCCTAATAGGAATAGCCGCCATTAATGCAACAGGCAATTCCCAAAACAACACACTCATTGGCAACAAAGCCGCCAACCTGCTTGATGGCGATAGCGGCAAAGATATATTGATTGGCGGCGGCGGCAATGACATCTATTTACTCGATAATAGTGGCGATACCGTAACAGAATACGCCAACGAAGGTACTGACACGGTACAAAGTGCGGTTACTTACACCTTAGCAGCCAATGTCGAAAATTTGGTTTTGGTAAACACAGCGTCCATCGACGGCATTGGTAACGGACTTAACAACAAACTGATCGGCAACAATGCCGCCAACCAATTAATGGGGGGATTGGGGGATGATTTTCTTGACGGAGGCCTTGGGGCAGACTCGCTCAAAGGCGGTGGTGGTAATGACAGTTATGTCTTGAATGAAAGCATTGACATTATTGAAGAAAACGCCGACGAAGGCATGGATACTGTAGAAAGTTCAATCAGTTACACCTTAACCGCAAATATTGAAAACCTGACTTTAACAGGGACATCAGCGCTAATTGCCACGGGCAATACACTTGCCAACACTTTAATTGGCAACGCCAACAACAATACCTTGGATGGCGGTGCGGGGGCGGATGTACTGAAAGGCGGTACAGGTGACGACACCTATATAGTAGATAATGCCGGAGATACGACCAGCGAAAAAAGCAACGAAGGAAATGATAGTGTCCAAAGTTCGATCAGTTATAAATTAACCGACAACATTGAAAATCTGACTCTGGTCGGTGCAGTAGCTATTGATGGTACAGGCAACGCCCAAAACAATAACTTAACAGGTAATAACGCCGACAACACCTTAAATGGCGGCACAGGAAAAGACAGACTTGCAGGCGGTAGCGGCAATGACATTTATGTCATAGACGATATTGGCGACATAGTGATAGAAAACAGTGCCGCAGGTACGGATACAGTCCAAAGCACGGTTGACTTCACCTTAACAGCCAATATCGAAAACCTTTTACTGACTGGCAATGCCGCTATCCAAGCCATAGGTAACGAGCTTGACAACAAGCTTACGGGCAATATTGCCGCCAATCAGTTAATTGGTGGCTTGGGTAATGACATCCTTGATGGTGGTTCGGGGGCGGACAGCCTTAAGGGCGGTGCTGGCGATGACACATACTTAATTGACAATATCGGCGATAGTATTATTGAAAACTTGGGCGAAGGTGCAGATACCGTACAAAGCGCAATCACTTACATCCTAGCCACCAATATTGAAAATTTAACCCTAACTGGTACATCAGCAACCAATGGCACAGGCAATGGGCTTCGCAACATATTGTCCGGCAATGCCAAAAACAACATTCTGGACGGCGGTATCGGCGCTGACACCCTCAAAGGCGGCGCAGGTAACGATACTTATGTGGTTGATAACAATGGCGACATCATTATCGAAAACACCAATGAAGGCATTGACACCGTGCAAAGCGCGGCAAGCTACACTTTAGGTGTAAACCTTGAAAAACTGGTTCTTATCGGTTCGGCTATAAAAGGCATAGGCAACACACTCAACAACACCCTAGCAGGCAATGTCGCAAACAATAGCTTGGATGGTGGGGTCGGCGCCGACACTCTTATAGGCGGCATGGGAAACGACATTTATGTCATTGATAATACCGGCGACCAAATTAGCGAAAAAACTAACGAAGGCATTGACTTGGTAAAAAGCTCTGTGAACCACACCTTGTCTACCAATGTTGAAAATCTTGAACTGCTTGGTTCGGCAATGAACGCCATAGGCAATGCGCTTAATAACAAGCTAATTGGCAACAGTATTGACAATCAACTATCGGGGGGCTCCGGCAATGATTTTCTTGATGGCGGTTTGGGTGCCGATTCAATTAAAGGCGGCGCTGGCAACGACATTTATGTGTTGGACAACTTCGGTGACATTGCCATCGAAAACCTTGATGAAGGCAATGACACCGTTAGAAGTTCAATTAGTTACACATTAGCTGCCAACATTGAAAGCCTGACACTTACAGGGATCGCAGCAATCAATGGCACGGGCAACTTGCTTGCCAACACCCTGATTGGCAACGCCGCCAATAACCAATTGGATGGCGGCTTGGGGGTTGACACGCTTAAGGGTGGCAAGGGCGATGACAGCTATGTAATTGATAACAATGGTGACACAGTCTTCGAAAATGCCAATGAAGGCAATGACACCGTGCAAAGCTCAGTCACCTACATATTAGGCACAAACCTAGAAAACCTTACCCTTATTGGCTCATCAGCCATTGACGGTACGGGCAACACAGCAAGCAACACACTTATCGGCAATGCCACAAACAATCGCTTAGATGGTGGTGAGGGTGCAGACATGCTGAGGGGTGGTATAGGTGACGATACTTATATCGTTGACAATAGTGGCGATAAAATTTTTGAATCTGCCAATCAAGGCATGGACAGCGTACAAAGTACGGCTACCTTCACTTTAGCCGCTGACATAGAAAATCTAACATTAATTGGAAATAGCGCCATCAACGCCACAGGCAACAACATTGCCAATATACTTGTGGGTAATGGCGTAGCAAATCTTCTAAGTGGCGGAGATGGCGACGATTCTTTGGACGGCGGGGTTGGCGTGGACACGCTGAAAGGCGGCATCGGAAATGATGTTTATGTCGTTGACAATATCAGCGACAAAGTAGTGGAGAACATTAATGAAGGTGATGATACTGTAAAAACCTCGGTGACCTATGCCTTAACAGCCAACGTTGAAAATCTCACCCTTATTGGTACAGCAACCATTAACGCCACAGGCAACACACTCGACAATATGTTGATCGGCAACAATGCCGCAAACCTATTATCTGGGGGGGCTGGTGCAGACACCCTAATTGGTAGGGGCGGTGATGACACTTACCTGATAGACAATACCAGTGACAGTATTAACGAAAATCTAGGTGATGGCACTGATACCGCGCAAAGTACGGTCAGCTTCACGCTAAGCAGCAATATTGAAAACTTGACGTTGCTTGGTTCCGCCAGCATTAATGGTATTGGCAACACTCAAGACAACACATTGCAAGGCAATGGAGCAGCCAACATGCTAGATGGGGGGCTTGGCAAAGATAACCTTATTGGCGGCGGCGGCAACGATACCTACCTAGTGGACAATATTGGCGATAACGTATCGGAGAATACCGCCGGGGGAATAGACACCGTAAAAAGCACCGTCAATTACACCTTGTCTGCTAACGTGGAAAATTTAATTCTGCTTGGCACGGCGGCAATTAACGGGGTTGGCAACGCACTTAATAATAGTCTAGTTGGCAACTCCGGCAATAATGTCCTTGATGGGGGATTAGGCACAAATACACTAGCGGGAGATGCCGGAGACGACACCTATATAATCGGCAGCACCAATGATAAAGTGCTGGAAAACGCTAATGAAGGTATCGACACCGTGCAGAGTGCAGTCACTTATGCTTTGGGGTTCAATCTAGAAAATCTCACCCTGACTGGCAGTGCCAATAGCAACGCTAACGGCAACGCACTAGACAACGTACTTAGCGGTAACTCGGCTAATAATGCTTTAGATGGCGGCATTGGAGCAGATACTCTTAAAGGCGGCGATGGCGATGACACTTACATTGTCGATGACAATGGCGACACCGTCTCTGAAAATACCAACCAAGGTACCGATACCGTGAACAGCTCGCTCACCTATAGCTTAGGTATCAACGTTGAAAACCTTGCCCTTACTGGCAACTTAGCTATTAACGGCACTGGCAACACCAGCGATAACCTATTGATCGGAAATGGGAACAGCAACGTGCTTGATGGTGGCAGCGGCGCGGATACCCTAAAAGCAGGGACTGGCAATGATACTTATGTGGTGGATAATAATGGCGATGCAGTTAGCGAAAATACCGATGAAGGCATCGACACCGTGCAAAGTACTGTCACTTACCTGCTCGGTGCAAACTTAGAAAATCTCGTTCTAACGGGAAACACCTCTATTAATGGTACAGGCAACGCGCTTAATAACATCCTAACGGGCAATTCCGCTAATAATAGTTTGGATGGCGGTGCAGGTGCGGACACCCTCAACGGTGGCGCAGGCGACGATACTTATTCGGTGGACAACAACGGCGACAAGATCATCGAAAATACCAATGAGGGCGTCGACACCGTACAAAGCTCAATCACTTACCTGCTTGGTGCAGACCTTGAGAACCTAACGCTCACTGGAAACTCTGCGATAAATGCCACAGGCAACACCGCAAATAACACACTTATTGGCAATTCAGGTGGCAACACCCTCGATGGTGGTACAGGTGTCGACACCATGAAAGGTGCTGATGGTGACGACACTTATATCATCGACAATAGCAGTGACTCTGTCGAGGAATTAGCCAATAAAGGCACGGATACAATACTCAGTTCGGTCTCTTATGCCTTGTCCAGCTATGTCGAAAACCTCACCTTCACAGGCAACCAATCGCTGATTGGGACAGGTAACGACTCAGCCAACACCTTAATCGGCAATATCGGCAATAACTTGCTCGATGGGCGAGCAGGCGCGGACATCCTCAAAGGCGGTGATGGTTACGACACTTACATCGTAGACAATATCGGCGACACCGTAGTTGAAAATGCCGCAGAAGGCACAGATACCATACAAAGTGCAATCAGCTACACATTAGGAAGCCATATTGAAAACCTCGTTCTAACGGGTACGGTAGCCTTAAGCGGAACTGGTAACGATGCCGACAACACTCTAACAGGCAATAGCAGCAACAATACTTTGGACGGTGGCATTGGTGCCGACACCCTAAAAGGGGATGACGGCGATGACCTATATATAGTCGATAATGTCGGTGATAAAGTCATCGAAAACACCAATCAAGGCGCATCGGATACAGTAAAAAGCACCGTAACCTTCGCCTTGGCTGCCAATATTGAAAACCTGACCTTAACGGGGGCGGCAGCCATCAATGCCATCGGCAATAATCTGGCTAATATTTTGATCGGCAACAGTGCCGGCAACCTCTTGGATGGTGGTGCAGGTAGTGATTTTCTGGATGGCGGAATAGGTGCTGATACCTTGCAAGGCGGTGCGGGTGATGATGTCTATGCAATTGACAATAGCGGGGACACGGTAGTTGAAAATGCTAATGACGGCAGCGACAGAGTGCAGAGCGCAATTAGTTACACACTAGGCAACAACGTTGAAAACTTGACATTAATCGGCAACGGCAATCTTAGCGGCATTGGCAACTCACTAAATAACATGCTTGTCGGTAATGACGGCAGCAATCTACTTGATGGCTCGTTAGGGGCGGATATATTGCAGGGCGGCAATGGCGATGACACCTATAGTGTGGATAATGGCAACGACAAAGTTATCGAAAACACCAATGCTGGTATCGATTCCGTTAACAGCTCCGTCACCTTCGCCTTGGCAAGTGCTATTGAAAATTTAACACTCACCGGAATAGTGGCAATCAATGCCACGGGCAATGAACTTAACAACACCTTAATTGGCAATCTTAGCGACAACACATTGGATGGCGGCATCGGCGCAGATACCTTGCAAGGCGGTGCAGGTAATGACCTTTATGTGCTGGACAATATCGGTGACAAAATCATCGAAAATGCCAACGAAGGTATTGATACCGTGCAAAGCACTTTCTCTTACACCTTGGCAACCAACCTTGAAAACTTAGCGTTGACAGGCACCGCCAACCTTAGCGGCACAGGCAACGCACTTGACAACAACCTGTCCGGCAATGCTGCCAACAATAGCCTAACGGGTGGTGACGGTTCTGATACATTAAATGGCGGATACGGTATGGATACCTTAAGTGGCGGCACGGGTAATGATCTGTTAACCCTCAATGACTTCGCGGGGGATATTATTGATGGCGGCACAGGCATGGATACCTTGCAGATTTTAGGTGCCAACCAATTAATTGAATTAAACAAAGACCTGCTGAAAAATATTGAAGTCATCAAATTGGCTGATGATAGCAACAGCACCGTGAAAATAACCACCCAAAGCATCATCGACCTGAACAGTGACAGTAATACGTTAAGGATCGAAGCCAACGGTGAAAATACTTTAGTGCTGGACAGTGGTTGGAATGATAACGGCATCATTGCTGGTTATCATAATTTCACCAACGATGGTGTCACTTTAGAAGTCAGCCCAACGTTGGCTCACATTATCGAACCGCCAAACAACTACACCATTTCCGATGCCAGTAGCGCAGCCAACGTCAGCAATGTGTTTGATAACGGCGTACAGGAAATTACCATTGATTTTGGCGGCAAGGCTTACAGCGATTGGGGGCTTGATACGATAGACCTAAGCGGCTTTGGCGTTGAGGACAAGCTGATTATTGCACAACATGACGGTAGGTTGAGTGGTGATGCCCATTACAACTATGGCAATAGGGCTGCTTACATAGAAGAATATTATTGGGGAGGTACCAGTTCTTCTGCAACCGATAGGGTTTCTTGGCAAATTGGGGCAAACCAGGCAAAGTTGATTTCGCAGTCCAAAAACTACAGCTATTCCTCTTATCAAACAAAAACCATCAAAACCAATGGCTACTTTACATCCTCTGGTAGCTATATCATTACAAGCAGCTACATAAGTACCAATACTGTCACAAAGCGCATATTGACTGACAGCCACACAGGACAAATTAATCTGGTAGGTTTACCTAATGGCTTGCCAGATAGCCAATTCGTTTTTATATAAGTGCTTACACATAAATTTTCGGGCATTAAAACCTAGCGCCCAGTCAATTTAGACTCGTCAGGTTTTAAAAACCTGACGAGTCTTGTTATCAGCCCAACAGCTAACCCGACAAAACCAGAATAACTGATTATTTTTTAATCCAGCATATAAAGAGCTTTGCCTAATGCTATACATCAAACGGTCAAGTTCGGTTTTTTTTAATGGGCGCACGCATCTCGCCCGCCAGTTGCGCTTAAGATGACTTCGCTCCAACAACCAAAAACGTGACCGTTCAGAGCATATCTGACAACCTTTTTATTGGAGATACCATGTCTCTTCTTAATGCTATTAGAAATCTACAACAACAAGAGGCATTAACTGAAGCAATAACGTTATGCCAGCAAGCTTTAGCCGTGCAACCGGATACACCCGAGTTATTGGCATTATTCGCAGTCCTATCCTGCCAGATGCAAGATTTTCAACAAGGCCGCAAGTGCTTAGCAGCTTTACAAGCGAAATTGATACAACTTAATGCTGAAACATTAACTGACATTGCCGCCACCCACTTGCTATTAAAAGAACCATTATCCGCGCTGGAGGCATTAAATGCGGCATTAGCATTGGCTCCCAAGCTATATCTGGCGCAAATACGGCGTGGGCTGGTAATGATGCAATTAGGACAATTTGCTGAAGCACGGGATGATCTACACACGGCATTGCCGCATTGCCCAAACGCACAACAGGCAGCCATACGCATCAACATTGCCCGCTGTGCGTTGTACTTGGGAGACAACAATGAAGCCCTAGAGCAAATCCAGCAAACACAGAACTTAGGTGGAAGCCATTTAGAGGCATGGCTATTGGCGGCTGTGGACACCTATATCGCACTAAACCGCTGGCATGATGCTGAAACAGCAATACACCATGCCGTGGAAGCAGGTTCGGAAGAATTGAAATGCGTGAAATTATTTGCATGGGTATTAGCTGCACAAGACAAACATGGGCAAGCCACACATGCGTTGCGCGAGGCATTAAAACAACATCCCCATGATATAGATCTGCTAATGCAACTGGCTGCGCTGGCACGGGTGCAAGGCCATTACGGCGAGGTGTTACACCACTTATACACGGCAATCAAGATAGAACCCGACAACGCTTCTCTATGGGTGCAATTGGCACAATCAGGGCATAAACACTTTGATGGTGCTAGCGCAAAGTTGGCAGCAGAAAAAGCCTTGGCACTAACAGAGAAGGAAATCGGCTTAAAACGCGCCGAAGCATTAGTGGCAATCGCCACCGTAACAACTGAAGCGCAGCAAGCCGAAAACTATTATCAGCAAGCTTTAAATCAAGTGCCCAACTATGCGCCTGCTTCCTTAGGTTTAGGGCATTTATTGCTGCAATGGGGACGTATTGACGAGGCGACGGTCTTTTTTGAAGCGGTAGCAGCACACCATCCAATCCTAGGTTATGGTGCACTCATTAACGCCAGGCGTTTTCCTGATGATCCTGAAATACTGGCGCGTATTGAAAAATTGGCCTATTTGCCAAGTATGCAAGGAACTGTATCAGGCAGCCTGCTATTTGATTTAGCTGCGGCATGGGAACACCAGAAAGACTATGCAAAAGCCTTCCGCTTCGCCAATGAAGCCAATGAAGCCAGCCGCAAATTCCTTTCTTACAGCGCAGTGCGGCACACCCAATACTGCCAAGCAATTAGACATATCTTTACTAGCGAATTTTTTGCACAACGCCGTGATTACGGCAATCCGTCTTGCTTGCCCGCTTTTGTATTGGGAATGCCGCGTTCAGGCACGACTTTGGTAGAACAAATTCTGGGTGGGCATCAAGCCGTTTTTGTCGCAGGCGAAATTGGAATTTTGTCTGGAGTTATCCAAAAATTAAATGCTTGGGAACGTCATCTCGGTTCTGGACAACAGTATCCTAGTTGTGTACGCGACCTGACAGCAGAACAGGCACGCTATTTTGCGGACGACATATTGAAAGAGCTACGCCAATATTCCCCTGATGCCCATTATATTGTAGATAAATTACCGCATAATTTTGAACATATTGGATTTATTCGGTTACTATTTCCCCATGCACCAATCATCAATGTACAACGGGAACCCCGTGATGTTGCCGTATCAAATTTTTTTATTGATTATCAAGCCAAATTTGGCGGCATGGGCTTTGCCTATGACCTAAAAGATATTGGCGAACAGATACGCGATTATCAAGCATTAATGCGTCATTGGGACAAAATCCTATCCAAGCCGATATTAACTGTTTGCTATGAAGATGTTGTTACTAATACCGAAGCGATAGCCCGGAAAATATTGGCATATTTGGAATTGGCTTGGACAGATTCGGTGTTAAATTTCCAAAATTTGGAAAGGGCGGTAAAAACCGCCAGTGTTTGGCAGGTACGGCAACCCATCTACAATACTTCGACGGAAAAATGGCGCCGTTATCAAGATTTTTTACAACCATTAGAAACTGTACTGACCGCGACAGCGACAGAAGACACCACCATGGCGGCATCAGTAGAATTGCCGGCGGGCTATTTTTTCCAAGGCATGGCTTATTTGCAGGACAACCTACCTGAACAAGCCATTGCCGTATTTGCCAAGCTATTACGCCACCACCCACAACATGCCGCAGCATTACATATGCTAGGGATTGCTAACTACCAATTAGGCAATCACCAAAAAGCCTTGGCGTTAGTTAAAACCTCAATAGCACACCAGTGCCATCACGCCAGCTGGTATAAAAACCTCAGCACCATTTTAATGGCATTAGGTCAGTTGGATGATGCACAGGCAGCCAAGGCCAAAAGTGAGCAATTAAAGACGCTGAACCGCTTATCATCTGAAGTTTCAACTAGTATTTTCGAAAATACAGATATTATCTAAAAATATTTGAACTAGGCATAATTTGGTAGTGGTAAAAATAAGTCATTGCACTAAACAGGGCTCAAGAAAAAAAGGTTTTTGATGCCATCATTGAAAATGATGGCATCACATTGGTTTTTACCATTACCCATTATTTTATGAGTCACCCTAGTCGCCCCCTTCACTGAGCGTAGCCGATTCCAATTCAAGTATTACCCATATGAGTTACGCATTGACAAAAATAACAATAATGAAGCCAATTTCTTTTGACTTTTATATCTTATAAGCATTTTTTTCAGTTTTTGCTCAAGATTGGCTTGGCCTCGCTCTTTTTAAAAACAGCTATGAGTTCAGCCTTAAAGCGGCAAGTTTCACTTTAACACAACAAAAAAGCCTTCCTGTCCGCGCTGGATATTTAACAACAAGCCGCCCGCTGGATTAATCACTTGCTTTAACTCGTCCAAATTATGGATGCGGTAGCGGTTGGCGGAAATGATGATGTCACCAGGGCGCAAACCTATCCGCCACAATTCGGCATTGGTATCGACTTTTTCAATCAACACGCCTTCCACTTGGTTTTTGGCGGTCGCGCTCAGTACCGTGCCTTGTAATTTGCGGTGCAGCTTCTCACCCAATAATTGCGGACGCTCCGGCTTGCCGATGGTGGCGGTCACCTGTTTTTTATCGTTGCCGTGGTAATAATCAATCACCACGTTATCGCCAATTTGCAACAGGCCGACGATATTACGAATGTCATGGCTGTCTTTTACCGCTTTGCCATTGGCGGCAATGATAATATCGCCCGCTTCAAGACCTGCTTTTGCGGCGGGGGAGTTGCTTTCAATGCGGCTGATAACCGCGCCATGTTTGTTTTCCAAATTGAAGGCATTCACCAATTCTGGCGTTAAATCTTGGGTGGTTACACCCAACAAACCGCGCCGCACTTCGCCGTGTTTGACCAACGAATCTTTAATGGCAAGCGCCATATTAGATGGAATGGCAAAACCGATGCCGACGTTACCGCCAGTAGGCGCTAAAATCGCAGTGTTCATGCCGATAAATTCACCGCGCAGATTCACCAAAGCACCGCCGGAATTGCCGGGATTAATGGACGCATCGGTTTGGATAAAATCTTCGTAACCTTCAATGCCCAAGCCAGATCGCCCCAAGGCACTGACGATGCCAGACGTAACGGTCTGCCCCAAACCAAACGGATTGCCGACCGCTACGACAAAATCGCCGACTTTTAATTGGCTGGAATCGGCAATTGGCAATTCAGTCAGGTTATCCGCAGGGATTTGCACCACCGCCACATCCGCTTCAGAATCAGCGCCCACCAACTCGGCGTTTAATTGCCTGCCGTCATTCAGCGTCACCATAATCTTGTCGGCTTTGTCGATAACATGGTTGTTAGTCAGCACCAAGCCTTGATTTTTATCAATAATCACCCCAGACCCTAAGCTGTTTTTTTGTTGTTGCTTAGGCATATTCGGCACGTTATAAAAATGCCGGAAAAACGGGTCTTGCATCAGTGGGTTGTCGTTGACCTGAATATTGGTAGTGGTGGAGATATTCACCACCGCAGGCATACTGCGTTCCAACATCGGCGCTAACGAAGGTAACGGCTGTCCCGCCACATAAGCAGGTAATCCTTCCGCCTGTACGGCAGTCGCCAAACCTAATGCCAAAAAAATCGCGGTCATCAATGGATTTTTTCGAGTGTTCATGTTCATCAAATAGCTTCCTATGATAGTTAAATGAGGCTGGTAGACAATATAAGACCAAAAATGTTTAATACAACCAGGCTGGCTAACGTCACCGAGCAAGTCTCCGGTTTATTTACTGATGTTACGAACTCACTTTTTGTGAGACGAAAATAAATAATAATGAATCGCTATCGCGATGTTTATTAAATCGGGTTCTCGCACCCGAAGGCGAGCTACTTTCTTTTGCGCCGCCAAAAGAAAGTAGCCAAAGAAAAGGCGGCCCGGTTACCGCTCATGTCTTGCGCTCCTCACATTTGTCGGGGGACGGCAAAAGGGGCTTCCTGCCCCTTTGCCGCCGTGCGGCTTCCCTGCCGCACCCCTTCGGGCTATTCCCGACAAATGCTGCGGTGCTCGACGCGGCAAACGGGAGAAAAGCACGTTACTGCGTAACGTCAATTATTTATGAGAATTTGGCTTTATATAGCAAGCCAGTTTAGAATTGCCCAACAATAAAAGGTTACCCAGTTTTTTATCGCCCTATCTGCAAATTTTAAGAGTACCGCAATGCCAGAGATTTTTTTGCACATTGGTCGACATAAAAGCGGCACTTCGTCGTTACAACATTTTTTTGTCAGCAATGCCGAAACCTTTAAACGCTTAGGTTACCACTACCCTGAAGCCATGCGCCAAGGCATCGCCCACCATAAACTCGCCAATTTCTTCAGCGACAAACACCTAAACAGCGCCGAAGACACGCAGGAATACCAACGTTTTTGCCAAGAAATCCAGCAGGCAGAACATGTCATCATCAGTAGCGAAGCCTTACAAAACTTGCATCCTAGCCAGATAAAACCACATTTACAGGGATCGGTAAATATTATTGTCTATATCCGCGAGCAAGCCGAATACGCCATTTCTTCTTACGCCCAAGCGGTACAAAACCAAAAAATCACCTTATCTTTCAAAGAGTATGAGGCAAAACGTTTTAATGCCGATTACGCCCGTTTTTTAGCCGCATGGGAAAGCACATTCGGGCGCGATGCAATCACTGTTAAACTATATGACCGCAAGGAATTTGACGGTGGCGATGTCTGCTTGGATTTTTTGTCGGTATTAGGTTTAGCAAATGCCAAAGAGCAATTTTGTTTCAGCCAGCAAGACAGAAATCCGAGCATTGGCGGCAGCTTGCTGGAGTTTAAACGCCGATTAAATGCGCTTGATTTTGAAGCGGTCATTAGCAAAGCAGATATGTACAAATTGCTAGGTGAAGTCGCCAGTTATCGGCCTGCCGTCAATCAAGGCGCATGTTGGGACGAAGCCTTGCTGGCAGCCATTGAAGAAAAATACCAAGCTACTAACGACGTGGTTCTTAAGCAGTATTTTCCGAACAGGGAGCGGTTATTTACAGTAAACAGCAAGCTTTATGACACCGACAACAACGCCTTAAGCTTCGCGGAAATTGCCGATACTATTGATGACATCCAGCCAGGTTTAGGCCGCCAATTATTACAATTAATAAAATAAACCAAAATACCCGCAATTTTTTGCGGCTGCCAACGTAAAATCCGGGGCTATCAACCCCAATTCGAAAAAACCACGCTATTTGAGGCAAACACCATGACAACCATAGCAGACCCTATCGTCGGCAGTTGGTATAAAGATTTGGAAAACAATCTCCAATTTAAAGTCATCAGCAGAGAAATCACTGATGATTCCATAGAAGTACAATACTTGGATGGCGATATTGGCGAATACGATCATGACAGTTGGTACAACTCCACCTTCGACTACATTGAAGCCCCAGAAGATTGGAGTGCACCCTTTGATGATCTTGAAACTGATGATTTAGGCTATTCAGATACCGACAAACATGCACCCAATCCAGAAGATTTGGATTTGGACGATTATATAGACCAATAGGAACCGCACATGAAAATGACTGCCCAGGAATTTCTGGACTGGCAAGCCAAACGCATTACGTTATTGGCGATGTCAGGTGCCGGAAAAACCACGTTAGCCAACAAACTTCCAAAAAATAAATGGTTCCACTATTCAGGGGATTACCGTATCGGCACCAAATATTTGGAAGAACCGATTTTGGACAACATCAAACGCCAAGCGATGACTGTACCATTCTTGCGCGACTTGCTGCTGTCCGACTCCATTTATATGAACAGCAAAATCGCCGTAGACAACTTATCGGCAGTCTCCAGCTTTCTGGGTAAATTGGGCAGTCCGCAACTGGGCGGTTTGTCCTTACAAGAATTCAAACGTCGGCAAAAATTGCACCATCAAGCGGAAGTCGCCGCGATGAACGATGTCCCGGAATTTATCCATAAAGCTGAAGACATTTACGGTTACAAACACTTTATTAATGATGCTGGCGGCAGTGTTTGCGAATTAGATAATCCAGAAGTGCTGCAAACCCTTGCAGATAACACCCTGATTATTTATATAAAAATCCCACAATCCTTGGAGCAGACTATTATCAGTCGTGCCAAATCCGATCCCAAACCGCTGTATTACCGCGAAGCTTTTCTTGATGAAAAATTAGCGGAATTTATGGCCTTACAAAATTACAGCAGCACCGACGTGATGCCACCGGATGAATTCGTCACTTGGGTTTTCCCGGAGCTGTTCAAATCCCGAATTCCTCGCTACCAAGCCATTGCCGACCAATATGGTTACACCGTTGATGCCAACGATATTGCCGGTATCAACTGCGAAGAGGATTTTATTCAGTTGATTGCTTACGCCTTACGCGGTCAGCAATAATGTTTTACGAGTGCTTTCAATGCCCCTAGTTGCCCACACTAACCTGCCTACTTTTGAGCGCTTGCGCCAGGAAGGCGAAGAAATTATTGATCCGGAACGCGCCAGCCATCAAGACATCCGCGAAATCCATATCGGCTTATTAAATATGATGCCGGATGCCGCTTTGGAAGCCACCGAACGGCAGTTTTTCCGCCTAGTCGGCGCTTGCAACCAAATCGTCCAATTCCATCTGCACCCGTTTACCATCGACGGCCTAAAACGCAATGCCAAAGCCCAGGCGCATATCGACACTTATTACGAACCGTTTGCAAAAATTAAAGAAGACGGCTTGGACGCGTTAATTATCAGCGGTGCCAATGTCACCCGCGCCAGCTTGCCAGAAGAGGAATTTTGGCTGCCATTAATGGAAGTAGTGTCTTGGGCGAAGGAAAATGTCACCTCAACCTTATGCTCCTGCCTTGCCACCCATGCGGTCATTGAATACTGCTACGGCATTGCCAGGACTCGTTTGCCAGCAAAACGCTGGGGCGTATTCAGCCATAATGTCATTGATCGGGGACATCCGTTGGTGGCGGAAATCAACACCCGTTTTGATGTGCCGCATTCGCGTTTTAATGAGATATTCCAAGCGGATATGGAAGCCAAAGGCATTAAGGTTTTAGCCGCCAGCAAATACGCAGGCGTGCATCTGGCAGTGAGCGAAGACGGTTTTAGGCAGGTGTTTTTTCAAGGCCACCCAGAATACGACGACATTAGTTTGTTGAAAGAATATAAACGTGAAGTCATGCGTTTTTACACGGGCGACCGCAACGATTACCCGCCATTCCCCGAAAACTATTTCAACGGCACCGTACAAGGTATTTTTTCTGATTATCAACAGCATGTGGAACACGCCAAACAGCATCAAGAAGACTTATTGCCGTTTCCGGAAGACTTGGTTTTTGAACATCTTGACAACACCTGGCGAGACACCGCCAAAGCAGTTTTCAATAATTGGCTAGGTAAAATTTACCAATTAACCAATCAAGATCGGCGTTTGCCGTTTATGGAAGGGGTTGACCCTAAAAATCCTTTGGGAAAACGCTATTGACGGTTTGCTGCTACTAAAAAAATGGCGGATAACACGAACATTACCCGCCTTACCCGTCTGAAGGTAAAAAAGAAAATCTAAAAAAATCAGTAAGTAGCTGCAATCATAGGTTGACTTCTTGCACATCTAGCCGATAACAAAAAGCCCTCCGGCAATTAATGCCTAGAGGGCTTTTTTTTAATTATTTTCCAGCTTTTTGTGCTTCTGAAGCGTTGTTGCTAGTTTTTCTTTTTTCTAAATTAGCAAAAGTTTCAGATTGCAATTGGGCAACAGCACCGCTTTCTAAATGCGCGGATTTTTCGCCTCTTAAATACATTACAACAACAATCATCGCTACGATACAAGCGCCAACGATTACCCAAGTATTATCTTTTTCTTGTACATCAGTCATTTTCAAATCCTCATTTGTTATTGATATTAATTAATATTTTTTATTCCCTTTTCCTCCAAGGGAGCAACCCAAAACCAAAGCGTCATCAGGGCTGGTTGTTCCAAATCAGCAAAACAACGCGCGCTTTTTATCATGAGGATTGGTGTTGGGTCAATATTTTCAGACTACAAATAACGTTAGTGTAATCATTTTTCGCGTTATTTTTTAATTTTCGCCTGAGAAACAATGTTATATAGAAGCACTTAATCCGTTAGGAAATGGCGTTTTTAAACGGTTACTGGTAAATATTGCCAAAGAGGGATTAGCGCAAAACAGCAAGCCGCTATCGGCATTAGCAAGAAACCCATGCTATAAATGCCAAAACTGACTAACTGACGTTACGCAGTAACACATTCCTCCCGTTTGCCGCGTCGAGCACCGGAGCATTTGTCGGGAACAGCCCGAAGTACCCAAGGGCATAAAGGGTGCGGCATGGATGCCGCACGGCGGCAGATTACCCAAAGGGCATAAAGGGCAGGAAGCCCATTCTGCCGTCCCCCGACAAATACCCCACAGGGCACAAGTGCGAGGAGCGCAAGACATGAGCGGCGATCGGGCCGCCTTTTCTTTGGCTACTTTCTTTTCGACTGCATGGATGCAGGAGGTAGAGCAACGCATGGAGCAGTTGCCGAGGCGGCGCAAAAGAAAGTAGCTCGCCTTCGGGTGCGAGTACCCGATTAGAAAAACTGTCGCGATAGCGACTCAGCGTAATTAATTTCAAACCGCAGAAATTATCTGCGTAACGTGAGTGACTAATCGGGAAAACCCACATGGCTAGCTATAAAAACATTATTTTTGACTTGGGCGGTGTCGTCCTAAATTTGGACATACCCCGCACCATAAAAGCGTTTGAAAACTTGGGAGTAACCGATTTTGGCGAATCCTATAACCAATTGGCGCAAACGCCATTGTTTGACCAATTTGATAAAGGCTTAATCGATGAAGAGGATTTTTTTGCTGGCTTGAAAACGGAATTTGCCTTATCACAACCGACAGAGGAATTAGTACAAGCCTGGAATGCCATGCTGTTGGATTTTCCAGGGCATCGTTTACAACAATTATTGGCATACAAGCAGCATTACCGAACCTTTTTGCTCAGCAATACCAACGAAACCCATATTAAAGTGTTTGAAAAAACCTTAGCCGACGCTCACGGCGCGGAAAACTTAGCGGATTTTTTCCATCAGGTTTATTACTCTTGCCGGATTAACCGAAGAAAACCGGATACGGAAATTTTTGAATTTGTACTGGCGGAAAATGGCTTAACAGCCGAAGAGACGATATTTATTGATGACACGATCATTCATGTACAAGCCGCTAAAAAAGTCGGCATACACGCTTTGCATTTAGCCAAAGGCGCTGAATTTAAAGACTTATTGGATAGTGTTTTGAGTTAAACACAGTGGATAAAGACCTGCCAGGTTTTTAAAATCTGGCAGGTCTATTTGAATTCGTGAAAACGAAGGGGATTGACGATACAAACCTTAACCCGCCATCACCTGCAACTTGGCATACGACAACATCAGCCACTTAACGCCAACTTGCTTAAAATTGATTTGCACCCGCTCCTGTGCGCCATCGCCTTCTAATTGCAAAATAATGCCTTCGCCAAATTTTTCGTGGCTGACCCGCTGACCTAATTTGTAGCTACTGGCGGATGATGTTAATCGCTCTGGTTTGTAAGCGGAGACGGCGGCAGGACGGCTAACGTGGGCGCGTATCCGCACTTCCTGTATTAATTCAGCGGGGATTTCCTTCAAAAACCGTGATGGTTTGGGATAACTTTCACGCCCATACAGCCGCCGCGATTCGCTGTAGGTCACGCACAATTGCTGCATGGCGCGGGTGATGCCAACGTAGCAAAGTCGGCGCTCTTCTTCCAAGCGGCCAATATCATCGACCGATTGCTGCGAAGGAAATAAGCCTTCTTCAACACCCACCATAAACACCAGCTTAAACTCCAAGCCTTTGGCGGAATGCAAGGTCATTAACTGCACGCAATCTTCAAAATCATCCGCCTGCATATCGCCAGATTCCAAAGCCGCGTAGGCCAAAAATAAGTCCAGCTCCGGCAGGTTGTCGGGATTTTCCTGGTTGGCATCAAATAATTTCGCGGCATTAACCAACTCTTCCAAGTTTTCGGCTTTTTCTTCGCCTTTATCGACTTTATCTTGTTTATAAAACGCCAATAAACCACTGTTTTCTACCACCAACTTGACCTTTTCAAACAGCTCCAATGCTTCTGCCTGCTCCGCCAAACGCAACACCAATTGCAGAAAGGTTTTTAAGGCATTGCTGGCGCGGGCCGACAAGCGGCCTTGGTCAATAAGGCTGGCTGCCGCCGCCCAAAGCGATACGCCTTGTTCACGGGCGACTTGGCGGACGATCTCCAAGGTGCTCGCGCCAATGCCACGCGTTGGCGTATTAACCACGCGCTCGAACGAGGCATCGTCACCGTGGTTGGACATTAAGCGCAAATAGGCCATGGCATTTTTGATTTCAGCACGGTCAAAAAAGCGCAGGCCGCCATAGACGCGGTAAGGGGTGTTGGTTGCCATCAGTTTTTCTTCAAACTGACGGGATTGGGCATTGGAGCGGTACAAAATGGCGACATCAGAACGCGCACCACCTTGGTTGACCCAAGCGCGGATACGCTCAACAACAAAGTAGGCTTCGTCCAATTCATTAAACGCGCTGTAAACGGAAATGGCCTCACCATCGCCGGAATCGGTCCATAATTCTTTGCCTATGCGCCCGTCGTTTTGGGCAATGATGCTGTTGGCGGCTTTCAGAATGGTGCTGGTAGAGCGGTAGTTTTGCTCCAGCTTAATCAACAAATGCTGGGGATGCTGTTTTTGGAAGCTGTAGAGGTTTTCAATTTTGGCGCCGCGCCAGCCGTAGATAGATTGGTCATCGTCACCAACGACGAACAAATTGTCCTTATCGGTGCCCAGCAGGCGTAGCCAAGCGTACTGGATGGTATTGGTGTCCTGAAATTCATCGACATGAATTTGCAAAAACCGTTGTTGATAGAATGCCAATAATTCTGGGTCATCGCGCAGTAACTCATGCGCCCGCAGTAATAATTCGCCAAAATCCACCATACCGGAGCGCTCGCAAAAGTCTTCGTAGGCGCGGTAAATCGCCAGCATTTGCCGCTGGTAAGGATCATGGCCTTCTCGCGTGTGTTTGGCGCGGATGCCTTCGTCTTTTTGCCCATTGATATGCCATTGCACTTGCTTAGGCGGCCATTTGGCTTCATCTAATTGCAGGGTATTGAGCAAGCGTTTGATGACCCGTAATTGGTCAGAAGAATCCATCACTTGGAAGCTTTCTGGCAATTTGGCTTGCTGGGCATGGCGACGTAATAGCCGATGGGCAATGCCATGAAACGTGCCTATCCACATGCTGTAGGTAGGGATGTTTAATAGCTCTTCAATACGTCCGCGCATTTCTTTAGCGGCTTTGTTGGTAAAGGTGACTGCCAAGATGTTATGCGGAGACAGCCCCAGTACTTGGATTTGCCAAGCAATGCGGTGCACTAATACTCTAGTTTTACCGCTCCCTGCCCCCGCTAATACCAAAGTTGCCGTCGATGGCGCAGTAACCGCCTGCCGTTGGGCATCGTTTAGTGGGTCAATTATTTTAGTTATGTCCATTGGTTATCGCTTGCACATTTTTTGAGGCTGTGTATATTTGTTCCGGTTCTATTGGTCGGTGAACCATGTATCTTTATGATAATAACAACTAAACACAGAGAGAGGATTTTAAAATGAATTTTGATTTTAAACGTATGTTGAAATTTGAACTTAACCAAAGCGCCAAAGAAAAAAAATACCGCTTGTATGCAGGTGTTGGCTTAGTGGTTATTTCGGTATTTATGGGTGACATCACGTCTTTATTAGTGGGCGTAATCCTTACCGCAACTGGATTTTCTGGCTGGTGCCCGGTGTATTCAGGCATGGGCAAAAGCACTTTAGAAGCTGCCCCAGCCGCTGAAGTAGCAAGCGAAGACAACGCATAAAAACCAGCAAACGCTATCAAACCAGCGTTTGCGGTAATGAAAAAGCCATTAGTGATAACAACAATGGCTTTTACAAGAAAAACACAAGGACGTGATTTTCTTTGTGTTATTCATCCCGATGAAATTCCCCTTCTAGCACATTGGCTTGGTCTTTCGGTTTAGCAAAGCCGCCAACCGCCTGTAATAAATGGTTTTCCAGTATGTATTGGGCAATACGCCTGCGTACTGAGGGGATCAAACAAGCAAAGCCTAAAATATCGGTAACAAATCCTGGCGTCAGCAATAACACGCCGCCTAGCAGAATAATCGGCCCTTCTATCATTTCGTAAGCGGGAATCTCGCCTTGCGCCAAGCTGCGCTGAAACCGTAAGAACGTTGAAAAGCCTTGTTGCCGTAAAAAAACCGTCCCCAACACGGCGGTCAGCACCACCAAGAAAATTGTCGGAAACGCGCCGATAATACCGCCCACTTCTAACAACAAGTAAATTTCTATAAACGGTACTGCCAACACCACGAGAAACAGAATTTGGAAAATTTTCATGTTAATACTCTTGTATAATTTGCAGGGATAAAAGTTTGCTAACTGATCGTCGAGCTTAAGCCTGTAAAACGCCTTGAAAAGGTGACTAAAGCGGGTAGCCAACTTTTAATTTGCCTGACCAGTTGCGGGAAAATGCTGCATGGTAAGGGTTATTACCACCAATTTCTAGGACTATAGTTTAGGTAAGCTAAATATGTCATCGGCATACGAAATCATCTTATGTACTTGCCCGGATAAAAACACGGCAAAAAAACTCGCGCATTTGTTAATCACCAAAAAGCTGGCGGCCTGCGTGAACATTCTGCCGGGGTTGCTCTCTATTTACAGCTGGGAAGAGCAAATAGAATCGGTGCAAGAGCATTTGTTATTGATTAAGACCAATAAGGATAACTACCAAGCCGTCGAAACCTTGCTTTTTAAAAACCATCCTTATGAAGTCCCCGAAATCATCGCCGTCCCTATTGAACGCGGCTTACCTGAATACTTGGAATGGATAGATTCATGCCTTTCGCCAAACTAATCTTTTTTGGCTTTTTAGCCATCGTCAGCCAAGGCTTATTAGCTTTGGAAAATGACGAGTTTTTATTGCCCGCCGACGCTTTCAAAGTCTCCGCCAAGGCCTTATCTACCGATAACCTAGAAGTGTCTTGGGTTATCGCGCCGGGTTATTCGGTATACCGCAGCCGGATGCGTTTTCAATCGAAAACAGCAACGGTTGAATTAGGCGAGGCCGATTTCCCTGAAGGCAAAATCAAACACGATGAGCTATTAGGCGATATAGTGCATTATCACGACTTATTAAAGGTGCGAGTGCCATTAATTGGTGCAAAAAATGTCTCATCCATGCAACTATTTGTGCAGTATCAAGCTTGCGCGGACAAGGGCATTTGTTATCCGCCACAAAAAGCCACTTTAGATATTCCGTTGCCAACTGCCACAACCAGCAGTGCAACCGCCAATCCTTTAGCCAAATTAGTAAGCGCTTCCGGTTTCAGTTTTGCTAAAAAAGCCGATGCCTTATTGCCGCCGGAACAAGCCTTTCAGTTTTTTGCTGAGCTTAAAGATGCCAATACCTTGCACGTTAATTGGAAAATTGCCGAAAACTATTATCTGTATCGGGAAAAATTCCAACTGGCATTAACCGATGGCAACGCTGTCAGCCTAGGCAGTTACAGCATTCCCCACGGCGAACCTAAACACGATGAAGCCTTTGGGCAGGTAGAGACTTTCCACGACCAAGTGGGTTTTGATGTACCGCTGCTACGTAACAGCACCGAAGCGCAAACTATCCATATTGAAGCCAAATTCCAAGGCTGTGCCGACCGTGGCGTTTGCTATCCACCTATGCAGCAAACCGTAGAATTAGCGCTACCTGTGGCAACGGCAATCACGACTTCAGCCGCTGCCGAGCCGATTTCTGAACAAGACCAAATTATAAAATCCCTGCACCAACAAAGTCTTTTAGCAACCTTATTGAGCTTTTTTGGTTTTGGCCTGTTGTTGTCGTTCACACCGTGTATTTTCCCGATGATTCCGATTTTGTCAGGCATTATCGTGGGACATGGCAAGCACATCAGTACATCACGGGCGTTTTTGCTGTCCTTAAGCTATGTGCTGGCATCGGCTGTGACTTACACGGGCTTTGGTGTGTTGGCGGCATTATTCGGTAGCAATCTCCAAGCGACTTTCCAGCAACCGTGGATTATTGCCTTATTCAGCGCTATCTTTGTGGCGTTGTCGTTTTCAATGTTCGGTTTTTACCATTTAGAATTGCCGAAATCCCTGCAAGCCAAATTGCATAACTCCAGCGAACGGCATCGGGATGGCTCTTTATGGGGCGCTGCGATTATGGGGGCGCTGTCATCGCTAATCGTCGGCCCTTGTGTTGCCGCACCATTGGCGGGCGCGTTGATTTTCATAGGCCAAACCGGCAACGCCTTAATTGGCGGTGCGGCGCTGTTTGCGATGGGTTTGGGCATGGGCATGCCGCTGTTACTGATCGGCACATCCGCAGGCAAACTCTTGCCGAAAGCTGGCGATTGGTTGAATGCCACCAAAGCCGTGTTTGGCGTCATCATGCTAGCAGTGGCAGTATGGATGCTAAGCCGCATCTTGCCCGCCAATGTTTCTATGTTGTTATATGCCATGCTGTTGATTTTGCCGTCGATTTATTTACGCGCTGTGGACAATTTGCCAGAGCACAGCACAGGCTGGCAAAAACTCTGGAAAGGCATCGGCGTGACTATGTTGGTCTACGGCTTGTTATTGGTCATCGGCGTGAGCATGGGCAATAGCAATCCTTTACAACCACTGCAAGGTTTGGGCAACATGCACTCAGAAAAAACGCCTGTAGCAGATGAGTTAAAATTTGTGGCGATTACTAGCGTTGCCGATTTGGAAGCAAAAATTAACCAAGCCGCTGCCGCTAATAAATTGGTTATGCTGGATTTCTATGCGGACTGGTGTATTTCCTGTAAAGAAATGGAAGCCTATACCTTCACCAATCCTGAAGTAAAAAAAGCGTTGGCAAACTTCGTACTTTTACGCGCCGATGTCACCGAAAACAATGCCGAACACAAAGCTTTATTAGCGAAATTTCAACTAATCGGCCCGCCTGGCGTGCTATTTTTTGGTGCGGACGGCAAGGAAAAAGCCGGACAACGGGTGATTGGCTATCAAGATGCCAACACGTTTTTACAATCACTTAAACAACTGCCGCTATGAATACTAACGCACTAATTTTTGCTGTGGCCTTAGTGGCATTAATCGCAGGCATTATCACCAAATCCGGTGTGTTAACGCCGACGGGCACACTCGGCGGAACACCCGAAAAACTCACCGACACCCGCTTGCTTGATGTGGCAAATAAACCCCATCAAATATCGGAATGGCAGGGAAAAATCAGGGTCATCAATTTCTGGGCGACTTGGTGCCCGCCTTGTCGGAAGGAAATTCCAGAACTCATCACCTTACAAAAAAACTTGAGTAACCGAGGCGTGGTGGTGATTGGCATTGCCATTGATGAAATGACCGCTGTAGCGAAATACCAAAGCGAAAATGGCATAAACTACCCGCTGCTCATCGCCAATGACAACGGTATGGAACTGGCAAAATCCTGGGGTGATTCGGTCGGCGCAGTGCCGTTTACGCTGGTGGTTAACCAACAAGACGAGATTATTTTCAAACACGCGGGGGCAGTCGACCTGCAAATGCTAGAATCCATCATCCAGCCGCTAATTAATTAAAAAATTTAAGCTTTATCTAAAAAATACTGCGAACTGGGTTATATATTCGCCGTAAGCCCCCTGCTCTTTTCTTGTTATACGACCAAAACAACTTTATAGTGTCGTAACCTTAATAACCGATCTGGCATCAGTTTTGCTTTAGCTGATTACACATAAAAAACCACTGCATCGTAAAAACCATCCGGTTGGTTTTTTAAATTTTAAATACGCTATAATCGCCAGCTCAATAAAGTGAAAGGACAAATTTCTGAGAATGCATAGACGCGTTGCACTTATTGCTTATTCACTCCGCTTTCCCGGTACCGACAGCCAACATTTATGGGCAGATCTATTAGCAAAAAAAGATCTGATTACTGAAGTTGATGCTTCGCGGTGGGCAAAATCTAGCTATCTTCACCCTGATAAACGCCATCCTGGCAGTAGCTATTCGTTTACTGCGGGTAGTCTTGGCGACGTATCTGGCTTCGATGCCGCTTTTTTTGGCATCTCACCGCGTGAAGCGGCGCAAATTGATCCGCAACAACGCTTATTGCTGGAACTCGCGTGGGAAACCTTTGAAAATGCTGGCATTGTTCCGTCTTCATTACGGGGCAGTGATTGCGGCGTTTATATAGGTATATCTTCTGCTGACTACATTCTGCGTATGTCCGAAGACATGGCTGTGATTGACTCCGCCACCGCCACGGGCACACTCTCCAGTATTGCCGCCAACCGTATTTCTTACGTCTTCGATCTGCACGGCCCAAGCATTGCGATGGACACTGCCTGCTCGTCATCGCTAGTTGCCTTCCATCAAGCTTGTCAAGCGATTGCCAGCGGCGAAATATCCCAAGCCCTGACTGGCGGCATCAACCTGCATTTACACCCTTACGGATTCATCTCGTTTTCCAAAGCCACCATGCTGTCCAAAACCGGACGCTGCCATACCTTTGATGCGGATGGTGACGGTTATGTGCGCTCTGAAGGCGGCGGCCTGTTTTTCTTGAAAGATTACGAGCAAGCTGTTGCTGATAGCGATCCTATTTTGGCGGTGGTTGCGGGTAGTGGCGTCAATACCGATGGTCATAAATCCGGTCTGACCATTCCCAACTACCACGCGCAAGCTGATTTAATCACCCGTGTTTACCAACAAGCGGGCATTTCACCGGATGAAATTGATTATTTTGAAGCGCACGGCACCGGTACGGCAGTTGGCGATCCAATTGAAAGCCATTCCATCGGCCTTGCATTAGGCACAAAACGCCAACAACCATTGCTGATTGGCTCAATCAAAAGCAATGTTGGGCATTTGGAGTCGGCATCCGGCGTCGCAGGTCTCGCAAAAGCCTTAAACTGCTTACAACACCGCGCCATTCCTGCAACCATCAATATCAAAAACTTTAATCCGAATATTAAGTTTGCCGACTGGAATTTACGCGTCGTTACCGAAACCGAGCCATTAAAAGCTAAAGGCGATTTAACCATCGGCATCAATTCTTTTGGTTTTGGCGGTGCGAATGCCCATGTCATTTTAAAAAGCTATTCGGCAAAACCCGTCTCAAGCCGTAAAAAAGCCAGCGTAAAAAATCCGCCTAGCTTGCCTTTGGTAATCTCCGGTAAAGATAGCGCCGCACTTAAACAAGCGGCTTTAGCAATGGCGGATTGTCTGGAACAAACCGCCGATACATCATTTTACGATATTGCCTACAGCGCCTTTTTTAATCGCGAACGCCATAGCCAAGCAGCATTGATATTTAGCAGCAGCGCGACATCGGCAGCCGATCAATTAAGACAGTTTGGCAACCCTGATGCCGATAGCCCAAGCAAAAGCGTTCACCTCGGCACAGCCTTAGCCCAAGCTAGCAGCCCAGTGTTTGTGTATTCCGGTAACGGCTGCCAATGGCAAGCAATGGGTCAGCAATTATTGGCAGAATCGCCCGTATTTCAGCAAGCCATTGCCGATGTTGACCAATTATTTAGCCAATACAGCGACTTATCACTGTTGGCATTGCTATCCGAACAACACCTTAGCGACCCTTACGCGGCGACAGAAATCGCCCAACCTGCATTATTTGCTTTGCAAGTCGGCATCACTAAAGTATTGGCAGCCCAAGGCATTACCCCTGTCGCCGTTATCGGGCATAGCGTCGGTGAAGTGGCGGCAGCCTGGGCATCAGGCGCGTTGTGTTTGCCCGCTGCTGTAAAAGTTATTTATTACCGTAGCCATCACCAAGGAAAAACCAAAGGCTCCGGCGGCATGGCGGCAGTCGGCTTAAATGCCAATGATGCGGCAAGCTTATTGGAAAAACCTGCCTATAACCGCTTAGCTTTAGCAGGCGTTAACAGCCATCGCGGCGTAACTATTGCTGGTGATGTTGAGCAATTGACGGCATTAGAAGCCACTCTAAGCGCCAACAATACTTTTTTTAAACGTCTGCCACTGGATTACGCCTTCCACAGCCCGGCAATGGATAGCTTGGAAGCGGGCATACGCAAAGATTTGCAAGACTTAGCCGTCAGCAAACCTGCCCTGCCGTTTTTTTCTACCGTGACTGGCAAAGAAGTTACCGACAAGTCTTTAAGCGCAGAATACTGGTGGCTAAACATCCGCCAACCCGTGCGTTTTGAAGAAGCGACACAAACCTTATTGGCTAAAGGTTTTAATACCTTAATAGAAATAGGCTCACACCCTATTTTGCAATCGTATTTAAATGATGGCCTTAAAAACACCGAGCGCACAGGCTTAGTGATTAACACCTTAAGCAAAACCAGCGCGGGCATTGCCAAGCTGGATGCCAGCATGGCCCAATTGATGTTATCAGGCTGTGCCTTTAATCAAAGCCATTGGTTTCCGCAAAAGGGCAATTTTGTCCAACTTCCCAACTACCCTTGGCAACGGGAAAAGTTTTGGCACATCACCAGCTCAGAAGCCACTAGCCAAATCAACAACGGCAAAATCCATCCCTTGTTAGGCCATGCCTTACCGCAGCATCTTTACCAATGGGAAAACCAACTCGATACCCAATTAGAGCCATACCTGACCGACCATAATGTCGGCGGCACGATATTATTTCCGGCAGCAGGTTTTGCCGAAGTTGCCATAGCCGCAGCGTATCAAATTGATAGCCGCGCCTTTGTCGAACTGGAAGAATTAGAAATCCGCAGCCCCTTGGTGCTTAGCCATGAGCAAACCAAAATCATCCGTTTTTCTTATAGTCAAGACGATGGGCGTTTTACATTAAACAGCCGGGAATTGGCACATGCCAGCAACTGGCAATCGCATAGTGCGGGACGTATTCTCAGTGATGCCACGGGCACTAAACTGACGAGCGCAAGCTTGGTTTTGCCAGAACGCCAAGCCGATTTTGACCAAGCCAGCCATGCCTCGCTAACCGAATTTTTTAACTTCAAATACGGCCCGGCTTTCCAAACTATTGATTACGGTTGGCTAGAAGGCACACAAGCCATTTGCCAATTACGCATTCCCGACAGCATCAAAACCGATGTTGCCGAATACTTTCTGCATCCGGCTTTTTTGGACGGCACGTTCCAGCTGGTTTTCCAGATTCTGCAACAATTCCTTAGCCATCATGATGATATTGTCTTCGTACCAACCAAAATTGGTCGACTGCACATTCGCAGTGATAAAGCCCTGCCGACTTACGCCAAAGCCAATTTACTGCATTTATCGGAACATGCCTTAAAAGCGGAATTTGCCCTTTATGATGCCGATGGTGCAGCAATTGCCGTACTTAGCGATTGCCGGTTCCGTGCGGTAAGGCTGCACAAAAAACAGCAACAGCATTTAAGTTATCTGGATTACCACTTAACCGCCGCGCCGTTAAATTCGCACTATACGCCAACGCTAGACAACGCCCTATTCCGGCAATTAAGCAACAACAGCGACACCCCGCAATATTCCCGTTACTGCGCGGAAATGGAGCCACTGCTAGACAGCTTATGCCATCAAAGCTTCATTGAATATCTCAGCAGCCATTCTGACGATAAAGGCTTTATCGCCGCCAGCCGTTTACAAGCCTTAGCCAGCCAACATGCCAACAACGCCTTGGCATTAACGAATTTATTAGCACTGGCAGAGAATTACCAAACCGTCATCGCCATTGATGATCTTGGCTGGCAACTGGATTTGTCGGCATTAACAACCGATATTTCCGCGACCGCGATTTGGAACACCTTAGTCCAAGAATACCCCGATTATTTTTATCTCAGCCAATTAGTCGGTCGTTTGCACATACATTGGCAAGCGCTGTTTACATCGCCAGAACAGGCGGCAAACTTAGGCATAAATGAAAACCTGTATGCCAAAATCTATAGCTATTTGTTTGAACACACTGCCAAAACCGATTTCACCGTGGCGTTACAACAGCAACTGCAAGCATTTATAGCTAATCTACCAACGGGCGAACGGCTACGGATACTGGAAATTGGCGCGTCTAAATCAGAATTTGCCAGTTTAGTGTGCCAGCAGCTGGATTTGCATGTCGCTGATTATTGTTTCGCCAGCGACTCCGATGATGCCTTAAACACCCTCGCAAGCTTGCAAGAACAATTACCACTACTGCAAACCCTGCGCTTACCTAGCGATAACCAACCCGTTCCGGCAACTACGAAAGCCAATTTCGCCATTATCAACCTGAATTTTGGCAGCATTGAAACCATCCAGCGCTTACTGCAGCAATTACCAGAACTGATCGCAGCCAACGCGCCCCTGCTGTTTATTGGCTTACATCCTGCCCGCTGGTTAGATGGCCTGATGGGATTTAGTGACAATTGGTGGCTGGCATCACAGCGTTCTATGCAGTTGCCGATAAGTGCTTTGCAAGAACAATTAACTAGCCAACATTTTAGCGCGGTAGAAAGCATCGAATTTATGCCTGGCTATAATTCAGGCCATTATTTGCTAACCGCCAACTTCCCAAGTACTGCGCCAATCCAAGCACAGCCTGCGGGTGAAAACTGGCTAATCATCGCCGACCAGGCTTTAGAGACAGAAGCACACGCCGCCAAACTGCTCGCCGAACAACTCAGCGATCAAGATCAGCAAGTAAGCATTGCCCCAACTTTAACTGATGCAAGCCGCTACCAACACATCGTGCATTTGTCTGGTTTTGGCTTGAATGACGACCGCCAACAAAGCCATCGTTGCTGGCTGGCTAGCCAAATCAGCCAAGCCTTGGAAATGACAGCAAGCGATGCCACAGTGTGGTTATTAACTCAAAATGTCGCCAGCTTGATGCGTTGCGACCAAAACCTGGGCTTTTCTGTCGCTGAAATTGCCCATGATGCCGCCTTGTGGGGTTTTGGCAGAACCTTAATGAATGAAGCCACCAGTTATCGGGTGCGCTTGCTGGATATTAATGGCGACCTTCAAGACCAACAACTTGCCGCCGCTGTGATTGCAGAACTGCTCTCCTCAAAACTGGCTAGCAGCAACGAGCAAGAGGCTATCTTAACGGCAACTGGGCAACGGTTTGCGCCACGTTTAAGAATTCAAGCAGCGCTTAGCAATCCGCCTGCCGATACCGATTCACCAGCCGCCGCCGTAAAACTTGGCTTTAAAATGCCTGGTCAGTTGCGTAACTTAACTTGGCAAAAAATCCCTGTACTTGCACCCGCTGCCGATGAAATCGCCATTGAAGTCAAAGCCACAGGGCTTAATTTCCGCGATGTTATGTATACCTTGGGCATGTTGTCCGATGAAGCCATTGAAGCCGGTTTTGCTGGCGCTACCTTGGGATTGGAATTTGCAGGTGTCATTTGCCAGCTAGGTGCCAAGGTAACAGGCTTCAAACTGGGTGATGCGGTGGTTGGTTTTGGCTCTGCTTGTTTTAGCAGCCGCTTATTGGTTAAAGCCGAGACCGTTACTTTAATTCCCAACAACATCAGTTTCGCTGCTGCCGCTACTATCCCCAGCACCTTTTTTACGGTGTTTTATGCCTTGCATCATCTGGCGCGTTTACAAGCCGGGGAAAAAGTATTGATTCATGGCGCGGCTGGCGGGGTCGGTATTGCCGCCATCCAAGTAGCGCGTTGGCTAGGCGCAGAAATATACGCCACCGTCGGCTCTGAAGATAAACGGGATTTTTTGACCTTACTGGGCATCGAGCATATCCACGATTCCCGTTCGCTACGTTTTGCCGAAGAAATTTTGGCACAAACCGATAACCGAGGCGTTGATGTGGTACTGAATTCCCTAGCAGGGGAAGCCATTAACCGCAATTTACAAGTGTTAAAGCCGTTCGGACGTTTTCTTGAACTGGGTAAGCGCGATTTTTATGAGAACACCGCCATTGGCTTGCGCCCATTCCGCAATAACATCAGTTATTTTGGTATTGATGCCGACCAGTTGTTATCAGAACGCCCTGACTTATCCCAAAAGCTTTTCATGGAAATGATGCAATTGTTCCATGAAGGCGTTTTTTATCCGTTACCGTACACCACATTTGAAGCCAATCATGTCGTCGATGCCTTCCGGTATATGCAACAAGCCAAACAAATCGGCAAAATTGTGGTGACTTACCCTTACGACATCCAAACCAAACAAGCCGCCGCTAAAGCCAGCACCTTATCAGCGTTACAGCTATCCGATGATGGCAGTTACTTGGTATCTGGCGGCTTGGCGGGATTTGGCCTACGCAGCGCCCAATGGTTGGTGGAAAAAGGTGCGCGCCATCTGATTTTAATAGGCCGCAGCGGTGCAAATAATGACGAAGCCCAAGCGGCATTGGCACAATGGGCGCTTGACGGCGTACAAGTCCATGCGGCGGCGTGCGATGTCTCCGACCAACAAGCATTGGCCTTGCTGTTGAGCGAAAGCCAAACTCGTATGCCGCCATTAAAAGGTGTGATCCATGCGGCGGCTGTGATTGAAGACAGCTTAATTAGAAACCTCACTGAAGACCAAATCCAACGGGTTTTACAGCCGAAAATTCAAGGAGCAATGGCACTGCATGAATTGACCGAAAAATTACCCTTGGATTTTTTCATCTTGTATTCTTCGGTAACAACCTTGTTTGGCAATCCAGGGCAATCGCACTATGTTGCCGCCAATTTGTGGCTGGAAGCACTCGCCGCTTACCGCAATAATGTTGGCCTGCCGGCGACTTGCATACGTTGGGGCGCTATAGATGATGTCGGTTATTTGGCGCGCAACCAGAAAATCAAAGAATCCTTACAAAACCGTATGGGTGGCAATACCTTAACGTCTGCTTTAGCACTGTCGGTGCTGGAAACTTTATTACAGGAAAAGCCTGCAACACTGGGCGTTATGGAATTTGATTGGCGATCTCTGAGTACGTTTTTAAGCAGTGCCCGCAGTAGCAAATTCTCTGAAATTGCCAAATCCAATCAAAGTACTGACCATAATGACGACATCAGCGCAGACATAAAAAAATTATTGGCGGAATTATCTGACGAAGACTTACACGCCGTGTTTGTTGATATGTTGAAAGAAGAATTGAGCCAAATTTTGTTGGTAAACAAAGACAAGATTAACGCCGAACAATCCATGTATGATATTGGCTTGGACTCATTAATGGGCGTTGAGCTAATGGTGGCTATTGAATCGCGTTTTAGCGTGCAAATCCCGGTACTCGCGTTGAGTGAAGCGCCAACGTTAAACAAATTAGCCAACCGTTTAATCGTACTAACGCGTGGTGATAATTTGCCCGAAGATGCTGCTACCGAAGGCAATGCCGACTTGATTGCCAGCGTCAGTGAGCTGTCTAGCCGCCATGACACCAATTTTACCCGTGAGGAAGTGTTGGCATTTGTTGACGATTTTGTCGCCAATAAACCCAAGTAACCGATACTGTAAATTTAAAAAGCCAGTTGCCCCTCTCATTCATACTAAGCCCATAGCATTCAATGTCTTTTACCTCGCCCCAAATAAATAGCATAAGCACAACATACTTTGTCTTTCAGTTGATTGGGTAACGTCAATGTCAGCAAGAAGCTTAACGGACAAACTTAAAGATAAACTTATTCAACAAACGCTTGAGCATAAATTAAAAAATGCCGCTGCCACTACCCAAGTAAAAAGCGTAAATCCTTTACAGTTTACTGGCGAAAAACCTGCAATCCCTGAACACTGGTATCGTTTTGATAAACAACCCAGTTTCTTGCAAATGCAAATTATGCAAAAAGGTGGCGAAAAATTTGGCTTAGATAATCCTTTTTTTCGGGTTCATGACCAGCTTGCAGGCGCGACCACAGAAATTGCCGGCATCCAGTATATTAATTTTGCCAGTTACAATTATTTAGGTTTATCGGGCGACCCGCGCGTGTCGCTGGCGGCAAAACAAGCAATCGACAGGTACGGCACATCGGTTTCTGCCAGCCGTTTGGTATCAGGCGAACGGCCTATACACTGCGAGCTTGAAACTGCTATAGCCAATGTCTACGGTGTTGATGATGCCGTAGCGATGGTGAGCGGACATGCCACCAATGTCACCACTATTGGGCATTTATTCGGTGCAAATGATCTGATCTTGCATGACGAACTCATCCATAACAGCAGCATGGTCGGTGCCCAGTTATCCGGCGCGAAACGGCTATCGTTTCCACACAACGATTATGCGGCTCTGGATAAGTTACTTAACGAGCAGCGCCATGCTTATGAAAAAGTCTTGATTGTCATTGAAGGCTTGTACAGCATGGATGGTGATGTCCCAAACCTGCCAGAATTTATTGCCATCAAACAAAAACACCAGGCTTTTTTAATGGTTGATGAGGCGCATTCTTTAGGCGTACTGGGCGATAAAGGCCTCGGTATCCGTGAGCATTTCGGCATTGACGGCAAGGCTGTCGACATTTGGATGGGAACCTTAAGCAAAACTTTAGCCAGCTGCGGTGGCTACATTGCTGGGGAATCAGCGTTAGTAGAACAATTAAAGTTTTTTGCCCCAGGGTTTCTGTATAGTGTTGGTATGCCTCCGCAAGTCGCCGCCCCTGCGTTAGCGGCATTGACCATCTTACAACAAGAGCCAGAACGCACTGAGCGGCTTAAACACTTATCCAACTATTTTTTGGTGAAAGCCAAAGCAGCGGGGATCAACACCGGACTTAGCCAAGGTGTCGCCATTATTGCCGCAATTACAGGCAGCTCCATGAGCGCGGTACGGCTATCTCATGCACTATTTGCTAAAGGCATCAATGTACAGCCGATTATCTATCCTGGCGTACCTGAAAAAAATGCCCGCTTGCGGTTCTTTATTTGCTGCGATCACACCGAAGCGCAAATTGACCAAACCATTGAAGCCTATTGCCAAGCAATGTAATCAACCATCCAATGTAGGGTAAAAAAGTGGATATAAACCCAGCAACCGAAACCATCGATTTACACGACCCTAGTCTCTACATTAACCGAGATTTGAGCCTGCTTGAATTTAACAAACGCGTGCTTGCCCAAGCTAGGCTTGCAGAAATCCCTTTGTTAGAACGGCTAAATTATTTATGTATTTCTTGTTCCAACCTGGATGAGTTTTTTGAAGTCCGCGTCGCCAGTATCATCGAAATGGCGGAGATCGACCCTAAAAGCGTAGGGCCTGATGGTTTAATTCCTAGCCAACAATTAGAACAAATTTTAATTGCCGCCCATGAATTGGTTGATGACCAATATGACGTGCTAAACAAAGTATTAATCCCTGAACTGCAACAACAAAACATTCATTTTATTCGTCGAAAAGACTGGTCAAAAGCGCAGCACAAATGGTTGTCCGCCTACTTCAAAAATGAGCTGTTACCGATATTAACGCCCGTTGGCTTGGATTCCGCCCATCCTTTTCCACGCATCCTCAATAAAAGCTTAAATTTTATTATTTCCTTAACAGGTAAAGATGCTTTCGGCAGAAATAGTGGCAGGGCAATTTTACAAGCCCCACGCTCATTACCACGGGCTATCCAACTACCTGCAACAGAAACACAAAGCGGCAATGATGATTTTGTGTTTCTTTCTTCAATCATCCATGAATTTGTCAATGAGCTATTCAACGGCATGAATGTGGTTGGCTGTTATCAATTTCGGGTAACCAGAAATAGTGATTTCTTTGTCGATGATGATGCTATCGACGATTTATTACTAGCCGTTCAAGGTGAATTGGCTATGCGGAATTACGGGGATGAGGTGCGTTTAGAAATTGACGCCGCTTGCCCTGAAGATACCGTTAATTTTTTGCTCAATCATTTCAAGCTAACTCGCGATCGCTTGTTTTTAGTTGATGGCCCAGTCAACCTGAGCCGTATTCAAGAAATTAATACTCTGGTCAATCGGCCCGAATTAAAATTTCCACCCTTCAAACCCAAAGTACCCGCACAATTGGCGCGGTCAAAAGATATATTTGCCGCAATAAAACGCAACGATATTTTGCTGCATCATCCGTTTGAATCATTCTCCCCGGTGGTCGATTTTTTAAAACAAGCGGCGGCAGACCCTGATGTTTTGGCGATAAAACAAACACTCTATCGCACGGGTGCGGATTCGCCGATTGTTAACGCCTTGATCCGTGCCGCTAAGGCTGGCAAAGAAGTGACGGTGGTTATTGAGTTACGCGCACGCTTTGATGAAAAAGCCAATATCGATCTTGCCTCTAAATTACAAGAAGCGGCGGTGCATGTCGTTTATGGTGTGGTTGGTTATAAAACCCATGCAAAAATGTGTTTGGTATTGCGTCGGGAAGACAATGTCTTACGGAGCTATTTGCATTTAGGTACAGGTAATTATCACCCCAAAACCGCTCAGTTATATACCGACTATGGGTTGTTTACTTGTGACAAAGAACTAGGTGATGATGTCCGGCAAGTCTTTGCCCAGTTAACTAGCCTTGGTAAAGTTTCCCGCTTACATAAGTTATTGCAATCACCATTTTCATTGCACAAAGGTTTGTTAGATAAAATTGAGCGGGAAATACATTTTGCAAATTCGGGTAAGCCCGCAAGAATTATTATTCAGGTCAATGCGGTTGTTGAAGAACAATTAATCCAAACGCTTTATCGCGCATCGCAAGCGGGTGTGGAAATTAAGCTGATTGTCCGGGGTATTTGTTGTCTTAGACCAGGCATTCCCAAAATCTCTGAAAACATTGAAGTGCGCGCCATTATTGGTCGTTTTTTGGAACACGCCCGCATTTATATTTTTGCTAACGGTGGTAATCAAGAAGTTTACGCATCAAGCGCCGATTTAATGAACCGCAATATGTTTAAACGTGTTGAAATCTGTTTCCCTATAGAAAACAAAAAATTACAAGCTAGAATCTTGGCAAACCAAGAAATCTATTTAAAGGATAATAATCAAGCTTGGCTATTACAACCCGATGGAAGCTATTTAGCGCAAACCCATAAAGCAAATGACTACATACAAGCTCAGTCAATTATCCTTAAAGATTTTCAAGATTGAGGTGTTTGGCTTGGCTAATATGACTATGATTTAAGCCGTCATATTTACGGATTTTAGAGGCGGGATCGCGGGCATCCTGCCCGCACTTATATTTTACCTACGTGTAATTTTCCGATATTTACCGACAAATTCGTTCTATACGGAATTACAGATTTAAACCACTACCGCCACGTGATTTGTTTGTTATTTTTATCCGCTCAGTCTCCAACACTTCTTAATCAATTACTTGAATTTAATGTCAAATACATCCCGACGCGTGTTTCTTTTTTTACAAGGACCAATTTCACCTTTTTTTAGGCAAATTGCTGATGGCCTTGAAAACAAAGGACACATAGTTTTACGCATTAACTTATGTTTTGGTGATTGGTTATTTTGGCAACGTAAAGGCGCTTCAAATTATCGAGGCCATTTGTCTAATTGGCCTACTTACATAAATCTTTATTTAGAAAATGAAAAAGTTACCGATATTGTTTTGATTGGTGAACAACGTGAATACCATAAATTAGCAATTGCCGCAGCCAAACAACGAAATATTCAAATTATCACTACCGACTTTGGTTATCTTAGACCGGATTGGATTACGCTCGAACTCAATGGCATGTCAGGTAATTCATTATTTCCAAAAGATCCTGATGCAATAAAATCACTCGCCGCGCAAATCCCCGAACCTAATTTATCCCAGCAATTTACAGATAATTTCATCACCCAAGTTTTTTGGGATATGTCTTATCATTTATCTAGCATTTTGTTGCATGTGCTTTATCCTTTTTACCGTTCCCACCAAATCTATCATCCTATCTCGGTTTATTTGGGTACGGGATTACATTTATTGGCTACAAAATTCAATAAAAGCAAAAACCAAGCTGTTATCGATCAACTTGTTGAAAGCAATACGGCTTATTTTTTGTTTCCTTTACAAATGCAGAATGATTTCCAAATTCGGTTTTATTCTAAATATCCAAATTTAGAAGCCGCCATCGAAGAAGTCATCAGCTCATTTGCCAATCACGCCCCAGCAGATAGCGTACTTGTCGTTAAAGTGCATCCATTAGATCCTTATTTAATTAATTGGGAAAAATATTGCCGTAGTATTGCTAATGTACAGGGTGTATCAGATCGAGTACTTTATATTGATGGCGGAGCGTTAAACCTTTTGCTTGAAAAAGCGCGAGGCGTTGTCACTATCAATAGTACCGTTGGTATTTGGACATTATTATTAGGCCGCCCTTTAATTACACTTGGTAGCGCAATTTATAACATTAAAGGTTTAACAAACTTCAATTCTTTAAATACGTTCTGGCAAAATCCAATTGCTCCTGATTTATCTTTAAGGGATGCTTTTATCAGGGCATTAACAGGCACTATACAAATAAGAGGGGTTTTTTATCATAAGCCTGGCTTAGCGGCTGCCGTTACCCAAGCCATTAAACGCTTACATCAGAATCAGATTAATAAAGTATTGTCATGAATATTGTTATTACTGGAGCGAGTTCGGGTATTGGTTTTGCGTTAGCTAAACTTTATGCACATCCGAATGTAACACTTGGCTTAATCGCAAGAGACAGTAAAAAATTAGAGGTTATTTCTGAACTGTGTATCGCTAAAGGCGCTAATGTTTATGTGGGGGCTATTGATGTTGCTAATGGCGAGGCGCTTAAATCTTGGCTGCTTGATTTTGACAAACGATTTCCAATCAACCTTTTAATTGCTAATGCAGGCATTGCTAGCACACTAAATCATAATGATTTAAATGAGAGTTGGGAAAAAATTAACGAGGTTTTAAATGTTAATTTATATGGTGTTCTTAATACTATTTACCCAATAATTTCGCTTATGCAATCCCGAAATTACGGACAAATAGCAATTGTCAGTTCTTTGGCTGCTTATAGAGGTATGGCAATCTCCCCGATTTACTGTGCTAGTAAAGCCGCTATTAAAGCTTATGGGGAAGCATTAAGAAGCCGTTTAAAAAACAATTGCATTCAAGTTTCAGTCATTTGTCCGGGCTTTGTTCAATCCAATATGAGCGATGCGTATCCTGGTAATAAATTCATGATGATTTCATCAGAAAAAGCCGCAAAAATAATTCAAAATGGCCTAATTAAAAATAAGGCCTGTATCAACTTCCCATTTCCTATCAACTGGGCTATTAAACTTTTATCTTTTTTACCTGATAAGTTAGCTGATCAATTATTAAATTTTTCTACTTATTCCAAGTATTAAAAATCGTAAGATATTCTTTAAATTAGTTTTTTGTTGTCACTTGTTAAATTCTGTCTTTTATTTTAGTTTTTATTCATACAAGCTATTTCCGCTTCCCTTCAATAGCAACATATCATTATTCCTGTTCCCCTCTTATTTAGCTCTTACAGCTATTAACATCGAAAGCTACAAATAGTTACAATTCCTCTGTATTTTCTATGTCTAAGCTTTTTGTTAAATGAATTTAAGCGAGTTGCTATTTTTGCGTAAAGATTTTCTGGGCGTCCTGCCCGAAAATCCGCAAAAACTACGCGACGGTTAGATTGCTTCGCAAGCCCAGGGCGTCCTGTCACAATATCGTCCCTACCCAACAAGGGGATCGAGACATCGTGCCACTGACTCTACGCCCTCGACATCGCCCGGTTGCATTTTATTCTTCGCGAAAAGCATGCTCGAAAAAACGCCGGTTGCGATGAGGGCTACCTGGGACTAACGGCACTAACTTCTCCCGACTCCGGTTCGAAGTTCCATGTGCCGTCAGCGTAGGAATTTTTTTCCTCAAAAAAAAACCCCCGTTACTTTCGTAGCGGGGGTTTCTAATTCCTTAGTAATTAGCCAAAAGGCGAATCATTAATTTTTCATTAGATGAAAGTTGGAATTAATGGAGCGTCGATAGTGATCAATTGACGGTTGCCAGCTTGATCATAGAAGAACAACAAACCAGCAAAACGGCTATCTGGATCGTAGATCAAGTCAGCTAAACGATATACTTCCCAAGCTGCATCAGATGCAGTTACTTGAACAGTTCTTGATTGACCTGGAGCAAGTGGGCTGTTATCGCTAACAGTCAAGCCTTCTTCTGCCAACAAGTCATCTGGGTAGCCAGTTTCGTCTTGAGAAACAGCAGCATCCATGAAACGTACGCCAGCAGTGTTGAATTCGCCTAAACGAACAGCTGAATCACCATTGTTAGTGATAGTCAATGTCATTTGCATTGCACGACCAGGAACACGGTAAGTAGCATCTTCAACTTTAACAGCTACAGTAGTAGCAGGCATTTCGATTGATTTAATACCACGTAACAAACCAGCTTGTAATGGAGTAGTTACAGGATACTGTTCGTTAGAGTTGCCCATTGAAACAGCAACGATAGCGATAGTACCAGCAACGAAACCCATACCTACTTTTTTGTCAGTTGCTGAAATCAATGAATCGGCTTTACCTGATTCAACAGCAATAGAACGTGGGATAAACATTGGTTTACGTGCCCAATAAAACAACCAAGCCAAACCTAAAGCATACCAGAAAGCGTGCCAGAAGTATGTGTTGTCCAAATTGTATGTTTCCAAGTTGATGGTTTCGCCAGTCAATGTAGTGATGTTGTTAACAAAATCACTCATAGAACCAGTAACAGTAACCCATTTACCTGGACCAATGATTGGACCGCCGCCTTTAACGTTCAACATAGTGTGGACGTGCCAGTCACCTGGACGACGAGCTTTTAATAAAACTTTGAAATCATAAGTTTCGCCCAATTCCAAAGAAACTGAACGTGGAACCAATTGACCACCGATCCAAGAACCAGCACGAATAAATACTGGACCAGGAATACCGATATTCAAGAAAGAGATTTCTGGTTTATCAACAGTTTCAGGCCATCCGCTAAATACGAAAAATTTACCTGAAATTGTCATTGTATCGTTTACAGCAACTTCTTCTTTTGACCAGTTCAAGTCAAACCAGTGAATAGTACGCATACGCATAAAAGCTGCTTGCGACTTTTCACCATGAGCTGATGCAGTTGGTGTATAAAACATCGCTGCTGTAATTGTAACCAGCAGTGCGACAAAGGATAACTTAGCAACCTTGTCTTTAAATAATTTCATATATCCTCCTCTATAATAGAGAATCTATAGTTTCAAGAGTATCTAGCTGTAATCTAAATGATTCAGTCTAGTCTTTTTTAGTTTATTTTATGCAGCTTTAACGAAGTCAGTTGATGCGAACCAACGACCAAAGAAATGCCACAAGAAGTAAATTAAGATACTCACGAAAGCAGAGAAGAACGCTGATACTGGAGCAACGTCTTTACCGAAAGTTCTTAGTGTACCTTTTTCAACCATTCTGATGTACTCAGGAGTACCTGTTCTTACGTAGTGGTAACCTTGTAAGTCAGCCAAAGTCATCATCATGCCGTTGTATTCAACAGGCACGTGTAATGGAGCAATGATTGGCCAGTTGCCTGGGTAGAACAACAAACCATAAGCCATGCCGCCGATTACAGCAGTTGCAGTCATACTTCCAGTCATCATCAAAACAACGTCAAGAACGATAGCGCCTGGCATTAAGTTAGATGGGAATACGAAGTTAACTGGGAAATAAGTCCAGCCCCAGAAGTTTAAGTATCTGTTGATCCACTCGCCCAAAAGCAAGCCTAAGATACAAACAACAGCGCCGAACGGCAAACGGTAACGCCACCACAAGCAAGCTTGTACAGCAGCAGGGAAAGTGATTGAAACGATTGGAGCAACAGTTACCCAAAGGCGTCTATCTTTCCAGTCAGTCCAGAAATCCCAGTCACCACCAGTCAACATATAGTGAATGTGGTAACCACCTAGTACTACGAAAAACAACGTAAACAAAATCATCCAGTCAAATGTGCGTGAAACTTTTACTGCTTCAGCGCGTGACCGTACAGCTGATTGAGATGCGCTCATTAGCTTACCTCCTAAAGGATTTAAATTATTTTTATTTACTATCTTCTTTCACATCACCCCGCCATTAAGACGAGGTGATGAAGGAGATAGTTATTTACAAGCTACGACTGGGTTATTACGCCAAGTCTTTTTTCAGAAGTTTAGACAAAGCTTGAACTTCTGTGTTTACAACACCTAATACACCTAAAGCAGCCCATCCGAAGAATACGAAGCCGTAGTGTAAAGGAGCAACAAACAATTCTTCCATAAACCAGAAAGTGTGACCCCATTCGTTCAAACCTACGTTTGGCAGAATCATGAAAGGACCAATTACTGATACCATGTATTGCAAAGACAAACCTTGCTGATAAGCAGGTAATCTAGTTTTTGCATACAAGAAAGAAGCTACACCAGTGATGATGTAGATTGGGTAGCTCAAATAGAATTCGATGATGTGACTTGGAGTGAAGTCAGTATCACGAACGATTGTTTGATGCCAAGTACCATCTTGCTCGGTGAAATAGCTTGCACCGTAATAGATAGCAGTACCGTAACATACCAACCAAACCCAATGAGTGAAATGTCTTCTCAATTCTTCTCTTGGAGTAATTGACATAACTTTACGATCACGAGTTTTCCAGAGGTAACCCCACAGGATACCTGCAGTAGAAACTTCTAATACGAATTCGATATACAGGAAGTTCATCCAGTATGTTTCGAATTCTGGTGCAAATGAGTCAAGACCAGCTGACCAGCCATAGACACCTTCATACCAACGAACCCAGCCGTAAAATACTACATAGAGCAATACGCCTAAGATCATGTTTTTTGTATTTAACAGCGGTGCTTCCGCAGCATCAGTTTTCACTGATTCAGTTGTAGCTGCCATTTCTATCTCCTAAAAATTATTAAATCCTAGTTGAACTAGGAGTCGATAGTTACAATTCCATTTTCCCGTCCTTACATTTTTAAAAAAACTTAGAACGACACCAAGTCTATTTGGTGAGCAATCAGTCTACCAGCTCACATTACCTTGTCAAGCTAAAAACTTTACGCTCCGTTATTTCAATTATCCAATGTTCGTGTATAAATAACGTACACATTCTTAACTTAATTTAGCTCGTTAGGATTTCTTAATAACAAACACACTGTCAATAATTTAATATGAAAAAATACAACACCTTACTTTTAATCATTGGTTTTGCCGCATTACTTCTGTCGCAACAAAAAATTTTTATGCCTTTTGTCTATGAAGTCATAAAGTCTGATTTATTTCTTGTCGACAGCAACGACAAAGCAAGCCAATTGCCAGTTTCTTCCCACTTAACTGACTTGGCCTACTTAAACTGCAATAAATTTATTACTACTAAATACGGGGAAACATCTAAATTTACCTTTGCCAACAAACCAATAAACAGCTGGAGCTTAGGCAACTACCAATTTGTTGTTAATGCTGAAGCCACTATCACTGATAGCAACAAAAACACCACTGTAAAGAAATTTGTTTGCCGCATTGGCTATAAGAACGGGGACGACCAAAACGGCATAGAAGATACCGAAAACTGGTCAATTACTGGGGTTTCTGGATTAGATAGCTAAACCAAAAAACGAATGACTTTTTCTAACCAGCCAAAATTTTTCCTGGCTGGTTAGCTAAAACAGATGAAAAACAGATATATCAATTTTTTGAAAAATAAACTTTTGCTTCATTCCAGAAGCCATCCAACTCAGCCAACTCACAATCCGTTAGTTGCCTATTCGACTTTGCCACTTGCTGCTCAATATACTGGAAGCGTTTTATAAATTTTTTCGTTGCTGCTTTTAAGGCTAACTCGGGATTAACTCTTAAATGCCTGGCAAGATTAACCGCGACAAATAGCAAATCACCAACCTCTTCCTCAATTTCAGCTTTATTCCCTAAAACAATAGCCTCTTGAACTTCTTGAATTTCTTCCTGTAGCTTATCAAATACTGGCGCTATCTCAGGCCAATCAAAACCATAACTGGCGGCTCGACCTTGTACCTTCTCGCTCTCCATCAATGCCGGCATACTGCTAACCATATCCGACATAACACTAAAACCATCCTTAGTGGCCTTTTTACCTTCCCGCTCTTGTTGCTTAACTTTTTCCCACGCCAGGCTGCGCTGCTCGTCAGTGGTAAAAACCTCATCACCGAATACATGCGGATGCCGACGAACTAATTTATCAGCGATACCCTCGGCAACTTGTTCAAAATCAAACAAACCTGCTTCATTTGCAATTTGAGCGTGAAACACCACCTGTAACAACAAATCCCCAAGCTCTAAACGCAAATCATCCATATCATTGCGCTCAATCGCGTCAATCACCTCATAAGACTCTTCAATAAGATAAGGCACTAACGAGGCAAAATTCTGCTTCACATCCCAAGGACAACCGCTTTCCGGATTGCGTAACTGCTCCATTAAATCCAGCAATTTCTGGGTATTGGTCAACATAGCTGAGAACTACCTAAAATGAATGTGAATGGCCAAAGTTTTCATGGAAACGCGCCTTAAATCCCTGAATATCAAAATAATGGTTTTGTGTCCCACAATGCTCGATTTTGATAGCACCCATTAAAGACGCTATCCGACCAGTCACTTCCCAATCAAACTCATTCATTAGCCCATAAAGCAACCCAGCGCGATAAGCATCTCCGCAGCCAGTTGGGTCTAGCACCTCTTTAGGGGCAGCAGCTGGAATTTCCACGGCTTGATCTTTTGTATAAATCACCGAACCGTTTGCCCCTAAGGTAACAACCAAAGCTTCGACACGGCTGGCAATTTCCATTAAAGACAAGCCTGTCCTTTCTTGCATTAATGCCGACTCATAATCGTTCAAGGTAATCCAAGTTGCCAAATCAATAAACCGCAACAACTCATCGCCATTAAACATCGGCATCCCTTGACCAGGATCGAAAATAAAAGGAATCTCCAGTTCTGCAAATTGCTCAGCATGTTGCATCATGCCATCTTTGCCATCAGGAGAAACAATACCAATGCTGACGCCTTCTGCATCGCCAACCGCATTCAAATGTGAATCACTCATTGCGCCAGGGTGAAACGCCGTAATTTGATTGCCTTCTTCATCCGTGGTGATATAAGCCTGCCCAGTATAGTGGCTATCCAAAACCCGAATATATTGGCTAGACAAACCATGCTGGCTAAGCCAATGGGTGTACGGCTCAAAATCATGACCAGCGGTCGCCATAATCAACGGATTTTCGCCCAGCAACTTAAGATTGTAAGCAATATTACCTGCACAACCGCCAAACTCCCGACGCAAGCTCGGCACCAAAAAAGACACATTCAGGATATGCACTTTCTCCGGCAAAATATGATTTTTAAATTTATCGTGAAAAACCATAATAGTGTCGTAAGCCATAGACCCACAAATTAACGCACTCATCATTTATCCTAATTATTTACAGTAAAATCAACGTCCAAGTAACCGCCGCCCATGCCAAAGACAGCATAACCGCCGCGGAACCAATATCCTTGGCCCTACCTGACAACTCATGATGCTCAAAGCCAACCCGATCAACCACCGCCTCAACAGCCGTATTTAACAGCTCCACCAGCAATACCAGCACAACACTACCAATCAACAAAACCTTTTCAACTGCTGATTGCCCTAGCCAGATTGCTAACGGCGTAGCAAGCACAAACAGAATAACCTCCTGCCTAAATGCCTCCTCATGCTGCCAAGTTGCCTTAAATCCTGCTGCAGAAAAATAACAGGCATTAATGATTCGCTTTAAACCGCGCGCATTTTGATTAGCCATTGCTGAATTAAAATATCCGTGACTGTTGGTTAAAAAATTATTCAATTATTTGCAGATAAGCCTGGCTATCCAGCCAATCATCCATTTCCGACAAATCATCGGCTTTCACTGAAAAAAGCCAAGTTTCATAAGGATTGACATTTATTTGCTCCGGATCATCAACCGCAACACTATTTACGGCAATAATTTCTCCGGTAACCGGACTCGACAAATCCGATGCCGTTTTCACTGATTCAACAACAGCGCACTGCTCTTTTGCCAAAACCCTACGGCCTAATACAGGCAGATCAACGTAAACCAAATCACCCAATTGCTGCTGGGCAAAATCCGTTATACCAACACAAACGACATTATCCGCCTCCAGCCTTAGCCATTGATGCTCACTTGTATAATGTAAATTTTCAGGTAACTCGCTCATGCCAAACCTCGTAAAGAAAACCGCTGGATTTAATCAAATAATTTCGCTGTTAGCCAACGGCTTGCCAACAACACCCATAAATAGCTAATTTTTAGAAAATAGTCCTGATATTTCAAGGAAAAGGCAAAAACCTACGCGCCACCAATTTTACAAAAACCAACATTGAACAAGCTATCCAATACCGCTAGAATGCCATCATATAGTAACAAACATCATTAATACATGCCTGAGATACTCATTTACACCTCCAACTACTGCCCTTATTGCACCATGGCCAAGCGCTTATTGGACAAAAAAGGCGCCACCTATTCAGAGATTAATGTCGACAACAAACCCGAATTAAGGGAATTAATGATGTTAAAAACCAAACGCCGCACCGTACCGCAAATTTATATTGGCGAACAACATATCGGCGGCTTTGATGATTTATATGCGTTGGAGCAACAAAAATCCCTAGATGCCTTATTAGCGGCTGACCCGCAATGACAACAAACCAACCACTCCCCTCGGTTGAATCCCCCTGCATCAAAAAATGCTGCCTTGATGTCAACGACGTTTGTTTGGGCTGTTTTAGATCGCTAGAAGAAATCACCAAATGGACGCAAGCCAACAAGCAAACCCGATTGGCTTTCCTTGAAAATGCCAAAGCCCGGCAAAAACAACTTAGCCTCCCGTAAAAATCACCAGCAACACCCAACGCCACCGCCTATACTGATTAAACGTATAGCTCGCCGATTAAAATATTCGGCGTAAAGCCGCCTCGATAAATGGTAATGGTAAAAATCAACGTGATGTTGTTTTTCAAATATCCGATCAAAAAACGTGTTTTTTGACTCCTCTTGCGTGCAACCACTTAATTTTTACCACTACCGTAATTTTTAACCGGAAAACCAGAAAATGAACATCATCGATTTAAGAAAAAGCCAAGATGGCGCAGATAAAAAAGCCACTGATCGGCGACAAAACCCGCATCCTTTTGGATCGGCAGAATGGCGCGAGTATATCGAACAGCGCAATCTGGTCTGCCCAACCGAAGACCGCCGCAAAATGAACCGCCGCGCCACCGATACCAATCCACAAGACATCGACACCACAACTGACGAAAAGCCTTATGTACGCATAGAGCTATCGGCTGCGGAAAAAAAGCTCTTAGAAGACCTGCTTTTGGATGATGAGGAATAACAACCCAACAAAAACCCTTACGCCATTAATTGCCTGATTGCCATCAGCGCCGCCGGGCTTAATTCTGCTACGCGATTATGCTGTTCGCACAAAGCCCCTCTAAATCCCAGATAATCAGCTTGGTATGGCAATAAATCAGCGACATCTTCACGCCGTAACGAACCCGCCAAGCCACATAACAATCGCTGGCTTCGTGCTTGAGCAACAAATGCTTGGATTTCCTCGGCAGAAAGCACCACCGTTAACGAACCACTGGCCTTATCCATAGTATCCAGCATCACCCCAGCAAATCCTGCGGCTTTTAATAAAGGCAACAAACCAAAATCTGGCTGCTTATCTGCAAACAAAACCGCGATTAACGCGCTATCCTGAACCAAAGCCGCCAAGGCATTGATAACGGGTTGATAATCGCCATCAGGGAAAAAGCCAATTTTGACAAAATCCACCCCGGTCGCCGCCATAGCGGCAACCGCAGCCGCCAGTGTTTCCGAGTGCATCGGCAAATCCCCCACGGTGGCGCTCACCGGACAGCGGCCTTGCATGGTTTGGACAATTTCCCTAACCAAGCTCACATCCAAAGCCCCTAAAGCACCTCGCGACGGCTCTTTCAAATCAATAATATCCACCTTAGCTGCCAACGCCAGCAGCGCTTCCGGCAGGCTATTGACACTGGCGAGCATTCCCGTCATTTACCTTGCTCCGCTTTAAATGCCGCGATTGCCGCCATTAACCACGACCAGGCTTCACGCTCCCTGTCGCCAGCAGTTTTATCAAAGCCTATTTGCAAATACGCCAGCTCCGCTGCAATTTTTTCCATGGGCAGCATCGTCAATCGGCTCACTAAAATCGCCGCTTCCAATACCGCAAATTGCGCGCGGTTAAAACCCATAAAAGGCTGGTGATTTACGGTATGTATGGCCTTACAAAACAGCTTAGGGCGAGTAGCATCTTCAACAACACGCTCAAGCCGCACTTCGGTATGCGCCAACGCTGCCGCCAAAACTTTTCCGCTGACTTGCTCGGCATCCCTTACAGGCCAATCGCGGCGACCAGTAAGGCAACCTGCAAATAGCCGCACATCGTCACAATAATTAAGGACAGCAACCTCGGTCGCTAAGATATTTTCTAAGGTTGTTGAAGGCCGAAACGGTAAGATAACAATATCCTCACCAACTACATGAATCCCCATAGGGGCGATATGGACGACACCCGCAGCATTCTGGGTGGTGACAAGCAATTCTTGGATCATTATTTTTTTAAGGTAGTGCCAGCGGGTTTAAAGGTGTGCAAATCAACGGTGGATTCTGTTACTTGGGTGGCGCAACCCCAGTTTAAGGCTTGGTCTTGAGTAAAGCGTTTACCTAATTGCCATGCGATTTCTGCCCTCGCCAACTCCACGCCCAAATAAAACGCGTGACCACCATCGCTTTCCACATGCAAGTTCGGAAAAAAATCAAACGGGTCTGTGGCACTATAGAAGCCATCGCGATTAAAAACATGTACGCCATCGCTGCTGACTTGAATGCGGAAACTAGGATCTTTAATTTGCGCCGCCAACTCTTGGATTTCTTCTTGCTGATAAGGGAAAGGCGCAGTTTCGTGCAAAGCCATCAATCCCGGATTTATATGTTTGGGCAAGGTTTGTTGGCTTTTGGCGGCGTACATAATGCGCCTAGCAACATCAGCTTCTTTAATAGCGCGACAAGCATGTTTGCTGACTTCAGTCGCTAAAATATGGTTGATGTCCAATTCCGAACAAATTCCTAATAACAAGGCATTCATGCCAACGGTATCGGCATGGGTAAGCTCGGTGATGTTGCCGACACCTAACATCATTTCCACCTCAGGATGACGCTGGCGCACTTGATGGTAACGGACAATGGACGCTGTAAAACCAAAATGGATAGGGTCAAGAATGGGGTCGACAATAAACGCGCGGTTTTTGGCTTGTAACACCGCAATCGCCCGATCTAATGATGCCAAATCTTCGTGCTGCTCTGGAATTAAAATCGGCGTGGCGGCAACTTCGTCGGCTATCCACAAACTACTTTCATGCAAACTCAGTAAATAATCCGCCCCGGCTTTGCCGCCTCTGAGCAAATCCTCATTCGCTAAGGAATCAACGCTCACCAAAAAGCCGTCTTGTTTTAGGGCTTGTATAGCTTCTTCCATGTGCGGAAAAGCGGTGCTGGGCAAACAGCCTATATCGATTACATCAGCGCCATTTTGTCGATAGTATTGTGCTTGCTGAATAATTTGCCCAACACTCAAGTGCGGCGCGTCAGTAATTTCGGCAAATATTTTTACCGCGTACTGGCTTATATCAATTTGTTGGGCTTTTTTGCCAAAGAATTGCGGCAAATCTTTCAGCTCTTCAGGGCCACGGGCAACAGGCACGCCCAGTTGCTCGGAAAGGACTTGCAAATCGCCACGGCAGCGGCCTGGCACCAAAATTCGGTCTGCGCCCAAGGTATCATGCAAACGACGGGCGATCATTTCCGCCGTCATTAAGGCCGCGACTTTAACGCCTAATTGCAAGACCGTGTAAGTAAAGTCAGGCTGCATTTTTTCCAAAATGCCATGCAATTGTTTTTCCGCCAGCTTGCCGGTAAGAAATAGGATGTGTTCGCTCATGACAATTGACGAAGACGCGCTTCAACAGCGGCAATTAGCTCATCAACGCTTTCAACCACAGTAGTGTAAGCAAAATCCCTTAATTTCGCCGTGCCTTCCAGATCAATAGCACGCGGATACACCATCACTTTGCCGCCAGGCGCGGTGGTTTCCATTTCTGGGGCGATATCACAAGGGTAAACAATACTGGGCACTCGGCATTTGCCTGCTTGCGAGTACAGATTAGTCACCAAGCTATCGGCGATACCTAAGACACATTTAGCAACGGTGTTTGAAGTGGTCGGTGCCATCACAAAAGTATGATAATAACCTTTGTAAAAAAGCCCAACGGGTGGTGCGGAAGCGGTTTTGTCGCGATAAACGGGCATTTTTGCCCGAATGTCCTGTAAATCTATGCCGTACATTTTCAACACCTCTTCGCCCGCTTGGCTGAGGTATAAATCCACCGCGTCTAAGGTCAACAGGAAATCCAAACAGTCTTCGATATAATGGCCTGAACCGGTAACAGCCCAAGCTAAACGGGGTTTATCCATGGAATTTATGGCAATTGGCATAGTTTTTGGTAACAATCGGCTATTATAACCGAATAAAGCCAGCCATCTTGTATACGGAAAAGTAGATTATGATTAGCACCAACCAACCCGCCATCATGGGAATTTTAAACGTAACCCCTGACAGCTTTTCTGATGGTGGCAAATATACCGATATTGATAACGCCTTACAGCAGGCGGCGCGCATGTTAGCGGAGGGTGTGGATATTATCGATATAGGTGGTGAATCAACCAGGCCAGGCGCCGATCCCGTGACCGCTGAGCAACAAATTCAGCGGGTAATCCCGGTGATTAAGGCGATTAGAAAAGAATTATCTAATATTATCCCTATCAGCATCGACACCACCCTCGCCCGCGTCGCGGATGCTGCCATCAATGCGGGCGCGAACATGATAAATGATGTCTCTGGCGGCATGGACGACCCCGCTATTTTGTCTTTGGCAGCCCAACTTGATACCCCCATTGTGTTAATGCACCGCTTGGGGACATCGAAAACCATGCAAGAAAATCCTTTTTACCAAGATGTCGTACAAGAAGTATTGGCAACTTTAAAAAAGCAAACCGATGCCGCGTTGCAGGCCAACATCAAAGCCAGCCATATCATCATTGATCCCGGCATTGGTTTTGGTAAACGCAAACAAGATAATTTGGCACTATTGGCGCATTTGGATGAATTTGTCGCCACTGGCTATCCAGTGTTATTAGGCACTAGCCGTAAGCGTTTTATGGGCAGCATTTGTGCGACCACAGAACCCAGTGAATTGGTCTGCGCCACCGCCGCAACCACGGCGTTAGCAATTATGGCAGGCGTGCAGTATTTTCGGGTACACGATATTAAAGAAAACCGCCAAGCAGCAGATGTGGCTTGGGCAATAAAAATGGCGGCTCAAAATAAGAACCAGTCTTATTTAACTTGAAATACCGCGATTAATCATTCAGAATCGAAATAAATTACTTCCGTAGTATCTAAATAGCCCCATCTTAATAATACGGCACATCTTGGAGATCTCAACCGTATGAAAAACAGTGAAAAATCAATTTATGATGCGTTTCAAGAGTTTTTTGAGATCGTTCATGCAAATACCGATGAACTCAAAAAAGAAGTTTTTAAACTGCGTTTTCAAGTTTACTGCCTAGAGATTGGTGGTTACGATCCCGACGAATTCCCTGAAAACATGGAATCTGATGAATATGACGACCATTCTAGCCATTATTTAGTAAAACATCGCAAATCGGGTGAATATGCAGCAACCACCCGATTAATCATTCCTAATCCAACAGATTCATCGGCATTATTTCCGCTCGAAAAACATTGCACTATTGATAAACCGGAAATTGTTAGTGCAATTGATCGAGAGCACCTTGCCGAAGTTTCACGCTTTTGTGTTTCAAAAGAATTTAAAAGAAGAAAAAATGAAGCCCAAACCTTAGCTGCAATTGGGCCAAGCTGGAATGTAGAGGAATTTTCCTCAGATGAAAAACGGACATTTCCCCATATTGCGCTAGCATTATTTGCTTGCCTTATACGGGCAAGCCATGAAAATGACATTCTATTTTGGTGTGCATCTATGGAACCGTCATTCCTTCGCTTTATTGGCGCATTTGGCGTGAAACCAACACCAATCGGCCCCTTAGCTGATTATCATGGTGACAGAAGCCCATGTATTATTAACGTCAACAACTTATTGCATGATGTGGCAGAAAAAAACTTGGACGTTTGGAACATGTTTACCGACAACGGACGTTATGCGCCAAAGGGATAGAGATGGTTAGTTATTATTGATCTTAGGACTTTCGCTATACCCCAGAATAAGCCGCAATTGTAGGGTTTTTCAATTCAGCTTTTAGATAGTTGTAAAACAAATTCTGCCTGATCTGGTAAAGGGTGGTTTTCAACGCCTTTGCCTTCAC
>Ga0247843_1000567_pt1 | contig 86951 bp, 73 predicted proteins | sample LaCruzMarch2017__FD_192420 | JGI IMG/M metagenome (GOLD analysis project Ga0247843, IMG submission 192420) | Freshwater microbial communities from meromictic Lake La Cruz, Castile-La Mancha, Spain - LaCruzMarch2017_8m | ecosystem: Environmental > Aquatic > Freshwater > Lake | place: Spain... | reverse complement strand
CTGTGCTAGGGTATTTCGCCCCTTCAGGACTGGACGGCTTTATGCTAATGCGGATAACTTAGCCACGAATGCACGAATGCCCGGATGAACGAACGGACGGATGCACGAGCGAACAAACGAATGCACAAACGAACGAATGCACGAATGCGCGGACGGACGGACGCGAGGGTGCGCGGATGCGCGAACGAACGAATGCGCGGACGGACGAATACGCGAATGAACGAAAACACAGGGCTACACCCTGTGCTAGGGTATTTCGCCCCTTCAGGGCTGGGCGGCTTTATGCTAATGCGGATAACTTAGCCACGAATGCACGAATGCCCGGATGAACAAACGAACGAACGGACGAATGCGCGAACGGACGGACGCGCGAACGGGTGAACAAGAAATGCTATGCTGTATTTTGTTTATTAAAGCCTATTTACCATTTGATTTAACTTATCTATAATCATGGCATATCTTTCGGCCCTGCTTTCGTAAAACAAATTGCCTGCAATAGCTTCTTGCTTTACTTTATCGTTCAATATGCCTTCAAACTCCTTTTTTAAAAAGGGCTTAAGCTTTTCGTTGGCCGCATTTATTTGCTCAACCAAATCAGTGCGATTGTCCAAAATATATACTAAATCTTCAAAATCGTGGCTGGTGCGGGGTTCGTTTTTTCCCCTGTTGTTGTATGCGGCAAATTTTGTGGCGATAAAAAAGGGTAGAGGGATAATAAAAATGGGTTGACCTTCGATTTCTATTTTCAATCTATTTTCAAAACCGGGACCAAACCACGGATTAGCGGGAGCCCAACCGATAGATTTTGTATTCATTACATCTACTTTAATATCACCATAACGAAAGCGGCAAATCACATCATCTTCAGCGGTTTGTACAAACCCTTTTTTATTTAGTGCTTCTCTTATTTGCTCTAACTCTCCCATAGTGGCAATGGACAAGCTGATGTCCACGTCTTTGGTGGGTCTTACATCATCGGCAGCAGGGTCGTTGATGTATAAACCCACGGTTGCCCCACCCACATAAATCACCTGTTCGTTTAGCTCGCCTAAGGCAAGAGCAATTTTTTTGATGATGCCTTTGTTTATAATTGCATTCTTCATGCAAATATTCTCTTTAATTCTGCTACCGCCATTGCTTTTTCTCTTGACTTGCCCACACGCAACGCATCGGTTAATGCCAACAGTTCATGCAGCTTTTCGTCTTTTAATGCAGCTTCGGGTACCGAAGTGTAAAGCGGAAGTATGGCCTGCCCCCGTTGATTGCCCTTTGAATATGGCCAAACGTAGCTTTCTGTGCTATCAATACTGTTGTTGAGCGGTGCGGCAGAATGTGCCGTGGCAATACCCCTTACAACCGCACCGGGTTTTTGCGGGAAAGTGTAAGCAATTCCAAACTGTAAAAATTCCAGTAAAGCCGATTTCATTACTCGCTTGCCATTGCCAAACAATAAACCTGCATAGTGCGAACGTGCTACCGATTGGCTTACTTCCGACTGGCTCATTCCTAAAGCTTCAGCCAATGGTTTTTGCTGCCAGTTTTCAGTGTCTATTGCTACGATCTTCAGCAGAATAACAATATCCTGCGGTTTCATTTGGAAATTTATTGATTTCATTTTTTTTATATCGCATATTGCGATATGCAATATTATAAAAAAAATGGTTGATAATCAATTCTATTCAACAAAATATTTCATATTGCGATATGCAATAAATGAGTAGGTGAAGCGGGAACGGAGGCGGGAACGGACGGAGGCGCGGGTGCACGGACGGAGGCGCGGGTGCACGGACGGAGGCGCGGACGGACGGACGAACGAAAACACAGGGCTGCACCCTGTGCTAGGGTATTTCGCCCCTTCAGGGCTGGACGGCTTGATGCTAATGCGGATAACTTAGCCACGAATGCACGAATGCCCGGATGAACGAACGGACGGATGCACGAGCGAACAAACGAATGCACAAACGAACGAATGCACGAATGCGCGGACGGACGGAGGCGCGGGTGCGCGGACGGACGGAGGCGGGAACGAACGAAAACACAGGGCTACACCCTGTGCTAGGGTATTTCGCCCCTTCAGGGCTGGGCGGCTTGATGCATAATGCGGATAGCTTAGCCACGAATGCACCAATGCCCGGATGAACGAACGAACGAATGCACGAGCGAACAAACGAATGCACAAACGAACGAATGCACGAATGCGCGAACGGACGAATGCGCGAATGCGCGGACGGACGAATGCTCGGGTGCGAGGGTGCGCGGGTGCGCGAACGGACGAATGCGCGGACGGAGGAATGCGCGGGTTCACGAACGGACGCATGCGCGAACGAACGAATGCGCGAACGGACGAATACGCGGACGAACGAAAACACAGGGCTGCACCCTGTGCTAGGGTATTTCGCCCCTTCAGGGCTGGACGGCTTGATGCTAATGATGGTGTTTAGCTACGATTAGGCGGATTTTCGGCACTCGCACCTACCACCCACGCACACAATTTTACCAGAATCATTCGTGCATTCGTGGCTAAATGTTCCGCACTCGCACCTATACCAATACGCACAATTTAATTGGGAAAAGCCTTTACAGCACCGCCTCCCTCAAAAACCCATCCATCATCAGCCAGCCTTGGGGCGAAAAGGCCAAAGGCCGATCGGCTTGGAACCAATTGTCCGGAAATTTTTGTTTCAATTCCAGCCATTCAAACCATTGTTTGGCTCCCACGCGCTGCAGGGCTTCCGCCGCGCCGAGTCCTTCTACGGTGCGCATGCGGGTTAACAACCATTCGTTGATTTTCTGGTCTGCATTCAATTCTTCGGGTTCGCGGATGCCGCCTTGCCCGTTCATCGCCTGAACGTAAGCCGCATTTGAGGAGCGGTTGAACCAGCGCAAATCGCCTTTTAGGCTGTGGGCCGAGGGACCCAGGCCCAGGTAATCTTCGCCCGACCAATAGGCCGAATTGTGGAGGGAACGCTGCCCATTCCGGGCGTAATTGGACACTTCGTAATGCTCAAACCCAGCTTTAGAAAGCGCTTGGTTCAGGGCCAAATACTGCTCGGCCACCTCGTCTTCTTCGGGCAGTTCGACCTGCTTCAGGCGCACCATGCGTTCTAAGGCGGTTCCTTTTTCTATGGTCAAGCCGTAAATGGAAACGTGCTGGATGTTGCGTGCGGCGAGTTCTTCGGCGTTTTGAATCAACTCCTGGGTTCCTTGCCCAGGCATACCAAACATCAAATCGACCGAAACCTTGGGAATGCCCGAAGCTTCAATCAGGTCTAAGGCCCGCCGGGCTTGGTCGGCCGTATGTGCGCGGTTCATGTTCGCCAGCACTTGTGGATTCAGGGTTTGAACGCCCAGGCTTAGTCGGTTTATTCCCAGAGCCTTCCAGCCTTCGGTACCGAATTCCAGCAGGTCGTCGGGGTTGGTTTCTAGGGTAATTTCCGCATCGGGGTTCAGGGTAAAACAGCGGTGCATGTGTTCAAGCAGAGGCCCCAGGCGTTGGGGGCCGAGCAATCCGGGGGTTCCACCGCCAAAATACACAGAGTCAAAGCTGCCTTGCTTCCAATCGGCCGAAGCCTGTTCGGCTTCTTGCTGCAGGGCCAGCAGCAGAGCGTCGATGCCTTTCAGATTCACCGTAAAATGAAAATCGCAGAAATGGCAGGCCTTTCGGCAAAAGGGAATGTGGAGGTACAGGCCCATTGGGGGTTACAATTGGGGCGTGCGTTTGAGTCGGCCCACATCAAAGCCCAGGGCTTGAACGCGTTGGCAGAGCTGTTGGTACAGGGTTTCGTCCATTCGGGGTTCCCGGCACAGAATCCACAGGTAATCTCGGTTGGGGTGGCCCACCACGGCAAAACCATAGTCGGGAGCCAGGTCTAGAATCCAATATTTCCCGGTAAAAGGCCAAAAAAACTGCACTTTCAGCTTGGCGTTTCCCGAGTTGGGGACCACAAAAGCTTTGCCTTTGATGTAAGAAAGTGGGCCGTTCAGGCTATCGCGGCGGCAGCGGTTTTCCACCACCACATGGCCTTTTGGGCTCAGGGTATAGGTAGCGGTGGTGGCTTGGCATCCGGCTTGAAAGCGGTTTGGGAAAGAAGCGATTTCGTACCAGGTTCCGGCATAGCGCTGAAGGTCAACTTGTTCCACCGTTTTCAGGGGAGGCTGAGCGGAGCAGCCGAGCAGCCCCAGCAGGGAGCTTCCAAGCATTCGTTTGATGTAGCGTGGAATCATGGTATAAAGGTAAGTTTTTTGGGCGGGAATTCCGGCTGTCGCGGGTAGTCCGCGGTCCTTAGCCTGGGCTACAGCGGGTTTGCGGTGGCTCCCAAGGTCGCCTCCGCACCGCGCGTAGCCCCGGCTTCGGCCCTTGCGGGCAACCCTGCTCCATCCGGCCCGCGGGCGGCACCGTAAACAAAAACCATTTTATGATGCTAAATGCTTGACAATTATAATTTTATTGTTTAACTTTTACCAAAATTTAGTGGTTATGAGTACACCATCCACCCCCACTAGTTTGGCCTTGGTTTTTGATTTAACCGACAGCGGACGCGAAAACGTTCGTCGGGCCGCACAGCTGGCCTTAATGTGGAACTGGCCCTTAGAAATTTGGATTCCCAGCAAGCCTTCTTTTTTAAAGGAACATGCCTATTCCACCTTTGCCAGCCGAGAGGCCTTTGAGGAAGCCTTGATTGCCAAGCTGCGCGAGATTGTAAAAAAGGTGCACGACGAGTTTCCTGCTCAAATTCATTATTCTTGGCTGCCGGACGAGCCCAAAAATTGGAAGGGTTTTTTTCAAAAAAAAGGCCGGCCCTTGCTGATTCGGGTTCATCCGGGCGATGGGCGTATGTCGGAATACTTGGGGAAATTGCCCATTCACGAGTTTAGCCACACCTATAAAATTCCGGTGTTGTCGATGCATGCTCAGGTTTTGTTTGAGCCCATTCGGCGCATGGGCATGTTGATTGACAGTCAAAACCGGCATACCCGTGCCAAAATACCCTGTGCCCAAAGTTTGTCTAAGCTTTGGAAACCAGAGCTGCGCGTCATTGGATTGGATTTTGGATACAACCCCACCGAATTGGGGCACCTAAAAGCATTGGTGCGGCAAACTCAAGGGTTAATGGACAGTCCGGATGTGGTGGTTGGCAGCGAAATGCTATCGGTCCGGTCTGCCAAAAAAGACATTCCAGCTTATTTAAAGCAATCGGGGATCGACACCTTGGTGATGGTGTCTGAAAGCAATGGATTTATGCCCAGTTTGTTTGGCTACCCCCATGCCCATTATTTACTTGGGGCATTTAAAGGCAACATCGTATTTGTGCCTTCTCTGCTGTCATCGCACCGAGCCAGCGTCAGCATTTAAGGCATGGTTAAAAAGTTTCTAACTTCTTCTGCACAAATTAAGCCTAGCTCCCTATTCCGTTTCGTATCTTTGAGCAAACCGCTAACAGGGCCAAATAAGGCCCGGCATTGTTGATGCACAGCGCCCAATTGTTGAATCCGGTCGGCTGGATTCAAGCAGGGTCAACCAACATCCGCCGGGTTAAATTTCGCATAAAAGGAAAATGGTGTGGAATACTTAAATGAACTTAATCCTCCGCAACGGGCCGCCGTAACAACGGTTGAAGGACCGTTGATGATTATAGCCGGTGCTGGGTCGGGCAAAACTCGGGTGCTAACCTACCGCATTGCGTATTTGGTGGAACAAGGGGTTGACCCTTTTCAGATTTTAGCGTTGACCTTCACCAATAAGGCCTCGCGCGAAATGAAGGAACGGATTTCGAAGGTCATTGGCGAAACCGATGCCCGCAGCTTATGGATGGGCACCTTCCACTCGGTTTTTGCCCGCATTCTGCGTGCCGAATCCGACAAACTGGGTTTTCCCAGCAATTTCAGCATTTACGATACCGACGACGCCAAAAGCCTGCTCAAGACCATCATCAATGAACTGGGTTTAGAAGACAAAATATACAAGGCCTCGGCCGTTTACAACCGAATTTCTTCGGCCAAAAACACCTTGATAACCGCTGCCGCATATCAAAACAATCCCATTTTAAAGGCCGAAGACGAAGAAGCAGGGCGGCCCCGCCTGGCCGAAATCTATGCCCTATACACCGGGCGTTGTTTTAAAGCATCGGCCATGGATTTCGACGACCTGCTGCTCAAAACCTATGAACTTTTTTTGCGCTTCCCAGAGGTGTTGTACAAATACCAAAACCGGTTTCAGTTTTTGCTGGTCGATGAGTTTCAAGACACCAATTTTGCTCAGTATTCTATTGTAAAACAGCTGGCCGCTCTGTATCAAAATATTTGTGTGGTCGGCGACGACGCTCAATCTATATATGCCTTTCGGGGAGCCAACATTCAAAACATCTTGGATTTTGAACAAGACTATCCCGACCTGAAAACCTTTAAACTGGAACAAAACTACCGAAGTACCCAGTGCATTGTTGAGGCCGCAAACCACATCATTGCCAACAACCGGGGTCAAATTCCTAAAACCGTTTGGACACAGAACGAGCAAGGCAATAAAATCAGATTGTACCGGGCCTTGACCGACAACGAAGAGGGGCAATTTGTGGCCAGCAGCATCCACGAAACCCATTTGCGGAACCATACACTCCACGACCAGTTTGCGGTTCTATACCGAACCAACGCCCAAAGCCGGGCACTGGAAGAGGCCCTGCGAAAACTAAACGTGCCCTACCGAATTTACGGAGGCCTGTCGTTTTACCACCGCAAAGAAATCAAAGACCTGCTGGCCTACATTCGAGTGGTTATTAATCCCGCCGACGAAGAGGCCCTGAAGCGCATCATCAACTACCCTGCCCGGGGCATTGGCAAGGCCAGCCTAGACAAAATGTTTGTTTCGGCTGCCGACAACGACATCACCTTATGGGAAGTCATTGAAAATCTAGAAGCCCTGGGCCTGGGCCTTGGCACGGGCATCCGCACGAAAATCGAAGAATTCCGGTTTATGATGATGCGGTTTCAAGGGGCACTGATGACGGCCAACGCCTACGACCTAGCCACCGAAATTGCCCAGAACAGCGGCCTATTGCAAGATTTATACAGCGACAAATCGCCCGAAGGACTAGGCCGCTACGAAAACGTATTGGAACTGCTGAACGGAATCAAAGAATTTGCCGACCGGGAAGAAAACCTGCCCGATGGCCGCCCCATTCTTCCTGCTTTTATGGAAGATGTAGCCTTGTTGACCGACGCCGATGAAAGCGACGACGACAACACCCCTAAGGTTTCACTGATGACCATACACGCCGCCAAAGGCCTCGAATTTCAAGAGGTGTTTGTGGTTGGCCTTGAAGACTCTCTGTTTCCAAACCAACAGAACATGCACTCAAGGGCCGAAATGGAAGAAGAACGGCGCTTGTTTTATGTGGCCATTACCCGAGCCATGAAACAGCTGAGCATCAGTTATTCTACTACGCGGTACCGCTATGGAAGCTTGGTGCACAGCGAAGCCTCGCCTTTTGTAACCGAGCTAAACCAAGAACACATTGAGCCTGTAGCCGCCCGAAGGGCTGGAGGCAACGCGCCCGACCCCTTTCGGCGCAACATCAGTTCCAGCTTTGCCATACCGGCCCATTCGCGCTTGCGCAAGGTCAGTGAAACCGGAAATGCAGCGGCCAACAACAACCCCGTTTCCGACTACAAGGTGGGTATGTTGGTCCAGCACAACCGCTTTGGCCAAGGCAAAATCATAGGGATTGATGGGCCTGCGGGACAAAAAACCGCCACCGTTTTGTTCAAGGAAGGTGGAGAAAAACGGTTGCTTTTAAAATTTGCCAAATTGGATATTTTGGGGACGGGAGAATAGTCGAATTTTAGGCCGCTGCCGATTTGATTTTTCTAAAAAATGCTAAAAAACTAGGGCTTGCCCTTGACGGAATGCATGCTTGGGTCGTACCTTTGAAGCTCAGGGGTGAAACAAATTTTTGATGGCATTTTGCTTCGCTGCGTAAAGGGGTAGCGCGGAACACTTCGGGTTCAATAAGCCTGAAGTTTGATGGGGCAAAAAAGAAAACCGAAAGGTTGACTTTGGATCTTTCGGGGGTCTCAGGGGAGCTTCTTGAATGTATTCAAGAGGCGGGAATTAAGGGACTGAAACGGGTGAATGGCACAACACCATTTTTAAACGGCGAACAAAAAAATCGCTGGATGTTTGTTAAAAGAGAGCGGAGAAAAACTTTAACGAACAGGAAATAGGTAGAAAAGAACGGACTTGCCCAAGGGGGGGGGCCATCCTGCTGTTTCAGCATGGATGGGGCTCATTTGGGGGTGGCGTTTTCCAAACAACGCGGCCCGCGGCAGGGATTGAAGCAGCTTGCCCGCAAGGGTGCCGAAGCCTGGCCCGCGTGGCGCGGAGGCGACTTTAGGAGCCACCGCAAGCCCGCTGGGCCAGCCTTTCGGCAGCCGCGGACAAGCGCTGAAAGCCCGGCTGCCGCCCTAAAAAAATCACATTCCCTGTTCGTCCGTTGCCTGTTTCCAAATTTGCCACATAAAAAATGGGGCCAGCATGGCCATGATTCCGGGAACCAGCACCCAAGCCAAGGTGCCTGACATGCCCAGAAAAGAGAGCAACACAGGCAAAAAGAGGCCCAGAAAAAGCACCGTTAAGCTGCGGAATGCGCTGCTATGCCTAAGTTTCCAATATCCATTGCGGTAGCTTAAAAACAGCAGCAGCACAGCCGAAATTCCCTGACCCAGATTGAATGCCCAGGCTGCGCCCGTGCTGCCTGCCCAGGAAATAAAAAGGGCGTCGGCCAGCACCTGAAAACCTGCTGAAATGCCTGCCACCGCAATTAAACTGCGTATTTTTCCTGCTGCGGTTAAGAAAACACCTGCAATCAACGAAATGCTCAGGCCCAGCAATCCGGGCGCTAAGCTCGACATGAGGGCCGCCGTCGCTTCTAAGTCTTGAACATAAAGGCCTTTGGTCATTGGCATGGGGAAGGCGAACAGGAGCCCCGCCAAAACCCAAGCGAGCAGGCCCATGCTGCTGATTACTGTCCACCAAAGGGTGTTCAGGTTTTTTCCGCTGCCAATCCAGCGTGCGGCCATGGGCAGAACAATGACCGAAAACAAGGCAGAAAATTGAAAAAACGCCTCTAAAGGGCGCCAGGCCGCCGCGTAAACGCCCAGCATTTGATCGGTTTCGGGGCCCGCGGGCAAAAAGGTGCGCATCCAAACCAATTCCAAGCGCAGATATACGCCCATGATTAAGGTTAAAACAGCATAGGGCATTCCTTGGCGCAAAGCCTGTTTCCATTCGTTGAACGGAAACCAGGGGCCCGACATGCCGACTTGCCTAAGCATAATTACCAAGGTAACAAGCCAAGAAAAAAGAGCGACCGAAGCCAGCAGCCAGGCAAAGGGGGTTCCGCCCGAAAGCCATTTGCTGTGGCCCAAGGCAAAAGCCATGCCCAGCAACAGCATCAGCAAAAACTTATCGAAATTGGCCAGCAGAGCCTCGCCCCGAAATTTGCCTTGAGCGGCCATAAAGGCCCGAAGAAAAGCGTTCCAAGATAAAAACCCCTGAAAAAGGCCCAACACCATAAGCAATTGAAACTGTTCCTTAGGCCAGCCCAACAAAGCGTGGGCGGCAAGCAAGCAAATAAGATACAGGAAAAACAGCAGCAACTTAAGCCCCAATTGATGGCGAAAAACGGCAGGCATGGATTCGGGGCGGGTGGAAAGAACACGGGTTTGGTGGGTGCTGAGACCGGCATCTAAAACCACCAGCAGCATGCCGGCCAAGCTGTATGCCGAAAAGTAACGGCCCCATTCGGCGTTGCCCAAAGTGCGTTGAACGGCGGGCTCCATGCCCAACACCCAGCCTATTTTGACCAGCAGGTGGACCGCTCCCGAAAAAGCCGCATAGCCTACAAAACTATTCTTTAAGGCCTTCACGGAAGGATGAATTTGAGGTAAACAACCAAAACCAAACAAATTGGGCGACACCGGCTTGGGTGTCGAGAACGTCTTCGGTGCACATGGCCAAAGTCATAAGGCCGAAGTAAAACAAAAAATACGGAGCGTTCCGAAAAGAGGACCAAAACAAAGGGGCAATCCAAAGGAAAAACCAGATGGTCAAGTAGGGAATTCCCGCAGTCAGACCAAAGAACAGCCATTGATTGTGGGGATTCAGGCTGCCGTACTGCTCGTTGAGCGGACTGTTGGACTGCTGCAGTTGGTTTTTCAGTGCAGGGCGCAGGGAATCGATGCCTAGGCCAAACCATGGGTGTGCCCAAAGAAGTTGGGTGGCACCTTTCCAAAGTTCTATGCGAATGGGCAGGCTTTTGTGGTTGGGATTTCCTGTTTTTACATAATAGTGTAAGTCCCGAACCAATTCATGCCAGCGCGCTCGGATGGCAGGTGTTTCCAATTCCAAGCAATTGGCAACGCCGGCTTCGATCGCATTAATTTCGTGGTTGGCAAGGGCACGCAGCCCGGCGGCATCTTTGCGAAGTCCTCGGGAACTAAGATAGCGCAGCAAGGTTGGATAGATGGGATAAGCCTGGGCATGGTTTGAGTCGATGTGAAGCTGGCTGCGTTTAGCCCATTCTCGGCGCAATTCGTAGGGGCAAACGTACCGAAAAACATAATGTCCATTTTCAATGGAAGGGTCATTAAAATCGTATTTGTAGGGGTGGCCTTCGGCGCTGAACATGGGATAAAATTCCGGCTCGGGCTCAGGCATATAGGCAGTATAGGTATAGAAACCCAGGCCTAAAATGCAAGCCAGCAATGCCAGGGCCGAGGCGATTCGGACCCGGGGCGGGAACAAGATTGGCAGCAAAATGGCCGACAGCAGCAAGGCCGTCATGGCTTGAAGGAAAAGGAGATACAGAACAGCAAAGGCCAGAAAAACGTAGGGCCGCCAGCCCCGATCCAGATAAAAGAACCCCAGGCTGCAAAGAGCGAGCAGGGTTCCCATGCGGACGTTCGAAATAAAGGGCGAAAACAGCCTTGGTTCCACCTGCGGCCAAACCTCGAAAAAACGAAAAGCCCCAACCAAAAAAGCAAGAATGCAGCCCAAGGCGGTTGTCCACAACCAAAGCCTTAAATCGGTCCTTTGGGGTTTTAGCCAAAACCAAGCCAAGGGCAGCAGCAAAAAGGGGATTTTAAGGCGGAGTTCTCGAAGGGCGGCTGTGTCAGGAAGGGCGGGAAGGGCCGCCATGGCCATTAGAACAAACAAGGTTGGCAGCAAGCTGTGGACCAGGTTGGGGCGTTGAACACCTACGCGTAGGGCAAAGGCCAAGGCAAAGACGAGTCCCAAGGCCAAACCGACCGACATGAGGGTATGCGAGGTAGAGAGGCCCAGAGCCAAAAGCCCCAGGCTTAAAACGCCGGCCTGCCGAAGATTTTTGGGATTTGTCCATGCCATCGGAATCAAAGATACAAGGCAAGGCCAAACCAAGGCTAAAATTGAAAAAAAGGGAAAGGGGCATGGGCCGATGCTTAGGCCCGAACGGCACCCAAATCGGCTTCGTGGCGGGAAACGGGGATTTGATCAACCCAATCTTGATCGGGTTCCACCGGTTTAAGCACAACGGGCCTGCCGAGGTAATCCACCCGTTTGCCTGGATGCACATAGGCCTGCCACAGATACTTCAGCAGGTTTTTTTGCTCCAAATTGGGATGCAGATGGGGGGCAATCCAACGGCGGTGTGCTTGGGGCAGGAGACTCCAGTGCATGCCAGGCCGTTCATGATGCATGCCGTGATAGCCGTTGTTAAAAGCGAAAAAATTCAACCAGCTTCCAACAAAATTGCGGCTGTGGTTGTAGGGGTGGTTCTCGTCGCAACCCTCATGTTGCCAGTAATTGGTGCCTACAATGCCCCAGGCGGCATATTGGTGGGGAACAACCAGAAAGCAAAGAAAAGCCCTCCAATCTATCAGCAACAAAACCAAGCGAAAACCATTTAAAACCACCGACTCAAGGATATATTGCCGGAACCAGCGGGGGCGTTCGACCCGCATTCTTCGCACAAATTTCCGTTCGGCCTTTAAAATGGAAGGGACCATCAAGTAAAAAAAGAAGAGTTGATTTAAAAAATTCCAGCGAAAACGTGCCTTGTGGGTGCGAATGGAATCCAGCGGAGTTTGGGTAAATCGGTGGTGAGAAAAGTTGTGGCCCGGCACATACGCACTGACGGGGTGTCCATAGGTCAAGGTCAAAACCAGCTGAAAAGCCTTGTTCCAAGACTTCTTTCGGAACACAGGAGAATGAATGGTGTTGTGAACGATGGTGGCACAAAAGAAAGACCAGAAACACAGCAAAACCGTCCAAGCCAACCAAACATACCAAGGAGCCGAAATCGAGAGCCAGGCCAAAGACAAAAAGCCAAAATAGGCGGCGACAAAGGCCAAGGACCGCAAATCTTGGATGTATCGGAGTTGCAAGACCTTTTGCATGATACGAAGGTAAAGAAATGACAAAGGTTGGTCAAGGAAAAAAGAAATTTTATTGTGTTCCCAAATTCCAAGTTTACCGTGCTGATTTCCATTGGATTGGTGTCAGGGCCGCCCACGGGCTGCCTCTACCCACAGGCCAAACGGCCTCGCTCCGCCCAAAATCAATACTCTTAGAAACGCCACGAAAGAGTAAAGGCAGCCCATGGGCTGCCTCCAGCCCATGGGCCTGCCTCCTCCCCATGGGCTGCCTCCAGCCCATGGACCTCCTCCGCATAAGCCTGGCCCGCGTGGCGCGGAGGCGACCTTGGGAGCCCCCGCAAGCCCGCTGGGCCAGCCTTTCGGCAGCCGCGGACAACCGGTGAAAGCCCGGCTGCCGCCCAAGGTATTCCCTTGCTTTTTAACTTTTTTCAGAGCCCCTCAAACAGCTCGGGCGGATACGAAATGTGTTCTAAGGTCAGGCCCCGTGCGGGGACGCTGACGCCGGCTTCGCTGCGGTTCCCGCTGTGCACCACCGCCATGAATTCGGCTTCGCTCATGCGGCCCCAGCCCACTTCCATCAGGGTTCCAACCATGGCCCGCACCATATTGCGTAAAAACCGATCGGCCCGGACGGTCATCGCAGCCCGTTCTGCATCCCATTCCCAATCAATGGATTGCAGCTGACAAATGGTGGTTTTTGCGTCGTGGTTCACCTTGCAAAATGCCGCAAAATCGCGCACCTCGAGCAAGCGTTGCGAAACCTGTTGCATGGCCTGAAAGTTGGGCCAGCGCCGGCATCGCCAAGCCCAGCTGTCTTCAAAGGGGTTTTTGTGCCGCAGCCAGCGGTAGGTGTAGCAGCGTTCTGTGGCCGAAAAGCGGGCATGCGCCTCGGGCTTGACCGGCCACATTCGTTTTACTGCGACCGACTTAGGTAAGATGGAATTTAGGGCATACAGCGTTTTTTCCATGTCTTGGGGCGGGGCGGCCAAGTCCAGATGTCCATACATGCAGCGGGCGTGCACGCCGGTGTCGGTGCGGCCTGCCCCGGTTACCTCGACCGGATGCCCCAGCAATTTTGCCAAGCAGCTTTCCAGCGTTTCTTGAACGGTTAGGGCATTGGGTTGCCGAGCCCAGCCGTGGAAGTCGGTGCCTGCATAGGCAAACTCCAAAAAATACCGAATAAAATCAGCCAAGGCCTTCCTCGTAAAATTCAATGGCTTTTTTCCAGAACTCAGGTACCGGTATGCTGTGGTTTTCGCGGTAGTCGTAGCAAACCATCAGAGTGCTGCCTTCGGCGGCCAGCATTTCGCCCGATTCGGTTTCTTTCATAAAGCGATAGCGCATCATAAAGCTTTTTCCTGAAATCTGCTCTATGCCGGTATGCACCAGCAAGCGGTCTTCTAAAAACAGCGGAGCCTTGTAACTGATTTCGGCTTTGGCTAAAATGATTCCCTGCCCCGACCAGTCTAGCTTGGGCATCACGGCGTTGAAGTAACTTACCCGAGCCATTTCCATGTACGACAAGTAATTGGCGTTGTTTACATGCCCCAGCATGTCGGTATCGCAAAACCGGATTTGAATGGAAGCTTTGTGGCGGAACATTAGGCAATTGGATTTAAGGAAACCGAAAAAATCAGGGTGGCATTGATGTCTTTGCCATAATAGAACTTGTCTAACACCTCGTACAGGTCTTTGCCTCTAAAGTACGAGGTGTGCAGTTCTTTTTCTTCGCGCAGACTCCACTGTATGGTGTAGGTTGACTTTTCGGGGCGTTTGGCTTTGATGTAACCCAGCATTTTGTGCAGGGTGTCCAGTTCTCCAAACCCATCAACGGTGTGGTACAGAAAAGACTGTTGGTGTCGGAGGTTGGTTGTAACCAACCGTAAGACATGCTTTTCGCCTTCTTGGCTCAACTCAAAGGTGAGTAAAGAGAGGTCGATGGATAAATACCGGGCAATTTCGGCCCGCAATCCCTGCATTTCTTCCTGCAACGTGGCGCTCATGGTTGTTTTTTTACAAAGATAAGCAGCTTTGTGGCCGTTTGGCATCTGGGATTTGAAATTGGGTAGGATGTGGGTTGCAAGGTGTTTTTAAGAGTGTTGGTTCTGGGCGGAGGGAGGCCATGGGGAGGCAGGCGGTGGGGGGCAGCTTCGGCACCCTTGCGGGCAACCGCGTTCAATCCCTGCCGCAGGCGCCCCAATGCGAACCTGTTCCCAAAAGCAGAAAAACCTTGGACCCAGTTAGCCTTTTAACCGCGCATCTAAAGGCAAGGCGATGTACTCTAAAATTTCAACCTTGCCAAAATCTGTGTACAAGGGGTTTAATATGAAATTGTACTCCAATCCAACCAGCGCCGAGGGCACTTTCAATGCAAAAAAATTCCTGTCTTTTGCCAAACTCGAAAACAAATCCGTTGTTTTTGAAGAATACGGATACCGATTCCAGCCCTCAGGCAAATCGGCCAGTTCTACGATTTCAAATGCATCGGGTATGTGAATTTTTGCAAGCAATATGGATTCAGGCAGAAGGGCCAAATTCACAGAATGCACATAGTACTCAAGCAAAGCCAGCGAAATGTTTTCAGAACAATAAACAGCCTTAACACCGATTTTATTCCAGCGGCCGCCTACTTTTTCAGCCCCTATGCCCGACAACGTTTCATCTCGGTATTTTAGGTTTGCCACCCTATACACCAACATCAGCTATACACATTGTATAGAATTCGAAGAATTTCATTTTCAACCATTTCAAATCCAAAACTGCTGTCAAGCAATTGAAAAGGGGTTTTATTTCCCAGCGCCTTTGAGGGAGCCACCAACCAGCCTCTAAAAGCTTCCTTGGTATCGAAAACCTGGTACCCTAAGCCAAACAATCTGGCTAATTCATAAATCCTTTCAGAGGTTTCTCGGCCATAAACAGTTTTCTTTTGCATGCTGCTGATTGAACTGGGCAAAATAGATTCAAATTCCTTTTCTGTGGCTCCTATATTCCAAATCAATTCTTTCCATTCCTCTTTTTTCACCCCCAGTCGAATGCGCTGTATTAACTCCAATTGATAGTTCTGAGCATCTTTGGCATTCAAAACAACCCAAACGGGTGAAAACCGAACTATTTTGGCTTTTCCCTTTATAGAATCTGTATTCACCGCGCCCAGCTTCGCTTTTACAGTTGCTTTACCCCTTAATTTAACGGTTGCCCTTTCGCTCATAATTGGATTTTTACTAGTAACTAAACGTAAATTTACGGAATTTATTGAACAGTTGTTGTCCCTTTTCAAAGGCAAAACCAACGGGGATCTTGCATGGTGGTTTTTTTGCAGTGCAGAAAAATCAAACCCAAACCGGCCACATCCATCAATAGCCCAAAGGTTCCGGTGATTTTTCCACCCCAGCCCAAAGCATTATCCTTTTTTAATAGCTATTTGCAAAAAAGGATGGTACAATGCAAATGCTCTGGGTATATTTGCGGCAGGCAAACAGCAGCATGAGCGAATTTAACTTTAACAGCATCGACGAAGCCCTCGAAGACCTACGCAACGGCAAGGTTATCGTTGTGGTGGACGATGAAGACCGGGAGAACGAAGGCGATTTTATTACCGCCGCCCGCAACATTAGCCCCGAAATTGTAAACTTTATGGCCACCCACGGCCGCGGCTTAATCTGCGCGCCCTTGGTCGAAGACCGCTGCGACGAACTGGGCTTGCCCCTAATGGTAAGCGACAACACCTCTTTGCACCACACCCCGTTCACGGTGTCGATCGATTTGGCCGGCGACGGAGTTACCACGGGAATTTCGGCCAGCGACCGTTCCAAAACCATCCAAGCCCTGATTGATCCCAACACCAAACCCGCTGATTTGGCAAAACCTGGGCATATTTTTCCCCTCAGAGCCAAAAGAGGCGGAGTGCTTCGCCGCACCGGCCACACCGAAGCGACGATTGACCTGGCGCGATTGGCCGGGTTTGAACCCGCCGGAGTTCTGGTTGAAATCATGAACGAAGACGGCACCATGGCCCGCCTGCCCGAACTGTTCGAAATCGCCCGAAGGTTCGATTTGAAAATCATCTCGATCGAAGACCTGGTGCGCTACCGCATTGAACGGGAATCCCTGATTGAAGAACCCATTTCCGTAAAACTGCCCACCGAATACGGCGACTTTACCCTTTCGGCCTTTCGGCAAACTACAAACGACCAGGTTCATTTGGCTTTGGTTTTGGGCGAGATTGAACCCGACAGCCCTGTGTTGGTGCGCGTGCATTCCTCATGCATGACCGGCGATATTTTTGGGTCCTTCCGCTGCGATTGCGGCCCCCAACTGCATTCCGCCATGGAACAAATTCAACAGGCCGGCAAAGGCATTGTGTTGTACATGAACCAAGAAGGCCGTGGCATTGGAATTCTAAATAAACTCAAAGCCTACCAACTGCAAGAACAAGGACTCGACACGGTAGAGGCCAATTTGAAATTGGGCTTTTCGATGGACGACCGCGATTATGGGGTGGGAGCTCAAATTTTGAGGGCCCTGGGTGCCAAGCAACTTCGCTTGCTGACCAACAACCCCAAAAAACGAGCCGGCTTGTTGGGATATGGCTTGGAAATCGTTGAAAACATTCCCCTTGAAATTCCCGCCAATCCGCACAACCAAAGTTATTTGGAAACCAAACGCGACAAAATGGGGCATTTGCTCCGGCAATTGGGGCATTAAATTCTAGAAAAGCATGAAAAATTGGGTGTTTCTCTTCTTTGCTCAGGCCATTTTAGCTGCCACAGCCCTTCCGGCTCAAACCCTGTCTTTCTCTCAGGTTAAATTGGTCAGCACGGTTCAAACCGTACCCCAAAATAAAGTGTGGAAGGTCGAGAACATCTTGCCCTCGGTGCGTCCTACCACCACCAATTTTAATGGTCAATCGTTTGTAAATTTTACCCTGTTGGTAAATGGGTTAACCGTGTTTTACCTTTCGACCGAATCATTGGGCAACCTCCAAGGCAATGGAACTACTGGAATTACCGCAGTTACCGCTGGAATTGGGGCCTCGCCCATTTGGCTCCCCGCCGGCACAACCCTAGCCGTTGGTAGCAACCTGCATGCGATTTCGGTGATTGAATTCAACGTGATTCCGTAGGGGCAGACGCAAGGTCTGCCCCTACCAATGGGAATAAATTCGGTTATTTTAAGGCTTTTAGGTCTTCATTGTTCCCCAGCCCTAGCGAATGTTTTGTTTCTTTGCAGCATGGCAGGCAAGACCAAATCTGGATTTCTAGATACCCGCATATTGATTCGGTTGTTTGCCTATGCTCGGCCTTACACCCGCGTATTTTGGGGCACCGTAGCCTTAACAGTGTTTGCCGCTTTTTTGAGTCCCATTCGCCCTTGGCTGGTGCAATACACCATCGACACCTACGTGTTGAAAGGCACCTTTTCGGGCGTGTTGGCGATGTCGCTCTGGATGATTCTGTTTTTGTTGGCCGAGGCAGCAATACAATACTATCAAACCTACTACGGAGGCTGGCTGGGTCAAGCCATCGTATTGGATTTGCGTCAGGGCTTATTTAAGCATTTAATGCGGTTTCGCATGGCATATTTTGACCGAAGCCCGGTTGGCACCATGGTGACCCGCTTGGTAAACGACATGGAAACCATCAGTCAGATTTTTTCAGAGGGTTTCCTGAACATTGCCGGGGATATTTTAAAGCTGGTGGCCATTTTAGCCTGGATGTTTTGGGTCTCGCCCGGCATGACCTGGATGTCGTTGATTCCCATCCCATTTTTAATCCTAGCCACCTGGCTGTTTAAAAACGGCATTCGCAAAAGTTTTCATGAAGTCCGGAACGAAGTGGCCAACCTAAACACCTTTGCTCAAGAACACATTGGAGGCATGATGGTGGTTCAAGCGTTCAACCGAGAAGAGGTGGAATTAAAGCGTTTTAAGGAAATCAACGCCCGCCACCGAACGGCCCACATTAAATCGGTGTGGTACTACAGCGTGTTTTTCCCTGTGGTGGAAGTATTGCAAGCCATTTCTATTGCCCTGGTGGTTTGGTATGGCAGCCGCGAAATTCTATTGCACCCAGAGGGCGAGATTCAGCCCGGAGCGATTTTTGCCTTCATCTTATGGGTGTATATGCTTTACAGGCCCATGCGGCAGTTGGCCGATCGATTTAATTCTCTGCAAATGGGCATCGTGAGCTGCGAACGTATTTTTGCTTTGCTCGACAAAGACGAACACATGCTTGACAAAGAACAGGCAGACCTGCGCATTCAAAAGGGCGATGTGGCCTTTGAGCAGGTGTGTTTTTCGTATGTTCCCGGCGAACCTGTAATTCACAACCTGAACCTAAGCCTTGCGGCCGGAAGCACCACCGCCATTGTGGGCAGCACCGGCTCAGGCAAAACCACCCTAATCAGTTTGCTTTCGCGCATGTACGAACCCGATTCAGGCCACATACGCATTGACGGGATAGACATTCGGGAGTACCCCTTAAAGCGTCTGCAATCCTCGATTGGAATCGTTTTGCAAGACGTGTTTTTGTTTTCCGATTCCATTGCCAACAACATAGCCTTGTACAATCCCGACATTAGCCGGGAAGAAATGATGCGGGCAGCCAAGGCGGTGGGGGCCGATTCGTTGATCAATGCCTTGCCGGGGGGGTTGGACTTTAATGTTCGAGAGCGGGGCGTAAATCTATCGGTGGGCCAAAGGCAACTGATCAGTTTCATACGGGCATACGTGTACAACCCTCAGATTTTAATTCTTGATGAGGCCACCAGTTCCATCGACAGTGAAACCGAGAACCTGATTCAAGAGGCCACCCAAAAACTAACCCAGGGCCGCACCTCTATTGTAATTGCTCACCGTTTATCGACCATTGAGCATGCAGACCGGATATTGGTGATGCACGAAGGCGAAATTGCCGAGCAAGGCCGGCACGAAGAATTGCTGCAGGCAAAGGGGCGGTATTGGACCTTGTTTCAAAACCAGTTTGCAGGATAACCATGGGCTTTCGGGTAGGACAACGGGTCATGTTTCGCGATTCGCGCATGCAAGGCCTTATTCGTTCGTACCGAGAACAAACCTATTGGGTTGAAATAGAACCTGGCTGGGAAATACCGGCAAGGCAATCGGAACTTATAGGGCTAGGCCACGAACATGCAAGCCATTCCCATGCCCCAAAGCCTGAAAAACCGCCTCAAAAAGCCATAGAAAAAAAGCCCGATGTTGCCCCTGAGCCACGAAAGAGTCCAGAGGCAAACCCAACAGAAATAAGCTGGGAAAAAAAGCCCAGCTTTCCCAAAGTGGGCCGAGCCAGGGTAGGACTGGGGAAAGAAAAGCCTGTTCAAAAAACCAAAAAACAAAGCAGCCCCTACCCCATTTCTGCTCGGGGCGTGTATGAGTTGGATTTGCATTTGCCGGCGTTGTATGTTCAGGGCCGAATGCCCAAGCGCGAAGAGGCCTTAAAAGTCCAATTGGAGCATGTAAGGGTGTTCTTGGACTGGGCGGTGGGCAGGCGTTGCAAAGAGGTGATTTTGATTCATGGGGTGGGCGAAGGCAAACTAAAAGAGGCGATTTGGCAGGAATACGAGCACCGCATTTGGTTGGATTTAGAAGCAGCCCCATACGCCGAGTATGGCATTGGTGCCACCCGGGTGCGGTTGAGGTTTAGTATGCGGGGGTTGTAGGGGGCGGGGGGGAAGCGGCCAAACCAAAAACCAATTTAGGTTGCCCCACCAAAGCAGTAGAAAAGCCAACCGTTTAATCAAAAAAAAAGGCCGCCCAAACGGGCGGCCTTTCCAATTCAAGTTGACTTTATCAGTCTTTCACGATTCTGGTTACCAGTACCTGTCCATTGATGTGCACATTCAACAGGTAAATTCCAGCAGAAAGATCCATGGCCTCGGTGCGAACCGGTAAACGGTGGGTACCTACAGGCAACTGACCAAAGTTGAAGTTGCCCAACAAACGGCCTGTTAGGTCGCGGATGTCGGCAGACACATCGGCCGCTTGAGTTAGAGCAAAGCCAAGGTTGAACTCCTGTCCGAATGGATTTGGATACACCTGAAGGCCTTGACCGGCATCCAATTCAGCAATGCTGAAAATGTCGTAGGCCCGAACCGAATCACAGAAGGTAGATTCGCAGCCTTCTTTTTCAACCGTCAAACATACGGTGTACCAACCGGAGTTCGAGTAGGTTTTGGTGGGTACGGGTGCAAAGCTGCTGGTGCCGTCGCCAAAGGTCCAATAGAAGTTGCCACCAAACAACGGATACACCGTTGGGTTGAAGGTCAACTGATCTATGCCTACGTTGTTGCTAAACCAAGTTGAACTTGGGGTAGGACGCACGTTTACCGTTTGGGTGATGGCATCAGAACAACCTTCAGGAGTAGTTACCGTTAAGGTTACAGGAATGTTTCCTGTTGAACTGAAAGCATACATGGGGTTGGCAACCGTATCGGTAGCCTGACCAAAATCCCAGTTCCAGAAAGCCAGGTTGCCCGTTGACAAATCGGTGAATTGCAAGGAATCAAACTGACACACATCGCTGGCAACAAAATTGGCTGTTGGCCGTGGATAAATCGTGATTGAGCTGTCCTTGGTGCTTACACAACCATCGGTGCTGCTTACCGTCAAAACATAATTGAAGGTGCCTTGGCTTGGGAAGTTGATTACAGGCGATGGACCAAAGGCAGGGTTCTGCCCGCTGATGCTCCAGTTCCAAGACGCAATAGAAGGACCAGAAACATACGAGTTTAAGGTGGTTGGGCTAGGGAAACAGTTGTTGACCGCCATAATGGAGTCAATAACGGGTTTGGCCCAAACCTGAACCGCTTGCATCATGCTGTCGGCACAGCCATCGGTGTTGGTTACGGTCAACACGGCGTTGTAGGTTCCTGCCTGAGCATAGGTCTCAGAAGCGCTGAAACCAGTACCGGTGTTGCCGTTGCCAAAGTTCCAGTTAAAGGAAACCAAGGTGTTGCCGTTGCCCGGAGCTGAAGTCTGGGTAAAGGTGGTTGGATTGCCTTCGCAGACCGTAGGAACGTTGATTTGATAAATAATGGGTTGAGCTCCGGCTGTTACCACTACATCTTGCGAGAAGTCAGGGCAACCGTTGATGTTGGTTCCCTTAACTGAATACACTCCAGGAGCCGAAACCGTGTAGGTAGGACCAAAGGCACCGTTAATTAAAACGCCGTTGTTGTACCAGTTGTAAACGCTGGCACCTGTAGCGTTCAAAATTAAGTTGCTGTTGGCACACAACACCTGGTTGTTTGAACCGGCAAGCGTAACCGTTGGGTTTCCATACACAAAGATGAAAGCCGTATCGTAGTCGGTGCAATATTGGTTTGACACCTGATAGGTAACCGTTGCCATACCTTGACCTGCAATTGAGGGAGTAAAGGCGCTCGACATTTGATTGGTTATGCCATTGCCAGCCCAGAATCCGCCGGGGCTTACGTTCGACAAATAAACGGTATTGCCTTGTTCGCAGACCTGAGTAGGAGGGTTCACAAAGCTCGCGTTGGGAGCTTGATTCACCACCACGGTTAAGCTGTCGTTGGCCGTACAGTTGTTCACCGTTACCGTGTAAAACACTTGGCTGCTACCAACCACGTTGTTGGCAGGGTTAAAGGTACCCAGCTGAGCATTCACGATTCCGTTGCCACTAAAGGTTCCGCCGGGGGTTTGCGCCTGCAGGTTGGTTGGAGCTCCGTTGGAGCACAACAAACTGGGCGAAAGAAGTCCAGCGTTGGGGCTAGGATTCACCACAAGCATAACGCTGTCGCGGTCGGTACAACCGGAAGCATTATCAACAATGGTGTACACGGCATAATAGGTGCCTGCTCCATTTGCTGAAGGGGTAAAGTAAGCCTGGGTATTGTTTCCGGTAATTCCGGTACCTGACCAAGTTCCGTTCGGATTCAAAGCTTGCAAGGTATCTTGAGCATCGTAATCGCAATAGGTCGCTGCAGGGCTTGTTATAGTTGCATCGGGGCCTTGAATCACGGTAATGTTGACCGAATCGGCACCGATGCATCCGTTGTCGTTTACGCTGTAAACGAAGGTGTTGGTTCCAATTTGAGCTTGTCCGGGATCAAACGTACCCAAAACGCTATCAACCACACCGGATCCTGTCCAAACACCGCCACCGGTAGAAGGCTGAGAAGTCATTGGGCCAGTAATGACAACACGACCGTGGCCCAAATTAACGTTGGCCGTATTGCTTTGGTTGGCACCTGTGTTGTAGGAACCGCCGCCGCTGGCAGTGCTTGAGCTGTGGTTAAATCCACCTTGACCGCCTTCGTAGCCGCCGCCGCCGCCGCCGGGGTGCCAAATTGCTGCTCCGCCGCCGCCAAAGCCTCCGTGTCCGGCAAAGTTGCTTTGGCCGCCTTTGCCTCCATTTTTGTAGGATTTGGCATTGCCGTTGCAGGTAGAGTTTCCATCAAATCCACCGCCGCCGCTGTCGCAGTAATCTCCAGGATTACCGCCATTGTCGCCGTTGTTGGTGGTTTGCCCCCCTTTACCGGGCTGGTTCACGTTTTGATAGGCGGCAGTACCGCCGCCGCCGCCGGCAGCAACAATTAATGGGGTTGCCGCGGCTGGGGTAGTGCCCAGAGTAACGAAGGTGCCGCCACCGCCGCCGCTGCCGTGGTTTTGTGGATCAGAGGGTGCAGAGCCCATTTGGCCTACCATCATGTTAAGGGTTTGGCCTGCTTGCAGCTGAAAAGTGCCACGCATGCGGGCGCCGAGTCCCCCCAGATTGCTTCCGTTCACATCGGCAGCACTGGCTCCAAAAGATTCGATGGTATAGCTGCCGGTTACCGGCACTGTCCATTGTTGAATACCGCTTAAAACGTTCACCACACCTGGGCCATACGTATTATCGGCATCAAACTGAGTGGGTCCGTTTTGACCGGTTTTTCCGGCATTGGTAAAGGTCATAGAGCTGGTGTTGTACACCAAACCTAGGGTTCCGTTCAGGGGCGCATCGCTGCTGCAGAACGGGCCCATGGGCAACAGATCTACCCGTGGAGTAGGCACAATGGTTACAATGCCTATGTCGTATTTTGAAGGGCAGCCGTTTTGCATGTACAATACAAACAGGGTATCGGTTTGGGTTAGAACCGGAGTGGAGTACGAGGTACCTAAACCAACGAGGTTGCCACTAAAGCCATCAAACCAACGGTAATCTGTATTGGGGCCGCCGCTTACGTTGAATGTAGTGCTTCCTTGGTCGCAAAACAGAACGCTGTTGCTGACGGTTGGAGCAGGAAGTGAGTCGATGTGGACTACAGCTGGAATGCGAGCACTTTGGCAAATGAGTGTAGTGTTGTAGGAGATTACAACCTCGCCATGCCCGGTTCTGTAGCCTTGGGTATGAACGGTGTTGGAGGTAAGTTGTTGGTTGCCGAAGCTAGATCCGCCGCCGCCGCCGCCGTCTCCGCCGCCGCCGCCGCCGTAGTGGCCACCGCCGCCGCCGCCGCCGTTGCCGTAGCAGTTGTCAAAATCACCGCCTTCGCCCAGCGAACCGAATTCGCTTTGGTTGTTGCAACCGCACTGTGAAGCTTGGCCTCCGGCAGTTGGGGAAGCCCCAAAACCACAATGGCAATTGTTTTGCTGTCCACAACGAATTCCGTTGCCGGCATTTGCGCTGCCACCGCCATCTCCGCCATAATCGTTGTTTCCACAAGCCCAACCTGCACCACCGCCGGCACCGGCGCTTAGGATTCGATCGGAGTAGTTTTGACCGCCCAGGCGAATGTCGGATCCGCCGCCGCCGCCGCCGCTGCTTCCACCGCCGTTGCCTCCGCCGTTCCATCCACCGCCGGTACCGCTAGGTTTTTCACCCACATAAATATAGAGCAATTGACCTGGAGTTACTGAAAGCGTTGTTTGAACGCGTCCTCCTTTGCCGCCGTAGTTTACGGAGGGGTTGGAAACCGCGGCTCCACCTTCTGCTCCAGACATATCAACGGTAACCGAGGTAATTCCAGCGGGCACGGTCCAAGTTTGAGCTGCCCCGGTGTACGAGAACGTATTGGTTCCTGAAAGGGTGTTTGTTCTTGCTGAAGTGGCGTATAGGGTATCGGAACCGTACATGGCTGGCAAGAACACGCTTGAACCAATGGCTATGGGCGTATTGTTGGTTAGGTTGGGATACCAATGAATGGGGGTATTGGCAGGAGTTGCCGAAACCACAGCGGTTTGTCCGCAAAGCACGCTGTCTCCAATCACATTGGTAGGAGCTGTAAGCGGGCCTACATTGATGTTTACAGCCACCCGCTGGCTTTGGCAGAAGGGAACGACATAAGCAATGCTTAGTTCTCCGTTGCCGGCTTGAGTTCCTTGGTTGTGAGACACATTGGAGCAAAGGTTGGGGTCAGCGTAAGATGACCCGCCGCCGCCGCCGCCGCCACTCCAACAACCTGTGGCACCGCCACCGCCGTACCAACCGCCGCCACCGCCACCGGCATAGGCGCACTGATAGGCATCTCCACCAATTCCGAAGGCACCATTTTGACCTGTATTGCAGCAGTTTCCGGCTTGACCTCCTGCGGTTTGAGAACCGCCTGTACCTGTGTAGCAATCTTGGCTGTTGCAACGGTATCCTTGTTGACCTGTGGTTCCACCGCCAGCACCACCGCGCTCGCTGTTGCACCATGATCCGCCGCCGCCGCCGCCGCCGGCAACAACAACGCGGTTATTCAGAGATTGACCTCCGGCCCGCAAATCGGTACCACCGCCACCGCCGGCACTTTGGCAACTGCTGTTGCAGGAAACGGTACCGCCCTGACCACCGCCGTTCCAACCTGCGCTTGGCGAAGTTGTAGTTCCACCCACATTGATGTATAGCGTTTGACCTGGAGTAACAGCTAGGGTTGCTTGAACTCGACCTCCGTTTCCGCCTGATGAACCGCTGTTGCAGCTTGGAGTTCCGCCTTGGGCACCTTTTGCATCAACAACAACAGAATAAACACCTGCAGGAACTACCCAAGTTTGAACACCCCCGGTGTATGAAAAAGAAACAGTACCCCCTGGATTTGCAGTTGAAAGGGCTTCAACCCAAACCACCATGCTGTCGGTAACGAAAGGCACACTGTAATTGGCCGAATTTCCTTGCAAAAGGGTTCCGCCGGTTGAAGCGCTATACCAGTTAAAGAAGCCGGTGCCGGTTGCTTGAAGCAAGGCCGTATCGCCGCAAGTTAGGTTGGCTGTTGCCACGGTGGGATTCGGAATTGGAGTCGTTGCTACTTGAACTGGCACCCGAGCGCTGACGCAGTAGGGCGTGATGTAATTGACAATAATTTGACCGTGTCCTGATTGAAAACCTTGGACATGGGCCACGCTGTTTGTGCTGTTGGGGTTGGCGTAGCTTGAGCCACCGCCGCCGCCGCCCATGTTGTAACCACCGCCGCCGCCGTAGTAACCGCCACCACCACCGCCAGCGGGGTAAGGGCAGCAGTTGTTCTGGTATGCGCCCCAAGCGTTGCCGCCCTGAGCCAAAGAACCGTTTTGACCGCTTCCGCACTGGGCACCTTGGCCTCCAGAATTCTGAGTTCCCCCAGCACCAACATAACAAAGGTCGTTGCTGCTGCAACGCCAGCCAGACTGCCCGGTTAAACCGCCGCCGTTGCCGCCGCGGTCTTGATCGCCATTGCAGGCTTGACCACCGGCACCGCCGCCGCCGCCAGCAACCACAACTCGGTTGTTGGTGCCTGTGCCACCGATGCGAATATCGGAACCGCCACCTCCGCCGCGGGCTTGGTCGCCACTATAATAGGAATAACCGGCACCGCCGCCGTTCCAGCCACCCGGAGCCGTAATGTAGTTGCAGCAACCGCCGCTTCCAGGCTGTTGGCCTACGTAAAAATAAATGGTTTGGCCCGGAGTAACAGCCAGTTTTCCGCTAACCCGACCGCCGGTACCGCCTGTATTCCAAGCATTGGAACCCCCTTGAGCGCCACGCACGTCAAAATCGATGCTAAAAACGCCGGCAGGAACCGTCCAGTTTTGTTGGCCGCCGGTATAGTTGAAGGTTGCAGACTGCGTGGGATTGGCCGTACTGGCTGCTTCCACATAAAAAATAGTTGTTTGAGTTACAGAGGCTGTAAACGAACCTCCCGTGGCCAAAACTGGACCACCGGTAGGGCCTGCATACCAAAAATAGTTGCCGGAAGAGCCGGCAGCATAAATGGTGGCCGATGCGCCGCAGGTAACCGTGGCTCCTTGAACCGAGGGAGAAGCGAGCAGGCTGGGGCTTACAATCAGAGCAACCCTTGAACTTAAGCAAGAAGGGTTTCCCGATTGGTAAGCAGCTACATAATATGTAGTGTTGCTGTACAAAACAGGCGTAGTAAAAGAATTGCCTACACCTACAGCCGTACCGCCCACGGGCACAGTGTACCAAGCGTAGTTTCCGGTAGATCCACTGGCCGTAAGGGTAGCGGCTTGACCGCAGTTGGCCGATTGAACCGCAGCGGCAGGAACCGCAGGGGGATTGACGCATTGCGCAAAAGACGGTGTGGCAGCAAAGCAACCCAACAGGGCAACCAGGCTAATTCGGGTGAAGTTTTGAAGTACGTGTTTGAACATCAGCGTAGGCTTTAAGATTATAACTTTGAGATAAAGGTAAAATTATTTCTTTGCGATGCCCTCGCCTTCCATTCATTTTTAACAAGCCGGTAAAGAAAGGAAATGGACTTCTATGCTTTTGGTTCATACGTATTTAACAAATAATTAAAGTGGACGGGGTTCAAAAAAGAACTGGGCCCAGCGGCAGGGATTGAAGCAGCTTGCCCGCAAAGCCGATTGCCGCAGTTGCGGCAGGGGAAAAAGAGCGACTTTAGGAGCTCCTTTTTGCCTTGCTGCAACCGGCAACCGGCTGCGGACTAGCGCTGAAAGCCCGCAGCCGCCCAAAAAAAATGCGGTGAAAAACATTAAATTCGCAGAGAATATGGATGCGATACCCCAAAAAATCGGTGCAAGAAATCGGCATTGTTTGTCTGTTAATCTTTTCAACAATGGCGAATAAAATTAAATTTATCCCTTTATTTGCAAAGGCACTTAAATGCCTGACTTGTATTATGTTTAGCAAACCAACCTTTAGCTCTAATGCGGATTTGCTGTGGTTTAAAGCCCTTTTCAGGGCCGTTTCTATGGGTTTTGCCATGCTATTGCTGGGCTTTTCAACGGCGCCTTGCCATGCTGTTGCAATAGATTCCCCTATGGGTTTTGATGCCGATGGCGACGGAGTGGTTGATTCGGCAGAAATTGCAGATGGAACCAACCCCAACGACCCCTGTTCCTTTGTATATGGAAACCAAACCGAAACCACTTCTGCATCGTGGAACGTTTTGGATTGCGACAACGACGGGCTGACCAACATTCAAGAATTGCAGTTGGGCACCAACCCGCTGAATGCCGATACCGATGGCGATGGAGTTCCGGACGGGGTTGAGTTTGGCGATTTTTCGAACCCCCTAAATCCTTGTTCTTTTGAATTGCTGAGTCAAAGTCTGCCCCCTACCCCTGCTTGGGTTAACCTAGATTGCGATGGAGATTGGTTGACCAACGGCGAGGAGCTGGCGGCTGGAACCCTGCTTTTAAATCCCGACACCGACGGAGATGGCGTGGTTGACGGCACCGAAATGAACGACGGAACCGACCCGCTAAACCCCTGCTCGTATTTGGCCATACATCAAAATATATTGCCTCCCACCACGGCTTGGGCTCAGTTGGATTGCGACTCGGACGGATTGTCCAATTCCACCGAACTGAGCATGGGCACCGACCCACAAAATCCAGATACCGACGGCGACGGAGTGAGCGACGGACAAGAAGATTCCGATGGCAGCAATCCGCTAAACCCGTGCAGCTTTGTTCTGGCCTCGCAAACCCTGCCACCTTCTGCCGAATGGAACCAATTGGATTGCGATGCCGACTCAACCTCAAACGGACAAGAATTGGCATTGGGTTCAGACCCTTTAAACCCGTGCGAGCCGGTACCTATTGACCCCAATTGCCCCAACATATTTAACGTTCCGGAAGCCTTTTCGCCCAACGGCGATGGGTTCAACGACCTGTATGTGATTCAAGGCTTGATGGAATTCCCGAATCATTCCTTGAAAATTTACACCCGTTGGGGAGCGCTGGTATTTCAGGCCGCACCGTATTTAAACGATTGGAATGGCACTGCCGGAGAAGGAACATTGCCCTTGGGCGAGGAATTGCCCACCGGAACGTATTATTTCATTCTAGATTTGGGCAACGGAACAGACCCTTTGACCGGATACATTTACTTGAACCGCTAAGCTCATGCATCCACATAGGCCCTTCTTATTTTGTGCAAAAGCCGTTTTGGTGATGGCTTTAAGTTTATGGAGTTTTGGCGGAACGCTTCGGGCTCAGCAGGACCCCTTGTACACCCATTATATGTACAACACCTTGAGCGTAAATCCGGCCTATGCGGGCAGCCGCGACGCCCTTAGCATCTTAGCCCTTGGACGGGTGCAGTGGGTGGGATTTGACGGAGCCCCCATGACGCAAACCGCGCAAATTCACAGCCCGGTTGCCAAAGGACTGGCATTGGGCTTAGATGTGGTGCACGACCGACTGGGTCCCACCGTTCAAACGGCAGCGGCCTTAAACATAACCTACCGACTCGAATTGGGCAAAAACCACCGCCTGGCTTTTGGATTGAAAGGCGGCTTGGATTTTTTGAACAACAACCTGAGCAACTTAAACATAGATCAGCCTGGTGACCCGGTGTTTGGCACCGATTTTTCGAACACCATGCCCAATGCCGGATTTGGTGTGTATTATGACCATACCAATGCCTATGTAGGAATAAGCATGCCCCGAATTCTGGAAAACAGCTTTAACGGAAGTTCCACCCAGCAGGCCCGGCATTTTTTCTTGATAGCGGGCGGATACATTCCTGTACGCCCCGGATTCGATTTAAAACCCGCCACCCAAATTAAAATGGCCATGGGTGCTCCTTTGCAGGTAGAAGGCTCGTTGGAAATGGTTTTTGCCGAACGTGTAAGTGTAGGTGGATTTTACCGGCACGAATCGGCCGTGGGTCCCTTGTTGGGAGTATATGTTACCCCCGCCTTGCGCATTGGCTATTCGTTTGACTGGGCCTTAAACTCGGTAGCTCAAATTCGTCAGTATGGAAGCCATGAACTGATGGTTCGCTACGATTTCAATTTCAAACACAAAAACAAGGTGGTTAGTCCCCGCTATTTTTAATTCGGTATGAAGCAAAGCCAACGCGTCCTTTTCGTTGCTCCGGCACTTCTTGCCCTGTGTATTGGGAGCTTGAGTACCGCTTTTGGGCAACACCCTGCCCTTCGCCGTGCCGACCAACATGCAGAAGCATTCCGTTATCCCGAGGCCATTCGGGCCTACAAGGCCGTTCCAAACAAGAAAAAAGACGCCTATGTGCTGCAACGCTTGGGCGAATGCTACCTAGCAACGCAGCAGCCGGCCAAAGCTGCCGAAGTATTTAAAGAGTTGCAGAGCCGGTTCAATCTGCCCGCAGAAGCCCAGATTCCAGCCGCCCAATCGCTTTTACAGCAAGGCCAGTACTCAGAGGCTCAAGCTCTGTTTGCCCAAGCCACAGGCACCGATGCCAACGGAGGTACAGATTCCCGCATTGCAGCATACAAGGCCAATCCAGACTGGCATACGCAGATTTTGGCTCAAGAAAGCATGGCCGAGCTAAGCAATTTGAACATCAACACCAAAGAGAGCGATTTTGGAGCCGCATATTGGGGCGAAAAAATTGTTTTTGCCAGTTCCAGGTCAGGACATTCTCCCATACGGCATGAATACGCCTGGAATCAACTGGGGTTTTTAAACCTATACTCCGCCCAGCCTCATGCCTCTAAATCGGGGAAGTTAAAGCAGGTTTCGGCGGTAAAAGTAGAGTCGGGCCTAAACCGCCGCTACCACGAAGGCCCGGCCAGTTTTCAGGCAAACGGGCAGCTTATGGCTTTTACCCGCAACACCTATCGGGACGAAAAACGCCTGAACGAAGAGCAGGGCAGGGTGCTTGAAATTTGGTTTTCGCCTCAAACCGACGACGGAAAATGGAGGCAACCCCGCAAATTCCCCTTCAACCACATCGACTACAATGTGGCAAATCCTTGCCTGAGCCCCGATGGGCAACGCCTGTATTTTGTGAGCGATATGCCTGGAGGTTTTGGGCAGTCGGACATTTATGTAAGTCAGCGCGGTGTGGACGGCAATTGGCTGCCTCCGGTGAATGCCGGCCCAGGAATCAACACCGCTGGCCACGAAACTTTTCCCTTTTTCCATGCGTCTGGCCTGCTGTTTTTTGCCAGCGATGGCCACCCCGGATTGGGCGGATTGGATTTGTTTTTTGCCGTAAACAACGGCTTAAATTCCGACCAACCCATTCACCTTGGCCCAGGATACAATTCGTCCAACGACGATTTTGCCCTGATTTTTAACGAAGCCATAAGCGAAGGGTACCTCAGCTCAAACCGGGCTGGCGGAAAAGGCAGCGACGACATCTACCACGTTCGGGCCCTGCAACCCATTCAGCCCATCGTTGATGTAAAAGGCGTAGTGGTGGACGCGTTTCAACAAAACCGCATTCCAAATGCCTTGATTCGCATTATCAACGAAAAAGGCAATCGAGTGGCCGAGGTGTACAGCGATGCAGACGGACTCTACACGGCCCGCCTTACCGTGGGCAGCTCCTACTCCATCGAAATCAGCGAACCCAATTACCAAACCCTGCTGCAAGCGGTTTCTACTCAAGACGGGCTGCCCGAATTGGAGTTGAAGCATGCCTTAAAAAAGGATTTGGACATTCCCATTATTTGCACCATCAAAGACAAGCGCAGCGGCCTGCCCCTGCCTGGGGTAAAAATGTCGATTGTGAACCGCAGCACTGGCGAACCCATTGCCTCCATGACCACCACGCCCACCGGAACCCACAACCAAATCGTCAACAACCAAACCTTGTTCGACACCTTAAAATGGGACATTCGCCTAGAAAAACCGGGGTATATTTCAAAACAAGTGGCATTTAACCACATCATTAAAGACAAAGACCCGCTAAAACTGCATGAATTGTCGGATGTGTCGATGGGGCGCCTAGAGGTAGGTGCCGATATCGGAGCCGTCATTGAAATCAAGCCCATTTTCTTTGAGGTAGGCTCGGCAAACATTACAACTCAAGCCGCCACAGAACTCGACAAAATCGTCGGAGTATTGAACGAATTTCCAGGCATGAGCATGGAATTGGCTTCGCACACCGATTGCCAGGGGCCCGCCGCGGCAAACCAAGCTCTGAGCGTAAAGCGGGCCAAATCGGCGGCAGCCTACATGCAAAAAAAGGGCATTTCGGCCAAGCGAATTCTGCCTAAAGGCTATGGGGAGTACAAGCCACAGTCTTATTGCGGTTGCGGCGACGACTATCAGTACCGTTGTACCGAGCAAGAAAATGCTCAAAATCGGCGGACCGAATTTGTCATTTTGAAAATGAATTAATTCTTTCATGGCATTGACTACCTTTGCCTTCACACATCCACGTTTCGCATGAAAAACCGCTTTTTATTCGCCGCCGCCCTCGTTTTCGCCCTGTGCCTGCTTTCCTGCAAAGGCTCTAAGGACGCGGGCTATTCTGTTCGCTACACCGACCATGGGGCAACGGCTCCAAGTCCAGGCCAAGAGCCCAAGTACGAAACTCCGGCCGAGGGAAACGGAGAGGCCGAGCCTGCTTCGGATGAAGATGGGAAAGATTAATTGATTTTTTTGGGGGCCATTTCCGGCTTTCAGCTGTAGTCCGCTCGCAGGGGCGTGCTAAGGCAGGCTGTACGTAGGGCTCCCAAGGTCGCCTCCGCCAGCTGCCTTACCTACGCCCCTGCCGCGCGTCCTGCCGCTTCAATCCGGGGCCCAAGCCCAGTCGCCAAAAAGCCAAAGACTCCAACCATCAGGTCTAAGTTCTACGCATTCGGGTCTTGCGTTTCAATGCTTTGATTAACTTTGAGCAAAACCAAATCCCGTGTCTGTTATCAACGCAATGGTTAAAGCCTATCTGGATTCGCGCTTGGATCGGTTGCACCAAACGGCCGAGAAATCAGACCAAATTCAGTCCGAAACCCTTCAAAGTCTTTTAAGCAAAGGCCGCGAAACCCTGTTTGGGGCAGACCATGACTTTGAAAACATTCGGAATTCCGATCAATTCCGCATGCGGGTTCCCATTCGCAGCTACGAATCTCTATTTCCTTACATTGAACGGAGCCTAAGCGGCGAGCGCAACGTACTGTGGCCTGGCGCCATTCGTTGGTTTGCCAAATCGAGTGGCACCACCAACGACCGCAGCAAGTTCATTCCCGTTACCAAAGAATCGTTGGACGAATGCCACTACAAAGGCGGCCGCGATGTGCTTACCTGCTACAACGCTTGGCAACCGGAACATACCCTTTTTGAAGGAAAATCCTTGGTGCTTTCAGGCAGCCTTCATACCACTTCCGATTCCCCTTACCAAGCCGGAGACATTTCTGCCGTACTGCTCGAAAACATGCCTTGGTGGATGCATTACTTCCGTGCCCCCTCCAAAGAAATTGCCCTTATGGGCAATTGGGAAGAAAAGCTAGACCGCCTGGCCGAGGCCATCATTCCCGAAGACATTACATTTTTATCGGGTGTTCCCTCCTGGATGTTGGTTCTTCTAAAACGCGTACTTGAACTGCAAGGCAAAACAAACCTGCGCGAAGTTTGGCCCAATTTGCAGCTGTTTATACACGGAGCCGTCAATTTTGAGCCCTATCGGCCTTTGTACCAGCAATTGTCTGCCGGGTACAATTTGCACTTCCTCGAAACCTACAATGCCTCGGAAGGATTTTTTGCCCTTCAAGACCGCGAACACCACAAGGACATGCTGCTGATGACCGATTATGGGGTGTATTATGAATTTGTACCCTTAAACAAGGTCAACGAACCCGATGCCCACGCCATTCCTTTGGAATCGGTCGAATTGGGCATCGCATATGCCATGGTCATTACAACCAACGCCGGACTCTGGCGCTACCTGATTGGCGATACCGTGGAATTCACAACCCTGCGCCCCTATCGCTTGCGCATTGTAGGGCGTACCAAGCATTTCATCAATGCCTTTGGCGAAGAATTGATGGTTGAAAACGCAGAAAGCGCCTTGGCAAAAGCCTGTCAACAATGCCAAGTTCGTATTCGGGAGTTTACTGTAGCCCCCATTTTTCAATCGAAAGAACAGGCGGGCGGGCACGAATGGCTGATAGAATTTGAAGAAAGTCCCTCAGATTTAGTACATTTCGCCGAGCAGCTTGACACAGAATTACGCAAAGTAAATGCCGATTACGACGCCAAACGAACGGGCAATTTCGCCATGGCGCTTCCAAAGGTGCATGCCGTAGAACAGGGCCTTTTTTACCGCTGGATGAGTTCCCGCGGAAAAGCAGGAGCCCAACACAAAGTGCCCCGCTTGTCAAACGACCGAACCTATATTGAACAGCTGCAAGAATTGAGAACATGCGCAGGCTGATTGCCTGTGTGATTTTCTTGCTGGGCTTTCTTTGGCCCTGTTGGAATCAAACCTTTCAAGGCCACCTGCCGGGCATCAAAGGGCACCAAATCGACCCCGGAAAACAACTGTGGGTTTGGAGCGATCAGGTGTTGAGGGTGCATCAAACCGACACCCTTTTTTTTGACCAGAGTTTTTTGCAGGCCGGGAACATCTACTCAATCGATGTGTACAATCCGCTGAAGGTCCTGGTTTTTTTTAAGGATCAAAGTCAAATCCTGTGGGTAGATAACCGAGGTGCAGCCCTTCGATCAACCCTGAATTTTATGGACATAGGACTGGAACAGGCCAGTGCAGTAGCCTCTGGCTACGACAATGGATTGTGGGTGGTAACAGGCCAAGACATGACCTTGATTCGCCTCAATCAACACTTAAAAGAAGAATTTAAGGTGCCCAACCTACACCAACTAACCAAGGACCCCCAAGCCGAAATCGCTTGGATGCTGGAACAGCAAAACCGCCTTTACTTGGTCAGTAAAACTGGCTGCATTTCGGTTTGGGATATTTTTGGAGGCTTAATTTCGGTTTTTCAAATTGGTCAACTGCCCGAAACAACCGAACTACACCGCTGCCCAGGCGGAATTTTACTGCAAAATGAACAAACGGAGGTTCGACTGTTGAGCAATCCACCACGGCCTCCAGAAATAAAAAAAAGAACGGCAGACCAAACTGGTTTTTCCGTTGATAGGCAAAAAGATAGCTACCGCTGGCATAGCAATCCCGACAAAAAATAGCATATTTGTTGTCTGAATAAGTAAAACCCATGCACGTAGCCATAGCCGGAAATATCGGATCAGGCAAAACCACCCTGACCACCAAATTGCAAAAGCATTTTGGCTGGGATGCCCATTTCGAAGATACAGACGACAACCCCTATCTAAACGATTTTTACGAAGACATGCAACGCTGGTCGTTTAATCTTCAGGTGTATTTTCTGCGCTCTCGATTTCAGCAAGTTGTCGATATACGCAGCAGCGGAAAACACGTCATTCAAGACCGGACGATTTTTGAAGATGCCCACATCTTCGCCCCAAACCTGCACGCCATGGGGCTGATGACAACCCGTGATTTTAAAAACTACATGGACTTGTTTGGGTTGATGACCTCATTTATTGGTCCGCCCGACTTATTGATTTATTTAAGGGCCAGCGTGCCCACCCTGGTGAATCAAATTCAACGCCGTGGCCGGGATTACGAAAACAGCATTCGACTGGATTACCTAAACCGCTTAAACGAGCGCTACGAGGCCTGGATTTCGACCTACGCTGAAGGAAAACTGCTCATTATTGATGTGGACAACATCAATTTTGCCGACAATGCCGAAGATTTTGGGCAGATCATCCGGTCGATTGATGCCGAAGTGAACGGCCTTTTTTAACCCATTTTTCGATTCTTTAACCATGGCCAGGGATGGCTTGGGTAAACAAATTTGCCCCCCTTCCGTTTTACAGGGGTAGCAATTGATTCAAACATGAACAGCAAGAAACTGCCAAAACCCATTTTACATTCCGTTGACGACGACGACCATGCAAAATGGTCGCCTTCTACTCCCTTAAGGGAAGATGCCTTTGAAATGGACGACGAGACTAAAATTCAACTGATTCAAAAAAATTTCAGGGAAATTATGGCCATTCTAGGCCTAGATTTGAACGACGACAGCCTGAAAGATACCCCTCAGCGGGTGGCTAAAATGTATGTTCAAGAAATATTTTCAGGCCTGAATCCCGCCAACAAACCCAGCATGAGCTTGTTTGAAAATCAATACAAGTACGAAGGCATGCTGGTCGAAAAAAACATTCGGGTGCAATCCAATTGCGAACACCATTTTGTTCCCATCTTGGGCAAAGCCCACATTGGGTATATTTCGACGGGAAAAGTCATTGGCCTGTCAAAATTAAACCGCATTGTTGATTATTACAGCCGCAGGCCCCAGGTGCAAGAACGCTTAACCAATCAAATTGCCGCCGAACTGCGCGAGGTCTTGCAATCGCCCCACGTAGCCGTGGTTATTGAAGCCGAACACCTTTGTGTAACCACTCGAGGAATCCGCGACACAGGCAGCTCAACCATTACCAGTGTGTTTGGTGGGCACTTTGGAAACGAGGTTACTCGAAAAGAGTTTTTGACCCTGATTAAATAAACCCTGGGCAATCGCCCTATTGTTGTTTTCCCGACGGCTTTTCCTTCTTTAAGGCAATGCTGTAGTTGTCGGTAGTTCCTTTCAGGTTTACACTGATAAAGGCTTGTTGTCGGTTTTTGTCTCGGTATTGAATAGCATCCTCGGCATTGGGGTCAATTTCTTCCCGCTTTTTCTTGAACAAACGCTGAAAAGCCGCTTGGGTAACCAAAGACAATGGAATTTTAAGGTAATAATCCATTTCCATATTTAAATTCTGCTTTCCACTCAGCTCTACAAATCCCAAGGAAGAATTAATGGTCATTTTAGGGATCAACAGAGCGTTGTTTTTTAGCTCAAGGGAATTCCGCAACGTATCAAATCGAATTTTTGTCAAATTTTTATCTTTAAAGAAATCGGCCAACAGCTGCAAAGGCTTGTAGTTTTCAAGCCGCCCGTTCAGCACTTCAATGTTCAATAGCAAATCAGATTTATCGATCATCGGAACCAAATCGGTATGCATGCGGAGCTTGCCTTTGATTTCCCCGTTTAATTTTCCGTGCAGGTTTTCGGAAACAAGATGGTCCTGTCCGAAATTCTCAAACTTCAGCAGCAGTTTGTCTAAATCTATGCCTTTCACCTTAAATTGAGGACTAAAGTAAATTTCCTTGGGGTTTGACCCATTAAAATATCCCTTTAAATCAATGTGGCCGCCGGCTGCATCCATGGCCAAAGCATCGATGTGCAGCCAATGGTTTTGCTGCATACGCAGGTCGGCCTTGATTCGGTCTAGCATAAATCGGTGGTACCTTAGATGCTGAATGTTGGCCCTTAGGCGCATATCGGTAAAAGGCAGCGAAAACACGTTGAACACCGAGTCGTGGTTTACTGCCGAGGCCTTCGCCGATTTGGGAGCGGGGTTGTAGGCCAGCAGTTCGTCTAAGTCAAGGTGTTCCGACTTGAAATTAAAGCTGTTGTCTCGCTTTTTGCTTGCAGGGTCTTTTCCGGTATAATAGGTTAAGTCAACCAAAAAATCGCTGTGCCCCACCTTCCCGCCAAATTTTTCCAATTGAATATGCTCGTTTTCATAGTGCATTCTGCCGCTAAAGCGCTCGAACCGACTCTTATGCACCAACATGCTGCAGCTTAGGTTGTCGAGTTTGGCATCTATGGATTGTACCCCCTTGTTTTTGATGTGAAAGGTGGTAGAACCCTGCAGTTCAAGCTTCTTAAAAAGCTCGTGCCGGTAATCTTCGGGCACATAATTTTCGCCCCCATACGAAAACAAATCCTCCAACCTAAGCACATCAGAACGAAGGTCAATCTGAAGCTCGGCATCGCCCGACAGGGTGCTGTCCATAAACAAATCAAATCGGTTTACTTTGCCCGACAAGTGCCAATCGCTGCCATCGATTGCCCCTGAAAAATCTTTAATCTGCAGTTCGTTTTTACGAATAAAAACATCGCCTTTTATGTCGTGAAGGGCATGTGGATACTTGGCAAAACGGCCTTGAAAATCCTGCAGTATAAATTCCCCTTCCGGCAAATACGCCGATTCGGTGATGGCCTTGGCCGAACTCAAAAAAGAGGCCTTAATCTTTAAATCCCGAATTTGATCGTTGACAACAGGTGCCTTCAAGGAATCTGAATACGTCAATTCCGCCAAATCAAGCAAGGTAGATTCCAGGTTAAAATCAAAGGAAACCGGCAAATCAGAATGGTGAAGAACGGCGGGCAAATCGCTAATTTTCCCAGAAGCTTTCAAAGTTGACTTGCCAACCGCAACCGAAAATTGACGAATCAAAGCTTCATGGCCTTGCATTTCGGCCTCCAAATTCAAGTTTTTAATGGGCAAATGAAAGGTGTTGCTTTTAAAACCTACATTCCGAATGTTGAGGCGGGTGTAATACGATTCATTTAATTTTTCAATGCTGCGCTCTGGGTGGTTTAAATCTATAATGTCGTGAAAGTTCATCTGCAATGCCACCGAACCCGTTAAATCTGTCAGATTGCTCAAGTTGAAAAACTTAGCAATAAAGTCTAAGTTGAATTCCGAATCCAGCTGCAGCTGAATATCGGGTTCTAAAAAGTTAAGCACCTTCAAATTGCCACTAAAAATTCCGGCATCGGGCTTGGTTTTGAACTGAGTCAACCCAAATTCCATGCTGCTAAAATCCCGTTTCGCTCCCGTTGTAAAATAGCCCTTAAAATCCATGTCATCAAGGCGCTTCTCCGTTTCTGGGTTTTCAATTTGCCCGTCGTCGCAGCCAAATTTCGCCTCAATGGCCGGCCATTGACCTCCTGCTGTTTCTCCCTTAATGGTAGCCTCAAAAAATATTTTTCCCTTGTTGCGGTACGATTCCAAGGTCGGTATCAACTCCTCAGGGGCAAAGGCAATGAGCAAATCGAAATTGGGTTTGGCTCCCTTTACCGTCAAATCCAACAGCATGCCGTCGTCAAAATCTACCAAGCCCTGCAAATTGAAGCTCCCTTTTTCCAGCACAATCTCCGAGGGCTGTATGCGCAGACTTTGGGTATTCCCATTGTACTCCAGTTGGGTGTCCACCTTAAAATGCTTGTGCTTTAAAAAAGTAGTGTCCGATTCCTGCACTACATTTAGGGTGAAGGCGGTCTGCAAACTCAAGGCCAGCTGTTTGCCTTCCTGAGCAATGCTGGCTTTGGCTTGATCCACCACAAAATCAATGTCCATTTGATTCGATTCGTTGATTTTATGGAGTTCAACCCGCTCTAAAACAATCGAATTTAGCTTTAAATCCACTGTTTGTTCCGAGGAATCGGCGGGGGCCTTGGCCCCAGAATCGAAGGCCCGATTTATATTAAAACTGCCATCGCTGTGTTGAATCAGATTTACCTTTCCTCCGGCAAGCTTAATGCTTCGAACCTCATAATTGCCCAACAAAATAGACCACAAACTAAAGCCAAGGTAGGCATCCTGAACATGAACTATGGGCATGTGCGTATGCTCTTTCTCTTCGTACACATACAAATCCTCTAGGTCAATAGAAACATAGGGAAAGGTGGCAAACAGTGAAATATGGCTCCCCTGAATCACCAGCTCGCCCGGATAATGTTGATTGGCCCAACGAATACCTTGTTGAACCAGCTCGTCTTGTTTAAACGCCAACCAGCCCAGCAAAAAAAACGGCAAGGCCAACAGGGCCAAAAAACCAAAAAACCAGCGTTTTAACCGAACAGTTCGAACCCGAAATGACCCCATAAAAGAATTTTAACTTCCATTACAAAAAATAGTAAACCTTTATATATCAAGGCTTTCCGCTAATTGGGCAACAAATAGCCAACAAGGACTGAATCATCAAAGGAAACTGCTCAACAAAGAAAGGAAAAAAGTTGTTGAGTGTAGAGTGTGCTGTGCCTTATCATATGCAAAAGATAAGGTTACAACCTATCGAAGTTGCTTGAGAACTGCTTATATGGTCGTACTCCTCATTGCAACCAAAAAGAAACCAGCGACTATTCTACAGTTTCAAGCAATAAGGGTGGAAGTTTAGTTTGTTTAAAACCCCTGAATTGAATGTACAATACTTTCTTATATTGAATTGCTTGGAATAACGCTGAAAAATGGTTGAGACCTTTCAAGTATTGTTTTTGATCGAAGCCAACAATAGCATTTGTGTTGCTTTTAAAATTGAAGATTGATTCAAACCCAACATGCATTTCTTCCATCCATTCAAATTGAGGCATACCCTTAAATCTTGTTAGGATGGATACGGTTTCCTTTAATTGTTTGGCTTCTGCTTCATTAACAGCCTGATTCTTGATTGAATTTGCAGAATTGAAAAGTCTGCAACGGCACCTGCTACAATCAACCATTGGGGAGGGCAACAACAGCAAAAAAGCCTCCGGTAGTGGCTTCTGTTATGCTATGAAAGGAAGTATCAGGAACGGGCAAAGGCCAAAAGCAAACTGCAATCGCCCCGGTCGGCTGCTTTTACGGCTTTGAGGTAGGCTGCCCGGGCATCGCCTTCGCTGGACAGGTTGGCGGCACCCCAACTGAAAACGGGTTGCTTGTAGAGTTTCTCAATAATAATGTCGGCCATGAGGCGGCTATGCCTGCCGTTGCCATTTGGGAAACAATGGATGCTTACGATGCGGTGTTTGAACCGCAGGGCAATTTCATCGGGCGGGTAGGTATTGTTTTCGTGCCAATAGCGGATGTCATCAAGCAGGTACCTCAGCTCAATGGGTATTTGCCATTTGTCTGTACCAATATTCTTGTTGGTTTTGCGAAACGCACCTGCCCATGCCCATACATCGGCATACATGCGTTTATGGACCATGCGGATGAAATCCTCCGTAAAAACAGTTTCCGGCTTGAAGGCCCGCCCCAACGTCCATTGTACGGCTTGCTCTATATTCTGCTGCTCAAACTCGTCTAACTCGCCACGGGTGGCAATGGTAGGAATGAGCAGTCCGTCTTTCTCTTCTTCATCTAAAGGGGTTTGGCCATCAATGTATTCTAACTCTAATCCCATAAAATTTTAGGCATTTCGTTTTTAATGGCTGCTGCCCTTTCCCTGATGGCGGTTTCAATCCGGTTTCTTGAATTGGCCTGGTCTTCCAGCTTCATGGTATTGGCGGTACGCATCACAATTTGGGTGGCCAGTTCGGTGGCCCGTTTTTCAATGAGTGCATCCAGCGATCCGTCATTGGGCAGAAACCCATATATTAACTGCATATCCATTGCAAGGGCAATTTCCCGCAGGGACTTGATGGTAATGGAACCGTCTTTTTCCCGCTTTTCAATGTCCATGATGCCTTGCTTGGACATCTTCAACTTGTTGCCCAATTGCGGCATAGACATGCCAATGGCGGTACGGATGGCTTTTATCCATCCGGTGGGTGGCATGGCCACCTGTTTGAGTGAAGCAAAGCCCAGCATTTTGCTGTTGAGCTGTTGTCGTTGAAGTGATTTCTTGCCCATAAAGTAAAGTTATAGCTTGACTTTTATACAGCAAAGGTAAAGCTATTGCTTGACTTTTTCAAGTGCTTAATAAAGTTATAGCTTGACTTATGAAGGCCAATGGCAAAGCAATGCAATGCCCATATTGAGCGCAAAATATCCATATTCTATTGATATACAGAACAATGACGACTTGCGTACAACCCCTTGTTTGCCGAAAGGCTGGCCCAGCTGGTTTGCGGGGGCTCCTAAATTCGGCTCCGCATCTAGCGTGCCGGTTGTTGAGAACGCTCGCAAACTGGAGTCAGGCGATGGGCTGGAGTCAGGCGATGGGCTGGAGTCAGCCCTTGGGCTGGAGTCAGCCCATGGGCTGACTTTACAGGGATGGAGGGGACTGCACCCGTGCTGTGGCATTTTCCAAAAATTCGCCGGGGAAAGGGCTAAAAAGCGCCCAACAATTACCCCAAACCTTTGACCTCGGCCACAAGGGCCTGCAGGGTTTGCTTGGCATCGCCAAACAACATGTAGGTATTTTTTTCAAAAAACAGGGGATTCTCAATGCCGGCATATCCTTTGCCCATGCTGCGCTTCATGACTATGGTGTTTTTGGCCTGCCAAACTTTTAATACCGGCATGCCATAAATGCTGCTGCTGGGGTCGCGCTCGGCGGCTGGATTTACCACATCGTTTGCCCCTATAACCACCACGGCATCGCATTGTTTTAAAAAATCATTGGCTTCGTCTAGGTCCAGCAATTTGAGGTAAGGCACGTCGGCCTCGGCCAACAACACATTCATGTGCCCGGGCATGCGACCGGCCACAGGGTGTATTCCGTAGCGCACATCCACTCCATTGGCCTCCAGCAAATCGTCCAATTCTTTGCACACTTTTTGGGCTTGAGCCACGGCCAAACCATAGCCGGGAACCACCAAAACGGTTTTGCTGTAGGCCAACTGAATCGCAGCATCGGCCAACCCAACCGACTTAACCTGTTGGTTCGAATCAGAAGCCACTCCGGCCGCTGCCGTGCCAAAACCGCCCACAATTACATTCCACAACGACCGATTCATGGCTTTGCACATCATTAAGGTTAAAATGGTTCCTGAAGCTCCCACCAAAATTCCGCCCACAATCATCATCAAATTACCATACACAAAACCAGCTGTAGCGGCCGAAATTCCGGTAAAACTATTCAACAAAGAAATCACCACCGGCATATCGGCGCCCCCAATGGGTGCCACAAAACTAAGCCCGTAAAACAAGGCTAAAAGCGTAAACAGAATCAAAAGTCCTAGACCCCAGTCGGTGGAATAGCTAAAGGCCAGCGTGCCGCCCAAGACCAAAGCCAACAGCATTAAATTAAAAACAGAATGAAACGAAAGGGTGATTTTCTTGTCGTCCACCTTACCTTCTAATTTCAAGTACGCCAATACGCTGCCGCTAAACGAAACCGAACCCACCAACAAGGCAAAAACAACAGCAAAATTCGACCCAAAGGCCGCATTGTCTGGCCCAATGCGCAGGTATTCCACCAAACCCAATATCAATGCCGTGGCTCCGCCCATGCCGTTCAACAAAGAAACCATTTGGGGCATCGAGGTCATGGCAACCTTTTTCGCCAACAGCAATCCTACCGCCGAGCCCAAGGCCAAGCCACCAAAAATCCATGCAAGATTGCCCTTGTCGGCATCGCCCAGCGGATAAAAAACAGCCGCAACAATAGCCAAACCCATTCCGATTGCCGCCAAGGTATTGCCGGCCCCCGCACTGTCGGGCGAACTCATGCGCTTCAAGCCCCAAACAATGCCTACCGATCCAATCAAGTAAGCCAAATCAAACCATATTGCTGTGTTCATGGCTTATTTCTTTTTCTTTTTAAACATCTCGAGCATGCGTTGGGTTACGGCAAAACCACCCACCACGTTCACCATAGCCAATGCCAAGCCAAACATGCCTGCAGTTAATTCAAACCACGCATCTGATGGGCTTTGCCGAATCAGCAAAATGGCCCCAATAATGACAATCCCGCTGATGGCATTGGACCCAGACATTAGGGGAGTATGCAACACCGTTGGCACCTTGCTGATGATTTCAAACCCCAGAATTACGGTAAACACGAGCAAGAATATAAGCAGGTAATTCGCCGATAGCATTTCAATCAAAGCATTCATAAGCGCAGCGTTAGGATTCAGTTTTGGGATACACACGAACAGCCCGGCAAATTTCATCCTGCATCGAGGTGTTTTGCTCGGCTTGTTTTAAATAATGGGTCAAGAAATGGTACACGTTGTTCCCATACAGTAGGCTGGCATCTTGCCGCATGGAATAGGCCAATCGGCTGTTGCCCAAAATATGTACGCCGTTTACTTCAATGCATTTCCCGTCTTGGGTAAAAGCGCAGTTTCCTCCGGTTGAAGCCGCGAGGTCAACCACCACCGAGCCGGGGCGCATGGCTTGAATGGTTTCTTCGGTAATGAGCAGGGGAGCTCGTTTTCCCCGAATTTGAGCCGTAGCAATAATGATGTCGCTTTGAACAGCGCGGCGTTGTACCTCTTCTTTTTGCCGGGCTAAGTAGTCCTCGCTTTGTTCTACTGCATACCCTCCTGCCCCGCCGTCTTCCTTGGCCCCGGCAACCTCAACAAAGCGAGCACCCAAACTTTGAACTTCTTCTTTCACGGCCGAACGCACATCAAAGGCTTCTACCTGCGCGCCCAACCGTTTTGCGGTGGCAATGGCCTGCAAACCGGCCACTCCGGCCCCCAAAACCAAGACCTTGGCAGGTTTAATGCTGCCCGCCGCCGTAATCATCATGGGAAAATAACGGGTAAACAAGGTCGAGGCCTCCAACACCGCCCGGTAACCCGACAAGGAAGCCATGCTGCTCAGCACATCCATGCTTTGGGCCAGGCTGGTTCTGGGAATTTCATCCATGCTTAAAACGGCAAACGAAAATCCCTCAAACATCTTCAGTGCATCGGCATGGGCAAACATTTCTGTATTTGTTACCAACAAAGCATCGGGGCGAATTTGAGCCAAATCGGCCGCGGCCGGCACCTGAACACTCAACAAAACCTCCGACTCCGAAAGCAGCTCAGCCCTTGTTTTCAGCTCGGCCACCTCGGCATACAAGCGGTCGGGAAAGCCCGCGGCCGCGCCAGCCCCTTGTTCAATCCATACGCGATGCCCCGCTTTCTTTAGCCGGCTTGCCGTATCCGGCACCATCGATACGATGGGAAGTTCCAACTCGCCCAATATGCCTATTGTCATACAAAAAAGTTAATTCTTGAGTAAGAACGAATTAACCCCAACAATTGTTCCAAGATGCGGATTAAGAACGCTTTTCTGCGAAAAAAATATTTACTTTGAGACAACCAATTAAAATTACTATGGATTCGCAAAAAGTGGACATGTACATCCTAACCACCGGAAAGTACTTTGAAAGTCAACACATTGGTCAAGTTAGAGACCGCCTCCTAGCCCTAGACGATTCAAAATGGGCTCTTATTCAGACCTTGCAGCTAAAAGACCCTCAAACCGCCTTAATTATTTCCATCTTTCTTGGAACGTATGGCATTGACCGATTTTTTATTGGCGATACGGGAATGGGCGTAGGTAAACTATTAACCTGCGGTGGTTTGGGCATTTGGGCCATCATCGACTGGTTCCAAATCCAAGGCGCTACCCGCCAAAAGAACTTCGAGAAAATCCAGCCCTTCTTATATTAAGATGCGTCAATCCGGCAAAAGGATTTACCTTTTGTTGGGCGGTTTGGCCTTGGCTGGCCATGCCTGGTTGCTGTATTACCTGGTCTGGGGCGGACCGGCCGAATCCTCTTTGCTTGCCTGCCCAACCCGAAAACTAACAGGCATTCCCTGCCCCGCCTGCGGCACCACCCGATCGGCCGCAGCCCTTGCCCAAGGTCAATTTGAACTTGCCCTATGGACAAATCCCCTCGGATACCTTGCCTTGGCTTTTCTGCTGGCCATTCCCTTTTGGTTGGCCTACGACCTTTTGTGCAAATCACAAAGCCTAAAACAGGCCTACCAACGGGCCGAAGCCAAAATTAAACAACCTCAATTCGCTTGGCCTCTCGCTTTGCTCTTGCTCGCCAACTGGATTTGGAATATCTTTAAACTGCTATGATTTCAAAAACCCCTTTTCCCTACACCCCGCAGGAATACGAAACCGAAAAGGCCTCAAACGCCTACCTCATGTCGCTGGTGGTGGTGATTGTTGGTTTGCCGTTTCCCATCATCAACCTGATCGCCACCTGGGGCTACTACATGGGTCAACGAAAAAGCAGCTACTTTGTGCGCTGGCATTGCCTGCAAGCCTTGCTCTCTCAAATCTCCATTGTATTGATCAATGCCTTTGCCTTGGGCTGGACTTGGTCCATCATTTTAACCGACCGCTCGCTGAGCAACGCCTATTTGGTCTACATGGCCGTGGCCATTCTGTACAACCTGCTTGAATTTGCCGTTACCATTGTTACGGCCATAGAAACCCGAAAAGGAAAACACCTTAGCTGGTGGATGTATGGTCCCTTAACCCAAGCCCTTTGCAACCCAAAACCATGAAACGCTTTTTCCTTCATCTTAGTCTTTCCCTATTGCTTTTTGGCAGCCTTTGGTTTGGACTTTCTCAAATCAATTGGATTGGAATATTGGGTTTGGACGTCCTGACTCAAAAAACCGAACAAAAACTAGAAGACCTGCTTTGGGATGCCATTCAAGATTCGGAAGAAATCTGCGATGACACCCAGGCCAACGAGGCGCTGCAATCTATGTGGACTCGAATGTGCGAAGCCAACCAACTGGACCCAAACAGCGTGCAGGTGCATTTGGTGAACAACGATGAAATAAACGCCTTTGCCATGCCGGGCGGACATATTTTGATTCATTCGGGCTTGGTTCAAACCCTTGAAAGCCCTGAAGAACTTGCTGGAGTGCTTGGCCATGAGGTGGCCCACGTTCAGCTGAACCACATTTCCAAAAAACTGGCCAAAGAGCTGGGGGTTTCCATTCTTCTGAGTGCCGCCGGAGGTGGCAGCGCGGCCGGCGAAGCCATCAAAGAAATTCTGAGCCAGCTTTCTTCCTCGGCCTACGACCGAAGCCTAGAAAAAGAGGCCGACCTGAAATCGGTGGAATACCTTAAAAACGCGGGCATTAAGCCCAGTGCTCTGATTGGAGTCATGGAAAAACTGGAAACCGAAATCCAATCCGACCTTCCCTCTTGGCTGGGCAGCCATCCAGACCTCTCGGAACGCAAAGAATACCTAAAAAAAGCCACAGAAAATATAGTGCTGACCGAAAAACCCGTGTTGGACTCTGCCGACTGGGAAGGCTTAAAAACAGCCTGCGATTAATTGCCTTCGGCCGCTCCGGACCTCTTTATAAAAGGCTTTAGCCAAGGGTAGGCGAACAACAGCATTGAGCCCAGATCCAACACCAGCCAAAAGGCCTTTTCGCGCAAATGCACCTGAAAAAAGGGATTGTACAACACCATTAAGGCTAAAAAAAGAATAGCGAAGTAGGACAAGCCCTTTTTGTATTCTTCCCAAAAACAGAGCAGCGCCGATACAAAAACCACGGCACGAATCCACAGATACAGCTCAGAAGGCAAAGGCAACATAGCCAATGCCAGTATAAAAAGCACAAGAACCCGAATTGCTTTCATAGGTTTAAAGTTACATGGTTCGCATCTTTTTTGCAAGTCCGGTGGCAGGCTTTGGGATTTCGAGCGGCAAAATGGCCCGAGAGGCCTGCGGCAGGGATTGACGAGGCTACCCCGCAAGGGGCAAAACGGCTGCCGGCCCATGCCTGGCGGAGCGACGCGAGGAGCTACCGCCGGGCAAGGGCCGGCCCGTTTTGGACCGCGGAGTAGCCCGGAAAGCCCGGCTGCCGCCCCAATTTGAATCCACAGACTGAACGCCATTGCCTTGCCTAGCCCATTCCACTTCCGTCCAAATTCAGCGGCATCTTCCCTGCAAATTAAATTCAACATAGCCTACCGAAGGCAATGCCCAAAAACTTCCGTAACTTTCCAAAAATAATTTCGAATGAGAGCCTCCCGCAACTTTGACTTGCTGTTGGAATATGCAGCCCAATACCCCGACCGCAGCATGCTGGCCGGAAAATTAAAAGGCCAATGGACCGAATATTCGGCCAAGACTTGCCTTGATACGGCAAACCAACTCAGCTATGGCTTACTCAGCCTGGGTTTTGAACCCGGCGACCGGGCCGCCATCATTTCCTTTAACCGACCCGAATGGAACTGGGCCGATTATGCCGTAAGCCAACTGGGCGGAATCACCGTGCCTATGTACCCCACCGCATCGGCCGACGACCAAGCCTACATCCTAAACGATGCCCAAGTGAAAATCTTGTTCATCGAAAAAGAGGAATTTATTCAAAAGTGGCTGAGCATCAAGGACCAAGTAACTTGCATTCAGCACGTAATTACCTTTGAATCGCATGCAGAAGGCCAAGTCCTGTCTGAATTGATTTCCATTGGAAAAGCAAATCCAGACCCCCAAACGGTGGAAGCGCGCCGCAGCCACATCCGCACCGAAGACCTAATGACCTTGATTTATACCAGCGGCACCACCGGGCGACCAAAAGGAGTGATGCTAAGCCACCAAAACATCCTGTCAAACGTCAATACCTGCACCGATTTGTTCCCCATGTTCCAAGACAGAAAGGTGCTTTCTTTTTTGCCTCTGTGCCATATTTTTGAACGCATGGTGGGATACCTCTATGTTAGCTTAAGAGCCAGCATTTACTACGCCGAAAGCATGGAAACCATTGGCGAGAATCTAAAAGAAGTGCATCCTTATGCCTTTACCACCGTTCCAAGGTTGCTTGAAAAAGTGTACGATAAAATTGTGGCCGCGGGCCGAGCCAAGCCTCAACCCATTCGAGCCATCTTTTTCTGGGCCCTAAAACTGGGGCATGCCTATGAATTGCATGGTAAAAACGGAGCTTGGTACACGTTCAAACTGAAAATTGCCGATGCCTTGGTGTTTAAAAAATGGAGGGCGGCTTTGGGCGGAGAAGCTGAGGTGATTGTTACCGGTGCCGCAGCCCTGCAACCCCGATTGGCCAGGGTGTTTACCGCCGCCGGAATTTCGGTGCTCGAAGGCTACGGACTCACCGAAACCAGCCCCGTAATTACGGTAAACCAAATGCCCCATTCTGGTCGTATGTTTGGCTCCGTAGGGCCCGTTATTGACGGAGTTCAAGTAAAAATTGCCGAAGACGGCGAAATTCTGTGCAAAGGCCCCAACGTGATGATGGGCTACTACAACAAACCTGAAGCTACGGCCGAGGTGATGGATGCTGATGGCTGGTTCCATACGGGCGACATCGGAGAATTCCGGGAAGGGAAATTTCTGGCCATTACCGATCGAAAAAAAGAAGTGTTCAAAACCAGTGGGGGCAAATACATTGCACCCCAACCCATGGAAAACGCGTTCAAAGAATCCCTGTTCATTGAACAAATAATGGTGGTTGGTCCCGACCGGAATTTCCCCTCGGCTTTGATTTCTCCAGCCTGGGAACACATCGAATCTTGGCTCAAACACAAAGGACTGCCCCTAAAATCGCCCGAAGAACTGGTGAACGATGCCCTGCTTAAAAGCAAAATCGAAAAAGAAATCCACCACATCAACCAACGCTTTGGACAATGGGAACAGGTGAAAAAGTTCGTACTGATTCCCCGCCCCTTCTCTATTGAAGGGGGTGAACTGACCCCAACCCTAAAGCTGCGGCGCAAAAACCTGTACACCAACTACGCTGCCGAAATTGAGTCCATGTATGCCAAAAGCTAAGCCTCCTGTTTCCAAGAAAAATCCAAGTCCGGTTTTGCATTCTAAAGCGTGCTTGTGGCCTTGTACACCCGCATGGTTTGTATTGGGACTCGCTCTTTTTTGTTTGGGATTAAAACCGGCAGAACCCTTGCAGGCAAAACTCATCATTCAAGGATTGAAATCAGACCAAGGTTCGGTGCGGGTGGCTCTTTACAACAAACCCGACGGATTTACGGAGCCCAAAAAAGCCGTTCATCTGCAGAGCGTTGAAGCTGAAAAAGGCCAGGTTGCACTGAGCTTGAACGTGCCCCCCGCTAAGTACGCGGTGGCTGTTTTCCACGACGCCAACAACAATGGGGTGTTGGACAAAAACGCCTTCGGCATTCCCACCGAGGCCTATGGCTTTAGCAACAACGCCCGTGGCCGGTTTGGCCCTCCCGACTTTAGCGATTGCCTAATCGAAGTTGGCCCCAATACTCAGGCCAGCATTCAGCTTCGATAGCCGCTTACAAAGCGGGGCGCTTCAACAGGTGGAAACGCACTTGTACCGCCGATTCCATGTCTTGAATGCAGGAATGTGTTGGTTTTGAGGTTAGATTGGCGTAGGGAAGGTGGGCCGCGGGGGGCTTAGCCAGGAATGCACGAATGTGTGGTTTTGGGGCTAGATTGGCGTACGGAAGGTGGGCCGCGGGGGGCTTAGGAGAATGGCACCAAAGAACTACCAACTACCCACTACCCACTAATAACTACCCACTAAAAAGCCACGAATGCAGGAATGTGTTGGTTTTGGGGATAGATTGGCGGAAGGACCTTAAGCCGCGGGTAGCTTAGCCACGAATGCACGAATGGGATGTTTTTGGGGTTAGATTGGCGGAAAGACCCTAAGCCGCGGGTAGCTTAGCCACGAATGCACGAATGGGATGTTTTTGGGGTTAGATTGGCGGAAGGAAGGTGGGCCGCGGGTAGCTTAGCCACGAATGCACGAATGGGATGTTTTTGAGGTTAGATTGGCGGAAAGACCTTAAGCCGCGGGTAGCTTAGCCACGAATGCACGAATGTGTTGGTTTTGGGGTTAGATTGGCGTACGGAAGGTGGGCCGCGGGGAGCTTAGGAGAATGGCACCAAAGAACTACCAACTACCCACTACCCACTAATAACTACCCACTAATAACTACCCACTAATAACTACCCACTAAAAAGCCACGAATGCACGAATGTGTTGGTTTTGAGGTTAGATTGGCGGAAAGACCTTAAGCCGCGGGTAGCTTAGCCACGAATGCACGAATGGGATGTTTTTGGGGTTAGATTGGCGGAAAGACCTTAAGCCCCGGGGAGCTTAGGAGAATGGCACCAAAGAACTACCAACTACCCACTACCCACTAATAACTACCCACTAAAAAGCCACGAATGCACGAATGTGTTGTTTTTGGGGCTAGATTGGCGTACGGAATTTAAGCCGCGGAGAGCTTAGGAGAATGGCACCAAAGAACTACCCACTACCCACTACCCACTACCCACTACCCACTAATAACTACCCACTAAAAAGCCACGAATGCACGAATGTTTTGTTTTTGGGGGCTAGATTGGCGGAAGGACCTTAAGCCGCGGGGAGCTTCGATCGCCGCTTACAAAGCAGCGCGCTTCAACAGGTGCAAACAGACCTGCACCGCCGATTCCATGTCTTGAACGCTTACATATTCCTGAACCGAATGTATGGCCATTTCGCCGGTGAATATGTTCGGACAAGGCAAGCCCATAAAGCTCAATCGGCTTCCGTCTGTGCCCCCACGAATGGGCAATTCGTTCACCGTTAAGCCGGCATCGGCATAGGCCAGCCGAGCCAATTCCATAACCTCGGGATGCAAGGCTAAAATCTCGGCCATATTTCGGTACTGTTCTTTCCGAATTAAGCTACACTCCGATCCAGGAAAAGAAGCACAAGCTTCCCTTGCCAAGGACTCCAACAAAGCCGCCTGTTCCTCTAACTTGGCACTGTCAAAATCCCTCAAAATAAACGAAACCGAAGCCTGTTCCAACTGCCCTTTCAATCCCATGGGGTGCACAAATCCCTGACGGGCTTCCGTGGTTTCGGGCGACAACCCTTCTGCCGGCAATCGGCTCAAAAAATCAACTGCTACCTTTATGGCATTCACCATTTTACCCTTCGCATACCCGGGATGCGCGCTTCGGCCTTTGAACGAAATCTCCAAATAATCGGCGCTAAAATTCTCGCCTTCCAAACTTCCCCTGGGGCCGCCATCTAACGTATAACCAAAATCGGCATTCACTTTTTCCATGTTGATCGCATCCACCCCCCGGCCAATTTCTTCGTCTGGAGTAAACAAAACAACCACATCGCCATGCGGCCATTCCGGATGGGCCATCAGTTGCTCTGCCAATTCCATGATGATGGCCACACCGGCTTTATCGTCTGCGCCCAACAAAGTAGTTCCCGAGGCAGTAATAATGTCGTCGCCGATGCGCTGTTTTAAATAGGTTTGCTGCTCTTTGTCAATAACCACCAAAGGGTTGTCGGGCAATACCATGGGGCTTCCGTCCCAGCGGGGATGCAAAATCGGCTTTACCCCTGTTCCGCTGCAATCGGGCGCGGTATCAACATGCGAACAAAAGCAAATGCGCGGTGCCGAAACCCCCTCGGGCAGGTTCGATGGAATGCGCGCATACACATAGCCGTTTTCGTCCAATTCAACTTGAGGAATTCCATACGACCGAAGCTCTTCAACCAACATGCGGCACAAATCCAATTGCTTGGCAGTTGAGGGCTGACTGGGGGAAGCGGCATCCGACTGGGTATCAACCTGCACATAGCGCATTAATTTTTCGGCTACCTGAAACGACAACATAGATGGATTCATAAAAAAGTTTGCCTAAAGGTAGAAAAACCGAGGCAAATGGGCTGGAATTAGTGCCAAAACTGGGCAAAATTAGAACCCCCTTTTTGCCGCGGGTAACTTAGCCACGAATGCACGAATGTTTTGTTTTTGGGGCTAGATTGGCGTACGGAATTTAAGCCGCGGGGGGCTTAGCCACGAATGCACGAATGGGATGTTTTTGAGGCTAGATTGGCGTACGGAAGGTGGGCCGCGGGGAGCTTAGGAGAATGGCACCAAAGAACTACCCACTACCCACTACCCACTACCCACTACCCACTAATAACTACCCACTAAAAAGCCACGAATGCACGAATGTTTTGTTTTTGGGGCTAGATTGGCGTAAGGAAGGTGAGCCGCGGGGCGGGGAGCTTAGGAGAATGGCACCAAAGAACTACCCACTACCCACTACCCACTACCCACTAATAACTACCCACTAAAAAGCTGGAATTACTTCCAAATCAAATTCAATCTCGGCTCCGATTGGGGTGCCGGCAAATCCATGCGAATGCGCCAAGGATGCGGATAGGCATTGTTGAACCGCTGCCCTGCGGTTTTTAACCAGCCCAATCCCAAACCTCGATGTTCCGCAACAATCCATGGGGCATTCATGGCCCTGAATTCGGGAGCTAGCCCTTTCAAATAACGCAAGGCCTCTTCGGTATTCAGGTCTAGCCTAGGTGCTACACAGCCTTCTATAAACGGCAAGTGGGGGTCAGGTACAACACGCCCCTTGTCGATTTTTCCCAAACAAACACCCAGCAATTGCAATCGGGGAATGGAACTCCAACAAGCCGGCAGAGGCTTGGGCACCCCATAATACTGACCTTTGTAGGCTATGGTGTTCCAATCCCGGTCCAAGGGCAAGAAATCCTCAAGCAATCCCGCCGAGCTCTCCTTGGGCGCTGCCCTTTCCAATTTGCGGTCCGACACTCCTTCCTTTCTCCAAACCGACACATAAAAACCTTCGCCCCGAACCTGCCCAGGGTAAGCGGCCCAACCCAAACCTCCTTCTATGGCTTCAAAACCATATTCCTTTGGAAGGGGCATAAAAACAGGCTGCATTCCAAGTCCGCGCAGCAAGGCAGCATGCCCTTGGTTTTCGGCTTCATGAAAGGTGCAGGTGCTATAAATCAAATGCCCGCCCGGCTTTATAAGCTCAACGGCATAAGGCAGAATCTGATGCTGCAAAACCCTACACGATTCCCGTAAATTCAACGTCCACTGTTGACGGGCGAAGGCATCTTTTCGAAACATCCCTTCACCAGAACAGGGGGCATCAAGCAAAACCAAATCGGCCTGCCCAGGCAACTGTAGGGCCAATTGCTCTGGATTGGCGTTGGATTGCAGCACATTGGTGTATCCCCATTTTTTTAGGTTGTCTTGCAAGGCCAAAGCCCGATTGGGAATGGGATCGTTGGCCAGCAGCCAGCCCTCTTCGTTCATCCAATCCAACAACAGGGTGCTTTTTCCTCCGGGGGCCGCCGCCAAATCTATGGCAAACTCGGGCTTAGGAAGGTGTTGCAACAAAGACCACAACACCATCGACGAGGCTTCTTGCACATAATAGGCCCCGGCATGAAAAGCAGGATCCAGCGTAAAAACAGGACGTTGATTCAAATACCGGCCATACGGGTGCCAAGAGACCCTTTCCAAATCGGTGGTGGGCAGAGCCCGTTTTGGATGCAATCGAATGCAGGTCTCTGAGGGCTGACCTAAGGCCTGAAGCCGTACCCCCGACAATTCCAATCCCCAGGCGCTTTCACAGGCCTGAACAAAATCCATGGGCAAAGGGCAATCAGCCCCGCCGCTGCTTGAAGGTTTCATAGGCCAAAATACCCGCCGCCACCGAAACATTTAACGATGCTACCGGGCCCGTTTGAGGTATTGCAATGGAATGGTCGGCCATGCTCAAATAAGCAGGGGAAATGCCCTCGTGCTCTGAACCCATCATCAGCATCAATGGCTGCGACAAATCGGCCTGATGCGGTTGCAAGCTTCCTTTTTCATGGACGGCAAAAAAGTGCAACCCGCTTTCTTTCAAACTTTTGATGCTGTCTTTCAAGTTCCATACTCGACACAAGGGCAAATGCAACAAAGCTCCCGCCGACGATTTTATGGTGTCTTCACTAATTAGGGCCGAGCCCCGAGAAGGAACAACCAACGCATGGGCTCCAAAACACAGCGCGCTGCGCGCGATGGCTCCCATGTTGCGCACATCTGACACCTGGTCCAACAGAACGATAAAAGGGGTTTGACCCGATTCAAAAACCTGGGCCACAATATCCTGTACATCGGGATTGGGCAGCAAGGCCCGAAAAGCGATTAGCCCTTGATGTTGCCCTCGAGTGGTTCGGTTTAATTTTTCATGCGGTACTTCTTGAACCGGAATTTGCCGTTCCTGGGCAATGCGCAGCAGCTGTTCCGCCCCCCGACCGCTGATTCCTTTTCGAAGCAAAATCTTTTCGATGGGATGCTTGGCCTCTAAAGCCTCCAAAACGGGATGCCAGCCATAAATAAGTTGGGGTAAATCCGACATAAATTGGGCTTAAGCAGCCGTGCCAAACTGCGAATGGGCCAGGCGTTTCTTGGCCAATTCAGATGTAATCAACAGCCGAGCTTTTCCTGTGTCGGGAGCCTCAAACATATCTTGCTTCATAATGGCCTCAAAAATAGAACGCAGGCCACGTGCACCCAATTTATATTCTAGGGCTTTTTCTACAATCAGGTCCAACACGTCCTCTTCTACCTCCAATTCTACTTGGTCCATTTCAAACAGGCGCTTGTACTGTTTTAACAAGGCGTTTTTGGGTTCGGTTAAAATGCGTTTCAAGGCGGGTGCATCTAGGGGCGACAAATAGGTAACCACCGGCAGTCGGCCCACCAATTCTGGAATCAGGCCAAACGATTTGATGTCTTGGGGGGCTACATATTGCAGCACCTCTTCGTCTTGGGGGCGCGCCTTTCCTTGGGCCTTAAAGCCAATAGATTGGCGCGACAAGCGATCGGCAATGCGCCGCTGAATGCCATCAAAGGCTCCACCGCAAATAAATAGAATCTGACGGGTATCAACCTGAATTAGTTTTTGCTCTGGATGTTTTCGCCCACCCTGAGGAGGCACCCCGATTACGCTTCCTTCCAGCAACTTAAGCAAGCCCTGCTGAACACCTTCTCCGCTCACATCGCGGGTCAGGGAAGGGTTGTCGCCTTTCCGTGCAATTTTATCGATTTCATCAATAAAAACAATTCCCCGCTGAGCGGCCTCAACGTTGTAATCGGCGGCTTGCAACAAGCGAGACAGCACGCTTTCGACGTCTTCGCCTACATAGCCGGCCTCGGTTAGCACGGTGGCATCGGCAATGCAAAAAGGCACATTCAGCATGCGAGCGATGGTGCGGGCAATCAGGGTTTTTCCGGTTCCCGTTTCGCCCACCAATATCACATTGCTTTTGTCAATCTCAATATCCTCTTTTATTGAGGCTTGATTTATGCGTTTAAAGTGGTTGTACACCGCCACCGCCAAGGTAATTTTTGCCTCGTCTTGCCCAATTACATATTCGTCTAAAAAGGCTTTAATGTCCTTGGGCTTGTGCAAATTGACCTTTCCACTTGCTTTTGACTTGGGCGTTGAAATGCGTTCGGCATGCACAATTTCATGGGCCTGCTCCACACAATCCGAACAAATCTCGGCCTTATGCCCGCTAATTAGCAAATCAACCTCGGTACGCGGACGAAGGCAAAAGGAACAAATCTGGGCCGGTGTTTTAGCCATTATTTGCTGGGTTGTTTCAACAATACATCGTCAATCATGCCATACTCCTTGGCCTCTTGGGCAATCATCCAATAATCCCGGTCGGAGTCGGCCTCCACTTTTTCAATGGTTTGACCTGAGTGGTTGGCTATAATTTGATACAATTCCTTTTTCAGTTTTTGAATTTCACGGTGGGTGATTTCAATGTCGGACGCTTGTCCTTGAGCCCCGCCCAATGGCTGGTGAATCATAACCCGTGAGTGAGGCAAGGCGGTGCGTTTGCCGGCAGAACCGGCGCACAGCAACACGGCACCCATGCTGGCAGCCAATCCAACACAAATGGTGGCTACATCGGGAGCAATCCATTGCATGGTGTCGTAAATTCCAAGGCCTGCATACACCGAACCTCCAGGTGAATTAACGTAAATTTGTATGTCGCGCTTGCTGTCGGCACTCTCTAAAAACAAAAGCTGAGCCTGAATGATGTTGGCAATGTAATCGTCAATGGGCGTTCCCAGAAATATAATCCGGTCCATCATCAACCGCGAAAACACGTCAACCTCTCTAAAATTCACCGGACGCTCTTCAATCACCGTCCGCGTCATGTTTTCAACCGAAGACATATAGGTGTCAAGATGCATGCTGGAAATTCCGCGGTGCTTTACGGCGTATTTTTTAAACTCATCGTGTGGGAACATATACCAATAATTTACCTTCGGCATTGGCGCCGATGGCTACAAATATACAGAAAATGCAACTGAGCTTAAGCCTTTTTAAGCTCAAAATAAGCCTCTGAATCAAGGGCGGTTTCGGCGATATTCATGCCTTCCCGAACGGCCTCAAGCACTTTAAATTCCAACAGATTTTCATGGATTCCAAGCACTTCGTCTTTGTCTTTCATAAAGCGGGCAACCACATCTTCCAATTGGGTTTCGTTGAATTGATACCCTGCACGCATCAAGCGATTTATTACGACAGATCGGCATTCTGCCATCAATTCAGGCGCCTCTACCGTCACCGCATGCTGACCCAGCAATTTGGTGCGCAACACCTCCCAAACAATATACCGACGGTCTTTTTGGAACGATTCCTGAATTTCTTCTAAACTCTTGTCCTTTTTTTGACCGGCATGCAACCACCGCATCAAAAACGCTTCCGGCAATTCCATGGGGTTGCTGTCAATCAGCCATTCGCGCAGGCCCGTCAACAATTCCTGATTGGCACTGGATTGCAAATTTCCTTGCAAAGATTGCCGAATCCGCTCGCGCATTTGTTCTTCGTCGCTAACTTGCCCTTCCCCAAAAATCGAATCAAAGAACCTTTGGTTCAGTTCAGCCGGAGCCATCCGCGAAATGGAGCTTATGGTAAATTCAACGGTTTCTGGCAAAGCCTCCAGGTCTGCTTCCGGCAAATTCAAGTAAATTGAAGCGCTGTGGGCATCGCCAAAAAGACCTTGGGTAGGCAAAGAAACTACATCGCCCGGCTTTTTATTCAATAGGGATTGCTTGGCTTCCTCCAACTCCAACTTAGCTAAGGGAAAGAAACAAGAGGTAGTGGTCGGCTCTTCCTGACCCTCCAACGAATGGGTAAAACTCCCAAAAACCGAATCTTCCTCGCTCAGCTCTTCGCGCTCTTGAAACGAAGGCTGCCCTTTTCTTAACCGCTCAATTTCTTTTTCCACTTCGGCATCCGAAACGGTAATTTTATACGCTTTCAGTTCGTTTTTGGCCGGAATATGCACCTCGGCAGCCGGCATTAATCCCAATTCAAATGCAAATCTAAAGAGGCCATCGGCCGTCCAATCGTTCACATCCGGGTGGCTCTCGCTGGGCAAGGGCTCTCCCAAAAACCGAATTTTTTCACGCTCAATAAATGCGTACAACTCCGAATTTAGTTTTTTAAAAACCTCGTCGCTGCGCATGGAATTCGCATACATTTTACGAATCATTCCCATGGGAGCCTTTCCTGCACGAAATCCCGGAACATTGGCCCGCACCTGCATCGTTTTTAATCCCTTTTCAAGCTCGGCAGCATAATCTTCAGGGGCAATTTCTACATGAATCAGGATGTTCAGCTCATCAACGCGTTCCTGGGTAATGTTCATATCTGTACAATTACAATCGTAAATCAAAACACTGCAATCTAAAAAAAGGCCGAACAGCTTCGCAGGGATTTGGCTGGTATGACCAAAGCAATCCTGCAGAGCATCTTAGGCCGTTGGACAGCGACTGTCAGCAAAAAAAAGTGCGGATGAAGGGACTCGAACCCCCACGCCTTTCGGCACCAGATCCTAAGTCTGGCGCGGCTACCAATTACGCCACATCCGCGGGCTTACCTAAAAAGGTTGGCAAAGATAGGGTTAAATCTCCGAATCCGAAAGTTTAATCCATTATTTCGGCAGCAAATCCATAGATTCCTGCAATTTGATGTGGTTTTTGGGGCGGGTAACGGGCTTTCACCGGTAGTCCGCGTCCACAGGCAGGGGGCATGTCGGCTTTGCGGGGGCTCCTAAAGTCGCCTCCGCAGCCCGCATGCCCCTGCTGCCTGTGGCCTTGCGGGCTACCGTGTTCAATCCCGCCCGCAGCCAACTCAAGGCTAAAAATCAATGCAACAAAAGTTGTTCAGACCTATTCCGCAGCCGCTGAGCCGCCTGTTGCATGCCGTGCAACCGTTGTGTAATGTGCTTCTGTTCCGCTAAACTCAAATGAATACTCAACAAGGGCTTTATCTCGGGCAACCAAACATGAGCCAAGCTGTCGTAGGCATGTATCTGCATGGCCAACAACGGACTCAGGCTATCGGGCTGCATGCACCCCGCCGATTGGGCTGAAGCTTTGGCCTGCTTCAGCACGTTCTGCAGAACAGAAATGCCGCTTTCTAAAGCTAGGCTGTCTTTCTCTTGAAGGGCAACCGAAATCTGCTCTAAGGCGGGCTTGCTTAATGAATCTAGGTTTTGCTGCCAATCCGAAACCTGCAGGCACTCTTCCTTTTCAGAATTCGGCCCACAACCCAACAGCAAAAAAAGCAATGCAAACCGAAACAGCATTAAAACCGATTTTTGTATTGCTTGTCGTAATACTGCTGATAGGCCCCGCTTGTTACGCTGTCCAGCCAATCTTGGTTGTTTAAATACCAATCCAAGGTTAAGGAAAGGCCCTGCTCAAAGGTAACCGATGGCTCCCAACCCAATTCCTGTTTTATTTTTGAAGCATCAATGGCATAGCGCCGATCGTGCCCCGGGCGGTCGGTTACATACGTAATTAAAGAGGCTGAATCGCCCTCGGGCAATCCCAATTTCTGGTCCATCAAACGGCACATCAATTGAATTAAATCGATGTTCTTCCACTCATTAAAGCCTCCAATGTTGTAGGTCTCGCCCAATTTACCCCGGTGCAATACCGCATCAATAGCCCGAGCATGGTCAACCACATACAACCAATCGCGGGTGTATTGCCCATCGCCATATACAGGCAAGGGCTTGCGGTGGCGTATGTTGTGAATAAAAAGCGGAATCAGCTTTTCCGGAAATTGATTCGGGCCATAGTTGTTGGAGCAGTTTGTGATCACCACCGGAAGTCCATAGGTGTGGTGCCAGGCCCGCACAAAATGGTCGGAAGCTGCCTTAGAACTGCTGTATGGACTCCGAGGGTCGTAGGCCGTTGTCTCGGTAAAAAGACCGGTAGTGCCTAAACTTCCATATACTTCATCGGTAGATATGTGGTAAAACAAGCGGTTTTCAAACTGCCCCGCCCATGCCTCACGGGCCGCATTCAACAAATTTATTGTGCCCAAAACATTGGTATGCACAAAAGCCAAAGGATCCTCAATCGATCGGTCCACATGCGACTCGGCCGCCAAGTGCACAACAACATGAAAATCCATCTTATGCATCAACTGCGAAACCGCGTCCGCATCCAATATGTCAATGCGCTCAAACCGGTAATTGGGTGCTTTTTCAACATCCCGCACATTCTCAAGGTTCCCGGCGTAGGTCAGCTTATCTATGTTGAAAATAAGGTAGTCGGGGTAGCTGTTCACCAAGAGCCGAACTACATGCGACCCAATGAATCCGGCACCTCCGGTAACCAATATGCGTTTTGTATATACCATATTCCGAATTAAAGGCTCCAGTACTCAAAGGTACGGAACCGATTCCGGAACAGCCCTTTAAGATCAGCTAAAATACCTCCATTGGCCAACAATTCGGCAAAATCCGCTTCCGTCATCTCTACAAAAGACCGATGCGAAACGGCTACAAACACTGCCGAATATGGGCCCTTCGGATTTTGAACCAAGCCATAACCGTATTCGTGTTTTACTTCATCCGAATCGGCATGCGGGTCGGTAACGTCCACCGCAATGCCATACGATTGCAGTTCGTAAATCAAATCGGCCACCTTTGAATTTCGAATGTCCGATACATTCTCTTTGAACGTAGTACCCAACACCAACACCCTTGCTCCTTTTATGTCGAACCCTTTGGCAATAAGCCGTTTGATGATTTGCCGAGCCGCATGGGCGCCCATTCCATCGTTGATGTCGCGGCCCGCATTAATAATCCGCGCATGGTATCCCAATTGGGCCGATTTGTGCGTCAAATAGTAGGGATCAACACCAATGCAATGCCCCCCAACCAAGCCTGGCGAAAATTTCAAGAAATTCCATTTGGTTCCGGCGGCCTCCAATACTTCGTAGGTGTTTATGCCCATTTTGCCGAAAATAATGGAGAGCTCGTTCATCAAGGCGATATTGACATCGCGCTGCGTATTTTCAATGATTTTGGCGGCCTCGGCTACTTTCAAAGAAGAGGCCCGAAACACTCCGGCCTCAACAACAATCTCGTACAGCTGCGCTACCGTTTCCAATGCCTCTGCATCGTTTCCTGAAACCACCTTTATTATGTTTTTCAGGGTATGTTCTTTGTCGCCCGGATTGATGCGCTCCGGACTGTATCCGACCTTGAAATCTACTCCCATTTTCAGAGAAGACAAATCCTCCAACACCGGAACGCAGTCCTCTTCGGTGCAGCCTGGATACACGGTTGATTCGTAAATTACGTAATCGCCTTTTTTTAGAACTTGGCCCACCGTTGTGGTAGCCGATATCAGGGGTTTTAAATCGGGCTGTTTGGCGTCGTCAATCGGGGTTGGAACCGCCACAATATATACCCGTGCCGCACGCAAATCTTCTAAATCGCAGGTAAAATGAATGTCGGCATGGTCAAATTCCTCGGCGGCCAATTCTTGGCTTGGATCAATGCGGTTGCGCATCATATTCACGCGTTCTACATTGATATCAAACCCAATAACCTTAACACTCCGGGCAAATTCGAGGGCTATTGGCAATCCCACATAACCCAAACCCACAACGGCTATTGGGGCTTCCTTGTTGATAATTTCGCTAAAAACGTTCATAGGTTCTCTTTTCCAAATAGGCTACAAAGGTATCTTTTTGGGCTAAACCAAGGGTGAAGCCGATGTAATATTTACCTCTCCATCGGCGTTCAAAACATAGGTTTCGCCCGATTCTGAACAACGGGCTTTGCCTTGTGCATCAAATGTAAGCCGCTGCCCAAAACGGCTCATCCATCCGTGTTGCCGGGCCGGATTTCCGTACACCAATGCAAAGGGCGGCACATCTTTGGTAACTACCGCTCCTGCTCCAATAAAGGCATATTCTCCCAACCGGGTTCCACAAACAATGGTTGCATTGGCCCCAATGGTTACTCCCCTTCCAACCAAAGTGGATTTAAATTCCGATTTTCGGTTTACGGCGCTGCGTGGATTTATCACATTGGTAAACACCATGCTGGGCCCCATAAAAACGTCGTCTCCGCAAACTACTCCTTCATAAATGGAAACATTGTTTTGCACCTTGCAGTTGTTTCCAATCGCCACTCCCGGCCCTACCATGACATTTTGGCCCAAGGAACAATCCTTCCCAATTCGGGCCCCTTTCATAACGTGGCAAAACTGCCATACTTTTGTTCCCTCGCCCAGCTCGGCGGTTTCATGAACAATAGAGGATTCGTGAACAATGGCGGTCATTAAAAATTCAAACTAGGTTTGTACAAATCTACTTTATCAAGTCCCTTAAAATATTCCAAGGTGGTTTTTAGGCCTTGAGCCCGTTCTACCTTTGGTTCCCAGTCCAAAATGCGTTTTGCCAGTTCAATGTTGGGTTGCCGCTGCTTGGGGTCATCGGCAGGCAGGGGCTTAAATACAATTTTGCTGTTGGATTGGGTTAAGGTCAAAATTTCTTCGGCAAATTGAAGGATGGTGATTTCGGCCGGGTTTCCAATGTTTACCGGCTCATCGTAATCGCTCAAGAGCAAGCGATAAATGCCTTCTACCAAATCCGACACATAGCAAAACGACCTTGTTTGATTGCCTTCGCCAAACACGGTCAAATCTTCTCCGCGCAGGGCCTGACCAATAAAAGCCGGCAAAGCTCGGCCATCGTTGAGCCGCATGCGGGGCCCGTAGGTATTAAAAATCCGAACAATCCGGGTTTCTACCTGATGAAAGCGGTTGTAGGCCATGGTAATGGCCTCTTGAAAACGCTTGGCTTCGTCGTACACGCCCCTAGGCCCAATGGGATTTACATTGCCCCAGTAGGTTTCTTCTTGCGGGTGAACCAAAGGGTCGCCATAAATCTCTGAAGTCGATGCTACCAATATGCGGGCGTTTTTGGCTTTTGCCAATCCCAGTAGATTGTGCGTTCCCAGCGAACCTACTTTCAAGGTTTGAATGGGAATTTTCAGGTAATCGATGGGCGAGGCCGGACTGGCAAAGTGCATAATGTAATGCAGTTCGCCGGGCACATGCACAAACTTTGATACATCGTGGTGGTAAAATTCAAAATCGGAATGCGAGAACAGGTGTTCTATGTTCCGAATATCGCCGGTTATCAGGTTGTCCATGGCCACCACCCGATAGCCTTTTTCGATAAAATAATCGCACAGATGTGAGCCCAAAAATCCGGCTCCGCCGGTAATTAAAACACGTTTTTTCATAGGCTTGGAGGGCTATCGCCCTATGCTAAAGTATTGAAAGCCCAGTGTCTTCATTTTTCCGGGCTGGAATATGTTTCGGCCGTCAAACACCACAGGAGCTTTCAAGCGATTTTTAATTTCGTCCATGTTGAGGTTTCTAAAAACGGCCCATTCTGTGGCAACAACCAAGGCATCGGCTTGGTCTAAGGCCGAGTAGGCCGATTCGGCATACCCAATGGCATCGCCCAACACTTGTTTTACATTGGGCATGGCTTCCGGGTCAAAAGCTACAATTTCAGCACCTGCTTCACGCAAGGTGTCGATTAAATCTAAGGCAGGGGCCTCCCGAATGTCGTCGGTATCGGGTTTAAACGCCAAGCCCCACAATGCGATGCGTTTTCCTTTTAAATCTCCTTGAAAGAAATGCAGAATTTTTTGCGCAAAAAAGGCCTTTTGGCTTTGGTTTACCTCCATTACTGCCTGCAGGATTTTAAAATCGTACTCGTTTTGGTTTGCAGTATGCACCAAGGCTTGAACGTCTTTAGGGAAACAGCTGCCCCCATAGCCCAAGCCAGGAAACAAAAACCGCTTTCCAATGCGCTCGTCGCTGCCTATACCCAAACGTACCTGGTCAACATTGGCACCTACGCGTTCGCACAGGCGGGCAATCTCGTTCATGAACGATATTTTGGTCGCCAAGAACGAATTGGCGGCGTATTTGGTCATCTCGGCCGAACGCTCGTCCATAAAATATATGGGGTTTCCCTGCCGAACATAAGGGGAATATAAATCGGTCAATATTTCGCGGGCTCTTGGACTTTCGGTGCCAATCACAATGCGGTCGGGCTTCATGAAATCTTCCACGGCAAACCCTTCGCGCAAAAACTCTGGATTTGAAACCACATCAAATTCAACCGTGGCCCCGGGCAAAATGGCCTCGCGAACCAAATCGGCAGTACCCACAGGAACCGTACTTTTATCGATGATTACCTTATAGGAATTCAGCAAGGGGCCAAGCTGACCTGCCACTCCCAACACATAGCTTAAGTCGGCCGAACCGTCTTCGCCCGGAGGGGTGGGCAAAGCAAGGAACAACACCTCGGCATTGCGAACTCCTTCGGCCAAATCGGTGGTAAAACTCAAACGCCCTTGCTTCAGATTGCGCTCAAAATACACATCCAGCTGTGGCTCATAAATGGGCACAATGCCCTTTTTCATGTTCTCGACCTTTTGTTGGTCAATGTCAACACAAACGACTTGATTTCCGGTTTCGGCCAAGCAAGTGCCTGTTACCAATCCAACATATCCAGTTCCAATTACACAAATATTCATGCTTAAAATTTCAACGTATTAATGTGAGGCAAACCAGGTGCGAACCCGATCTCCTATAAATTCAAGTTGATCGGCTTGCAGGTGCGTATGCATGGGCAAACTCAATACATGATCGCACAAATGTTCTGAAACAGGAAAGGCCCCTGCCGTATAGCCCTGGTGGTTGTACGCTTTTTGCAAATGCAAAGGTACGGGGTAGTAAATTTTCACTGGAATGCCTTGGCTTTCAAGGAACTTCATCAAGTCGGTTCTGCCCGGCCGCGACAAGGTCAGGGTATATTGATGAAATACGTGGGTCGATTTGGGATCACGAACGGGAATGTGCAGTCCTTCAATGCCGCCCAGCATGGCATCGTAACTGCCAGCCGCGTGCTGCCGAGCGCGGGTATATTCGAGCAAGCGCCGCAATTTAATGCGCAGCACCGCCGCTTGAAGGGTGTCAAGCCGGGAATTTACTCCCACCACATCGTGGTAATACAAAGCACTTTGCCCGTGGTTGGCAATCATTTGCATGCGGGCCGCCAAATCGGCATCGGGAGTCAAAACCGCTCCCCCATCGCCGTAACATCCCAAATTTTTGGAGGGAAAAAACGAGGTTCCCGCGGCATGGCCTATGGCTCCCGCAAAACCCGTTGTCGAATCCCCTTGGTAAAAAGAGCCAATGGCCTGAGCCATGTCTTCAATCACAACGCAACCGTATTGCTTGGCAAGGGCCATTACCGCATCCATGTTGGCCGATTGACCAAACAGGTGAACCGGCACAATGGCCTTAATGTCTTCTTTTTCTAGAATAGAGGCCGCCGATTCCGGGCAAATATTAAAGGTGTGGGGATCTACATCGCAAAACACCAATTCCATGCCAAGCAGCGCGGCGACCTCGGCTGTGGCTACATACGTAAACGATGGGGCAAGTACTTTGTCGCCAGGCTTCAGGCCCAAAGCCATCATGGCGATTTGCAGGGCATCGGTGCCGTTGGCACATGGAACCACCTGAACTCCACCCAAATAATCCGACAGCTCCGTCTTAAAGGCTTGGACATCGGGGCCATTGATAAAGGCTGTATTGCTCAAAATTTGATCAAAGGCCCCAGACAATTCGAGTTGAATTTCTTCAAATTGCGCTTGAAGATCAACCATCTGAATTTTACGCATAGCTTTGTACTTAGCACAAAAGTAGCATAACTTGAACAACTATTTTGAACACTTAAGAGAAAATCTCCTGCATTTTCCGTTGATTTTTGCCTTTTTTGGGCTGGGTTTCAACGGGCAAGCACAGGTACCTCAAATGCAGCGGGTAGCCGTTAGCAACATTGAAGTTTCGGGTGGTTTTGGATTGCCCATGGGGGCCTTTTCCGAACGGGTTGCTTTGGTATATCCTGTGGGTGGAGGTTTTTTTAGGCAAAGCGTTAAAGGCTGGCAATGGGGGGCCACCGCCCACTTCGTTTTTGGGGAAGAAATTAAAGAACCGGGCTTTGCCTCCAACCTCTTGCCCATTATTGCTGGCGATGGTTCCTTTCCCGGAATAGGAGCCACCTTTCAGGGAATTATGACCGGAGGATTTGTAGGAAAGGTGCTTCCCATTGGACGGCCAAACGGGAATTCTGGATTTGCCCTGCGCTTTGGGCTGGGTTACCTAAGCAGCTGGTATGCCCTCAGAACTTCGGGCGGACTTGTGCCTCAGTTGGCCGCCCCTTACGACAAAGGCTACGACCGCATGAGCTCTGGTTTTTATTTAAGCCAATGGTTTGGGTATCAATTGATGTCCAACAACCAAAGCATCAATTTCTACATTGGAATTGAAGCCGTTCAAGGATTTCAGGAACACCTAAGGAAATTTCAATACGATGTTGGGGTGTTGCCCAGCGGATTTCGCAGCGATCTGTGGTTGGGACTTAAAGCCGGTTGGTTTTTTCCTGTGTACCCGCGCAGCAAACGGGAATTCATTGAATTTAATTAGTCGAAATGTGGGCCTACACGCTGGGAGTTCGATTTTGGGAATGGCTGATACGGCGCGCAGCCGCCTGGCATGCCGGGGCCGCAGGGCGGAGCAACATGCTCCTAGACCCTTGGCCTGAAAATGCCGAAAACAAAGACCTGATTTGGTTCCATTGTGCCTCCTTAGGAGAATACGAACAAATTCTTCCGGTAATTCAATGCTGGGAATCCAAAAATCCCAAACATCAAATTCTAATTAGTTTTTATTCTGCTTCTGGTTATCGAATCGCAAAACCCACAGAAAAAACCCGCTGGGTGGTCGGTTTCCCTGGCGACATAAAACCTGCGCTCCACGCATTTCTTTTGCACTTTAAGCCCAAATTGGCGGTGTTTACCAAAGCTGAAATTTGGCCCCTTTGCCTACACCTGTTAAACCTTCAAGGCATTCCTTCTATGTTGGTGGCCTTTAGCCCAGGCCGATCTAAAAACCTGGCACGTTGGCCCGCACGTTTTGTGTTGAACCAAATGCAAAAACTGGCCTACATTAGCTGCCAAGACGAAGAGACCCGGGATTTTTTGACCGAACTGGGCTTAAAAAACGCAGTTGCCGACGGAGACCCACGGGTAGAACGAACCCTGGCCTTGCAATCCGAAACATTGGACTGGCCCGAACACCTGTGTTGGAGAAATGTGCAGCCTTTGGTGGTTTTGGGTAGCGTTTGGGCCGCCGATTTAGACCTGTGGGAACCTATTGTGGCAGAACAAACCCATGTAAATTGGATTATTGCGCCCCACCAATGGACTGAAGACCTAAAAAAACGAATCCAAGAAAAATTCCCTCAGGCTCAGCATTGGAGTTCAGAAAAAAACACAAGCATATCAAATGTGGTGGTGCTGGATGTTGTAGGCGTATTGAGCCGACTGTATCGGTTTGCAAACGCGGCGTATGTGGGCGGCGGATTTGGCCGTGGAGTCCACAGTGTGCTCGAACCGGCCGCAGCAGGCATTCCCGTTGCCTTTGGGCCCAAGCATGCCAACAGCCGAGAAGCATTGGCCTTTTTACACCTAAACGTAGGTACTGAATTGAAGAAAAAAGAAACGGCACAAAACTGGCTTCAAAATGTGCAAAAAAAAACAGTACAAGACCAAACAAAAACAGCCTTAAAAAAATGGTTTGAAGGCCATTCTGTGGGCAGCCAAAAAATTGCAGAACGCATGGAAATGGTATTGAATAAAAATAAATAATCTAAAAAATCTGTGGGTTTAAATCTAAAACCCAAAGGTTGACCAAATTCAAAATCCAACATTTGAAATGGGATGCTGCAGGCCTCGTTAAAATTATTAAAATTAGGAATTAACACTTCGAACGCATGGATAACCTAGGCCAAAAGCGAACCGGAACATTTACAATAGATGCGCACCGAAATAAAAATTGCATTGCAAATTTTGGGGTTAAAAATAGAGTTGGGTATTTTTATGCCTTGGCCTGCGGTAGGGATTGAAGCAGGTAGCCCGAAAGGGGGCTGGCAGCAGGGGCATGCGCGCTGCGGAGGCGACTTTAGGAGCCCCCGCAAAGCCGCAATGCCCCCTGACAGCCACCGCGGACTACCGCTGAAAGCCCGCAACCGCCACCAAAAAACCCTTGCACTGCACAAAAAGTTCTTAACTTGCACTTAATATTCGAGGCCCAAAAAACCTAGTGAACTGATATGCTGAAACTTAAGTCCCGTTTTGTTTACAACTCGTTCGTGCATGGCCTCGCATTTTTGCTGCTTTCCCTGACAACAGCCTGCAGCAATCCGGAGGGAACGGGCGGCGATTTGACCTTGACGGGGAAAGTGCTGGCCCGCAAATACAACCTAACTTTTACCAATCTGATTGCAGAATATCCACAGCCCGAAGAGCGCGTTTATTTAATTTACGGCAACAATGAAATTTATTCTGAGGATTTTCGCACCGATTACCAAGGCCGATTCCGGTTCGAAAACCTGCAACCGGGCAATTATACCCTGTACGCTTATGCCCGCGATTCAACTGGAAATGAGCCTTCTGGACTCATGCCGGTTTTTGTACAAGTAAGTTTGGAGTCCGGCAAACCTGTTTCAGAAGCCCCTGTTTTAATTCTGCCAAAATGATGCGTTCGTTATTATCCCTTTTATTTTTAGGCTGCCTTTGTGCCCAAGCCCAATCGGCAAAAGACCTTAGGCAGGCGAATGTGCAGTCTTGTACTGTTACTAAAATTTACCCCACAGCCACCGGCCAAGAAAACCGCCTTGAACGGAAAGAAATTTACGATGAACAGGGCAAATTAAAGGAGTTGATCCGCTACAACTCGTCGGGCGACATCGAAAAAAACACCTTGTTTTATTTCTCGGAAAAAGGAGATTGGAAAGCAGAAGTAAAATTAAAGGCAGGCAAAGGGTTAAGAACCGATTCTTTGGTTGAAAAAAAGGGAGAAAGCGGAGAATGGGAACGGACAGAACACTATGGAAAATCGGGAAAATTAACCTATTATGAAATTCACAATTGGGAAAACGGCTTGAAAATAAAAACCGTTCGGTTCAGTCCCAATCAAGCCGTTCTATTTAACATATCCTATACATATCAAAGTCCATGACCCTGCATGCCTTTCTTTTAAGTCCGAGTCTTCCTTTGGCCGATTGGCCTGCCACACTGCATTTGTTGGGTGCCTTTGCCTTGCATTTGTTCTTTTCGCTGATTTTGGTGTTTGTGCTGTATTATCAAAAATCCAAGCGCAGGACCTATGCTTTTTCGTTTTTGTTGATTGGTGCAGTGGTGTTTTTGCTGAGTTTTTTGTTGAGCGACATAAAAATTAAACTGGGTTTGGCCCTGGGGCTGTTCGCCATTTTTGGCATCATTCGGTACAGAACCTTGCAAATACCCATTCGAGAAATGACCTATTTGTTTACGACCATTGGCATGGCCGTAATCAATGCATTAACGGCAGGGGCAATGAGTTTGACTGAAATTGTGGCATCGAACTTGGTCCTTTTGGCCTTGTTTGCCTTCAAAGAAAAAGTGCCTTTGTTCAAAAATTTAGAAGAAAAAAACATGGTGTATGTGGGCATTGACAAGGTGCACCCAGGGCAGCGCGAGGCGTTGATTGCTGAGCTCCGCGAAAAAACAGGTTTGCCCATTGAACGCATAGGGGTCATGAAATACAATTTAATGAAAGATACGGCGGTTTTGAAGCTGTACTACCACAGCAACGCGGGGTCAGAGTCAGAAGATTCCATGCAAAGCGACGATGGGGACGACGATTAAATGGATTTTGCTGGCGGCTTGTTTGTGGAAGCCACTTTGGGGTCAAGACCTTCGCCTTTGGGTTGGGGCTTCGGCAAAGCAATCGGTGCACCGCAAGGTTGATTTGGGCTTGGAATTTCAACACCGCTGGCAGGGCATGAATGGGCAAATTGATGCATTTTTTTTGGAACCCTCGGTGGGGTATGAGCCCGTCCGGAATTTGCAGTTGGGATTTGCTTGGAGGGTATCCAACACCTTAGACGAAGCAACCGATGTTTGGCACTTGAGGCACCGGCCTCAGATTGACGTGGAGCTTCGGCACCGCTTTAAACGCTGGCGGCCCTTTGTACGGCTTCGGTATCAGGCTAGGTACAACACCTTGGGTGGAGAAAATAAACCTTGGCTGATGCATGGGCGAACCAAGGCTGGGATAAGGTATTCTTGGCTTGGAGGGAAAGGAAACAACACCCTATTTGGGGAGTGTTGGTGGCCTTTAAACCGCTCGGGGCGGCAGCAGCCCGACCGGTACCGGCTGGGCCTTAGCACCTCGATTCAGCTCAGCAAGCGGCACGAAATAAGCCTGCAATTGGCCTTTGAAGAACGGTTTCGTTCGGGGCCCAACCCCCAGTCCTTTATTGTGGGCGTTTTTTATTCGTTTCGCTCGGCAGAGGCAGATTAAAAAAAGCCGCTGTAGATTTGAGGATTTTTGCTGGGGTGCCAACCGATTGCAGGGCTTAGGCCAAGCAGCCAGACAATCCGTATATTTGCCCATGCCATTGCTGCAGTTCTTCTTAAGCCTGATTAAATACCTCTGGCTTTCTAAAAAATTTCGGGCCTTTCGGCCTTCGGTGAAACCCGCCGTAGAATGGTGGATTTTGGGCAACGGGCCCTCTTTGCGGTCCATGCTTTCTGAGTTTCCTGAAGAACCTGAAAACAAGGTGTTCTGTGCCGTGAATTACTTTTGCCTCTCGCCCGATTTTCAACGCCTAAAACCCTCGGCCTACGTTATTGGAGCCCCCGAGCTCACCTTTATGGACGAGGGCTCTATTCCTGCCGACATCTTGGCCAACAAACGCAGATTGCACCAAACCTTGCAAGAACAAACCGGTTGGCCTATGCTGCTGTTTGTTCCCTACCCTACCCTTCAGGCTCCGTCGTTTAAAGCGCTGTTGGGGGCAAATCCCAACTTGAAGGCCTGCGGCTACAACGCCACGCCCTTAGAAGGCCCGGCTGCCTTTTGCCGGTTTGCCGTTTTGAATGGCTGGGGGCTTCCGCGTCCGCACAATGTGTTGATTCCAGCCCTGGCCGTGGCCATTCGGTTGGGCATTCCGCAGATTCGATTGGTGGGCGCCGAACATTCCTGGCTGCAAACCCTGCATGTTGACAACCAAAACCGGGTGATGCTTGACCACCAGCATTTTTACGATGCCGACAAGCAAGTGGCACACATGAACCACACCAGCTTTCGGCCGCGCCGCCTGCACGAAGTCCTTCAAAAATTCTTGTACAGCTTTCAATCCTATTGGGTTTTGGCCGATTTGGCCGACAAACAAGGCCTAGAAATCCTAAATCTCACGCCAAACTCGTACATTGACGCCTTTAAAAAACACGCATTTTCCCATGAGCATTTTCGACGATAAAGCCATTTTAGTAACCGGTGGAACGGGCTCCTTTGGCAAGCGCTTTATACATACCCTGCTAACCCGATATCCGGAGGTGCGCCGCATTGTGGTCTTTAGCCGCGATGAGCTTAAGCAGTTTGAAATGCAGCAGGAATTTAGTGCTGCCGAATTGAAAAAACTCCGGTTTTTCTTGGGCGATGTCCGAGACAAAGAGCGCCTATGCCGGGCTTTTGAAGGCATAGACATGGTGGTGCATGCCGCCGCCTTAAAGCAAGTGCCCGCCGCAGAATACAACCCGTCCGAGTTTATAAAAACCAACATCATGGGCGCCGAAAACGTTATTGCCGCCGCCTTTGATTCTCAAATTAGCCGGGTGGTTGCCTTGTCGACCGACAAAGCCGCTGCGCCCATCAACCTGTATGGAGCCACCAAACTGTGCTCCGACAAACTGTTTATTGCGGCCAACAACATCCGCGGAAAACGCCCTATCCGCTTTTCCGTGGTTCGATATGGCAATGTAATGGGCTCGCGCGGTTCCGTTATTCCGTTTTTTATGCACATCCGACACAAAGGGAAAATGCCCGTTACCGATGCCAGCATGACCCGGTTTAATATATCGTTGGACGAAGGCGTCGATATGGTTTTGTTTGCATTGGAACAGCAATGGGGCGGAGAACTGTACGTCCCCAAAATTCCATCGTACAAAATACTCGATGTGGCCAAAGCCATTGCCCCCTCCATCGAACCCGAATTGGTGGGCATACGGCCCGGCGAAAAAATCCACGAAGAAATGATTACCGAGGCCGATTCCTTTACCACCTACGACATGGGCCCCTATTACGCCATTTTGCCCCAGGTGCCCAACTTCAACCTGAACGATTTTGTACAGCACTTTAAGGCCCAAAAAGTAGAACAAGGTTTCCGATACAGCAGCGGAAACAATACCCAGTGGTTGAGCGTAGAAGACATACGCAACTTGATTTGCGAACACCTTGACCCCGAATTCAAACCCCTGTGAGTATGAATCCCATACCCTATGGCCGGCAAGACATTCGTCCCGATGACCTTCAGGCCGTTCTTGCTTCACTTCAATCCGATTACCTGACTCAGGGGCCTAAAATTGCCGAGTTTGAAACGGCCTTTGCCCAATACATTGGCGCCCCCTACGCCGTCGCGGTGGCCAATGGCACCGCGGCTTTGCACCTGTCTGTGTTGGCTTTGGGCTTAAACCCCGGCGATTATGTGGTTACTTCCCCCCTTACCTTTGCCGCCAGTGGAAATTGCGCCTTGTATGCCGGAGCTCATGTTTTGTTTGCCGAAACCGATGCCTACGGCAGCATTCGCCCCGATGCCGTTCAAGCCCTGTTTGACCAATACGGCTCAAAAATAAAAGGCATTATTCCGGTCGATTTTGCCGGCAGACCTGCCGATTTACCCGCTCTAAAAAAAATCGCAAACGCCTATGGTGCCTGGATGTTGGAAGACGCCTGCCATGCCCCGGGTGCACAGCGCAGCGGAGATTCCAAGTTTCGCTGCGGCGACGGCAGCCTGGCCGATGCCGCTATCTTTTCTTTTCACCCCGTTAAACACATCGCCTGCGGCGAAGGCGGCATGATTACCACCTCCAATCCTGAAGTGCATCAACGCCTGCTTGTTTTAAGAACCCACGGCATTACCCGCGACCAACATCGGTTTACAAACCCTGCCTCTTTGGCCGATTCCAGCTTGTCTGACTCAGACCCATACCCCCTGTGGTACATGGAAATGCAAGAGTTGGGCTACAATTATCGGCTTACCGATATGCAGGCAGCCTTGGGTTTAAGTCAACTGAACCGAGCCGAAGAAAACTTAATCCGCCGCAAAGAAATAGCCCGCTTTTACCACGCTGCCCTTTCGGGCGTAGGCGATTTGCAATTGCCGCATGCCGACTCCCCCTCTGAAACCGAAGACCATGCCTGGCATTTGTATGTGGTGCGTACCCAAAAGCGCAAAGCCTTGTACGATTACCTGCGTGAACACCATATTTTTGCTCAAGTTCACTATTTTCCGCTGCACCTGATGCCGCATTACCGAACTTCATTCGGATATGGCCCTGGCCTTTGCCCTCAAGCCGAACGCTTTTATTCCGAATGCCTGAGCATCCCCATGTACCCCTCTCTAAGCCAAGAACAACTCAGCTACGTGGTCGATGCAATTCGGGCTTTTTTTGACCAAATCCCCACAAACTCCTAAGCCCCACCATGCAAGCCATACAGGCGCACACCGGAATTCTGGTTCAAGCTCGCATGGGCTCAACCCGGCTCCCAGGAAAAGTGGACATGCCCATTTTTGGGAAAACAGCGCTGCAGTGGATCGACCACCGGTTAAATCCCCTGAATATCCCCCTGGTTTTAGCCACCTCGAACTTAGCCCAAGACGACCTGCTGGAAGAACGAGGCAAAACCTTAGGCTGGAAGGTGTTCCGAGGCAGCGAAACCGATGTGTTGGCCCGGTTTGCCGGCGCCGCCCATGCCTTTGGATTTCAACACCTCATTCGAATTACCGCCGATTGCCCCTTAATTTGCGCCGATGTGCTGCAGCAAGGCCTGCAAACCTATTCGGCGCTGCCCCAAGGCCGAACCTATGTGTCAAACAGCCTGGAACGAACCTTCCCCCGTGGCTTAGACATGGAAATATTTTCGGCCGAATTGCTGTTTGAAGCCGAAAAAAATGCACTGCACCCGGCCGAACGCGAACACGTTACTCCTTACATGTACTTGGGCGAACACCAAGCAACCCACCAAGCCCAAGTGCTTCACTCCAAAAACTACAACCACATTCGGTTGACCTTAGATACCCCTGAAGACCTGTTGGTTATTGAACGCTCTATGCAGGAATTGCATTTGCATGCCTGTTTAAATTACGAGGAAATGTGGCCTAAATTTGAAGGTCAGCAGGCCTTGTTTGAGTTAAATCAGAACGTGGAACAAAAAAAGACCGGCTTATGATTTCCATTGGAGAACGCTTGTTGGGGCCTGAACAGCCCGTTTACCTGATTGCTGAATTGTCGGCAAACCACCGGCAAGACATTGGCATCGCACTGGATACCATTCGGGCGATGGCCAAGGCCGGAGCCGATGCCATTAAACTTCAAACCTATACCGCCGATACCCTAACCCTGCCCTACAAAACTCCCCCTTTTTTAATTGGCAGCGGCACTGCTTGGGACGGAGCCTACCTGCACGACCTGTACCGCGAAGCCGAAATGCCCTGGGATTGGCATGCCGAATTGATGCACGAATGCAAGGCCCTAGGTATGGATTGCTTTAGCAGTCCGTTCGACCCCAGTGCGGCCGACCTATTAAACACGTTAAATGTACCCGCATTTAAAATCGCTTCGTTTGAAATTACCGACATTCCCCTCATCGAATACGTGGCTTCGTTTGGCAAGCCTATGATTATCTCGACCGGCATTGCCGGCCTGCAAGACATTGAATGGGCCGTTGACGCTTGCCACCGAGTAGGAAACAAGCAAATTGTGCTGCTAAAATGCACTTCGGCCTACCCCGCGGCCGATTCCAGCATGATGCTGCTTCAAATGCAAGATTTGCAGCAACGCTTTGGAGTTCCAGTAGGCTTGTCAGACCATTCCGAAGGCGTGCTGGCTCCCGTAGTTGCCACAGCCATGGGTGCCGTCATGATTGAAAAACATGTGATTTTAGACCGCAGCATCGGAGGCCCCGACGCGCATTTTAGCCTAGAACCCAACGAATTCGCCACCCTGGTGTCTCAGGTCCGTCAAACCGAAGCCATGATGGGCAAAAGCGAACCCTCGTTTCCCGTTCAGGGCAAAAACAGCCCCTTTGCCCGTTCGCTCTTCGTGGCCAAAGACGTAAAGAAAGGCGAGGTGTTGAGCCCCGAAAATGTGCGCAGCATTCGGCCCGCCCAAGGCCTGCACCCCCGTTTTTTTCCGGAAATTCTGGGCCGCAGGTTCGCCACCGATGTAGAAGGAGGAACGCCCCTGAGCCTTGAACACCTTCAACCCTAAGCATGGGAATTTTAATTCGGCAGGGCAGCAAAAACACCATTTACCTATTTATAGGCGTTGGGCTGGGATTTGTGAGCAGTGCCCTGCTTCAACCCCGTTTTTTAAGCCCCGAAGAAAACGGAGTTGTAAAATTGCTGGTGGCCTACTCCGCCATTCTGGCTCAGCTGTTCACCCTGGGATTTCCCTCGGCCCTCATTAAGTTTAAGTCTGATTTTCACGAGCGAAACATCAACGACATAAAAACCACCTTGTTTTACACCGGCCTTGGAACCGCCTTGTTTTTGCTGCTGTATTTTTTGGTCGGAAAGCTCGTTTTTAGCTACTTGCTTAACGCCCAAAGCGTCTTTTGGAATTACCTGCATTTGTTGCCCCTGGCCACCGTCGCAACCCTGCTTTTTTTCAACCTCGATGCCTTTACCCGCACGGAATTGTACTCCACCCCCGGCACCCTGAGCAAAGAAGTAGGGCAGCGCATTTTTATCCTTCTTGCCCTTTTGGCCCTGGCCGGATTTGGATTGCCCTTTTCCAACTTTCTAAACCTCTACACCTTGGCTTTGGCCTTTCCTGCCTTGGCCTTGATGGTCTTTCTTCATCAAAAACAAAAATGGAATTGGGGCGGTTCAGGCAGCTTGCGTACCCACCCCGATTTCCGGCGCAAAATTCATTCTGTTTCGGCCTATGCCATTGTATCTGGACTTTCCGTTTCGTTTATCATCAGCCTGGATGCCATTTTTATTGAGCGCTTTTTGGGCACCGCTTCCACCGGCATTTATGCCGTTTTTGGGTACTTTGCCACCTTGGTGCTCATTCCCTACCGGGGCATAGAACGCATCGCATCGCCGCTGATTTCTAGGGCCTTGGCCGAAAACCAAATGCAAAAAATAAAAACAGTGTACCTAAGCAGCAGCAAATACCTGCTGTACGGCGCGGGCGTGCTGCTGGCCATTTTACTCAGCAACCGCAGCAACATTCTGGCTTTTCTTCCCTCCGAGTACCGCATTGGCTTGCCCATTTTAATTTGGCTGGGCCTCAGCAACTTGCTTGACGCGGCAACCGGCATCAACACCGCCATCATTGCCAATTCCAAGTACTACCGCTTCAACATGGTGCTGTTGCTGGGTCTTATTGGCATGGCCTCGGCACTCAACATTTGGCTTATCCCGATGTGGGGCTTGCAGGGTGCAGCCATTGCCACCTTTTGCAGCGTGGCGGCATACAACCTTAGCAAGCTGGTTTTCATTGGTTTGCGCTTTGACATGTGGCCCTGGAACTTCAAAACCCTGGCCGTTGTTGGCATTCCAGCTCTGCTGTTTTTGCTGGGCGAAGCCCTACCCAGCCTACCGAACATGTATCTGGATGGAATGCTGCGTACCGCTTGCATTGCGGGCCTCGCGGGCCTGGCCTTATTCATTCGCCCCTTGTTTCCGGGCGATTGGAAGCTGTAATGAAATGGAGGGATTTGTTGGGCGGCAGCCGGGCTTTCAGGGGTAGTCCGCGGTTGTTGGGGGCTGCCCCAGCGGGCTTGCGGTGGCTCCTAAAGTCGCCTCCGCGCCACGCGGGCCAGGCCCCAACACCCTTGCGGGCAACCCCCTTCAATCCCTGCCGCAAGCGCCTCGTGTTGAAAGCCTATGGGTTTTAGAGTACAGCACATCGGGTAAAAATCCCCCCATGCAGAACCCCTGGCCTTTATGCAAGGCCCCGCTGTTTTAAAAGGCAATCCCTTTTGGAAACCGCGGAAAGGGAATCACATCGCGGATGTTGCCCATGCCCGTTACAAAGAGCAACAGCCGTTCAAAGCCCAATCCGTAGCCCGAATGGGGAACCGTTCCAAACCTGCGGGTATCCAGGTACCAATGCAACTCTTCTTCGGGTATGTGCATTTCGGCCATGCGCTTTTGCAGGTATTCCAGCCGTTCTTCGCGTTGGCTTCCGCCCACCATTTCGCCAATGCCAGGAAACAATATATCCATGGCCCGAACCGAACGGCCATCTTCGTTCAACCGCATGTAAAAGGCTTTAATTTCCTTGGGGTAATCGGTTAGAATGACCGGACGTTTGTACACCTTTTCTACCAAATACCGTTCATGCTCCGATTGCAAATCGGTGCCCCAGCCCTGCACAGGGTATTGGAATTTCTTTTTCTTCTGGTAGGGCGATTCCTCCAATATCCGTATGGCTTCTTCGTAGGTAACTCTTGCAAAAGGCTCCTTTAATACAAATTGAATCCGTTCCAACAAGTCCAGCTCCGACCGTTCTTCTTTTTTCTTGCTTTCTTCTTCTTTCTTCCACCGTTCGTTCAAAAAGGCTAGGTCTTCGGCGCAGTGGTCTAAGGCATACTGCATTAGGTACTTTAGGTTGGCCTCGGCCAAATCCATGTTGTCGTTTAAATCGGCAAAAGCCACCTCGGGTTCGATCATCCAAAATTCGGCCAAGTGCCGAGTGGTGTTGGAGTTTTCGGCACGAAAGGTAGGGCCAAAGGTGTACACCTTGCTCAAGGCCAAGGCCGCCAATTCGGCTTGCAATTGCCCCGAAACGGTTAAATGGGCTGGTTTTCCAAAAAAGTCTTTTGAAAAATCGATGGCCCCCTCTTCGGTTTTCGGGGGTTGTTCGGCAGAAAGGGTGGTTACCCGAAACATTTCTCCGGCACCCTCGGCATCCGAGGCGGTTAAAATAGGGCTGTGAATGTTGTAAAACCCGCGTTCATGAAAAAAGCGATGCATGGCAAAGGTCATGGCATGCCGAATGCGAAATACCGCCCCAAAAGTTTGGGTTCTAAACCGCAAATGGGCAATTTCCCTTAAAAACTCCAAGGAATGTGCCTTCGGCTGCAGGGGATAAAAATCCGCAGCCTGAATGTCCGATTCGGCTTTTCCCATCAACTCAATATCCTCGGCATGAATTTCAAGCGCCTGCCCTTTTCCGGTCGAGGCTTCAAGCAGGCCACGCACCCGCAAGCAAGCTCCCGGATTTATGGATTGCAGCAATTCGGCCGGAAAGGATTCAAAATCGACCACCACTTGGATTCCCGCCAAATTTGAACCGTCGTTCAAATGAATAAATCGATTGCTTCGAAAGGTGCGAACCCAGCCTCCCACCTCGCAAGGTTGGCCGCCGGGTTCCCAGGTCAAAATTTCCTTAATTGGCGTTGGTAACATGCTCGTTTTTTGCCAAAGGTAGAAAATTTAAAGGCCTGTTTTCACCACTTTTATGCCCTTTAGCCCCGGAAGGCTTAGCAGGTATATGCCCTCTGCCAAGCCAGACAGACCCTCAATCCGAAGTTCTCCACTTTGCGGCAGCCTTCCCTGCCACACTGTTTTTCCGCAGGCATCCAACAGCAACACCGGCAAGGATTCGGTTAATCCGCCCAAGCGCAGGTTTAACTCAGACAAAAATGGGTTTGGACCCAGGCAGCCCCAATCCCCGCTGAAGGAAGCAACTTGGCCCACCGAGCCCAGCCAAAGAGCCCCATCCGAAAAAACCGGGGCCCCCAACATGCCCGCTCCGTTCTTGGCGCGCACGCCCGAATAATAGGTTTGACCCAGGTTTAATCCTCCAGGCACACTTGTCCAAAAAGGACTAAGACCTACGGCTTGCCATGGAAGGATGTCGCATTGGCCCCAAACAGTTCCCAAACAGGTTTCGTAGGTGGACAATCCAGAATGGGGATCGGCCGAACCCGCCCAATTCATCGACCAGCCCATACCCAGCAAAGTGTCTTTGTCGGCAGCCAAGCCATCGTTAATCCAGCTCGAAGTATAGGGCGGAGTAAAATCCAAGTTTAGGTCTTGCACCTGCCAGAACGAAACATTGCCGGCTCCGTCGTTGGCCAAAGACAATATGCGCCCCCCCGCTTGCGTGGGATTGGGGTTTGGGTTGGGTAAATGCCCAATAGGAAACAAGCCGGTAGTTACCCAGGCAGCGGTATTGTGGGGGCGGCCCGGCCCGCTGTGAACCGCATCGAACGCCACAATGGCGTCTTTCGTTTCCATCGATATGAACTGGGCCGAATTTTGATTCCATTGGGGAGCAAGCAATTCCCCTAAGTACTGCTGATTCAAATAAAACCGGTACGTGCTGCCCCGCCGGCATACCAAGACCCGCTGCAGTTGCCCCGGCTGCACCGCGGCCGAAATTCCTGCCAACAACTGCGGCTGACCTTGATTCCAAACATACACTGGAAGGTTTCCGTTCATTTCTATTCTCCATTCCAAGCTGTTGTTTCTGCCGGGCCCTGCCGCCTGGTCTGCCGCCAAAAAGAGCGAGGCAAATGGGTGCGGCCCATTGGGGTACACCACAAAGTCGAAGGCCCAATACCGTTCGCCGCTGCTGCCTTGGGGCACGGCGGCCGACACGCCGCTGATCTGGTTGGGATTTAAAGGATACAATTGCCCGGTTCCTTGCTGCCATTGCCCTGAAACCACCGTCCATTGCGGGTGCAATCCTGTTAAATTCGGATCAAAGAAATCGGCAAACATGCCCAAAGGGCTTCGTCCATAAAAACCCTGCCCGTCGTGATGCAGGGCGTTCCAGTAGGTGCTGTGCAAACCACTTCCGCCAGAATCAACATCGGTAAAGCCTTGAAGAAAATCCTGGCTTATCCAAGGGCTGCCCAGGCTATCAATTTGGGTGCTGGGTGGTATGCTGTCTTCTCCGGCACCAGAAACGCCTTCCCAACTCAATGAGAAGCCCTGTCCTGAAATTGCGCAATCGCTTTGAAACCGCAGAACCACTTCGTTGCCGCTGCTTAGCAGGGGGGCCGAGACTTGGTTTCCGGTTAGCTGAGCAAGGTATGGGAAATCCGTTCCCGGCCCGTCGTACACCCTCAAATAATCCCAGGTCGATTCTAAGTCTTGCGCAGCAAACTGCAGTTTTACCCGGCCCGACGGCACGCGAATGCGCCATTGTTTTAAGCTGTCGTTGGCGTATGGAGGTTGCTGCGGAAACACAAGGCTGCCTGAGGGCCCCAGTACGGTTTCCATGGCCAATCCGGGCTGAAGCAAATCGGCATACCTAGGCCAATTCCAATGCTGACCGGGGTCGGTATGCGTTTGATTTGGGAAATGCTGATGCCCTTTGATTCGGGTGCAGGAACCAGGACGTTGGGCCTGGGCATAATGGGTGGTGGCGGCCCAAGGCCACCAGGCGCTTCGGCCTACATTTAAGGAATGCCGCCCGGCAATGCGCTGCACCAAACGGGCCGAAACCCGGTACATGGTGTCGGTGTACCACGCTGGATTTGAAACAAAGCCTTCGTGTTCAATGCCAATGGAATAGGCATTCTCGGTGCCAACATGCCAGGCCTTGAGGTCTTCGTTCACCAATTGCAGCAACATTCCATCGGAAGACCGAATCAGGTAATGGCAGGACACCTGAGATTGGCAGGACATAAACCAAGCTAAGGCTCCGGCAAAAGAACCTTGGGTAGTATGAATGGCGACTGCCGTAGCGGAAGCTCCGTTTCGGCTGCTGAAATTGCAGGCCGGGCTTGGATTGTAGGTGGCTATGCCATCCAATCCACTGCGTTCAAGGGGAGTGAAAGGATCTGCAGGCCGAAAGCGTTGAACGGAAGCCGAGGGGCCGCCTAAATGCTGCCAAATCGAGGCCAGTTCTTCCAGCCAATAGTACCCAGCCCAATCGGTCGAACTGCCGTTTGGAAGCGGAATTTCAGCCAATTCAAAGGCCAGCCACAGCCAATCTTCGGCTTGGGCGGGCGGGTTTAATGCGCGCAGGGAATCCAGTGCCTTATGCCAGGCAAAAACCTCGCTTTGGGGCGATTCAAGAATGGCGGAAAGGCCCATGCCGGAAAGATCGGCTACCCGTTGCAGGTGATTTCGGTACACGGTACCGGGTTCCAGAATCCAGCCTAAAATGCCGTGTGGAACGGGGCGTCCGGAACAGGAAAAGGAATCGTGCAGGGGCTGCCAGCGCGATTGCTGATAAGAAACGGCAGCACACAGCCCTTTAGGCAGGTTTGGAAATTGCGCTTCAATGGAAGCAAACAAAGCAGGAGCCTGTTGGCTGTGGGCCACAGACAGGCAGGCATAGAGCAGAAAAAGCAGAGCCGGTTTTTTCATGTTTTTCCCGCAAGGTAAAGGCGGGGGGCTGAGTTATCCGTTCGGTAAACGTTTATAAACGTTTAAAAACGGATAATTTCTGCAGGCCTTTGCAGCAAAGGGATAGCCGAGGATAGATTTCATCAAGGAAATTGAAAAATGCAAACGGGTATTTCCAAAAACCACAATGCAGCCCTTGGTATCATGGGAAGGGCTAAATCTAACGGTTTGCAGATTTGCGATGGGCGGGACTTTTACCACAAAACTTGATTTGAAAAACTAATGTTTGATTAGCCACAAAACTGTCTTTGGAACACGAAAACCAGCCTTTTGGGTAGGTGCTTTTGGTGGCTGTACTTTTCTATTTATCTTCCTTGTCAAGTTTGTGTTTTATTAATAATTTCTCACGATCTATTTCTTCTGCTAATTCTTTCGCAGTTGGTAAATAAGGCAAATATTTTGTTGCAAAAAGTTGTTTGTGTTCTTTAAGGATTGAATACTGAACAACAGTTTCGTCTTTTTCTGCACACAGAATGATGCCTATGGTCGGATTGTCTTCCGGTTGTTTTTCAAATCATCATACATTCTAATGTACATATCCATTTGCCCTGTGTCCTGATGCGCTAGCTTACTTGTTTTTAGGTCAAACAATACGAAACATTTTAAAATATAATTGTAAAATACAAGGTCGATATAAAAATGCGATGTTTCGGTACTTATGCGAAATTGTCTTCCAACAAATGAAAACCCTTTCCCTAATTCTAACAAAAATTGTTGAAGGTTTTCAATTAAAGCGGTTTCAATCTCGCTTTCTGATGCATTGATGGGTTGTGGAATATTTAAAAATTCAAAAACATATGGATCTTTGATAAAATCTTTTTTTGTATGATTTTCGAGTTTCGAGCTATTATCTGTTTTGTCATTTTTGTAGTCTTGTGATGAAAGTAACCGCTGACAATATGAAGTATTGATATTGCGTTCTAATACTCTTACACTCCAATTTTGCTCGGCGGCTTCTTTCAAATAATAATTTCTTGCAGCATCCTCTTCGACTCTCATTATTAATCGGTTATGCGACCATGTCAATTTGCTACACACCGTGTAGCAAATCTCTTTATTCGGATAAGTAAGATAAAACTGTCTGAAATTACGAAGATTGGCATAAGAAAACCCTTTCCCAAATTCAGTGGTGAGAGCAATCGAAAGCTTTTTTAGAACAGCTTCGCCATATTCTGCTTTTTCTTTTCCTTCTTGTTCTTCTTCAACTATCCTTTTTCCAATAAGCCAATAAGCTTCAACCATTGCTGAATTTACCGCCTGATAGGCTTTTTGTCTGGCCTGTTCTAAAATAAGCCTTATTTCGGTAATGTATATTTCTGACTTATTTGAACTCATTGAAAAAGCGTCGTTAAATCGTTCAAATTTAATGTAAAATTTACTAGGGGTAGCTTCGCCATCTATGTTAAATTTCAGATTATTGTTGGAGCTGTAGGCATTGCCACCAAAGTCTGACTGTCTAATACCCCCCCCCCTTTTCAACAATTAAATTGTTAGCAATTTCAAGGCCATTTATTGGGTTTTTCTTCCTAAAAATCGGTATTTTTATTTATGATAAAGTTCTTGAAGTAATAGCTGATTATCCTTGCAACAAACTACAAAAATTGTTCCCAGGCACATTGGAGGTGTAGTTGCTCGGGGGGATGCGTTGAAAAGGGGGGTTATTAGACAGCCTGACGGTTGGCGGCTTGCCGAATTTGCCGGTTTTAGTGCACTTTCCTATCAACTTGCAACCAAACTAAAATGTATGCAACCAAGCTCAAATTTGCAACCTACCCGGCAATTTTGGCAAACCGCTGTTTTAGCCTCTGGTTAATCCATTTGAAAATCTACGAGCTCATAATTGACACTTCTTCCTCCTCCATTTGACTGTTGTAAAATTCCTTTTTCTATTAAATCTTTAATGTCTCTTAATGCAGTATCTGATGATGTCTTATTGATTTTCGCCCATTTTGAACTTTGTAATTTGCCTTCAAATTTGTCAAATAACATATTCAATATTTTTCTTTGTCTTTCGTTAATTGGAGTTTTTTCGTGCAGTTTCCAGAATTCTGCTTTTCTAAGTATTTGGTGAGTCGTAATTTCTGTTACAAGCATAGCGTTTCTAAGACAATGAAGGAACCAATTAAGCCATTCAGTAATATCATTTGAGCTATGCTGGACTTTTTGTAAAACAGCATAATACATTTTGCGCTCTTCTAATATTTGGTTAGACATGCTGTAAAAGCGCTCTCCGCTTCCTTCAGCGCGCGCAAGTAGCATGTCTGTTATTGCGCGTCCAATACGACCATTTCCATCGTCAAACGGATGAATAATAATAAACCAGAAATGAGCTATTGCTGCTTTTAGAACTAGATCGAGTGTGTTATCATTATTAAACCACCTTAAGAACTTCTTCATTTCAGCTTTTACAAACTCAGGCCTAACCGCTTCGTAATGTACTTTCTCTTTTCCCATCGCACCCGAAACGACTTGCATTTCTCCTGTGCGATAACCTCCAACTTCTATTTCATATGGTCCACTAAATCCAGTTGGGAAGAGTGCTGAATGCCACCCAAACAAGCGTTTTTCTGTTAGTGGTAAATCATATCGTTGGGTAGCATCTAACATCATTTCTACAATCCCTTCAATATGCCGACTGCTTTTAACCAGTCCTGCTGAATTAATACCTAATCTTCTAGCAATTGATGAGCGCACTTGTTCATAGTTGAGCAGTTCACCTTCAATTTCGGATGATTTTACGACGTCTAGTGTTAAGGCGGTTAATGTGGCTTCTTCTTTTGCGGAGAATCCTAAAGCATTCATCTGTCCGATGATTTTACCTTGCATTAATCGTACTTCTCCGAAAATTAAGTTGATTACTGAGTCTTGCCAAGTAAAATCAGTCCAGTTTTTATATTCGTAGTTGTATTTTGCCATTGTTTCAATTGCTTGCGGCAAATGTAAGAATTAATCGCCGCAAATGCGCGGCGAATAACATGGATTTTCACCGCATGATTTGACAATTGTAACTCTTCAAAATCGTGGTTTCAGGAATTTAACCATTGGCTATAACGGTCAAGTATAAGAGCAGTAGCGGATTTCAAGGCGATTACCTGTCCGCCACCACCAACGTTTATTAAATGCAAAGACCTTGATTTTACCACTTCACCCGCTATTGCTCTTATACAATGTTGTGTGTTCGTGCTTTTTCTTCAGCGTTGGCAAAGGCATACTCTTTGGCAAGTTTTGGCTCGTGGGTTAGGCTTGAGCGACTTGCCAATGTGTATGACTTAGCGTTGGCTATTTTATCTACAATTGAATCATTATTTTCTATCAAGTCAGTTATCAATGCTTGAATCACGGGTACTGTAACCGCATTTCCCATTTGTTTATAAACTGCATTGTCATTGTCCAAAAGCTTATAAGTGTCAGGAAAACCTTGAAGTCTAGCACATTCTCTAGGTGTCAATCTTCTTGCTTTTCCATTTTGAACAATCCCAAGTCTGTTTGTGTCGGAAGCAGTTAATGTAATCGAAATACTTTCAGGGTCTAAAAACTTGAATACTTCAAATGACATATTCCCGCAAACTGGATTATACTTTTCATCATAGTTGCTCAGATATCCTTTTTGAATCAATGAGGCTGTAACCGACTCAAAATTGTCTTTGGTGTAAAAAGTTTGAATCTGCTCTTTTGTCAAGGCTTTACCGTCTTGATGAGTTCCAAATATCTTCTTTCTTCGATTTGCAATTAACAGATTCAAAAACTCGATTTCATCATTAGTGCATTCTCCTTTTATTCCAAGTTCCCAAGAATGTATTGAATTTCCATTTCGAGTGTCGATAAGTCTGTAGCCGTGAAGTTTTGATAAATCATTCCCAATTACTTTCTTTAATTGATTGCTAAAAGTCTCACTACAGAAATATTTTTTGTCTGGCTTAGTTTCTAAAATGTCCTTAACTACAGTAAAGTCCTTTTCAGTATCAAAAAGGCTTCTCTGACCATTTCTCTGAATAAAATTATGAGAGTCAACTGCTCCTGTATCTGATTGGATTTTAATCTCAAAATCATCTTCCAAAATGCCAAGTATATAAATCCGAACTCTGTTTTGAGCTACATTAAAATTACTTGAATTTAATAATTTATACTCTACTTTATATCCAAGAGAGTGTAGGGAATTTATGATAGTTTCAAAAGTTCTTCCTTTGTCATGGCTGGTTAAACCCCTAACGTTTTCAAGGAGAAATCCTTTTGGACGGTGTTTTTTAAGTAGTCGCTCTACGTCAAAAAATAAGGTTCCCCTTGTATCTCCAAATCCCCTTCGTTTTCCTGCGTATGAAAATGATTGGCAAGGAAATCCTGCAAGCATAAAATCAAACTCTGGAAGTTCATTAACTTGGGTAATGTCTGAAAATGGATTATGACCAAAGTTCAACTCGTATGATTCGCAAGCATTTTTGTCAATTTCTGACGAATAAACACACTCTGATTTTACTCCGAAATTTTTCAGAGCTTGTTCAAATCCAAGCCTAATTCCGCCTGTACCTGCAAATAAGTCTATAAATTTTATCATGACAGTTCGGATTTAATCCAATCAGCAAGAACCTTGAACTCGCTTACGGTATAAGCGACAGTACAATCACTGAATTGGCAAATTGTTGAAATTGCAGAAGACCGCTGAAAATTACCCGCTCCGTCAAGAACGTAGGCAATTTTGAAGCCGTCCTTATGCATTAAATTGTATCGGTCCGCAGCTTGACCCGATTTTCTTTCAATCGTACTATTTGTGGTAACTTGAAAGCTAACTTCAATTCCTACGGCTTTATCGTTCCATTTCACAACTATATCAAATGGCATTCCGCCACCTTTGTCATAGCCATTCAGATTGATGGAGCCGTTTCTTACTATTTCATAGTCTTCGTCTAATACGCTTGATAAAAACTCTACTATTTCAGTTTGAGCTAATTGGCCTAAACTATTTGCTGTAGCACCACCTGTAATTCGGCTAACGATTATGTATCGTTGTTTGACAAAATTTGCAAGTTCTTCTTCATTTCCTAGCAAAGTTCCTATTTCACAAGAATCCAAAGCTGCTTGGTCTGCTGCATCAGAAGTGGATGCAAAAAGTAGAATTGCAATCATGTCTTTCATTAAACCGTTTAGCCCGGTTTCAGTTGAAAGATTATCTCCGTCAATGCAAAGTTTTTTATTATTTAGTCCGTTTACTGGAAGTTCTTCAAACTTGTATTTGAATTTTTCTCCTTTCCAAAGAAACTCCATAAAGTAATTTCCCTTTTTATCTTTTGGGAAAATGTCTTTGAAGGAGCGACCAAGTCGCTGAATTGGTTCGCCACCATAATCAGATAGAACAACTAAGTGCTTTAAAAATAAGTTGCCTGGGAATTTTGCAACGTCAATTAATTTGAAGACCTGAAAAGGTTCTTTTTTACTCAAATTTAAAATGCTTAAAAAATCGTCTTGAGTTTTCAAGAGAAGTGGAAGAACATTTGCCAAAGAGTTTTTCTTTTTCAATTCTTCTGGCCACCACAAAGCCGCATTTTCTTTTAGTTCGTCAATGTTTCTATTATACTTTGGCATGTGCTTTTCCGTATTTTATTTGTTCTTCTGCAACTTTCAATGCGTTGAGTGCAGATTGCTCGTCTTTGACTAATTCATAAATTCTTGTTGCAATCCATAAAGATTCGAGTTCTTCCAAGGGATAGTCGAAGATTTTACTGATGGAATTGAGATGTTCTCGCTTTAAGGCTTTTTGGTCATGTTCGACTTTGCTTAAAAAACCGTCACCGATTTCAAGCTTGGCAGCTAGTTGTCTCTGTAACATGCCTTTTGATTCTCTCAATTCCTTTATTTTTTGTCCTAGTGTCATTTTACCATAATTAGACTTGACTTAAAAAGGTCAAATTTACAAAGAATTATTCAATTGTCAATGGAGAGAGGGGAGAAAATAGCTCTTTTGCAATTTTGGCTTGTGAGTTAGCTTGTACAAATTGTATCGTCCTGAAAAAAGTTGACACTTTTTTAGTTCTAAATCATGTTACAAGTTTACACATTTTTCAGTAATCCTAAATAAGGTTTACATTTGCATTGGAGACTAAACGGAAGCAAGCTCTGCTGGAGAGCAACTTGCCAGGGATACATCTCCGGGTGACGGAATAAAAC